>Ga0181526_10003028_pt1 | contig 14016 bp, 15 predicted proteins | sample PEATcosm2014_Bin_35_FD_119750 | JGI IMG/M metagenome (GOLD analysis project Ga0181526, IMG submission 119750) | Peatland microbial communities from MTU Mesocosm Facility, Houghton, MI, USA - PEATcosm2014_Bin06_30_metaG | ecosystem: Environmental > Terrestrial > Soil > Wetlands > Peat | place...
CTTACACTGGTGCCTTGCTGTGCCGCGAAGGACCGCGCACGCTTCAAAAGGCGCTGGTCGATTGCCAGTGTGATATTTTGCTTCATCGGTCCGATCCAGTCTCCAGTATACACGTAAAATACGTGATCCTTCGAAAGCGGCTTCGCCTGGACTGCCTGTGCCGGGCCGCACAAAAGCGCCTAAGGATTTGTAAATATTGCCACCCGCCCGGCGCACCAAGATCGCGCCGGGAGCGTATACTAAAAAAGACCGGGGAGTCCACAATGGAAGACCCGGCCAGGTGTTTTTGCCGAACAGAAAAGAGGTTCAATCGTGTCCATACGCACCCGAATGGCCGCGCAAATCCTAACCGCCGCGGTTTTGCTTTGCACCGCGGCTCACCTCCAAGCATCCTCACCCACCGCATACGTCGGCATTTGCTGCAATGCTCCATCCACGGCGGGTGTCTTCAGCACATCCACGCTGGCGCAGACACGCTCGATTGCGACAGGTTCCGGCGGCGACGGCATCGCGCTCACTCCGGACGGAACGAAGATGTTCGTCACTGTCGACAACAAGCGTGAGTTGCAGGCGATTTCGACAGCCACCGGCACCGTGCTGGCCACCGTGCCTGTGCCCATCGGCGTATCGGGCGAGCCGCCCTTGGAACTGGCCATCAGCCCCAATGGCTCGCAGGTGTATGTTTTCGCGCCGCAAGACAATCCGTATTCCCTGCTGATGGCCGTGGACACCACAACATATGTGGTTACGCACTCGCTGAATCTCCCAGCCGATGAAAGCGTCGGCCCCCTACTCGTTTCGCCCGACGGAAGTCAGCTCTATTTTGAGATGGGCCTGGTGAATCAGTATATCCAGGTGGTTGACGCGGCCACGCTGGCGCCGACGGCGCAAATCCCGGTGAACGAATACCCACTGTGGCTTACCGTCACTCCGAGCGGGCTGATCCTCATGACGGACACCAACAACGAGCTGCTGGTCATCGATCCGAAATCGGCCGGCATCGTGAACCGGTTTTCGCTGGCCAGCCCCGGCACAATCATGCCCGGCGCCATCGTTTCCTCGCCGGATAGCGCGACGGCTTATGTCTCATTCTTCGGACCCGCGATTCTGGCCGTGAACATCTCCACCGGCGCGACCGTATTCGACGCGCCCATAAGCTACCGGCCGAGCCAACTTGCAATCTCGCCCGATGGCGAGACGCTCTATTCGATGGACTATTCCACCACCGGCGCCTGGAGCGTATCCGAGTTCAAGATTCCGACGCAGAAGCCAGTGGCCACCGTCACCCAACTCGGGCCATTGAGTAGCTTTGCGGTGTCGCACGATGGCACGAGTCTCTATGCCCTCAACGCGAGCCAGAGCGCGATTGCCACGGTGGATGTCTCGACTCAGAAGACGACGGGCGTCACTGTGGGCGGCGTGGGAATTAATTCGCTGGCCATCCCGCCCAACGGGAAAGCCGTCTGGGCATCCTCGTACCAGTTCGCGGCGGGCGGCGACATCCTGACGCTGAATCCGGCCACCGGGCAACTGAAGTTCACGGTGGGTCCCACCGGCGGACTTACGTTCAGTCCCAGCGGGGCGCTGCTCTACGTCGCGAATCCGGCCGAGATCGTCGTTCTGGCCGTGCCGTCGATGAACCGGATCGCCACGCTTCCCGCGGCCAACTTGGAAAACATCGGCCAGGCGATTCCGTCTCCGGACGGCACACGCCTGTATGTCTCGGTCACGTTCGTTTCGGGCGGCGGTTCGCAGCCGCAGGGGGGAACGCTACTTCCTCCAGGGGAGATTATGGCGATCGACACGTCCACGTACAAGCCCGTTGCGGTCGTCAACATTCCGGGTGGTTTGGGAGCCATAGCGCTAACACCCGACGGATCCACTCTGGCGTGCACTTCTAACCTGGGCCGCGTTGTCCTGATCTCGACAGCTACCAATGCAATCGCCGCAACCATCCACCTGACGCCGGCGAACGGGGTGCTGGAAGGGCTGGCGATTTCTCCGGATGGCACGATGGCCTATGTGACGGACGCGCGGAATAACCTGTTGTTCGTGGCGAGTCTTGCGACGCAGAAGCAACTGGCCGCCGACCCGGTGGGAGTGACTCCGCTAAGCGTCGCCATTACGCCGGACGGTTCCGAAGCGTGGGTTTTGACCGCGGCAGGCCTGGAGATTGTGAATCTGGCGACTGGCCAGGCGGGCGGCCCAGTGCGGCTGCCGGGCGCCCCGTCCGCAATCGTATTCGCGCCGTAGCTTAACCGCTCCACCGCGCCGCCGGAAAATTTACGGAGAGAACTTCCCCGCATTCGCCACAAGACTACTTCCTAATAAGGAGGAAGCTCATGGACGAACGCGAACGGCGTCATGCGATCGACGTCACCCTATCGCAACTGGACAAACAATTCGGTAAAGGCGCGGTGCTGCGCCTGGGATCCGGCGCGATCATACCGGTGGCGGTGATCTCCAGCGGCTCGATTTCACTCGATGCCGCGCTGGGCGTGGGCGGCTTCCCGCGCGGACGCGTGATGGAGATCTTCGGGCCGGAGTCCTCCGGCAAGACCACCTTGACGCTGCACCTGATCGCCGAGGCGCAGAAGGCCGGCGGCGTGGCCGCCTTCATCGACGCGGAGCATGCCCTCGACCCCGCCTATGCGCGCAAGCTGGGCGTGGATGTCGACAACCTGCTGGTGTCGCAGCCGGACCACGGCGAACAGGCGCTCGAAATCGCCGCGGCGCTTACCGGCTCCGGCGCCATCGATGTGGTGGTGATCGATTCGGTGGCGGCGCTGGTTCCCAAGGCCGAACTGGAAGGCGAGATGGGCGACAGCCACATGGGGTTGCACGCGCGCCTTATGTCCCAGGCCCTGCGCAAACTGACCGGCGTGGTCAGCCGCACCGGCACTTGCATGGTCTTCATCAACCAAATCCGCGAGAAGATCGGCGTGATGTTCGGCAGCCCCGAAACCACCACCGGCGGGCGCGCGCTTAAGTTCTATTGTTCGGTGCGCGTGGATATCCGGCGCATCGCCGCCATCAAGGACGGCGACAGCGTAATTGGCAACCGCACCCGCGCCAAGGTAGTCAAGAACAAGCTCGCGCCGCCGTTTCGCGAAGCGGAGTTCGACATCCTTTATGGCGAAGGGATCTCGCGCGAGGGCGATCTGCTGGATCTGGGCGCTACGCACAACCTGGTGGAAAAGAGCGGCTCCTGGTTTAGCTATCATGCGGAGCGCATCGGCCAGGGGCGCGACAACGCCCGCCAATTCCTGCGGGAGCACCCCGACATGTGCCGGAATCTGGACGCCGAATTGCGCAAAGTACTGGGCCTCGACAACCTGCAGGAACAGCCTCGCAAGGCGGCAGCGGTGGCCGCCGGCGCCGAGAACCCCGTCAAAAAGGCCGTTTGACGGGCATTGCGCGGCTTGTTCTCAAAAAAAAGCCCGGAAACAGGCCCTTTCGCACGTATTTTCTCTTTACATCGACTTTCGCCATCCCTTATTATTGATAACGTAATAGAGGCCGCCGCCGATCACGGGCGCGCGGCCGGCGCCTTAATTTCGATGGATGGCGTTTTGGGGGGGGCCTTCGTTTTCGGCGGCCCTCGACTTTGAATCGATGGTGAGAACCAAAGGAGATCTATGGCAAGTCAACGTATGACGCAGACGCAACTGGTGAGAGGCATCGCCGAGAGTTGCGAAGTAAACAACAAAGTAGCCCGCCAATTCCTGGATTCGCTTTCCAGTCTGGCGATTGCGGAAGTGAAGAAGAACGGGGTGTTCGTGCTGCCCGGCATCGGGCGCCTGGTGCGCCAGGACCGTAAAGCGCGCGTGGGCCGCAATCCCGCGACTGGCGAGTCGATCAAGATCCCGGCCAAGAAGGTGGTGAAGTTCCGCGTGGCGAAAGCCGCCAAGGACGCCATCGTCCCACCCAAAAAGAAGTAGGCCCGGGCCGTCAGGTCCGATCGCCAAGAATCCCCGCGAGCCTCAATGCGTGCCCGCGGGGATTCTTTTTTGAATCGAGATATCCGGAGCCTTCTTGGAGCCTGATGAGATCCGCCCAACTTGCGGGCAGCCTCCGGAAGCTTACTGCTTCTTCTCGTCGTTGTCGCCCTTCATGGCGTCTTTGAAGTTGCGGATTCCCGCGCCCAAGCCCTTGGCCAGTTCCGGGATCTTCTTGCCGCCAAATAGAATGAGCGCCACAATGGCGCACAGAAGAATCTCCTGCGTGCCAAAGGACCCCACGAGGGCAAGAAACGTGCCAGTGGTTCCCATGCGGTCTCCTTTCGACTCTATTGTACAGGAATTCACCGCCGCGCATCATGCCGCGGAACTGGCGTTGGAGGCGCGCGGCTCGAACGTGTACCCGAATCCCCGCACCGAGTGAATCAGCCCGGGGTTGGTCGGGTCGGTCTCGATCTTCTGCCGCAACCGCAGCACATAAACGTCCACGGCGCGGTCGGTGATGGCGCGATCCTGCCCCCACACGGCGTTCAACAGTTGTTCGCGGCTGAAGACCACCCCCGGACGGCTCATCAGGAATTCAAGCAGGCGGAACTCCGTGGCGGTGAGGTTGAGCAGCGTTCCTTTCAGCCGCGCCTGGCAACTGCTGCGGTCCAGTTGCACGCCGCCCGCATCCAACACGCGCGCCGGGGCGGCATGGTTGCGGAACTGCAGCTTGATGCGGGCGATCAGCTCGCGCACGAAGAAGGGCTTCACCACGTAATCGTTGGCACCCAGTTCCAGGCCCACGATACGGTCCGTCTCCGACGCCCGCGCGGTCAGGAAGATGATGGGCGTCGCAAGCAGGTCCGGGTCTTTCCGTACGGTTTTGCAGATCTCCAGGCCGTCGTAATCCGGCAGCATAATGTCCAGCAGGATCAGATCGGGCCGCACCTGGCGGCAAAGATCCACCGCGCCTTTGCCGGTTTGGGAGCCGGTGAGCGCAAACCCTTCCTTCTCCAGGTTGTACTTCAACAGGGCGAACAGATCGGTGTCGTCTTCGATCAGGAGGATCTTTTTCATGCGTCCCCCTTAGCGTAAACAACGGATGGTTAACGGGACGTTACGGAAGCATGAAGTTCTGGTGGCGCGCGCTTTACGCGAGTTCCTCGAACCGGTACCCAAATCCGCGAACGGTGGTCAAATACCGCGGATTGTCGGGCTCGGCTTCGATGTGTTCCCGCAAGCGCCGGATGTGCACATCCACCGTGCGCGGCGTGACGAAACGCTGCTGGCCCCAAACCTCCTCCAGAAGCTGATCGCGGCTGTAGGCGCGGCCCGCGTGCGTCAAGAAGAACTCCAGCAGCTTGTACTCGGTGGACGTCAGGTCCAGTTCGCGCTCGCGCAGAAAAACGCGGTGCGCGCCGCGGTCCAGCCTAAACGGTCCGGTCTCCACCGCCGTATTCTCTTCTTCGTCGCGTTCGGCGCGGCGCAGATGCGCCTTCACCCGCGCCACCAGCTCGCGCGGGCTAAACGGCTTGGTCATGTAGTCGTCGCCGCCGATCTCCAGTCCCAACACCCGGTCGACTTCGTCGGAGCGGGCGGTGAGAAAGAGCACGGGCGTGCGCGCCAGCGTGGGCGACTGGCGAATCTGGCGGCAAAGCTCGAACCCGTCGTCGCCCGGCAGCATCACGTCCAGCACGATCAGGTCGGGTTTCCAGGCTTCCAGATCCTTGAGCGCCCCCTTGTTGCCGGAGAGCACGTAGGCCTGGTAGCCGCCGCGGGTCAGATTGTAGTCCAGCAACGTGGCAAGCTCCGCCTCGTCTTCCACGATTGCGATTTTCTTAGCCATGCTATGAAACAATCGGTGGGGCAGGCGGTTTCGCCTGCCGAGCCGCGCGCGTGAGCCGGCGATCGCTCACCGGATCGCGGTGACCTCTACGGAAGCCAACGGTTGACCGCGGCTTCCGGCTGACCAATCCACCAGCGTGAAGATATAGCGAGTCCTGGGTTCGATCCAACTCGCCCCAACCCTGTCGCCAACGCGGCCCGTGCCAAATTCCTTTTCCCCGCTGGACTTTTCTCCTTCGGCTCTTACATAAACCCGCGCATGCTCGCCCGTAGACGACCAGCTTATGTAGGTGTAGCAATCGCCTCTGCCCGGCTCGATGCGGCACGGATTCGGCTCTGCCCGAATGACGCCTGAGATACCTTCCGCGCGGTCGCCCCGGCCCTCCACCGCCGTCACGCTGATGTTTCCGAGAACCTCGCCCCTTCTGCCCTCCGAGAAATCCACGAGCGTGAAAATGTAAGAGGTACCCAATTCGATCCAATCCGCGTCGCATCTGTCGCAAGCCGGTTCTTTCGCGAACTCCTTCTCCGGACTGGCGCTCCTTCCTTCCGCCCGCACGTAGACGCGCACACCGCGCGCGCCCTGTGTCGACCAGGCCACGTGCGTCCTACAGGTGTGCGCACCCGGCTCGACGTGGCAGGGGTTCGGCAACGCGGAAATTGTGCCCGTGGCGGCCTGGGCGGGCGCCAGCACGGCAACGCACGCGATAGCGCCGAACAGAATCGGGTAGTGCAATCTATTTATCTTCATCAAGGCCATTCTGCACGATGGCGCGCCGCGATGCAAGCCCGGCCCCGTGTGGGGCGGACCTCCAGGTCTGCGCGGGTGCTCCAGGACCCGCTGGAGTCCTGCCTCACAGGACCGCGATCGAAGCCCGGCCATGCGGTACTGTCTTCTAGTATGGACCCTATCGAGATCGGCGCGATCGTGTTTCCCCGCATGGATCAGATGGACTTCACCGGTCCGTTCGAAGTGTTGTCCCGCATTCCCGGCGCGCGGTTCCATGTGCTCTGGAAAGAGAAGACGCCCGTGCGCGACATAAAAGGCTTAATTCTGACGCCGGAAATGACGTTCGCCGATGCGCCCAAACTGGATGTGCTGGTGGTGCCCGGCGGCTGGGGACAGGAGCAGTTGATGGATGACGAGGCGGTCCTCCGGTTCCTTCGCGGGCAATCGGCGCACGCCCGATACGTTTTTTCGATCTGCACCGGGGCACTGATTTGCGGAGCCGCGGGGTTGCTCAGGGGCGTCCGCGCCACCACGCATTGGGCGGCTTTTCATCTGCTCGAATACTTCGGCGCCATTCCCGTCGATGAGCGCGTCGTCATCGATTTACCCAGGCGCGACCGTGAGGGCGCGGTGATCGTGAGCGCCGCCGGCGTAACCGCCGGCATCGATGGCGCACTGTGCCTCGTTTCCCTGCTCCGCGGCGATCCGATGGCCCAGCAAATCCAGCTTGCCATGCAGTACGCGCCCGATCCGCCCTTCGCCAGCGGCGCTCCGCAAACCGCGCCGCCGGGGGTGCTGGATGCGGTGCGGGCGGCCGGCCGCGAGATCGCGCAAGCGCGTCTCGAAACCGCGCGGCGCGTCTCTGATAGGCTGGGTATCATGACGGATTTACGCTACCCCATCGGCCCCTTCGCGTACACCGGCGAGAGCACCGAAGAACAGCGCCGCGCCTTCATCGACCGCATCGAAGCCACGCCCGCGCGCCTGCGCGCCGCCGTGGAAGGCTTAACTCCCGAACAGCTCGACACGCCCTATCGCCCCGGCGGCTGGACCGTCCGCCAAGTGGTCCATCACGTCCCGGACAGCCATATCAACAGTTACTGCCGGTTCCGTCTGGCGCTAACGGAAGACACACCCAGCGCGAAAGGATACGATGAAGCGGCTTGGGCGGAGCTTTTCGATTCGCGTACGGCGCCTGTCGAGGTTTCGCTCGCGCTGCTCGAATCGCTGCACCGCCGCTGGGAGTTGCTGCTGCGCGCCATGACGCCCGCGGATTTCGCGCGCACGTTTCTGCACTCCGAACTGGGCCCCGTCACGCTGGACCGCAACCTGGCGCTGTATGCCTGGCACGGCGATCATCACGTGGCGCATATCACCGCGCTGCGCGCGCGCATGGGTTGGGCGTGACGCGGCGTGGCGCACGCACATGCGTGCCGCGCCACACTCCTGGGGACGCCGGCTGGACGTGTCGCGGGTCTAAGGAATCACGACCAGCCGCCGCCCCGCACGTGGCGTTCCCACGCGCCGTCAATATCCCTGAGCGCGACCCCGCTCGCAATCCACCCGCAGCTTGCTAAGCGATGGGCTACTCCTATAACGCGGCCGGTACCATGGCCACCGAGAAGGACGCCAACAACAACACGGAATCGTACACCTACGACGCTTACCGGCGCCTGATCTCCATCCCCGACCTGCTTGGTGCTAATTTTTTCTCGAACTCGAATTCGGCATACCAGGGCAATGTCCTGCTGCACGAGCTATTACTCGCCTACACCAACTGGAGCGACGCCGAGATTTTCTCGGCTTTCAGCGCGTATGGCCTGTCGAGCCCAAACAAGGACACGGAGGACATAAGCGCCTGGCTATCCACCGACTGCACGAGCACGCCGCCAAGCGTTACCTGGTGGGGACAATGATAAGAACTAGTAACCTCTACGGAATACTCGCCGCATGCGCAGCGGGTTAACCTCGGTGGTGCTCTGGCGTCCCAGAGCTCCGTCCAGGCATCCCCACCAAAGGTGGTCCGCGCGGCGAAGTTCGAACTCGTCGACGCGTCCGGAACCCCCGCCGCCAGATGGGAAATCGACGCGCGCGGCGGAGCGCACATGAGCTTCCTTTACAAACGGGATGTTGTCGGTGTCGATATTGGCGTTTTTGCCGACGGCCGACCGTTCCTCGTAATGGGCGGACGCGACGCAAAGAAGCGAATCGTCGTCAACCTCGATCAAGCAGATAAGCCGATGCTTGTAATGGGCGACCAGCAATGGGAGGGGCGAGTACACCTGGGATTTATGCCGCCCGACACTTTCCCGTACTCCGACTGGGACCACTGGGGGCTCGGGTTCCGAGCGTTTGGCTCGGAGCACCCTATTGTCGGCATAAGTACAACCTACACACCCAGTAGCCAAGCCGAACCTTTTCTGACTGTTTCCGGAAGGAGCGTACGCCAGGAAATCGCCGCGACGAGCATTGCTCTACCAGCTTCGCGCCAGTTAACTGTTAACGCATGCGGATGCGCCCGCAGCCGCGGTCTCGGAACCCACGCCGCGCAAACTGGCACATCGGAATAGAACGGGGCTGCTCGGCAAGGCAGGCCACCGACGGGCGGGCAAAAAAAATGGTTCCAAGTGATCCGAAGCTCAGCCTGACCCGACGCCGGCATGCACGGCTCAGAGCTGTGCAGCCGGATGACCGGCGATTTCTCCTCGGCTCCCCGCCACCCCTTTTGGAGGCAACGGATTAACGCCTTGGAGGTCGCCTGCGTGCGCTCCGGCTGGAACCTGCATCTCGTGACGGCCTTTCGCTCCCCCGTAACGACTGCCCGTTTCCAGACCGCCGCTCCGGGATCGAAGTTCCCGGCCTGCCGCTTCGATGCGTTGCCGAACTTTCACCGAGCCCGTTCGGCTTGCGGCTCCTTCGCTCTCTCCGGTTAGCCCCGGTTCGGGCGAGATCGCCACCGCAAACCCGTCTCTCGGCTCCTGCTCCGCAATCTCGATCAGCCCCCGGATCTCCGCTCCCCTTCAGGGCTTTTGTGCCCCTCCGGATCAAAGCCTCAACCCAGCCACTGATCGAGAGGCTCACCTCCCGAATGCGTCCGATAACCCTTCGCTCCCCACCGCCCGCCCTATTGGAATAGTTTCGGCTGCGGATCAACGTTCCAGGCTCGCTTCGCTTCCGTTCGGCTCGCTGTTCCTCGAACCTCTTGGAACCAAGTGCCATGTTCGCTCCAAACATCGTTACAGTCAAATGAATTTTGGCGTCGCGCGGCAGTTTTCCTCAAGATTGTCGGCGCGTATTTTGTTACAGTTGCAAGACACCCGCTTTGGATAGTTTGTGGATAAAACATGCGGGGCGGGCTTTGTTGTATCCGGCCAATGCTGTAGTGCTAACCACCCAACCAGGAGCGCGCCGCTAGGTCCATACTGTTCAGTTTGGGGGGCAGAGCATCGTCTTTCGTGGTCTGCCGCCTCGAGAGCGCCGGCAGACGACATAAACCGATCGTCTGCCCCACCGAGGCACCCTTTACTGCACACAGTATTGGGACGAAATCAAGCGGCGTAACGATCTGTGATCGTTTCGTTTGCCGAGGGCGTTCCCGAACTGTTCGCGGAGCTTCCGCGAGAACGTGCAACTCATCTGGACGCCACTACGCCCGAGCCTTTCGCCTCGGCTTTTTCGGCTCGGTCGCCTTATGCTCGTTATGGGAGAGGAATATCGAATCCACCAGTCTCGTACAGCTGGACGTCACCCGGGCTAGCACCTTTATCTGTTCCCTACAGGAAAGGCTTTTTGAGACGTGGGGATAGTTCAGGGTGTGGTCCGCCTCGCCCCACAACTCCTCGGCAAGTGTGCGCACCTGGATTTCGCAAGTGTACTTGGTCCTCTGGTTCGGTGCAACGACGTAATGCACGCTCGTGTACAACGTTGAGCTTTTGACGAAGCGCGTGTTTATGCTCCGAAAGTACTCGCGCGACTCGTCGTCCCAGGTTCTGGCGGAGGGCCCCTCGACAACGCGGTACATCTGCTCGGCAAAGATCCGCTGGAGACAGGCGTCAATACGTTGGAATTGCCTGGTATACAAATGTAGGATTCTAAAACCAGCCAAATCGTTGACCTTCACGAACAGGTTGTTCTTGTTTATCGTGAACTCCTTGCCACGTGCGCTCGCCTCGTGCCACTTACGAATCAGCTTGTCCCGAAGATGGTCGGCATTTTGATCCTCCACTTCATCGAATGCACATACTTCATTAGTTCATCGTCAGACGAGAAAGTATTGAATAGATTGTGCAATAAAGTCTCGAATACTTTTTCGCTGGATTTGGCGTGCAGGACGAGGTCTTCAATAAAGGCGCGGTCCTGCTGGCTAAGTGCGGGCGCTTTCATCGGCCTTTCTCCGTGCACTTCGCTGTACGATCCTGCGGGCAATGCTTGCAAAAATTGTCTCCGCTTCCGCTCGCTGGCCAGGAGTGCCCGCGTTGACCTCATTAATCGGAACACCCTGCTCCTGTGAGTAGGTAACAAGAGTGCTGAAGTCCTTTACTTCACCAATGAGCAGTTGGGACGGTGCGGTATCGGCGAGGGCCGGATCAATCTTCCGCAAGACTTCCACAATATCGCTCTTGACATGCCGCTCAATCTGATACATATACTTAGACTGCACTCCAGCCGGACTGCCGCGATAGACGCGAAAGCGCTGGGGTATATAGCCCATTACGGTCGGACGTCCGGGTATCGCGTATACCTGATCCGGCGCAAGCGCCAGGATTGTTTGCCAATCCTGAATCCATGTTGCGAGAGTGTGACCGAGCGTCTTAAGGGCGCGCACCGAGAAAACGTCGCAGGCGGCCGGGATGATCAGATAATCGCAATCCAGCAAGATGCTACGGTTGAGCGGCCCGATATTAGGACCGGAGTCAAAGAACACGAAATCGATTGCGAAGGCCTCTGCAACATCATTGACAACTGCGCTCAGGGCCGAAGTGCCCCGAAAGCCCTTGACTTTCCTTTGGATGCAATCAGCCCAAAGTTGATTAAGCTCGGATTCGAAGTCGCTGAGGCGGATATCGCCAGGCAGGAGATAGAGATTTTCAATGCTCAGCTCTTTTGGTGCAATGATCTCCACATCGCCCGAAGCCTCAACGATTGGTTTCACTGCTGACCATAGGGTTTCTCCATTGGGCCCGTCCGACTGATCAAGGAGGTTGTCGACAACCCCATCTTCGAGCAAGTAGGAGGTGAGATTGCACTGCGGATCCGAATCGACAAGAAGGACTTGCTTGCCGAGCGATGCAACAGCGGCAGCAATGTTCAATGTCAAGGTAGTCTTTCCAACACCGCCCTTATGATTGAATATTGCGATCCGCTTCGAATGATGCCGCCTCCTGACCGCTACTGATGCCATTTTAACAGAATCTCCAGTGCCTAGTCACTGTTTTGAGTTGGTGCTTCTCTTCGATTTCCATCGGGGCCGCGCGGACGCCAGCAGGGCTTTGGCGGCGTCGTAGTCCGGAAGAGCTTGAACGTAACGCTCTCCAGCAGCGCTGATCTGCTTCATTCCGCTGCCGGCCGGAGCCAGATAACCGTATTGCGAGGCATTGTTGACCGCCACAGTAGCATTTGCGAGTTTTCGCTGCGCCGCCTCGGTGTTGATCTTGCTGATATCGAGCGTGGTAAATTCAAGTGTGTCGCGATAGTGGGTCAGGTAGAAGGCTAGACAGGCGACGCGCTCAACGTCCGTGCGCGGCTGTTTCTCGTTTAGGAATTGCTTCGGCGTTGGTGCGCGGTCCCCGGAGAATGTGGGCTGGGTTGACGGGGGGTGCCGGGCTTCGGTAGCGGTATGCCCGGCTCGCAGATCAGCTTGCGTGGATGGCACGTTGGAAGGCGATGACTCCAGTTGGAAGAACGTGCCGATGGTCTGATAGATCCTCCTCCGTGCATCGGGCCCCACTTTTTTCAGCGACGAAATGATCTGACCAAGCACCTCGGCGTCATCCGTCAGCGGCTCGTCAAGCACGTACACCTCCACGATGGAATCGTAAGCCTCCATTGTACGCCTCCGCACTCACCATATCAAAGATGTCCTTTGTGGTGTGTTTCAAAAGGCGCGGCCTCCTTGGCCTACGACGCGGGGTCGCACAAAACGCGATCCCACTCAGCGACGCGCCTAGATGACGACACGTCCCACAGGTGGAGCGCAATCGATTGTGCTCACCCGGCGCAAGGCCATGTAGCCGGCAGCCACACCCGCAGCGATCGGATAAACCGGTCCGCGACGCGCACTATAATGGTGGGTCTGTAGGAGACCACCAAACATGCCGAACCACGATCGGCCCCGCATCGGCCGCCGCGGGATGCTCAAAACATCCGCCGCCCTGTTGGGTGGAGCGATGCTGGGCGCGCGCGCTAACGCCGCCCCCGACCCGCCCTTCCAAAACGTCAACACCCACTCCAGCCCTTCCACTTTGAAGATTACCGACCTGCGGGTGGCCACCGTGCGCAAGCCCGGTCCCAGCCCTTGCACCATCATCCGGCTGGATACCAACCAGGGCGTCTACGGACTCGGCGAAGTCCGCGACGGGGCCAGCGCCACCTACGCGCTGTTTCTGAAGAGCCGCGTGGTGGGCGAGAATCCGCTCCGCATTACCTACATATTCGAGAAGATCAAACAGTTCGGCGGACACGCGCGGCAGGCGGGCGGTGTGGCGGCCGTCGAGGAGGCGCTCTGGGATATCGCGGGCAAGGTTTATGGCGTGCCCATCTACCAGATGTTGGGCGGCAAATTCCGCGATAAAGTTCGCATCTACGCGGATACCGAAGAATCCCCGGATGTTATGGAGTACGCCAAGCGCCTCAAGATTCGCAAGGAAGAGATGGGCTTGACTTGGCTGAAAATGGACCTGGGCATCAACATGGTCGCCAACATTCCCGGTACCGTCACCATGCCTTCCGGAGAGACTCCTTGGGAGCGGAGTCAGTTGCCGCATCTGTTTACGGCAACCGAGGTAACCGATAAGGGAATCGAGAAGCTTTGCGAATACGTGGCGGCTGCGCGCGAGGCCGTGGGCATGGAGATTCCACTTTCCATGGATCACTTGGGCCACATCGGCGTGCCTTCCATCATCCGCTTGGGAAAGGCTTACGAGAAATACAACCTCTCGTGGATGGAGGACGTGATTCCGTGGCAATACACCGACCTCCTGCAGCGCATCACCATGGAAAGCCCCACCCCGATCCTCACCGGCGAAGATATCTACTTGAAAGAACCGTTCATCAATCTGTGCGCCAAGCACGCGGTGAGCAAGATTCATCCGGACATCTCGACGTCGGGCGGCATTCTTGAGACGCATAAAATCGGCGATGCGGCGATGGAATATGGCGTGCCGATGGCCATGCACTATGCGGGCCTGCCGATCGGCGCGCTGGCCAGCGTGCACTGCGCGGCGGCCACCGAGAACTTCCTGGCCTGCGAGAATCATTCGCTGGATGTGCCCTGGTGGC
>Ga0181526_10003029_pt1 | contig 14011 bp, 10 predicted proteins | sample PEATcosm2014_Bin_35_FD_119750 | JGI IMG/M metagenome (GOLD analysis project Ga0181526, IMG submission 119750) | Peatland microbial communities from MTU Mesocosm Facility, Houghton, MI, USA - PEATcosm2014_Bin06_30_metaG | ecosystem: Environmental > Terrestrial > Soil > Wetlands > Peat | place...
CCGTTCACTTCGGAGATGATATCGCCCGGGCCGAAGCCAATGTCATCGGCAAAACTCGTGGGTTCAACTTCGCTGACAAGCACACCCTTCTGGCCTTCCATGCCAACACGCTGCCCTCTTTCCGGAGTGAGGCTTTCCACGCGAAGTCCGAATTCTGCGGGAGCGGAGTCGTCAGGAGTATTGTTGACACGCCCGGCGGTATTGGGGAACACGCGAGTGCGGTCTTCGACACTGGCGGTGGTTTCCTTCAGCTCTTTGTCGCGGTAGTAGGTGATTTTCACCTTGCTGCCAATGGGAGCGGATGCGATGGGGTTGACGAGGTCATTGCCTGTCTTGACCGGCGCGCCATTGATGGAGCTGATGACGTCACCGCCTTTAAGTCCGGCCTTTTCCGCAGGACTGCCGGGTTCAACGGAGCCGATGACAACGCCATGGGGCGCACCGAGGGACTTGAGGGTGATCTGGTTAGTGCCGAGTTCTTCCTGGAAGGTCACGCCGATCGAACCGCGGGTAACGCGACCGTTCTTAACAATTTGATCGTAAACGCTGATGGCGGTGGTGGAAGGCATGGCAAAGCCCACACCTTCATAACCGCGTCCACCGGTCAGGATGGCCGTGTTGATGCCGATCACTTGGCCGGCCATATCGACGAGAGGCCCACCCGAATTGCCGGGATTGATGGCGGCGTCGGTCTGCAGGAAGCGCTGGAACTGATGATTGCTCATGTTGCTGCGATCCTTGGCGCTGATGATGCCCGCGGTAACGGTGGCATTCAGGCCAAAGGGGCTGCCAATGGCAAGAACCCAGTCGCCCACCTGAACGCCATCGGAATTGCCGAGCTTGGCGAAAGGCAGTTCCCTGCCGGCATCAATCTTGATGACCGCGAGGTCAGATTCTTCATCGGTGCCAATCACTTTCGCAGTGTACTTAGTGGTGTCACCGTCTAGCTGCACTTGAATCTTGCTGGCCTGTTCGACGACATGGTTGTTGGTGAGGATGTAACCGGCCTTGTCGAGGATCACGCCAGAACCGAGGCTGCGTTCGGCTTGAGGCTGTATCTGGCCGCCGACACCCGGTTGACCATCAAAAAAGTGATAGAAAAAATCCTCGCTGGGGTCGTCCTGGTCTTCCTGCGAACGATGCCTCTTGGCCTTGCGATCAATGATTTGTGTGGTCGCGATGTTGACAACGGCCGGCTCGACCCGATTGACGATTGAGGAGAAAGAATTGGAGGACGGGACAGGATCGGGAAGCGCGAGGAGAGCCGCGTTAGAACCCGCAAAAGAAAAGCCGCGCATGGCGGAAGCCTTACCGTTCACGAGCGTGCCGATAAAGATTCCGATAACGAGAGTAGCCGCAATCGACACGGTCGCAATAAGTTTCCGACGCCGGGTCCAATCCACCATGTTTCTTACTTGGTCCATCTGAAGTGCTCCTATCTATTCCGTGGCCCAGTCCACCTGCCGAGAGTATAACACCGCGAACAGGCCGGGGTTTCTCTGGAAATATGATGCGCCTCGACGTTAACTGGCCATCTGGCCGGGTCCTACTGGAAGCGTGATAACGCTGAAGTGTTTGACGCAGAAGACGAGCAAACTGTTGTCAGCGCATTGTGGAGCTAACTTTCGACTTGACAAGGAGTTCGAGTTCTAGCATAAAAGAACCAGCCGTGATAGCGGCGTCACGTGGCGATTTAGGGCGACTTGCTCCACGTAAAAAACTGCTAAAGAGCTGGTAGAGTTCACAGAAGTTAGCTCCTCTGAGACCCTCCAAGCTTTTTGGCACGGAGGGTTTTTCATTTGTACACTCCGCGCTGCCCTCAGTCAATTGTCACGTCATTTCACACATAGGCCCCGACCCAGGCAGGCGGCCTAGGCGGAACCTAGCGCGAGGTGACTTATGAAGGAAGTCTATTTCTTAAGATGCAGAGAATGCGGGAAGAAGTATGCGAATTCACCGCAGTCGTTTTGCGAGGAGTGCTTCTCACCGCTGGAAGTGAGTTACGACTACCAAGCGCTTAGCCGATCGGTGAGGCGGGAAGCGCTGTCTCATCGACCGTTCAACATGTGGCGCTATGCAGAACTACTGCCCTTGCCGGAGGGATTTAAGCCTGCCGCCTCGGTTGGCGGTACGCCGCTGGTGAAATCCAAAAAACTTGGATCGGCATGGGGAGTAAAGAACCTTCACTTCAAGAATGACGCGGTGTGCTTCCCTACCCTGTCGTTCAAGGATCGTGTGGTGGCGACGGCGCTGGCAGCGGCACATAGGTTCGGGTTCAACACGGTCGGGTGTTCGTCAACCGGAAACCTGGCGAACGCGGTGGCGGCACAAGGCGCTCAACAGGGATTTGATACGACGGTGTTCATTCCCGCGGACTTGGAACCGGCGAAGGTACTGAATACCGCGGTTTACGGCGCGCGGATTATCCGCATCGACGGAAACTACGACCAGGTGAACCGGCTGTGCACGCAGATTGCGGACCGTTTTCAGTGGGGCCTAGTGAACGTGAACTTGCGTCCTTATTACGCAGAAGGATCGAAGACGCACGGGTACGAGATTGCCGAGCAACTTAGATGGGAACTGCCGGACAACGTAGTGGTGCCAATGGCGGGCGGCTCGTTGATTGGTAAAATCGCCAAAGCCTTTTGTGAGTTGGCGCATCTCGGCTGGGTGGAACCGAAGCAGGTGAAATTCTTCGGAGCCCAGGCGACGGGATGCTCGCCGATTGCCGATGCGGTGAAGCGCGGGTTAAGCCGGGTGGAACCGCAAAAACCGAACACGATTGCGCGGTCGCTGGCGATTGGCAACCCTGCGGACGGGCATTATGCGCGGCGGCTGATTACGGAGACGGGCGGTTGGGCGGAATGCATTTCCGATTCGGAAATCATCGATGCGATTAAACTGCTTGCGCAAACCGAAGGGATTTTTGCGGAAACTGCCGGCGGTGTTACCGCAGGTGTGACTGCGAAACTGATTCAGCAGGGACGCATCCAACCCGACGAAACTACGGTCGTGTGCATTACCGGCAACGGGTTGAAGACTACCGATGCCATCGCCGCGGATTTCCCAGCGACGGAAGCAATTCCGCCAAAGTTGGAGGCGTTTGAGGCGCTACTGGCGCAGCAGTTGGATGAGCCGGTGCGCGTACGCTCGAATGCGTGAATTAGCCGCGCCGTATTTCACTGCTAAAATCGAATTTATAGAACGGGAGAAGAGAAATGGCAATTACGATTGAGATTCCGACCGCTTTCAGGCGGTTCACCGACGGGGCACCGCGACTCGAGAGTGGCGCGAAAACGGTGGCAGAAGCGCTAAATGAATTGGTGACGCGTTTCCCTGCCCTGTCGCGACACGTGCGCGACGATGAGGGGCAGATTCGGCAGTTCATTAATGTGTATTTAAATGATGAGGACATTCGATTCCTGGGCGGCGAAGCGTCGGCGTTGAAGGACGGGGATAAGGTGTTGCTGGTGCCGTCGATCGCCGGCGGATGATGACGGTGAAGGGTTAGCTTTGTTTCTTGGAAAGGCTCCCATCTTCGAGGTGGCTGCTACGGCAAAAGCCGAAGAAAATCAGGAGCCGGCTGGAAGCCAGGGCTACAAAGCAAAAGATTAGGGTCTTGTAAGAGCGGGCAAGGATTGCAGCCCCGATAGGAAGGGTTTGCCGAAGAACCCCTGTGCCCGAGGCGCAGAGATTCGGGAGTAGCCCTAACCTCCGACAAATGGGTGATTTGGGAAATTGGCACGAGACTTGGTTGCGTGTCGATCAATGCACAAAAGAGGGATGGTTCCACCTCAATCCGCGGCGTTGCGGAACAACTGGCAGTAAAAGTCGATGGAGCGGGCGAAATTGACCACATCGATACGCTCATTGGTGCCATGCAGACGGGCGACATCTTCCGCGTCCATGACAAGAGGCGAGAACCGGTAAATGTCGCTTGTGAGAGAAGCGTAGTGCTTGGAGTCCGTTGCGGCAACAAACACGAAAGGCGCGACCACGGCTTCTGGGTAGACTTCGGCAAGAGTCTTCTGCATGAGCTTAAAATTTGGCGAATCGACGGTGGAGCGGGAAGAAGGTTCCACTGGAGGCTCACCGGCCATTGGCGCCATTTTGACTCGCGGATCGTCGACCACTTTCTGAACGTGCGCGATGACACTGGCCACGGTGTCACCGGGAAGAAGCCGGAAATTGACGATTGCGGCGGCGCGGCCAGGCATCACGTTGTCTTTAGTTCCCGCGCGGAAAATCGTTACCGCCGTGGTGGTGCGAAGAGTGGCATTCGTGTCCGGCGAGGATTCCAGGATGTGCTGAACGACAGGTCCGAACAGCCACATATTCTTGAACACAACGCGCATCGGAAAGCTGGCACTGCCACCTCCGTATTCTAGAAACTCTCCGATCGGGCCATGGATATGCGCCGGCATGGGATGCGTTTCGATTTTGTGGATGGCCCGACTGAGGATGCCAATGCTGGAAGCATTGGGCGGAACGGAAGAGTGGCCCCCGGCCGTTTCCACGGTAAGCTCCAAGCTGAGGTAGCCCTTTTCCGACGTGCCAATCATGGCCACGGGAACACTGACACCTGGCATCATGCCCGTAGACAGGAAGCCGCCTTCATCGGTGACAAACTCCGCTTGAACACCGCGCGATTGGAGCAGTTGCGCAATTTTTTCAGCGCCTTCCAGACCACCTACCTCTTCATCTTGACCAAAGGCGAGAATGACGGTGCGTTTCGGTTGGAATCCTTTGGAGAGAAGGAGATCGACGGCTTCGAGAAGGCCGATGACGGCCATTTTGTCGTCGAGGGTACCGCGGCCCCAGATAAACCCATCGGCGAGTTGCCCGGAAAAGGGTGGATGAGTCCACCTAGTTACGGTCCCCACTTCGATGGGGACAACGTCCTGATGGCCAAGAAGAAGAATTGGTTTGAGAGCGGGGTCAGTGCCCTTCCAGGTGAAGAGCAGGTTATTGGCGCCGACAACTTCATGATCAAGTTTCGCGTAAATCTGGGGAAATGTTTTTTCGAGGTAGGTGTGGAATCCGACGAATGCTACTTCGGTAGCCTGACGCTGGGCGTCGCTTTCCTCCGGACCCCAGGAGATGGTGCGAAATGGAATCGCGCCCGAGAGGTCACGAGCGACTTTATCCGCGTTGATGGTTTCGGGGGTATGCGGCAGAGAAGCAATCTGTTTCGAGGGAATCAGGATGGTTCGCGCGAAGAGTACGGCAATCACCCCGAGCAAAAGCAAACCTAGGGATTTCAGAATCTTCCCCATCCACATTCTCCCTCTTCATGCAAGTGGGGGACAGTCCACTTCACCGGTAGCCTATCACACTGAATTTTGTTCGCGTTTTCTAAGGCAACGGCGCTGCCGTGTCCTCCCGTCCAACACGTGGTACGCTATTTCCGTGTTGGTCCATTCCGGGCAGGGGGAGGATTGGAATGGGCTATTACGCCCTTTTCTACGAAGTCGTCGATGATTTTGTTGGGCGGCGAGCGGCTTTTCGCGAAGAGCACCTGAAGCTCGCAGATGAGGCAAATCGCCGGGGTCAACTGGTGTTGGCTGGCGCTCTTGCGGAGCCCGCCGACGGCGCCCTGCTCATCTTTCGAGGCAACGACCCCACAGCCGCGTCCTCGTTTGCAGAGAACGATCCCTACGTTCGGAACGGCTTGGTGAAACATTGGCAGGTACGGCCCTGGACGGTGGTTGTCGGCGGCGAGGCAAGAATCGAACCGAGCGACACTAGAGGAGATACCTGAAATGGTCGTACGATTCTGGTCGGCGCGAACGACGCAAGTGCGGTTCCCGGAATACCTCCGGCACTTCAACGAAAATGTGTTGCCCAGTTTACGGGCGGTGGATGGGTTCCTCGAGGCCCGCGTGATTTCGCAGTCGGATGGCGTGGTGGTGCAATTCATCGTGGAGACGTTGTGGTCTTCGATGGAGGCCATCGACCGATTTGCGGGTCCGGACCGGGGAGCCGCAGTAATCGCGGATGAGGCCCTGCACCTGCTAACCTCGTATGACCACAGAGTTCTGCACTATCTGGTGGACCTGTGTGAAGATCATCAAGCGACTGGAGCTTCTGCCTGAATCCGGATTTCACCCGCCTGCTTGCCGCAAGTTTTCGGAATGTTAGAATACTGAGACACCACTATGACACCCAAAACTCTCTACGAAAAAATCTGGAATAACCACCTCGTCTATGAAGAGCCGGGAAAGCCTTCGCTCATTTACATTGATCGCCACCTCATCCATGAAGGCACCTCCCCGCAGGCGTTTGCGGGGCTGAAGGCCGAAGGGCGGAAGGTGCGCCGGCCGGACTTGACGTTTGCCGTGATGGACCACTCTGTGCCGACAAAGGACCGACTGCTGCCGATCATGGACCAGGATGCCAAGCTGCAGTTTGAAGCACTTGAGAAGAATTGCCGCGAAACTGGCGTGAGGCTTTTTGACATGCACAGCAAGAATCAGGGCATCGTGCATATCATCGGGCCAGAACTGGGAATTACGCAGCCCGGGCAGACGATCGTGTGCGGCGATAGCCACACTTCCACGCACGGGGCATTTGGCACGTTGGCGTTCGGCATTGGCACCAGCGAAGTGGAGCACGTGCTGGCGACACAGTGCCTGGTGCAGAGCAAATCGAAGACGATGTATATCGTGGTGAATGGAAAGCGGCCCAAGGGCGTGACTGCGAAGGACATTATTCTCGCCATCATCGGGAAGATCGGGATCGGTGGCGGAACCGCCCATGTGGCGGAATATGGCGGGGAAGCAATTCGTGCGTTGTCGATGGATGGGCGGATGACCGTTTGCAATATGACCATTGAAGGCGGAGCGCGCGCTGGGATGGTGGCACCGGACGAAACTACGTTTGCGTATCTGGAAGGGCGGCCATTTGTTCCACGGGGAAAAGAATTCCACGAAGCGGTGGAACGCTGGAAACTGTTGAAGAGCGACGACGGGGCGAAATTTGACATCACGGTGGAGCTGCGGGCTGAACAGATTGGGCCGCAAGTGACCTGGGGAACCAATCCCGGAATGGTTACGAGTGTGACGGGGCGAGTGCCGGATCCGCATGATTTCAAGGATTTGAACGATCAGAAAGCTACAGAGAGCGCGCTGAAATATATGGGGCTGAAGCCTGGGACGCCAATTGTGGACATTCCAGTGGATCGCGTGTTCATCGGGTCGTGCACGAATTCGCGATTGGACGATCTGCGGGCGGCGGCACACTTGGTGGAAGGCAAGCATGTGGCGAAGAGCATCAAGCAGGCGTTGATTGTGCCGGGATCGCGCGGGATCAAAGCACAGGCCGAAAAAGAGGGCTTGGATAAGATCTTTTCCGAGGCGGGCTTTGAGTGGCGCGATGCGGGCTGCAGCATGTGCATAGGCATGAACGCGGACGTTTTGCCGCCGCACGAACGCAGCGCCAGCACATCAAATCGTAATTTCGAAGGCCGGCAGGGGCGTGACAGCCGGACACATCTTGTGAGCCCAGTGATGGCCGCGGCTGCTGCGATTGCAGGTCATTTTGTGGATGTGCGGGAATTTGATGTGGCGCACGTCGAGTAGGATTGAAACCATTTATCGAATTTAGGGGAAATTGCACATGAAGCCGTTCATTACACACACCGGACTGGTTCAACCCATTGATAAGGTGAACGTCGATACGGACCAGATGGTACCGAAACAGTTTTTGAAGGCACTGACGCGGCAGGGATTTGGGCGGATCCTCTTTTATGATTGGCGGTATTTGCAGCCGGGGGAGAAGCCGAATCCGGAATTTGTGCTGAACTTTCCTCGTTACAAAGGCGCATCGGTTCTGCTGGCGAGGGCCAACTTCGGCTGCGGATCCAGCCGCGAGCACGCGCCCTGGGCCATCGGAGATTACGGTTTTCGCGTGATCCTTGCGCCTAGTTACGCGGACATTTTCTATAACAACTGCTTCAAGAACGGCATATTGCCCGCGGAACTTAGCGAAGCGCAGATTGAGGAACTATTTCAGCGAACGGAAAAAGAAGAGGGCTACTCTCTGACCGTGGATTTACCGAGCCAAATGGTGAGAGACAATCATGGATTGGAATACAAGTTTGAAATCGTGCCGTCGCGTAAGGAAGTTCTGCTGAAGGGGCTGGATGATATCGGCACTTCCCTGCTGCATGCCGACTCGATCGACGCGTATGAGAAGGCGCACGCGGCGAGTGCGCCGATGTATGAGACGGTGGACGTGAAGTACTACACGAACGGCAAGTGAGAAGATTTTAAGCAAAGGTCGACTTCGTTTCACATGGAGCGCCACCAAGGCTTGAAATAGACGCGGCCCTCGAAAATGGGTTCGGGCGCCTCCGGGGCGGCGGGTTCACCCAGTAATTCCGCTATCACAATTCCAGCTACAACCAAGCCGGCGCCCTTCCATGCTCGGGAATTCAGACGTTCATGCAATAAGAGGTATGAAGTGATTACGGCGAAGACCGGTTCGAGCGCGAAAAGAATCGCGGCGTGGCCCGGGGAAGTGTATTGCTGCGCCCACAGTTGCACGGTGAACGCGACGGCGGTAGCAAACACGGCGCAAATCAGGATGGCGATAAAAAGTGGCCAACCCCAATCGAAGCGAACGGGCTGCCAGCGAATCGCTCCGGCGAAGGCAGTAAGCGGCCAAGCCATCACAGCGCAGCCTGCCACCTGAATCAAGCTGAGCGCGGAGACAGAATGTTCCTGGGAATATTCTCCGACCAGGATGATGTGCACTGCATAAAATCCCGAGCCGATGAAGGTGAGGACGTCTCCGCGGTTCAGGTAACGCAAACCCTCCAACGGAACAGTAAGGAGATAGAGCCCAATAAGCGCGGCAAAGGCTCCAGCGTAAATCCACTTCGTCAGGGCACGCCCCCAGAAGACGCCGAGCAACAACGGAACAAGGACAACGCTCGAGCCAGTCACAAAACCGGAGTTGATGGCGGTAGTGTATTGCAGTCCGGCCGTTTGAAAGCAGTAGCCGGCAAACATGAAGAAAGCAAGGCGCATGCCTGGGAAGATTTCGTCGCGCTGCACTCTGGCGAGGACCTTTGGACGGAAAAGAGCCATGAGGGCAGCAGCAATGGTGAAACGCACGGCAAGAAACACGAAGGGAGAGGAGTGATCGAGGCCGGTCTTCACCACGACAAAGGTGACGCCCCAGATCAACGAGCAGAACATCAGCGAGAGATCAGCTTTAAGTCTGTGCTCCATGGAGAAAAACTCCGCGACGGGTCCACGCCAGTGTAGCCGCAAACCTGATCGCGGCGCACGGAGGATCGAGCTAGCGCTCAAGTGAGGGCTATTGACTCCTGGAAGGTGTCATGTACATTCTCGCTGTATGCCCTTCCGTTCAGGGTCCACCGTCGTTCTTTTCTGGCTATTTTCCGTCCTGATTCTTTGCGCGCTGGCACCGACGGCGCAGTCGAAAGAGGTATGGATCGAAGTGCGTTCGCCGAACTTCACGGTAATCAGCAATGCGGGGGAGAAGGAAGCGCGGAGGGTGGCGGATCAATTCGAGCAATTCCGGGAAGTCTTTCACAGCGGGTTTGCGAAATTGCGGGTGGATTTGGGCAAGCCGCTGATTATCTTCGTCGTTAAGAACGAAGATTCCCTGAAGGTACTGATTCCAGTTTATTGGGAAAACAAGGGCCGCGCCCATCCTGCAGGAATTTATATAACCGGAGAAGACCGGCATTATGTCGCGGTTCGAGCAGACGTGCAGAGCGACCATCCGTATCATCTCGTCTACCACGAATATACACACGCGATCATGAACCTGAATTTTCAAGGACTGCCGGTGTGGCTAAATGAAGGGTTGGCGGAATATTTTGGGAATTCGGTGATTCAGGACAAAGACGTGGAGATCGGGAAAGTCCCGGCCTACCACCTACAGACTCTGCAGCAGGAACGACTGATTCCCATTGACACGCTGCTGCTGGCAGATGAGCACTCGCCATACTACAACGAACAGAATCATGCTTCGATGTTTTATGCGGAGTCGTGGGCCATCGTGCATTACCTGATGCTGGATCCGGAAGCCCGCAAGCGACAATTGCTGAACACGTTCATCTCCACCTGGAATGCCACCGGAAATCAACTGGAAGCTGCACAAAAGACATTTGGGGATCTAAAGAAATTTGAGTTCGTGATGGAAGCCTACGCCCGGCAGCGCGCATTTTACGTAGCGAAAATAAACACCACGATTCATGGCGACCCTAAGAGCTACACCAGCCGGGTGTTGCCTGAAGCGGAAGTCGATGCCCAACGAGCGCTATTTTTCGCCCACACGCAACGGCCAAAAGAAGCAAGGGCGGCGGTTGACGAAGCGTTGAAGGCCGATCCGAATCTGCCGCTTGCTTACGAGGCACAGGGGTTTCTGGCGTACTCACAACAGGAATTTCTGCCGGCGGAGGCTGCTTTTTCGCGGGCAATCGAACTGCAAACCAGTGACTATTTCCCATATTACTTCGCGGCCGAGACTCAGTTGCGAAATGGACCACCCTCGGAAGAACAGGCGCCCAAGATCATCGCTTTCTTGGAAAAGGCGATTCAGATGAATCCGCAATTCGCACCCGCTTACGCCGCGCTTGCCTCGGTTTACTCTGCAAATCCGGCGACGCGGGGAAAAGCGCTTGTGGCCGGGCGAAAAGCGACGGAGTTAGAGCCTGGCAATCTTTTTTATGCGACCAATTACGGATACGTTCTTGCAAACTCGGGGAAGACGGCGGAGGCAAAGACTCTTGCGCTGCGAATTCAGCAAGCGGCTAAGACTCCCATGGACCAGGCAAACGCACAGCAGCTTTTGGCGGTGATCGCGAGTCGAGAACAGTACGACAAGCGGATGGCCGCCATGAAGGAGGGGGAGAGCCAAGAGCCAGCCACGACCGGAGCCGTAACACGCCAGAGAACGGTGGATGTGCCTGCTAGCAGCGGCAGTTCCGGTTCCCAATCTTCCGTGGACGAGAGCGGGCCAACGACTCGGCCCCATGATGCTCATCGCGGAGAGTCCGAGTACGCCGTGGAAGGAAATGTCGCCGCTGCCGATTGTGGAGGAGGACCAGGGAAAGTGTCCATTTCCGTGGGTAGGACGACGATGAATTTTCGATTCTCGGATTTTGCGGGACTGCAAGTGTTGAGCACGGCCAAACAAGATGCCGAGCAACCGCCAGTTTGCGCCAACTGGAAAGGGCGCCGCGTTCGAGTGTATTTCTACAAACTGAGGGACAAAACGTTTACGGGTGAACTAAATACGATTCAATTTTTCTGATAAACGGTCTTGCCGCCGACTACAGTGCGCACGACTTCAGTCTTCAAAATATCGCGCGGCGGGATCTTCGTGATGTCCTGGGAGAGAATGACGAAATCCGCAAACTTGCCGGGCTTCAATTCACCCTTATCGTTTTCCATGAACTCCGCATAGGCTGAGCCAGTGGTGTAAGCGCTGATGCAATCGGCGAGGGGGAGCTTTTCCTGAGGGATCCAACCGCCGGGAGGGCCGCCGTCGACCGCTTCACGCGTGACACAGGCATAAAGACCACGCAAAGGATTAATGGGCTCAACGTCGTAATCGGTACCAAAGGCAAGCTTGGCACCTGCGTCCCGCAGCGATTTCCAGGCATAAGCACCTTTGGAACGCTCGGGACCGAGGCGCTGTTCGGCCCAGCGCATGTCATTGGTTTCATGCGAGGGCTGCATGGAGGCAATGATCTGCAATTTACCGAAACGCGGAATATCTTCCGGGGAGACAACCTGGGCGTGCTCGATGCGGTCTCTACGGTCACGGGGAGGATTGACGCGCACCAAGGATTCAAAAGTGTCGACGGCGAGGCGATTGGCCCTATCGCCGATGGCATGAAAGGCAAGCTGAAAACCCAAGCGGTCCCGCTCGATGGCCATGGCTTTCAGTTTCTCAGGGTCCATGATGAGGATGCCACTGGTAGAAGTGTCGTCTGAATAAGGGGCAAGAAGGGCAGCGGTATGGGTGCCCAGCGCGCCGTCGAGGAAACCCTTCAACGCACCAGTTCTAAGCCATGGGTCGGTGGTACCTCCCTGAGCGCGCATGTTCTGCAAATCGTCGATGGATAGGGTGAAGGGAAGCCATTCGGTGATGCGTACGGTAAGCTTCTTTTCCTGCTTAAGATCGATGTAGACAACGAAATTTTCCCACGGCGAAAAATCCTGCACGGAGGTGACACCGTTTTGCGCCAACTCCTGGAGAACCAATTCAATTCCCTTCCGGCGCTCTTCGTCGGAGGGATCAGGAATGCGCTGGGTAACCATTTCTGTGGCGTTTTCCTTCAACAAACCGTCAGGCTCGCCATCGGCAAAGCGCCCAATCTCTCCGCCCGGCGGGTTAGGCGTGTCGCTGGCGATCTCCGCATGCTTGAGGGCCAAGGAATTAGCAACGGCAATATGGCCGGAAATGTGGTCGAGATAAACGGGATTATTCGGGGCGGCCTGGTCGAGTTCGAGACGAGTGGGGTAGGTTTGATCGGCCCAGCGGGACTGATCCCAACCGCTTCCCAGAATCCACTCCCCGGACTTGTGTCTTCCGGCGGCGGCTCTAACGAGCTTGAGAATGTCGTCGACGGAAGTGGCGTTATTCAGGACAAGAGTTAATTTGTCCCGACCGGCGCCGCCAAGGTGTGTGTGGGCATCATTGAAGCCGGGCATGACGAAGAGGCCGTTTAATTGGATGACGTCGGAGGATTCCGCACCGCCACAATCGAGAAGGACCTGCGAGATGGTACCGACGCAATAAATCTTATCATCGCGCACGGCCATGGCTTCGGCCCAGGGATGTTGAGGGTCATTGGTATAGATCCGCCCATGCAGGTAGTAGGTCGTCGGGTGAATGACCGATTCTTTGGCTTGCGCGAGCGTTCGTTCGGAAGTGGCGAGAGCTGCCGCCACAACAACAAGCCCGAGCAAGAGCGTGGCCCCGCCCATGAATCGTGGCGTTTTCTTCATTGGGCCTTCTCCGTTGCCAGGCCAGAGACTCCGAGTAGAGTCAGCAGCACACGCTTTAGCCCTGATTCCCTGCCCTCAGGTTCGTACCATTCTTGCAGGGAGTGAGCCCCGCCACCATTTCCGCCGGCGCCGATGGCGATCGCTTCAATGCCCATGGAAAGCGGGATGTTGGCATCAGTGGAGGAGCGTTCATTGCGCGATTTATTGCCAACCATGTCGTCGGCCGCACGCAACTGGGCTAGTAGCGCGGAATCTTGCGCGAGTTCACCGCCAGGGCGGCTGCCGATGAGATTCAATTTCCACTCGAGCTTGCCGCGGCTGCGGTCGCGGGAATTGTCCATTTCGTCCTTCACGCCCGCGGCGATGCATTCGCGCAACGCGGCTTCCATGCGGACGATCTCGTCTTCATCCTCCGAACGCAGGTCCACTTTCAGCTTGGCTTCATAGGGAATGGAATTAACCGAAGTTCCACCTTCCACCTGGCCAATATTGAAGGTGGTCCGCGGGTTTGTGGGGACTTTGGTATTGATGAAACGCACCGATCCGCGAATCAAGGCATTAATAGGATTGGGCATACCAAAATCGGACCAACTGTGTCCGCCCGGGCCGGTGATCAGAACTTCGACGCGGCGGGAGGCCAAAGCCTTGACAGTCACGTGATCAATACCAGAACCGTCCAGCACGATCACGGCGCGCAACTTCGAACGATAGGCATCGACGAGAGCACGCATGCCACGAAGATTCCCTTCGCCCTCTTCCCCTACATTGGCGGCGAACAGAATCGTACGCTGGGGCTTGATTTTCGCCACCTGGATTGCCCGGGCGACCGCTAATAAGGCGGCGAGGCCCGTGCCGTTATCGGAAATGCCGGGCGCTAGCAAACGATCGCCCTCCCGCCTGACCTTGATTTCCGTGCCCGGTGGAAAAACGGTATCCAGATGCGCCGCAAGCATCACAGCGTCCTTGTCCTGGGTGCCCCTCAGTTCACCAATGACGTTGCCGACCTTATCCGTGAA
>Ga0181526_10003034_pt1 | contig 14003 bp, 9 predicted proteins | sample PEATcosm2014_Bin_35_FD_119750 | JGI IMG/M metagenome (GOLD analysis project Ga0181526, IMG submission 119750) | Peatland microbial communities from MTU Mesocosm Facility, Houghton, MI, USA - PEATcosm2014_Bin06_30_metaG | ecosystem: Environmental > Terrestrial > Soil > Wetlands > Peat | place...
CGCCTCGATTGACCTCGCACACCGGCTCGAAGGTCCATCGGTCCAGCACTGGGCCGGAACCGACGAGCTGGGCCGCGACACGCTCTCACGGCTGCTGTATGGCGCACGGCTCTCGCTGGCGGTTTCCGTCACTGTGGTCTCGATCTCGCTGGCGCTGGGGCTGGCGATTGGCGGCTTGGCGGGCTACTGGGGCGGCTGGATGGACATTGCGCTGACGACTTTTGCCATGAATACGTTTCTGGCGCTGCCGGGGATTCTGCTGGCGATTGCCTTTGCGGCATTTCTGGGGCCGGGCTTTACGAATCTGGTGCTGGCGCTGGCCATCGGCGGCTGGGCCGGCTATGCGCGCCTCGTCCGGGCGCAGGTGATGGCGGTGCGCGACCGCGAGTATGTGGATGCGGCCCGCGCGCTGGGGGCAAGCGGAATGCGCATCTTCTTCCGCCATATTCTGCCCAACATCGTGCAACCGATCATGGTTCAGGCGGCTATCGGCATGGCCGGGGTGATTCTGGCCGAGGCCACGCTCTCGTTTCTGGGGCTGGGCATTCCCGCGCCCGCGCCCAGTTGGGGCTCCATGCTCAACGACGCCCGGCTGCACCTCTTCGATTCGCCGCACTTGGTGCTCTTTCCTGCTCTGGCGATTGCCGGCGCGGTGCTGGGCTTCAACTTCTTGGGCGACGCCTTGCGCGACCGGCTCGACCCGCGGACGCGGCTGGAATTGGGGCTGTGAGGTGACATGGCAAACTTGAGGACGGGTAGCAGTGAACACTGCCAAAAGGACTTCCGCTTCGAGCTTTGGCACGCGGGCTTTGGCGATATGTCTTATGCATATTGCGACGGATGTGGCATGGTTGCCACGATCGATTACTCGAACAAAGATCTATCGAAGCTGCCACCGATTTCACCGCACTACCAAGTAATCGACACCGAATTGGAACCGTTCCTTCACCCGTGCGCCTGCGGAGGACGATTTCGAAAGGGCGCTTTTCCGCGCTGCCCGCACTGCAAAGAACCGCTCTCCGCCGAATATGCGGCGGGCCACATTGAAAGGAGTTCGCCGGGATCGGCCAAGGGCTGGCGCTGGCAACGAAGTTGGGTTGGGCTATATTGCATCGCTATTGAGGATACGGCCAATCCGGGAACTCTACGCAGAATAAAGGATCCGTATTGTGGGCGAGAGTAGACCAGCGAAGATCGGCGTGGTCAGCGATACGCACGGGCTGTTGCGGCCCGAGGTTGCGCCTGCGCTCACTGGGGTGGAGCGCATTCTGCACCTCGGCGATGTGGGCAGAGCTTCGGTCCTTCAAGGTTTGGAGCAGATCGCGCCGGTGACAGCAATTCGCGGCAACGTGGACAAGGAAGGCCCGTGCAGCGAGCTGCCGGAGACCGAGGTTGTGCTGATCGCGGATCGCTACGTCTACATGCTTCACGACCTGAAGACGCTGCACCTGGACCCGGCGGCGGGCAGGTTTGCCGCCGTGCTCTTCGGCCATACGCATGTGCCCAACTTCTACCGGCGCAAGGGCGTGCTGTACTTCAACCCCGGCTCGTGCGGGCCGCGCCGGTTCGAGCTGCCGGTAACGGTGGGGCTGCTGACGATCCGCGAAGATGGGGAGTTCAAGGCGGAGATCATCCCTCTCACCCCAGCTTAGCCCTTGGGTAACTTTCGGATAGCCGGTTACGCGGCCGGAACGGTGCGATTTGAACCCAATATTGCCGTCATTGAACGGGGTTGACGGCAGCGGACGCGGGCAACAGCCTCGAAGGTTCGGGATTGTCTCGCTTGTATTGCAGCTTGAGAATGCTCAACTGGTATTTGCCTTCATGCGTGTATTTGAGCGATTGAACATCCTGGGGTGCGTCTTTTGGGGCGAGGAGGCGCCAGGCTTCCGGCGCCTGCCAGGGATTGAAGCCCGCATCGGCGACCAGTTGCAGGGCCATGCGCGCTAACTCTCGCTGAAGCCTGACCTCCATTTCGTGGTCCACAATTCCTTCTACGGCCTCTCCGGCTATGTATCCGGCCGGGAATAAGGCAGGAATGGACGCTACAACCGCAGATCCGCCAGCCGCCAAGTCGAGCGGCGAAATGGTTACGAGCTGCCGCTGCAGGTTGAACGCGACTGCGTCGGCCAGCACGGCGGCAAGCTGGTTATCGTTCTGCAGGCGTTCCACGACGTTCTTGGGCACGAGGACGAGCCCTACATTGCACGCAAATGCAGACCGGACCTTGTCGTCGGCAACGGCATAAAACCGGAAAGGAATACGGGAGGGACTGTTTAGCGGGAGTTGCTTCTGGAACGCAGGCACGATCTGCATTCCGATTCGTTCCACGCGTTCCTGGAGTGGTGGGTCTGCGGGAACCCTGTGCCAACCGCAGGGACCACCGGCGTCGCTCAAACGGACCTTGGTGTGGGGGCTGACAAAGTGCCCGTCCGCGTCAAGCAGGCTGTCGCGCGTGACAGGCTGGTAATCCAAGGCATGCTTCGCTTTCCTCGGGCCCATCGCCGTAAGTGACTTGCGCGATCCCGGAGGGAAGAACTCGGCCTTGCGGGCGACCAGGACTCCTGTGTCGTCGCGTACCCCCTCAAAATGGATCCAGGTGCCGGGCACCACGTCGACCAGGGATTTCAAGCTGCCCGAGAAGGCGGTCACAGTTCCGGGCTGGACGCGAATGCTATATCCATCGGCGTGGAACAACGGGTCTCCCGCGATCGAGGCTACCTTTACGACCAAAGCCAAGCCGGATAGTTTCTGGCCGGAGTTACCTGGACTTTCATTGGCATCGGCGCCCGGCTCGGCTTGAGCCGGTTTGGCGATTCCCGCTGCAGGCTGTTGCGCATGGTTTGGTGAGCAGAAAACCACGAAGAAGGTGGAGAGCCACACCCGCGAGAACATCCATAGCGTTTCTCGGCTCGCCACGCACCTTCTCCCTTACTGAGTCTTGTGAATCAGTATACTTCCGAAACGATCGAGATTCCTCCCAACTGCCACTAGCTTGGGCGTTGATAACAAGCCCAACTCACTCGCCCGGGCCCGATGCAGGTCCGGTTCCGTGGTTTGGGGGTGGTCTGCCGCCTGTCCGCCCCCTTTGCCTGACATTCGCACTGAAGACGATTCGATGGCTGGGACAGGATCGCGCTCGACCAGGAAGTCGGTTCAAGAACATCGAGCGGCGGAAGGTGTCGCGCCGGGTGGGTCTGAATCCGGCGAGCGCGTGGACGTAGGTATACGGGCAGGCGGGCGTGGCTGACCTGAGCGCGATTCAGGCTGGGCACAATGTGTCGCGGAGGGTCGCCAGCGCTGAGCCAGCAGCGAGCGGCACGTCCGCGAGAGAGTGCTAACAACCCTTTTTGGGCTTCTTGATCTCGACCTCGGTGGACACCCAGTCTGACAGGCGCTTGTCATTGATTTCACCATCCCCGGCCGTTGGGGAGAGCGACGAACGGGCCAGCGCCAAGGTGACCTTGACCTTTCCCGCCATGCAGTAGGCTCCGGTCAACTGCGCCAGCGACTTGTCCGCCAGTTCCATGTAATCGGCGGGAAGGGTTCCCTGGGCGCCAGAGATATCGAACGGGGCCAGGATGACCTGGTTGATGATCAGATCCTTTGACTTCACCTTGGAAGAGTCGTACCGGACGACGAGGGTGGCCCGCGTCTCCAGCGAGTCGGGGTCGGCTGTGAAATTGATGGCCGGAAGAGTGATGCCCTCCGGGCTGGGCTTGGCCGCCTTGGTGTCAAACGCAAGGCGGTACGCAGGTCCCTTCCATTTGGGCCCAACAGGAATGCCGGATGCCTTGTCCCCCTGGTTTCCGCACCCCGCCAGGAATGCCAATCCGCAGATCGCCAGTGCCAATCCGCAGATCGCCAGTATGATGCCTTTTCTCACGTCGTCCCCCTTCGTTGCCCAGAAATTACCGGCCATAATACCACTCCCGCGCGGCATTGTAATGTGATCGGAAGAATGCCGGCGCGATGGGTGGTGGTTTGGGGGCCGGACGGCGGGATCTTGCGGGTTCCGGCCGGATCGCCGCCGATCCGTCCGTAATGTTTTGATTTGGCTTTAAGTGCACTCGCGGTTCAGCCCAAAAGCCGCATTGGGGAAGAGTGGCCGTTAATACAGGACTATCCGAGTCCCTTTGGGGTCAAAGCCGATTGTTACGCTGTTCGGTCCGCCGCAGCGGCTTAAGCGGGCAGGCCCGCTTCCGCTCACTTCCCTCCTGGCCGCACCCGCAGAAAAAAGCCGGTAAATCGGTACCGCGCGTGCAGCACGGCAGGTGTTACCGTCGATTCCCCCGTCAGCGGATCAACGAAGGTCACCGCTTCCTCGGTTGCCCTTTCGATCGCAATGAAGTGTCCGGCTCCTCCCATCTGCACCCCCGCAATCGATGGAGACGGAAAAGTGCTGTCGCTCAAAACGAACGCCGTCTCGGCCCCCCTGCGCCGGATCGCCCGTGCCAGATACCAGGCTTCCGTTCCGCCAGCATAGGTATAGCTGTCGACCGCCAGCTCCCTTTCCGTCACGCTCTCGCCAAATCCGCGCAGAATTGTCGCGGCGCTCGCCGGCCCGCAGGTGGCATAACTGCTCTGTAAACAGACGCTTCCCGCGCACCTGTCATGGAGTACCGCCGTATCCAGCGGGTCCAGGATCGGTTTCATAAACGGGATCAGCAGTATTATGCCGAACACAACCGGCACCGCCACGCTGCCCACTATCGTTTCCGCATCATCCCACGCGTGAATGACCCCGCCTAGAAATCCTATCCCCGAAAACGTCAGTTCAATCCACGGCACGATCCGAATATCGTAGTACCAGATCACATTGTCGAACAGATGCAAATAATAGAAGACGGCCAGCAAACAGGGAACCGCCAGGAGGACACCGACCGCTAGGCTCAGCCGCGGCCAACGCCTATAGCAAGACTCTCCCGCTGCAAACAATCCGCACCCCAGCAGAAAAGTCGGGACGGTTGCGGGGTTCGCGTTCATCGTTTCCTGTCTGCGCAAAGCGCCACTAGGTCGGAGATCGTCGAATCGCAATCTCTCTCGTTCAATTCCGGCTCCAGGCAATTGTATCGCTCCGGAGGCTGGCGAAATGCTTAAGGGGCTTGCCGCATACCGAATGGGAGTTGTGTCTGGATCGCCGCCAACCCAGAAACCATGCCGCCGAGCCCCACGCCAGCCGCAGCGGCAACCTACCCCCGCATTCTCGGGTTCACCCAGCGGTAGACCACGTCGGTGAGCATGTTGACCAACAAGTAGGTCAAACCGATCAACAGCAGGCAGCCCTGCAACAGCGCGTAGTCGCGATTGGAGATGGCGCTGACGGTGAGGCTGCTGACGTTTGGCTAAGGCGGCGAGCCGGAAGCAAGATTGTGCCCCTGGCTTCTTCTTGAGGCGCCTGACGGTGCGAACTGAACACGTCTCACTTAGTGACAAGGAGGGTATTCCTCCTTATGCATTCATTACTCCTCAATTGATTTAATTACACTTAACGCTGTGTGCTGCGGCCCAGTTGCAATTCCGCGGCGAATCCCTGTTTGAGGCCCTGGAATGCCAACGAGAGCAACCCTTTCCATAGTTACGCTCGCATTTGCGTTCGTGCTGACCTGCGCGGCGGTGCTGGGCGCGCAGACGCCGGACGCACAGACGCCCGACGCGAAACCTCAGCAAGCCATGGCAATGTCCGGCACCTCGACCGATCTGTTTCTGATGCCGGGGTCGGACTTCGACCGTCCAGGGCTGGTTCCCAGGGTCAACCTGAACATAGGCATCGGACACACCTTCGGATTTCTGAAGAAAGACCCCATCGGCGACGAGTTGACGGTTGCTTATACCTACGAAAACGCGGGAAGCCACGGGTTCTTCCACACCGATTTCGGGTCGCACACCGAGGCTTTGGGCGTGATGAAGAACTTCGGGCTGCCCCAAACGAAGGTTGTTACCGGCTACACATGGATACAGGGCGGGCTGACCAGTTTCACGGGTTACTCTCACGTGGAGAACCGCTTCTACGACGGCGAGGCGCTGGGCGCCGTGATCCACTTCAACGATCATAACTCGATCTGGATTCAAGAGAGTTACAACAAGATTCCTACCGTTCCCTGGTACACCACGACCGGCATAGGGTACACGTGGAGCTGGTGAGCCAGCAAAATCGCGGCGGACCGCTCATCCTCTCATGCGGGGGTTCACCCAGCGGTAGACCACATCGGTGAGCAGGTTGACCAGGACGTAGGTCAGCCCGATCGACAGCAGGCAGCCCTGCACCAATGCATAGTCACGGTTGGAGATGGCGCTGACGGTGAGGCGGCCCAGGCCGGGCCAACTGAAGATGGTCTCCGTGACGATGGCGCCGGCCAGCAGCGCGCCGAACTGCAGGCCGATAACGGTGACGATGGGGACCAGGGCGTTGGGCAGGGCGTGGCGGCAGACGACGGCCACCTCGCTGAGACCCTTGGCGCGGGCGGTGCGGATGTAGTCCTGGCCAAGCTCCTCGAGCATGGCGGTTCGCACCATGCGGGTGAGGATGGCGGCCAGCGACGCGCCCATGGCGATGGAGGGAAGAACCAGGTAGCGCCAGTCGATGGAGCGGCCTCCGCCCGAGTTTGCGCCGGAGACCGGGAGCCAGCCGAGGCCGATGGAGAAGACCAGAATCAGCACTGGGCCAAGCGCCAGGCCCGGAACGGAGAGGCCGAAGAGGCTGACGACAGAGAGCAACTGATCAAGCGAGCGGCCGCGGCGCACAGCGGCCAGAATGCCGGCGGGCAGCGCCAGGGCAATTCCCAGGGCCAGGGCGGTGAGGGTGAGAGCGAGCGTGTAGGGATAGCGGGCGGCGATCAGGCTGGCGACGGCGGAGTGGAGGCGGATGGAGCTGCCCAGGTCGCCGTGGAGGACGCCGGACCAGTAGTGAAGATACTGCGCCCAGAGGGGCTGGTCTAGGCCGTACTGATGGCGCAGGGCCGCCGTGTCCGCCGGAGTTGCGCCTTCGCCCAGCATTTGCAGGATGGGATCGCCGGGGACCAGGTGAATGAGCAGAAAGACCAGCGAGACCACCAGCCAGACGACCGGAACGGTGAGCACAAGGCGGGTGAGGATCTGCTTCATGGGCTGGAATCAACGATAAACCAGGGACCAGGGACTAGGGACTAGGGATCGGGAATTTGCTCCCTTATCTCAGGCCCCCTGGCTTATGGCACAATAACTTATCTCTCAGTTTTTCCGCCCTTTTCACAGGCAAGGAGTTCTGTATATGGGAAGTCTCTCGATCACAGAGGCCGTGCGGGCACTGGCATCAGGGCCGCAAGTTCATGCAAACACACCTGTTGTGCAACTGATAGAGGCCGCGATCAAACGCGGCGAGGCCCACTTGGCGGCCAATGGCGCGCTGGTGGCCATCACCGTCCCGCGCACCGGCCGCAGTCCCAAAGACAAGTTCACCGTTGACGATGACGTCACCCACAGCGTGGTTCACTGGGGCAAGGTGAACCAGCCCTTCACGGCGGAGCGTTTTGACGCCCTGCTGGAGCGGGCTCTGGAACACCTGCGCTCGCGCGAGCTGTTTGTGCAGAATCTCTTCTGCGGCGCGGACCCCGCTTACCAACTGCCCATCCGCGTTATCTCGGAGTACGCATGGCACGCCCTGTTTGTGCGCCAGCTCTTCGTCAGGCCGGAGGCCGCTGAACTGGCTGCGCATGCGCCGGAGTTCACTGTGGTCGCCGCTCCCGAACTCCAGGCTGTGCCGGAGCGCGACGGAACCCGGAGCGGGGCCTTCATCCTGGCCGACTTCACCCGCAAGATCATCCTCATCGGCGGGACAAAGTACGCCGGCGAGATCAAGAAGTCCATCTTCGGCGTGATGAACTTCCTGGTCCCCGGCCGCGATGTGCTGCCCATGCACTGCTCAGCCAATGTGGGTGCCGACGGCGTTACGGCGCTCTTTTTCGGTCTCTCCGGCACCGGCAAAACCACTCTCTCGGCCGTTCCCTCCCGCCGCCTCATCGGCGACGACGAGCACGGCTGGAGCCCGGCCGGCATCTTCAACTTCGAGGGCGGCTGTTACGCCAAATGCGTCGATCTGAGCGAAGAGAAGGAACCGCAGATTTATCACGCCATCCGCTTCGGCTCAGTGCTCGAGAACGTGGTTCTCGATCCCGACACCGGAGCGCCCAACTACGCCGATATCCGGTACACCGAGAACACTCGCGCAGCCTATCCTGTCAGTTTTATTGAGAACTCCGTGGTTCCAGGGGTGGGCGGCCACCCGCACAATGTCTTTTTCCTCACCGCGGACGCCTTTGGCGTGCTGCCGCCCATCGCCCGGCTCACACCGGCACAGGCGATGTATCACTTCCTCTCCGGCTATACGGCCAAGCTGGCCGGGACCGAAGCCGGCATGGGTTCCGACCCGATTCCCGAGTTCTCCGCCTGCTTCGGCGCACCATTTCTGCCGCTGGCCCCACGGGTCTACGCGGAGATGCTCGGCAAGCGCCTCAACCAGCACAAGGCTGCATGCTGGCTGGTGAATACCGGCTGGTCGGGCGGCAAATTCGGCGTCGGCAAAAGAATGAGCATCCGGGTGTCAAGGGCGCTGGTTGCCGCGGCGCTCAACGGCCACCTGGATGACGTGGAGTTTGTTACCGAACCGGCCTTCGGATTGCACATTCCCGTCAGTTGCCCGGATGTGCCGCCGGAGGTTCTCAATCCGCGCAACGCCTGGGCCGACAAGGCTGCCTACGACCGGCAGGCCGCCCACCTGGCCGACCGCTTCGAAGAGAACTTCTACCAGTTCGATGCGCCGGAGGCGGTCCGCGCCGGTGGCCCGCACGGCGGCGCAATCGTCTAGAGCATTTTCGCTGTTCCAGTAAAGCGGGCATGTTGTATCCCACCCCAGCCGCAAGAACAAGAACGCGGCGGGGGTAGGGCACCCAACTATCCACCAAGATGCTCCAAGGGGCGTCATGCCTCTTCCGCGACGATGATCACCGACGCGTTCGTCAAGCCGGATGCTGACGCCGCCAGCCGCATCTCACCGGGTCGGCCGGTGGATTGCACCAGCGCCAGCGCCCGGCCAGCGAAGGCCTTGCGGCGGTCACCCTGGTAGCTTTCGTGGCTTTCGGACTGGCCGTTGTCCAGCCCGAGGATGCGCCCTGGGCCGCTGAGTTCAAAGACTACTTCGTTGTTCGCGGTCGGGACAACGCGCCCGTCCTGGTCTACAATCTCGACGGCGACATGACACAGGTCGTCCCATCCGGCGCCGATGCGCGCTCTGTCCGCTGCAAAGCGAATGGCCACCGGATTGCCGGTCGTGCTTTGGTCCACGGTCAGCGCAACCTGGCCATCCTTTGTGCCCACGGCTTTGAGCGTGCCGGGTTGATAAGGCACGTACCATGCGAGATGAAGGTCGCCTGTAGTTTGCAGCACATTATCCCGGGGCGGAAAGTGCGCCCACTCATTCTCCATGCCTGTCTCGGGAAACATGAATCCCTGCGCGCCGAGGCTCTTGCCGTTCAGGAACAATTCGACTGTGTCGCAGTTGGTGAAGCAGATAACAGGAATTATCTCGCCTTCCATTCCGGCCCAGTTCCAATGCGGCGACAGGTGCAGCACGGGAGCCTTCGTCCAGATGCTCTTGTAGAAGTAATAGCCATCCTTCGCAAAGCCGCAGGTATCGATAACACCGGAGTGCGACGACTTGGACGGCCATCTTGCCTCACCGAGATAGTCGATGCCGGTCCACATGAAGTCGCCGGCGACGTAGTCGTAGACCTGCGTGAATCGCTGCAACTGCTCGATCTCGATGCGCTCGTTGGACGTGGGCCTGGCGCTGTAAAAAGAGGTGCTCGCGCCGGGATAAAAGCTGGGCATCGCCCCGTTCTCGGTTCCGATGAAGCGCCGCCGGGGGAAGTCGTGGCGATCGATGCTGTAGAGCTTCTCTCGCCGGTCGCGCCAGCGGCCGGCGTAGTTATATCCCACCACGTCAAGTTCGGCCAGGAACTCCGGCAGCGCGCCGCGGGGTTCGGCGACGATCTGGTCGCAGGCCACGGTCACGAGCCGCGTCGGATCTTCGGTGTGCAATATACGCATTAACTCGCGCAGAGTTTCCACGCCTCTGGGCACATCCTGATCCTGAACTTCGTTGCCCGCGCTCCAGATGACAATGGACGGGTGATTGCGGTCGCGGGCGATCATATCCTTGAGGTCGCGCGCTCCCCAATCGTCGAAGTACCGGTGGTAGCCATACTCCGGCTGCTTCCTCTCGCGCCATTCGTCGAAGGCCTCGGCCATCACCAGAAAGCCCATGGTGTCGCAAAGATCGAGAAACTCCTCTGTGTGCGGATTGTGGCTGGTGCGAATGGCGTTGCAGCCCATCTCTTTCAGCAGTGCGAAGCGCCGCTCCCATATTCGCTTGGGGACTGCGGCGCCCACCGCGCCTCCATCGTCGTGCAGGCAAACTCCATTCAGCTTGACTCGTTCGCCATTCAGCAGAAACCCTTTGTCCGCATCGAACTCGATGGAGCGGATGCCGAAAGGTGTATTTGTGGAATCGGCTTCCCGGTCCTCGTGATGCAACACCTGGCGAGCGGTATACATGTACGGTGTAGTCGTGGACCAGAGCTTTGGCTGGGGCACAGTGATGCGCTGCACAAAGAGATGCTCTCCGCCGGCGGCTATCTCCGTCTCAGTTTCCGCCGATTGCACTGTAACTCCATCCCGGTCGAGAACCGTAGTGGTCAGCTTGCAGGGCGCGGACCGCGCCAGCTCATTCCGCACCCGCGTTGAAACTTCGACCACAGCATTCTGCTGCGTGATCTCCGGCGTAACGATGCTCGTGCCCCACTGCTCGATGTAAACCGGTCCGGTGCTGATCAGCCAGGTATGGCGATAGATGCCGGAGCCCGAGTACCAGCGCAGGTTCGGCTGATGTGAGTTATCCACGCGCACGGCCACGACGTTTGGCTCGCCGCCAAAATGAAGATGCGGAGTGAGATCGTAGTAGAAAGTTATAAACCCATAGGGGCGCGAGCCCAGGTGCACTCCGTTGATCCACACGTCGCTGCATTGGTATACGCCGTCGAATTGCAGCAGGATGCGCCGCCCCGCATAGCTCGCGGGAAGCCGGAAGCTCTTGCGGTACCAGCCAATGCCGGTTGGCAGGTAGGCGCCCTCGCCGCCGGAAGGCTCACTCTCGCTGAAAGGTCCGGCAATGCTCCAGTCGTGCGGCAAATCCACCGGCGTCCACTCTCCGCCGGCGGCCACGGGCGACTGCCCATTGCCGATGTCTCCCTTCGAAAAGCTCCAGCCGTCGTCGAAGCTAACTTTGCGCGCGGTTAACGGCGCGCCCGGCGCTGTCGCCTCGCCGGCCAGGGCATTTCCAAGCCCCATCGCGGATGCAACTCCAACCAGAGCGGCATCGCCAAGGAAAGCTCTTCTTGTCAGTTCGCGGCTCATAAGCGCGGTTCTCCTTCAAGTACGGGATAACAGCTTCTTCCTCCCGGGCTGCCGCCATCAATACGTTGCGAGTGTAACTCGCAGCACCTCGGGGTCCATAGAGAAGTCTAGTCCCCAGTCCGTTTGATCGCCATTCAGAATGCGGATGGGCTTGAATGCGCCGTTCTCGTATGCGCCTTCTTCCACGCGCAGAAACTGCCGGTGCTGCCATTTGCCGTCGATCAGCGCCGAAGGCGTCTGCCCGGTCCCGTTCACGATCTGCTGGGACTTGCGTTGCTGTTCCGTGCCGGCCGGCCGGAAGTCCACGCGCGCCTGCATTCCAGTTACCAGGAACTCGTTGTTCTTGAGTTGAGCTATCAATGCTCGCCCCACTGGCTCAGCGTTTCCTTTGGGCGAGCTGCCGCGGCCGACACCGTAGGAAACAACCGCGTCCCATTCGCCAAAATGGAGCGTCTGTGTTAGCTTGCCTTCTTCTTCCGCTACCGCCTGAAGCTTGCCCTGGAAGTTAAGGCGGGCAATCTCGCGCATCATGGGAGCGATCAGCCGGTAGTTGCGCGCCGTCGATTCCAGAAAGCCGTCCGGCGTCTCCGGTTCGCCTTTTTGCGGCATATGAGTTCGCGTGTAGTCCAGGCCGAAGGGCGAGTAACCTATGCCCTGATGGCCGAGGACGGAGAAAAGATAGCGGGCAGCATTGCCGGAACCGCTGGTCTCGGGAACGAACAAGGCATTGTCCGGCCGGTGATAGAGTTCCACCACTTTCAGATACGATGGGCTGTCCAGCAGGTAGATATCCGGCGCTTCAATATCGATGGCGGGCGCCTCCGCCTTCCAGATGGGAATCACGTTGTCGGTTGGTCCACCGCTTTCGTAACTCCCGGGCGCGCCCGGCTTGAGCGGATCGCGCAGAGCGGCGTTGACATAAAGCGGCAGCGGATAAACTGCCTTGCCCGCCTCCGCAATCTTCTCAACGTATTTGGCGATGGCCCAGGCATGGAAGTTCACGTCGGCCTCGTCGCCGAAGGCCTCCCGCCAGTTTGGAGCGGGCGTGGATGGCGTCTTGTTCATTGCTTTCATAACTTCGGGCGGCATCGGAGCTTCAAAGAGCTTTTGCGCCTCCGTCGAGTAATCGCGCAGGGTTCCCCAGGTGCCGGTCTCGTTCTCAACCTGCACCATGATCACGGTTCGATCCGGATCAGCGACCTTCAAGTGGCTCATGAAAGCCGTGAATGCGCGGACGTCCGCATCGAGAGACGCAGTGGCAAACGGCGAGGGCGAGTCGACAAACTCGCTGTTCTTGTTGGTCACATGGGAGTAGCGCTCGGGATCGAGCTTCATCCATTCAGGCATGTAGTGCTGGCTGCCGTTCTTCCAGGTGCCGAACCAGAGCAGCACCAGGCGAACATGGTGCGCGCGGGCCTGAGCAAGAACCGTGTCCACCTCCGAGTAATCGAACTGTCCCGGCTTTGGCTCGAACTGCTCCCAGTAGATCGGTGTCTCGAGCGTGTTGGCATGAAGATATTCGACCGCGGCCCACACCTTGGGAAGCAAGGCCGGCCAGTCGCTTGAGTTATTCGACTGCACGCCCAGCATCAGATAGGGCGCGCCATCCACCAGCAGGGCATAGCGGCCATCGCCTTGCACCAGGCGCGGCACCGGGCGCTCCTTAACCTGCGCCTGCAATACGAATCCGGCGCAAATTGCGGCAAGGGCGACTGCGATTACGGGCTTCTTCATTTTTCGATCCTCATTTCTCCCGCCTTTAGCGCGGGTCTTGAACAGGCCAAAACGAGTGGGAGACGCATCCGCGGCGATCATTGCGATGCGATTTCGATCTCTGCCGGGGCAAGCCCGGGCGACTCAGCCTTCAACTTGATTTCTCCTGCCTGCGAAGTGGACTGGACGATGACCTGCGCCAGCCCGTTGAAGGCGCTGCGCTGCCATTGCGGGGCCGGTGTCACAACCTGCACGGCCGCCGGGCCTGGGCCGTACCAATGGAAGAGTTGCATGCCCTTATCGGTGAATCGGGTAGCGAAGATTGTGACCACATTGCGCCCCGGTTGCAGCAGGCCGCGGTCGAGCGCGTAAGTGTAGCCGACGGGATCGCGGGGCAGGTTCAGCCCCAGCGCGTGGCCGTTCACATAAATGGACTGAGTCTCTCCCACGCTACGCAGCACCAGCGCGATGGCCGCGCCGTCAGAGTCCGCGGGCAGAGCGAACGCGCCACGGAAGACACTGGCCGGCGGATCGACGCGATGCTCATCCCAGCGGGGATCGCGCGCCTTCTCCCAGGAGGAATCGTCGAATCCAGGTCCCGTCTCCGGGCCGTCTGTGCGCGCATCGATCGCCCGCGTGCGCCATTCCGCAACCGGAACCGTGCGCACTGTCTCGATGTACTTGTCCGGTTCGTGTGAGGCGGGATCGCCATTGCCGACGCCGAGGATTCTTCCAGGGCCGGTCAGGCTGAAGGAGACGAGATTCCCGGCAGTCGGTACGACGCGCCCGGCTGCGTCGTTGATTCGCACCGCGACCACCGAGACCGATTCGCCGTCGGCGGC
>Ga0181526_10003035_pt1 | contig 13995 bp, 10 predicted proteins | sample PEATcosm2014_Bin_35_FD_119750 | JGI IMG/M metagenome (GOLD analysis project Ga0181526, IMG submission 119750) | Peatland microbial communities from MTU Mesocosm Facility, Houghton, MI, USA - PEATcosm2014_Bin06_30_metaG | ecosystem: Environmental > Terrestrial > Soil > Wetlands > Peat | place...
GAGGGGATCGGCCATGTTCTCGCCGCCCAGGGTGTTGAAGGCCCGGGCGTAGCGGACGGTGGGGGGGAGGGCGGCCCTGCTGTTGGCCACGGCTTCTCCCATCCGGTTGGTGGCATCGATGACGAGCGTGCCCGCCAGGGCGGTGCCGTGGTCCCTGGTCAGCTCGGCCACGGCCGACCCCGGTACGGCCACGATCACCACGTCGGCGGACGACAGGGCGAGGGCGACCGACCCGACCGCCGCGCCCGTGGCACCGGCCACGTCGTCGTGGTCGGGATGGCGCGACCCGAAGGTCACCCGGTGCCCGGCGGCGGCCAGCGCCCGTCCCAGGGTGCCGCCGATGAATCCCGTCCCGATGACAGCGATGTCCATGACGCACCCTCCGGTGTCGCAGCTCGACACGGCTCTTCCTAGCATCGGGTCGGGGTCCTCCGGGGCGCCGCCACCGCCGGTCGCCGGCACCGTCGGGCGCGATGCGCCCACGCACGGAACCGTTGCCGCGTCGTAGGATCTCGCCGTGCCCCGAGCGTGGTTCGGACCGCGCACCCGGGCCGGTGGTGTGCGCCGCTGCGATGCGTGACCTCGCCACCCTGCCCAAGGCACACCTCCATCTCCACCTCGACGGTGCCGTCCGGGCGCAGACGCTCCGGGAGGTGTGCGAGCGCCGTGGCCTTCACCCTCCCCGGCTGCCGGTGGGGGAGCGCTTCCACTCCTTCGACGCGTTCATGGAGGCCATTGCGGCCAGCCACGACGTCCTGTCGTCTCCGGAGGACCTCCGCCGCATCGTCGACGAGATCGTCGAGGACGCGGCGGCGGACGGCGCGGTGTGGATCGAGGCGTCGCTGTGGCCGGGTCTCTTCGGCGGGCGACTCGGACCCGACCGACACGCGCTCACCCTGGTGCTCGAGGCGGGGCGTTCCGCGGCGGCGCGCCACGGGGTGGGCTTCGGGCTGATGGTGGCGGCCAACCGGAATGCCGGTCCGGAGGCCGCCGCCCACGCCGCACGGTTGGCGGTCGGGCTGGCCGGAGACGGGGTGGTGAGCTTCGGGCTCGACGGCGACGAGGCCGCCTTCCCCCCGGCGGGGTTCGCGGAGGCGTTTGCCATCGCCAAGAGTGGTGGACTGCTGGCGACGCCGCACGCCGGTGAGCTGCTCGGTCCGGACAGCGTCCGGGACGCTCTGACCGTGTTGCACGCCGATCGCGTCCTGCACGGGGTGCGAGCGGTCGAGGACGACGCGTTGGTCACGGAGCTGGCATCGGCGGGCGTGTGCCTCGACGTCTGTCCCACGAGCAATTTCGCCCTCGGTGTGTCCTCCCTCGAGCGGCACCCGCTCCCCGTGCTCGTGGCGCACGGGGTTCGATGCAGCGTCAACGCCGACGACCCGCTGCTGTTCGGCCGGGGACTGCTGGAGGAGTACCAGCTGTGTCGCAGGTTGTTCTCCATGTCGGACGACGAGCTGGCCGACATCGCCCGAACCTCGATCCGGAGCTCGGGTGCCCCCGGCCCGTTGCAGCACGTCGCCCTGGAGGGTGTCAGTGACTGGCTGGAGTCGGCGTCCTGAGCACCCCCGTCGTCCGCTGCGGGGTCACCGGGCGATCGGTGGTGCCCCGCCGTGGGACGGCCAGGGGCTCGGGACGGGCGTGTACAGGGGACCCCAGGTACCACCGTCCCACCACCGTGCCAGCCTCGGGTCCGCCGGGTCCGGATACCACCCCGCCGGTGCCGCCGCCGGTGCCGCCGGGATCCTGCCCCCGTATCGCCGCACGGTCGACGGGATCCCGAACACGACGAGCAGGAACCCGAGGACGACGGCGCCTGCCACGGTCATGCGGGTATCGGAGGCGGACTGGCACTCGTTGACGAAGGCCTCCCACTGCGGACGTGTCGCCGATGCCGGGGCGGGCTCCGGCCCGGCTCCGATCGACACCGGATCGAAGAACGCCACGATGGCCGACTCCGACGACGCCCCGGGCCCGCACGTCCCGCCGGCGGCCGGGGCGGGCAGGGGAACGACGGCGACGGTGGTGGCCAGTCCGAGCAGGACGACACCGAGGACGAGGCAGACCACCCACACGGCCCGAACGAGCGTCATGGGCGCGGATCGTAGGTCTGCACCGCGCCGCGGTGACGTCACCGCCCGGGTGGTCACGGTTCTGGCCCATGCCGTGGCCCGGCCTCGACCCGCCACCCACCCGGCGCTCAGCCGAAATTCACCTCGAACGCAGCCAGGGCCTCGGGGAAGCTGCCGTCGGTGATGTCGTCCTGCTGGTTGTCGTCGAAGGAGAAGACGTCGGTCCAGGCCACGTCGTGCGACGTGATCCACGAGGCGAACGCCGTCACGAAGTAGGGGTCGTCCCCGAGGCCGTGACCGTCGTCGCGGATGACGACACCCCATTCGGGGAAGACCATCGGCTTACCCTCGTCAGCGGCGAAGGTGGCCAGCCAGTCGAGACCCCACGGACCGGTGAGTTGCTGGTTCCAGGCGTTCTGCGGCGTCAAGGGGTTCACCCACGACTGGTCGTAGACGTCGGTCCCGATGAAGTCGACGTAGGCGTTGCCCGGGTAGGCCTGGCTGGCGGTGTAGTTCCCGTGCCAGCTGCCGGCCATGGGGTTCCAGACGAACTTGAATTGCTGGCCCTGCACCGAGCGCATGGCGGTGACGATGTTCCGGAAGTACGCGGCGAAGGCCACGGCCTGCTTGGCGTTGTGCACCGACCACTTGTACCAATTGCCGTTGAATTCCCATCCCAGGCGCAGGTAGGCGTTCCCCTCGCCGTCGGCGACGAGGTTCCTGGCCAGGGTGACGAAGTACGAGTCGTAGTTACCGCGGGCCCCTTTGGTGAGCGTGCCGGCGGCGTGGCCCGGCAACATCGGTACGGCCAGCACGAGTCGGTAGCCCGACGAGCTCCACGCCCCGATGCCGCTGGCGCTGTCGAGGGCGGCCCATCCCGAGGCCCGGTTCAGGTAGTCGAGGGCCAGGGTGACGTTGGCGCCGGTCTCCGAGGCGAAGCCGGCCACGCCGGCCGGGTTGCCGGCTCCGGCGTAGTCGCCGAGGGGCAGGTTCGCCGCCGCCGGACCTCCGGCCGCGCTGGCGGTACCCACGCCGGTGGACAGGGTGATGCCGGCGACGAGCGACAGCGTCATGGCCGCCACCGGTCCGAACCTCCGCCCGGAGCGGATCGGTTCCGGGCGCGACGTGCCCACGCTCGGTGCGCCCCGGATCGCTCGCGTCACCTCCATGCCGGCCCCCCCAGCCCGTTGCCGTCCCCACCGCCGCCCGGCGGTACCAGGGGGATCGGCCCAACCCCGACACCATGGTAGGGCGGGCCGACCGGCAATTTCCATGGTTCTCCTCTTCTTCCGCCGCCCGGTTCCGGCGCGGCGCGAGCCGGCTCCCGTGCGGGTTCCGAGGCGCATCTGCGCCGGCGCCGTGCTCGGGCGGTGACCGGCCCGGTGGGTCCGAACCCGGGCACGGACGGGGCGCAGGGGGCATACTCGTGGCCAAGGAGCGTCGCCATGACCTCGATCATCGACTCAGACCAGCACCTGTACGAGTCCCGCACGCTGTGGGCGGAGCACATCGACCCGGCCGCTCGTGCCGAGGCGCTGGCCATCGTCGACGACGAGCAGGGCTACCCCTGGCTCACCTGGCAGGACCGTCGTCTGGACATGGTCGACGTCCAGCTGCCGGGGGACACCGCGGGGCTGGGCCGGTTCCGCGAGCGCTGCCGGCAGCACCTGCCCCCGGAATACCGCTACGACGACACCCTGCCCGCCGAGTACTGGGACCCGTCGGCCCGGGTCGAGCGCCTGGCCACCATGGGTCTCGACGAAGCGGTGGTGTTCCCGAACTTCGGCCTGTTGTGGGAGCGCCGGTTGTCGCAGTCCATGCCGGCCCTGACGGCGAACATGGGCGCCTGGAACAGGTGGTGCGCCTCGGTCGTGCAGCAGAGCGCCGGGCGGCTCCATCCGGTGGCCCATCTGACGCTCCGGGATCCGGAGTGGCTGGAGTCGCAGCTGGCCGAGCTGTCGGCGGCGGGCGTGCGCCTGGGCATGATCGCGCCGGCGGCCGTGGACGGGCGTCCGCTGTCGCACCCGGACCACGAGCGGCTGTGGTCGGCCTTCGTCCACCACGGGATCACGCCCGTGTTCCACGTCGCCGACCAACCCCGGATCCTCGACGAGGCCTTCTACACCGACCCAGCCGAGAGCTTCGTCCCCGTCCTGGAGTCGGTCTTCCTCTGGGTGCCGCCGGCCATCGCCGTGACCGACCTCATCGTGAACGGGGTGCTCGAGCGTCACCCCGGGCTCCGCATCGGGATCGTCGAGCTCTCGTCGATCTGGGTGCCGCAGTATCTCCTCATGCTCGACGGCGGCTGGGAGTTCACCTCCAAGCTCAACGGCCGGCCCCTCGCACCGCTGCAGCTGCGTCCGAGCGAGTACTTCCGTCGCCAGGTGAAGGTGTCGTCGTTCTCCTACGAGCAGCCCGGCAGGCTCACCCACAAGTCGGGAGACCTCTTCATGTGCTGCAGCGATTTCCCCCATTCGGAGGGGACGGCCACGCCGATCGAGGACTACGAGCGCACCGGCTGCGTCCCGGCGAAGGACCCGGGGTTGTTCCACGACAACGTCGCCTCGCTGGTGACGTCGTAGCTCCCCGCCCGCCCGGGGCCACCGCCGGCATCGTCGTGGCGGATGCTCAGCGCCCCAGCGCGTAGGCGGCCCGTCGGGGATCGGCTCCGGCGCGCAGCACAGGGCGGGTGTCGGCCGCGGTGGGCCGGGACTGGCGGATCATGCCGACGGACCCCGCCTCGAACTCGTAGGGTGGCCACCGGCGCACGTCGTGGCCGAGGGCGGCCAGACCCTCCATGACGTCGCCGCCCACCCGGCTCTCCACGACCGCCATCGCCGCGTGGTGGGTGTGCGGATGAAAGGAATCCGGAAAGGCGAACGAGACCGCCCTCGGCGCCTCGACCGCCTGCTGCTCGGTCATGCCGAAGACGCTCACGTTGAGGAACACCTGGAGGATGGCCTGCACGATGACGTCCCCGCCGGGGCACGCCATCGGCCAGACCAGGCCGTCGGGGTCGAGGGCGATGGCGGGCGAGGGTGTCACGCGGGGCCGGCGCCCGGGCCCGAGGGCGGCGGGGTGGTCGGGGTCGGTCCGGCTCTGGACACCCCGGCCCGAGACGGCGATCCCGAGACCGGGGACGACGGGTGCCATGGCCAGCGTGTCGCTCGGGGCCGAGGCGAAGGCCGTGCCGTGCGCGTCGACCACGGCGACGTGCGTCGTGGAGACGATGCCGTCCGCACCGTGCCGGACCGTGGGCAGGTCGGCGAGCACCGCGTCGGGCCGTATCAGGGCGGCGAGCTCCTGCACGTGCCCGTCGGCGAGGAGCGCGTCGAGATCGACGACACCAGCGTCGCCGAAGCAGCGCTCGCGGTCGGAGTAGGCCAGCTTGACGGCCTCGAGGACCACATGGAGGTACGCGGTGGAGTTGTGGCCCAGGGTGCCGACGTCGAAGTGCTCCAGGATGGCCAGTGCCTGCAACAGGGCCGGGCCCTGGGACCATTCCGCCGGCGTGACGTGGACGGTGCGCCCGCCGAACGCCGGGAACCGCCGGCCCGGGGCGGGCGCCACCTCGGCCCTGAATCCGGCCAGGTCGTCGGGCGTCAGGAATCCTCCCTGGGCGGAGACGAAGTCGGCCATGGCCCGGGCCACCTCGCCCTCGTAGAACGCCCGCCGCACCGCGTCGATGCCCCGCCGTCGGCCGCTGCCGTCGGACCCCCGTCCGCCACGGGGAGCCCGGGCGGCGGCCTCCGCCTCCACCAGCCGCCCGAGGAGACGCCCCAGGTCGGCCTGCACCAGCCGGTCGCCCGGCCGGGCTCTGCGCCCGTCGGGGCAGTAGACGGCCGCCGACGACGGCCACTGCTCGTAGACCCAGGCGAACAGGTCGAGGCCGGAGGCCACCGTGGCGTCGAGGACGAAGCCGTCGGTGGCGAGCTCGATGGCGGGCGCGGCCACGTCGGCGAAGGACCACGACCCGAACCGGTCGAGGGCGCTCAGCCAGCCCGCCAGGGCGCCGGGGACCACACTGGGCCCACATCCCGGCGCCATGGCGGTGCCGTGGCAGGCGGCGTAGGCCGCCACGGTGGCGGTGGCCGACCACCGCCCCACGCCGGCGATGCTCATCACCTCGGCGGAGCCCGCCGGACGGACGAGGATCGGTGCGATCCCGGCCAGGCTGCACATGTCGACCTGGACGACGTTGGTGGCGAGCCCGGCCGCCACCCCGGCATCCACGGCGTTGCCACCGGCCTCGAGCACGCGGGCCGCCACCTGCACGGTGAGGGGGTGCCCCGTGACCGCCATCCACCGGTCTCCGACGAGTGTGGGGCGCGAGCTCTCGGAGGGAGGCAGTCCGCGCGGACCGGGCGGGATCATCGCCTCAGGGTACCGGTCCCGGTCCGCCGGATCCGACGGCGCCCTGTGGCGCGACGCGTGGTGCGCCTACGCCGCGGGCTCCCCCGACGCCTCCTCGGCGCGCCCGGGGTAGAGCACGCCCAACACTGCGGCGGCGAGCACCCCGCCGACGAGCGGCGCCACGATGAACACCCACAGCTGCGACAGGGCGGTACCGCCGACGAACAGCGCCGGCCCGATGCTCCGTGCCGGGTTCACCGAGGTGCCGTCGATCGGGATCCCGATGATGTGCACCAGGGTGAGGGCCAGACCGATGACCAGGCCGGCGACGGCCGCGTTGGCAGCGCGGCGCGTGACGGCGAGGATCACCAGGACGAAGAGAAAGCTGAGGACGACCTCGGCGACGAACGCCCCGCCGGCGCTCGCCCCGATCATCGACTTCGAACCGAACCCGTCCGTTCCGAGCCCGATGGTGCTCGTGCTGTAGTGCGCGGCGGTGTGGAACACGCCGAACAGACCGGCGGCACCCACGATGGCGCCCACCACCTGGCTGACCCAGTAGCCGACGGCGTCAGCCAGCGTGATGCGCCGCGCCACCAGGAACCCGATCGTCACCGCCGGGTTGACATGGCACCCCGATATCGGTCCGATGGTGTACACCAGGGTCAGGAGCACGAGGCCGAAGGCGAGCGCCGTGGCCACGACACCCGCCGACGGGCTTGCGCCCGTCACCTTGAAGCCGAACGTCAGCGTCGCCGTGCCGACGGCGAAGAACACCAGCAGTGCCGTTCCGAGGCCTTCGGCGAGCAGGGCCCTCCACTTGACCGATCCCATCGTGGCGTCCTCCTCCGTTGCCGGTGTGTCGGGTACCGCGCTGATGCCAACCTGTGGGCGGTCCCAGTGTGCCAGGGGCCCGGTCCGGCGTCATCGGGCCCGGGCACCCGCACCGGGATCCGGAAGCGGGTACTGCGGTGCGTCACGAATGCTGACGGTAGGTGACCGTGAGGCCCGGGAACTGCCCGGGGGCCGGTGCTCCGATCGTCGCGGCGGGACCGAGGCCGAACCCGCTGCGGAGCTCGGCCACCGTGTAGTACTGGACGATGGGCCAGAACCGCTCCGGCGGGAGGTTCTTGTCGGTGCAGCCGTTGACGGCGAGCTTGGCCAGCTCCTGGCTGACCAGGTGCAGCGAGATGGCGAACCCGACGAGGCCACCGTTGCCCTGACGAATCGACGTGCAGATGTCGGTGTAGGTGTTGTGACCCTCGCCCGAGATCTCGACGAAGCTGGTCGGCCCCGGGAACCTGTGGAACTCGCCGGTGAGCGTGGCCGGCGTCAGGGCGATGTCCTCCTGCTCACCGATGATCATGACCGGCTTGTGCGACGGCGGGCCGGAGGGTCCGACCGGCGCCCACCCGATGGCGAAGGCGACCCGGGGGTCGTCGAGTGCGTCGAAGGCCGTCTGGCCGCCGGCCGAGTGACCGATGGCGGCCACCTTGCGGGGATCGGCCGCCCGGTACAGAGGTGAGGACGGATCCGCCGAAGCCGACTCCGTTGCGCTGAGCGACGCGAACATGGTCGTGAGATCCCGGGCGGGGGTATCCGACACCACGGGGTGCGCAACCTGGGCCAGCAGCCCGCGTTCGAGGTAGTCGGCCGAGACCACCACGAATCCCCACGATGCGATGCCCGACAGCAGGTGGGAGTAGTACAGCCGGGACGCCCCGAAGCCGTGGCTGAACAGCACGATGGGGAACGGTCCGGTCCGGGCGGCGGGTGCGTCGACGTGGGCGTCGACGCTGATGGTGGGGTTGTACCGGGCCGGGACGATGGCGGTCAGCGCCTGGGGGAGGGGGGCCGCCAGGCGGTAGCCGAACAGGGCGTGCCCGGCGACCGTGGACGCGTCGGCCGGATAGAACACGGTGGCCAGCCGCTCGCCGTACTGTCCCGCGCTGCCGAGGTCGAGCGTCGTGGCCCCCACCGCGTAGGGCCCGTGGCGCGCCAGGGCGGCGGGTGGGCTGCTCGATGCACCCGATCCCGAGCACGCCGCGGCCACCACGGACACGATGACGGTCATGGCGGCCAGGCCCGTTCGTCTCACCCACGTCCCCCCCGGGGGCGTCGCACCCCGCCCTCGCCCGTCGCCGACGTCGACGCCGGCGTCGCTGTGCCGACGCCGGCGGTCAGTCACCGCCGCCGAACTGTCCGAACGAGTCCCATACTGCATCCGCCTCGGATGCAGGGTCGAACGGGCCCTCGTCGCTGTCGGCGCGGCGCAGGTCGTCGGGACCGGCATCGGGCGCACGCACCGGCCGGGGGTCGCCCTCGAACGGCGTCGCCGGTGGCGGGTCCCTCGACTCCACGCCGTCGTCGCGGACGAGGTCCGTCGGTGTTCCGTCCGAGAACCAACGGGCGTCGTGCTCGCCATACGGATCGACGTACCAACCCTCTGCCTTCATGTGCTCCTCCCGGACATCGCCGCCACGCCAGCCCCGATGGTGCACCGCATCATTAACATCATTGCGCCACACCAATCACACATTGCGCCACACGGGTCGCGGCGCGGTCCGGGGGCGGGGCCCGACCGGTCGACGGGGGCCACGCCGGTCGGGACGAGGAAAGCCCCAGGTCAAGGGCGTAATCACCATCGGCTTTGGTGGCGGTGGGGGTGCCTCGCCGGTGCCCGTCGACACCGGTGGACATGCGCGGGTCCGTGCCCTATCGTTTTTCGGCAGGTCAGAGTGGGTTTTGTCACCACGCTGGGGGTAAGGGCCGTGCTCGATGACGTTCATCAGGACACACGACCCGTTGGCGGCGTCATAGGCGGGGTCACTCGTGGCCGGTCTGACCTGCCAGCGTTTCAGCAGTACGCGTTGTCGTACCGAGTTGCGGCATCCGGTCCGGATCGCATCGAGCCACAGTGGCAGGTGCTTCGGTTGCGGCACACCTAGAAACGGGGAACACCATGGGCGCATCAGGGCTGGACTCGTCGAGCGGCACGGGCCGCGGGGGTTTCGACCACCACGGGGGCCGGCCGCGCCGGATCCGTTTCGGCGTGCTGGCGCTCGTCGGGATCGTGGCGGGGTCGATGGTGGGCGCCGTGGTGTACCCGGTCCTGGCCGGGGCGACCGCCAGCACGACGACGACCACGCAGGCGAGCGCGGCCACGATCACCCTGAGCCCGACGGGCTCCATCACCGACAACGCCACGGTGCAGGGCAACCCCACCAGCGGTAGCCCCACCGGTACCGTCAAGTTCTACATCTGCCAGACGTCGACGTCGCAGACGCTCTCGACCGGCTCGTGCGCGGCCGTGGCGGGCAACATCGTGAACATCGCCCACCTCACGGCGGGGTCGGGCAATGCCTCCGGCGCGACCTCGGCCTCCTTCACGCCGAAGTCCGCCGGCACGTGGTGCTTCTCCGCCGTCTACAGCGGCGACGTCAACTACAGCTCGTCGTCGGACAACACGAGCAGTGGCAACCTCGACACCAACGAGTGCACGCTCGTCAACCGGGCCCCGTCGATCTCGCACAGCACCGGCCTGAGCGATCACATCACGCTGGGCTCGGGTTCGGTCACCGACGAGGTCGACGTCCTCGGGAACTCCCAGATCGCCACGCCCACGGGGACCGCCGTCTTCTACGTGTGCGAGACCGGCACGGTCGAGAGCCCCACCACCGCACCGTGCCCCTCCACCGGCACGCCCGAGGACCCGGGTGAGACCCTGGGCAACGGTGCGTCCGGGTCGGCCAGTGCGACATCGGTGCCCTTCACGCCCACGTCGGCCGGCGAGTACTGCTTCTCCGTGGCCTACGGCGGGGACGTCAACTACGCACCGTCGGCGGACAACACCACCGCCGGCAATGCCGATGCGAACGAGTGCTTCCTCGTCTCGCAGGCCTCGTCGGCGACAGCGAGCACCATCTCCACGGGCAGCATCACCCTGGGGCCGTCGGGGTCCGTCACCGACTCGGTAACGGTCACGGGCAATGCGGCGGGAGGATCGCCCACGGGCAGCGTCGACTTCTACGCCTGCCAGACCGGCACCTCCCAGACCCTCACGACCGGGTCGTGCGCCGCCTCGGGCACCCCGGAGGACGCCGGCGTCGGGGTGACGGGTGGGAGCAACGACACATCGAGCGCCATCTCCACCTCGTTCACGCCGGCCTCCGCCGGGACGTGGTGCTTCTCGGCGGCCTACGGCGGTGACTCGAACTACCTGTCGTCGTCGGACAACACCGGCTCGGGCAACCTGGACACCAACGAGTGCGTGCTGGTGGGCGTCGACAGCGACACCACCGCCAGCACCATCTCCACGGGCAACATCACCCTGGGGCCCTCGGGGACGGTCACGGACTCCGTGACGGTGACGGGCAACGCCACCGCCGGTCCTCCCACGGGCAGCGTCGACTTCTACGCCTGCCAGACCGGGACCTCCCAGACCCTCACGACCGGGTCGTGTGCCGCCTCGGGCACCCCGGAGGACGCCGGCGCGGGCCTGACGGGCGCGTCCGGCGACAGCTCGACAGCCAACTCGACCACGTTCACGCCGTCGGCGGCCGGGACATGGTGTTTCTCCGCCGCCTACGGGGGCGACGACAATTACAGCGCCTCGTCCGACAACACCGGTGCGGGGAACCTGGATGCCGCCGAGTGCGTCCTGGTGGCTCCGGCCTCCTCGACCACGTCCACCAACATCTCCTCGGCTGACATCACCGTCGGGCCGTCGGGGAACGTCAGCGACCTGGTCACCGTGGCCGGGGACTCCGCCGGCGGTGCGCCGGCAGGGAACGTCGACTTCTACGTGTGCCAGTCGGCGGGCAATGCGGACGCACTGTGCAGCTCGACGGCCAATCCGGAGGGTACGCCAGCGTTGACGGCGGCCGGTTCCGACACGTCGACGGCGACGTCGCAAACCTTCACGCCGAGCGCGGAGGGCGTGTACTGCTTCGCGGCGGTCTACGTCCCCGCATCGAACTCGAACTACACCGGATCCTCCGACAACGTCTCGGGGACCGTCGACCCCAACGAGTGCGTGTCGGTCACACCCGCCCAGTACACCTTCATCAGCCCGAGCAGTGCGTCCGCCACGGCCGGGGACCTGTTCCTCTTCGCCGTGCAGACCTACGGGACCCCGACGGCCACCAAGATCACCAAGAAGGGCAGGCTGCCGAAGGGGCTGCACTTCACGAACTTCCACAACGGATCGGCTGGGATCACGGGCACCCCGAGCGCCAAGAAGCTGGGCCCGTTCCACCTGACGTTCACCGCCACCTTCGGCAAGGGCAAGACCAAGCACGTGGCGACGCAGGCCTTCACCCTGACCATCACGGCGGGGTGAGGACGCGCTCGGGGGTCCACCGGGCGACGCCGGGGGACGGTCGACGGCCGGAGCGGCTCTCCGCTCCGGGCGCCGGCGTCCGCTGCTGTCAGCCGGCTCCCAGCCACAACAGCGCGGTCCGGTAGTCGAGGACGATGGACCCGTAGCGGCTGAGCACGTCGGGACCGACGGTTCCCATGACACCGTTCGCCGTGGTGGCGGCCGAGGTCACGGTGACCAGTGGTTGTGCCGGGATCCCGACCGGTCCCAGGGCCCACGCCCCGCTGTCGACGTCGGGGGCGCTCCCGGCGCACCCGACGTCCGGTGCTCGCACGGTGCGTCCGGCGCCGGTCAGGTGCAGGGTGTGGGCGGCGGCCGGCGTGATGGTGGAGACGGCCGCGCCGGTGTCGACGAGGAACGGGGAGGGGCTGCCCCCCCCGAACGCCGTCTGGGTGATGGCCAGGGCGCTGGCGCCGGTCTTCAGGACCGTCAGGGACACCTCGGCCCGGGGGGTCCCGTGGACGAGCAGCGGCGGGGGCGGCTGCGAGAGCTCCCCGGTGAGGATCGACGCGCTGGTCGCCGCCCTGGCCTCGGGAGCGAGCACGGTCAACCGGTCGGCTCGGAAGTCGATGCGGACGGCTCCGAAGCGGCTGAGGACGTCGCCGCCGAGCACGCCGACCGGCTCGCCCGGCCCCCCGAAGCCGGCGACGTCGGCCGTCGACACCGGCTGTGGCGTGAGTGGGACCCCACCCACGGACCAGTCACCGAGGTAGGCCCGCCGCGTGGTGGTGGTGCACCCCACGTCGACCGCCAGGGCCGTGGGGTCGACCTCGGGCAGGTGGAGCTGTCCGACCAGCCGGCTGTCGACGAGCGACGAGCCGGCCCCGGTGTCGAGGAGGAACCGGTACGGGCCGTGCCCCTCGATGCACACGGCCACGGTCGCCGACCACCCGCTCCCGTCCCGGGTCACCGTCAGGGGGACCGGCGGGGTCGCCGTGCCGGTGACACACGTCGTCGGGGTGGGCGGGTGGACCGGGACGGCTGCAGGGCCGGCTCCGCACGCCGCCAGCGCCGCCCCGAGGGCCACGGCCCCGGCGATGACGTGTGTCACCCTCCCCTTGCCCATCGATGCCTCCGTGGACCTCGGACGCCTCAGCTTGGCAGCTGCGCGCCACCCGGCACGTCATGCGGTCGGCGCTCGCGTGACGCAGCAACCACACCGGTCACTGGGTACACGATTATTGCCGTGTGCCACAGCACCCACAGCATCCACAGGATCCGCGCCCCGTCTGCCAAGCCCGTCGGTAGGCGACCCGCTGTCGTCACGGGGCACGGGGAGTGGCCGGGACCCACCCTCCGCACCCGTGTTTGGATGCCCTATTGAACGCGGTACCGATTAGGAGTAAGCAGGACAACGGGTGTTTCGGGCCGGCGGCCCGACGGCACAGCGGGGGGGAGCAAGCGAAGCATGCCTGCTCAGGCGATCGATGCGTCGAGGGGGAGAGTGTGCCCATAGCACCGGCGGGATCTTGGCGAGTTGGCAGGTTCCATATCGCGACACTGGTGTCCACGTTGGGGGCGGCGTGCCTGCTGGCGGGCGGCACGCTCGTCACCACTGGCCTGGCGTCGGTGAGCGCGGCCGCCACGACGACCCTGTCCTTCTCCACGACGGCCAGCGGCGTGACGTGCAACAACTCCAATCCCTCCGACCCGATCTGTAGCGGCCTGGCCGGCGGGGACATCCTGAACGTGTCGGGCACCGGTTTCTCACCGGGCGCCGAGGCGTCCATCGAGGAGTGCAATTCCGACCCGGCGCAGCCGGTGATCCTGTTCCTCGGCAACGACGTCCCGGTCAGCTGCTCGCCCATCAAGATCACCACCATCGGGAGCTCGAAGAAGACCAAGGGCGACCTGTCCGGGCCCATCACCCTGGCGCAGGGGACCGTGGGCCCGCCGGTCGAGGGCCAGACCCCCACGTGCACGCAGATCACGCCCTCGACCTCGGTCATCACCAATTGCACGACATCGGGCAGTGGCGCCACCGACGCCGCCGAGTACCCGTGCCCGCCGACGGACGCCCAGCAGGCGGCCGGCGACACCTGCGTGGTGGCCATCGGGGACATCAACGGCGACCGTGCCATCGGCACCATCCTCTTCGGGTCCGAAACCCTGCCGACGTCCACCACCACCCCCAGCTCGACGTCGAGCACGTCGACGTCGTCCACCACCTCCACGTCCACCACGTCGACC
>Ga0181526_10003036_pt1 | contig 13995 bp, 13 predicted proteins | sample PEATcosm2014_Bin_35_FD_119750 | JGI IMG/M metagenome (GOLD analysis project Ga0181526, IMG submission 119750) | Peatland microbial communities from MTU Mesocosm Facility, Houghton, MI, USA - PEATcosm2014_Bin06_30_metaG | ecosystem: Environmental > Terrestrial > Soil > Wetlands > Peat | place...
AAGGAATCTCCTGCATCCGGGCGTGCGGTGGCTGCGACAACACAGCGTCCCACCTAAACACTCGCCCAGTGCTGGTTTGGGCCACCACCTCGTATACCTGGCGGCTACCGAAGATGCGTCCAATTTCTGACATGAGCTCCTGCAATACGTTCGCGAAGCGCGCACCAACCCGGGCCAGCGACAGATAGTGATTGGTGAGGGCGATTTCGGCGCGCAGCTCTTTCTCGGTTTCAGCGAGAAAGCCGAGCAAAAAGCCCGTCATCAGGAGGAAGCCGCAGCGCATGATAATCCGCGTTGGCTCGAGCGACGTGAACAGCAGATGACGCAACCATGTCGGACCGTAGGCCACGAGCGCCGCCTGACAAAGCAGCAGCGCCGCGCTGATCTCTGCGGTCGCCATGGTCTCCACGAATCCCCAGCGGAAGGCTGCCGCGATCATGGCGAAGAGAAAGAAGACGAAGAAAATGCTGTTGGGTGGATCGGTGAACAGGCAAAGCAATGCCGGCCAGACGATATCGCTCGCTTGCATCCACAGCATCAGTCGTCGATTCGCTTTCTGAGCTTTCTGTAGAAAAGCCAGGAGTACGAGGCTGTGCACCGCGTAACCAACCAGCAACATGAGTCCCAAACGGTAGTCGGACGTGCCCGTAACGGGGCGGAATCGCCACACGATGAGAGAGGTAAAGGCGAGGAACACCCGGGAGAAAGCCAGCACACTTTCGACACGTGGGTCTTCATACGGCAGTCCAGTGACCCGCAGCCGAGAAAGGAACCGGGGAGCCGGCGGTGACGCGCGCAAGGGTCGTCCCTTCTTCCGTGTACTTTTCGGGGTGGCATGATTATGACACGAAAGCGCTATTTGGTAACGGGATTTGTTAAATCCCATCGTAACCCATTTGTTTCCAATGTCTTCCGGGGGCTTACTCTCGCCGCGTTTACCTGCCTTGTAATCTTGCTCACTGCTCGCTGCGCGGGCCGGATCTACGATTGGCCTTGCACAGCCGAAGACTAAGGCGCAATATTGCGTCGTGAATTGCCGCAAAGATTTTCTCAACCCGCGGCGCTGACGCGGGCAAGAAGGGCCGAATTCTCATCGCGCCTTCCGTGGGATGTGGAGTTTGCTTTGGCCGGAAGGAAAGCCACACTATGAGTTCGAGATTCTCGTCAAGAGCATTACTCGTTGTTGCCGCCTCGGGACTGATGCTGTCCACCACACTGGCGCAGACCGCAAACAAGGCAGGTCCCACGTATGACGTGAAGAATGAAGTGAAGGTCAAAGGCGTCATCGAGGAGATCCGCCAGGTTTCAGGCCCGTCTGAAGGCACTCACCTGGTGGTGAAGACGGAGAGCAAAACCGTTCTCGTGCACGTCGCGCCGGCTGACTTCTTGAAGGAAATTGATACCGCGTTCAACAAAGGTGAACAGATTGAGGTTGTCGGCTGCAAGGTGCCGGATGCGCCCGAAGAGGAGATCCTCGCTCGCGAGATCACCGTCGGTCAAAATACGACCACGCTGCGTGATGAGAAAGGTGTGCCTGTCTGGTCAGGATGGAAGCCGAGCGGGAAGTAGCTTACTTCTCGGCACTCAGGAATTCGCCACTGCTGGCATTGACCGCAATTCGCAGTTTGGCTTCATCCTCACTGTTTCCATAGATTACGTGCCATACCAACTCACTCTTCTGGGTGTCCCAATCCAGCAGGAAGAATACCGACTGTCTGGGATCTTTTGCCATCAGCCTCTCACCGCCGTGCTTCTGCGCTATCTCGTACGCTGTATCAGTGTCGATCTTGAGAAAACCAAGATCGAAAATCCGGGTTGAGCTGTTAGTTGGATTCCACGTGTCTTCCGATGAAAAGCTTACGCCCTGCTCTGTCGCATCAGGCCCCGCCAGGCCGGACCACACAAACAGCTTCATCATCCGCTTTGAAGGCGAAGCGAACGAAGCTCGCCAGAGCCCGGCCTTTCCTTCGCTCGTGGGGGCGTCCGCGGTGAATTGCGATTGCAGCCGGAACAACTGCACGTCGCCCGCCCAGCCTCGCGCCGAGATGTACATCTTCTGTAAAGCCGTGCGGCCGGTCAGGTATTCCGCTTGCTTCGGTGTGGCCTTGGCAGTTTGTTGGGACTCAGCAATGCTCCCGGTCTTCGTGCCCGAGGAGCAAGCGGCGAGTAACAAAAGCACAAGGCTTGTGAGGGCAATTTTTTTCATGGGGTCCGATCTTAGCAGGTCCAGCGGACCCCACTCTTATCTTGGCGGCATCTGCGAATATCGCGCAAGCGTGTGCGCCCGAAATTTCAAATAATGGCAACGACTACCTTATCTGGAAGCGGGACCTGAACTCCAACCGACTCCACAGCTGTGCAAGGCCCAAACCCACTCTGTTGAAGACACGTGAACAATCCGCAGGCGCCAGCGCAACATCTGCAATTATCTGCACGTCGGGTTCGTAACTCAGTTGCAAACTGTACGCGGGTACAGATGAGTACAGCCGCAAATCACTGTCCCAAACTGCTGCTCCAAGCCAGTAACAAGACCGCCAGCGTCGCCGATGTAGCGCACATGGAGGTAGTTTGGCAATGGCTTATCGGAGCATTCCGAAAACCCAATTTCTGTTGATTGTTTGTTTGCTGTCGTATTCCTCGGCGTTTGCAAACTCCGCCGCCAGCACCGTCACCGGCTCCGATCCAGGATTGCCGGGAGTCATTTCCGGCGGATATTACCTGCAGCCCTATTCGGCCGCATTGCAGTCGTCCTTCGGGACACCTCCTTACACTTATACCCTTGTGGCTGGAGCTCTTCCGCCAGGCATCACGATGAACAGTGCGGGCAAAATCACCGGTACTCCAGCCGACACCGGGGTCTTCAACTTCCAGATAAAGGCCACCGACTCGAGCAAGCCGCCCATGAGCAAGACCTCGGCGTATTCGTTGAACATCTCCATCGGATCCGACACCTACGGAGGTCTGACCGCTGCCCATTCAGCCAAACCGGCAACCGGCTACTTCCATCTCGAGGAACAGAACGGCCGCTGGAAGCTCATTTCTCCGTTGGGAAATGACTTCTATCTGTTCTCCGTCTTCAACGCCAATGAAAGCTTCCTGGAGTCCTGGGTTATCCCACAGCGTTACCGCGGCGACGCCGAACTATGGGCAGCCCATCGCGGCGAACGCATGTTGAGCTGGGGATTCAACACCCTCGGCGAGTACACCTGCTTTCGCGGGCTCCCTGTCGGGACCTGGGGCTCCAAGGATGGAAACTCCGTCAAGCTACCATTCATCTTCTTCATGAGCGGGGCCGCCGACTCCCTGTATCACCCGTCTGATGTGGGAATTGCCGAACCGATCAAGCAGATTATCAATGGCATACCGTCCTCCACTTACAACTGTAATTCCAACTATTGCGGAGTGGGAGTGCTGGACGTTTTCGATCCCAAGTGGGCACAAACTTACGCCGGCGAGGTCACAATGAACCAGAAGATCTTCACTGGCGGCTTCGCCAACGTGCCGTGGATGATCGGCATCACCACGGAAGACGCTGACTTCTTCTGGCCACTCAAGGGAATCGGCAGCACTGGCTATCCCAACATGGGCTGGCTTGTCGCGGTCACGAACTTTCAGCAGTCCGGCTTCAAGGATCCAAAGCTCTACTCAAAGTATGCGTGGGTGGCTTATCTCCAGCAGAAGTACGGAACCATCGCCAAGCTGAATGCAGCCTGGGGCAGCAACTACACCACATTCGTTGACAACGGCGGGTTTGGTGTCGGCACAGGCGTCCTCGATGAAGATGGACGGCACAAGTGGATTGGCACCGATCCCTACGGACTGAAAGGTGAAACCGCAGCTCTGCAAGCTGACATGAACGCATTTCTTTATCTGTATGTCTACCAGACAGAAAGCGTTGCCGTGAAAGCCATCCGAAGCTATGACAAGAATCACATGATCTTTGCTCCCTCGGCCTTGGGAGGTTACGGTGCGATTGGCATACGGCCGCAAGTACTGCAAGCTCTGGCCGATGCCGGCGTGGACGCGCTCGCCATCGACTACGACCCACTGAGGCCGCAGAACGTCAGCACCATCACTCAGGCTTACGATTTGACTGGCAAGCCGACGATTGTTTGGTATGGCGTGACCGCCAACCAGGATTCCTACTGGCACGGTTATCCCAGCGGCGGTGCCGACTATCCCACGCAGGAAACGCGAGGCCTGCACTACAACAGTGACCTCAGTGTGCTTTACAGCGCCAAGGCCACCAACGGCGACCATCCCATTCTCGGCCTCGACTTCTGGTCGCTCACCGACAGCGGCAGAGGAGAAGCCACCAACTGGGGCCTGATGTCTGATCGCGACAACTCTTACGATGGCAAGGCTGCAATCGTTGCTCCGGGCACGGACAAGTGGGGGTTTGCAACTGGCGGTGAAGACCTTAACTATGGCGACTTTCTCGACAAGGTGACACAAACCAACCTGAACACCGTGAAACAATTTATCGTGGAGTCTCATTGATCCACGACTGCCCAGTTGTCGAACCCGGCAACTGGCTTTGGGTGGCAGTCTTGGGGGAGTCTGCCACCCATTTTTTATTAGCACTTGGCAATTAGCAACCGAACTTCTTTCAGCTCTCATTCTCTTACCTAATCTCCACAATCACCATTTGCTGCAATGCCAAGTGCCAGATGCTAACTGCTGCGTTCTTGCGTTAACCTTTTCCAATGGGTACTCGCCTATTCTTTTTGGCGGTCGGGCTTGGCCTGGTCGCCGCCGGAGTTTGGGCCTACCACCACGACGAGACGCTGCGCACCAACTCCGCCCAGGTCAGCCTCGGTGACCCCAACGAAGTGGTACGGGAGCTGCTCGGCAATCCCACCAGCGAGGGCCCGTGTGGTTCTCTGACGCCCGTCCCCACCGGCTGCTCCGATGAGTACGTGTACCGCTACTGGTACTCCCTGTTCCAACCGCAGTACGAAGTGGTGTGGTTCGACCACACGGGCAAGGTGCTGGGCGAGCAACACGTGCACGCGCCGTGAAGTAGATAGCGTGGTAGCCTTGTTTTCGGACGTCGTATGGAAACCCTTTACTACTCGCGCATGAATTCGCCGGTGGGCCCGCTCTTGGTCGGAGTGTCGAAAACCGCCCTCGTGGCGCTGGAGTTCGATCGCGGACTGCAAAAGAAGATTGCTGGCCAGGTGGTGTCATGGGAGGAATCGGAACCGCGGACACACTCCGTACGGGCGCAACTGCAAGAGTATTTCTCCAGCAAGCGCCGCAACTTCGATCTCGCACTCGACTTGCGGGGAACCGATTTCCAGAAGCGCTGCTGGTGCGAACTGCTGCGAATTCCTTATGGCGAAACACGCTCGTACGCGGAGATCGCGCGCGCGGTCGGCAGTCCGAAGAGCTTTCGCGCCGTGGGACAGGCCAACCATTACAATCCCGTCGCCATCATCGTCCCCTGCCACCGCGTGCTGGCATCGGGCTGCTACCTAGGCGGATACGGCGGAGGACTACCGGTCAAAGCCTGGCTACTGCGGCTGGAGGGGGCGCAGTTTCGCGAACACGCCCAAGCGCCTGACATGAAAGGTTCGCCAGTCCTGCGGAATTGTGCCGTCGAGAGCGGATCGTGATCATGAGCGCGATGGAGTGAGTAAGACGGGCAGGCACAATCCTCGGACAAACAGGTAGCGGGTTATAGCAACAAGCTCTGTCACTCTCGTCGCAGTACGCCGGATTGCCCGTGTGTCGAGCATCCTCAGCATACTTGCCGTCTTTGTGTTCGCCGTCGGTGAAGCCAAGGGAGGCAACGGTCCGCGACCGACGGCCCAGGAGTGGGTGGGCTTGGCCCTTTGGCCCATCGGGGTTGGTGTGGGGCTTGTCCTGGCCTGGTTTCGAGAGAAACTGGGAGGAATTTTAGTCTTGGGATGCCTCATGGCGTTCTACGTCTGGAATCTGCTTGGCTCCGGGCATCTGCCCCGAGGGCCGTTCTTCTTCTTGATGGCAGCGCCCGGTCTCCTTTTCCTCATTGCGGGATTCCTGTCTCATCGTAACGCGCGCTGAATCCAATCTCCGGAGTCGTTTCCAGAAGCGTACGCGTGTAGGGATGCTGCGGCGCGCTGATGATCTGGTCGGTGTCGCCAACCTCGACCAACTCGCCCCGCTGCATAACCGCGATACGATCCGCCAAATAGCGCACGATCGGCATGGAGTGCGATATGAACAGGTAGGTCAGAGAGAACTCGTGCTGGAGCTGTTTCATTAGATTCACGATCTGTGCGCCAACGCTGACATCCAGCGCCGAAACCGGCTCGTCGGCGACGATGAATTGCGGCCGCAAGAGGAGTGCGCGCGCAATCCCGATGCGCTGACGCTGGCCGCCGCTGAACTCGTGCGGGTAGCGCCCAAGGGCTGAGGCGTCGAGTCCCACCGCGCGCAACACTTCGGAGGCGCGCTCCCGGCGGCCCTTCCGGTTCTCGCTGCCGTGGATGGCCATCGGTTCGCAGACAGTCTGCTCGACCGTCATGCGGGGATCGAGTGAGCCGAACGGGTCTTGGAAAATGATCTGCATGTCGCGGCGCAGGCGTCGTAAGTCCGCTCCCCCCGCTCGCAAAACGTCGTGGCCGTCGAAAAATACCTCGCCGGAGTCCGGCTCGACCAGTCGCAACAGCATGCGGCCCAGAGTGCTCTTGCCCGAACCTGATTCGCCGACGAGGCCCAGCGTCGCTCCGGCTTCGATGGTCAGCGAGACGTCCTTGACCGCATGCACCTGGCCTGCCGCGCGCATCCCGAAAGCGGATTGGCCCGAGGCGAAGGTCTTGGTCAGGCGCCGCGCTTCGATGAGGGGCATGCTGCCGATGGTAACAAATGGTCATCGTCGTTAAATCACCATTCTCCGAATCCCGCTATGGGCGCGGTTCTTGCCAGATGTCCACAAGTGACAAGGCACGTCTCCCTCACCTGCCCATCAAGCTCGGCGTTGCGAGCACTGTGAAATCGCGGCGCAAATATATGCTGCAAGAACTGACATTGCAGTTGCACAAAATCTTGGCACCCGCCTGTGGACGAGCTGCACTCGATTGAAAACAAAAGAGATAAAGTCGAGAAAAAAGAGTTGACTTACAAAATGGCTGTAGTAAAAACACAATCGTTCTTTGACAGTCTTTAGAGTTTTCCCGGTTGGCGGTAAGTCCGGGGCTGAAGCGAGTTCACTGCTCTGCGCCCGCGGCGCAAGCTTGCAGAAGGATCGCAACGGTCAATAGCAAGCTGCTGGTTGAGGAGAACAAGAGACCAGTCAAAGGCAAGTCGGAATCCCGAGACGTTGAACGGTTATTCCGGTTGGTGGTAAGCCCGGAGTCCAAGCTGAGATCGTACGCTGGGTACGCAAGTATCAGCGGAAACAGGTCGGCAAGGGTCTAAAGCGAGCCGCTGGTCGAGAACAACAGTTCAACAAAGTCTCGGGATTCTTTATTTTCCGCAAGCTCGCCGCCTCCCAGAGACAACGCTCGCCGTAAGACCTGCCGAAAACTATGTATCTTCATTCGCGCCGGCTCGCCAGATCCCCGCCGCGAATTACTTGTGGTTCTTGTTGGCCCACTCGGCGGCAAGTTTGAGCTGCTGGTTCACCTGATCGAGCAGTTCCTTGGCCTTCTGCGCATGGCCTTCCATGTCCCACTCGTTGGCCTGCTGCGCGGCAACAATCTTCTGATAGGCCTGAGCAGAGAGCCGCTGGGCGGCGGCGAGATTGGGGTGGTGCTGCGGGTTGACGTTTTGCACGGGCTTCTGGGCGAGAGCGATGCCGCCGCACAGCAGAACCGCACCGAGCAAAAGCCTGACAAGATTCTTGCTCATTCTTCCTCCTTGGGATTCAAAGCCAAGAAATATAGCACGACCTCTGCGGAATCCGCGGGAAACATCCACGACTCTGCGGAGTAAAATCGACGCATGGCCGACCTTTTCGCACCGGCTGCAGCTAAGACTGAAGAGCGCAACTGGCTCCCGTTTATCGTCGGACTGGTCGCGGTCGTGATTGTGGTCGCGCTCATTGTGGTAATCACGCGCGACCAGCGTCGAACCATGACGCAACCTAATCCCTACGCAGCGAAGCTGCAACTCTCCAGCCCGAAGATGAGCGCGGCGGAAAACTATGTCGGCGGAACCGTGACCTATCTCGACGTCAAGATCACCAACACCGGCAACCAGGCCCTGGTGGGCGCCGCGATGAAGCTGGTGTTCCAGAATGCCATGAATGAAGTGGTGCAGACCGAGACGCTTCCGCTGCACGTGCTAGTGGAAAACCGAATGGGCGGCTATCCGGACTTAGTGGACCTGGGCCGTCTGCCCATCGCTCCCGGTCAGACCAGAACTGCTCGTATGACGCTGGAGCACATTTCTGCCGACTGGAACCAGAATTATCCCGCGATGCAGTTGACGGACCTGAAACTAAAGCCGTAGTGAGGTGCCTCCCACATTCACTCCTTTGCTTGGGGACCACTGCTAATCTATTTTCATGCTGAAATTCAGAGCTGCCATTTTCGTCGCATTGTTCGCTTTTTCCTTATGCCTTTTGGGCCAGGAGAAACCCGCTCCTGACGTAGCAACGTCAGCGGCCGCGCAGGCTCCTGCCGAGAAAGAACACACCGTTTTGGGCGTGCTGGAGATCACTCCTTTCACCAGCAAAATCTTTCACAACACGCGGATGTTACGTGTATGGCTGCCCGCCAATTACGGTTCGCCCTTCAACCGGCATCGCAGTTATCCGGTGCTCTACCTGCAGGATGCGCAGAACCTGTTTGATGAGGTCACCAGTGACGCTGGTGAGTGGCACGTCGATGAGACCGTCGATCACTTGGTCGGCAGCTTCAAGATTCCGCCCATGATCGTCGTAGGCATTGATTATCCCGGGCAAGACCGCAGCTCGGAGTACCTGCCCTACTCCGATCCTCATCACAAGCAATATGACGTGCCCGTACCAAAGGAGCTGCGCGGCAAAGAATATGCGAGCTTCCTGCTCACCGAGGTAATCCCCTTCGTCGAAAAGAAGTATCGCGTGTCGCGCGGCCCCGCAAACACCGGCCTCGGCGGCGCATCCTACGGAGCAGTGATCAGCTTCTACACCGCGATGCTGCATCCGACCGTCTTTGGACACGTGCTGCTCGAAAGCCCGGTGCTGGGCGTCGGCGACGGCCGACTGCTAAAGGACGCGGAACAGGCGAAGCAGCTTCCACAAAAGATTTATATCGCCATGGGAACGAAGGAGACCAAAGATCCGGAATACAATGCCGAGCTCCTAAAGAGCATGGAGGAGTTGCAGAGCATTCTGCGCAAGAAAGGAATGGGCCCGAACCGGCTGAAAATCGTGATCGACGAAGGTGCGGCCCACAACGAAGCTGCCTGGTCGCGCCGGCTGCCGGAGGCGCTGCTTTTCCTCTACGGGCACTGAATTTCTCATGTCACCAAGTTGTGACAGGACGAACGCGTGCCTTTCTGGGATGAACCGCATATCAGGGAGTTGACGAACGAGCTTTTGCTGGGTCCCTCTGCCTCCAATGGGAGTATCATTTCTGAAACCGCTGGCCGATCCGGGCGTTTCGTGGGAGAAGCTATATGGTACGCAAACTACTCGCAGTTTTGAGCGTGCTCATGGTTGCGGCATCGCTCCAGTCGTTCGCCGCGATGCGTGGCCCTGCAACGGCGGAAGAGCGGGCGCAGGCGCTCGACTATGCGCAAAGTCTGGAACAGCATCCGCTCGCCAAAGACAGCCTTGAAAAGCGCATGTGGCTGACGGAATGGATTGTCGAGGTGCCAGATGTGACCTTCCACCTCTGTTGCAAGGAGATGAAGGCCCTGGAATCACTCGACAAGGTGAACAACACCTACTCCAATCAGTTGCGCATGCAAGCCATTTACTCCCAGGCGGCGTTCCAGTTACTGCATCCCGAGGAAAAGAGCACCGCCAGAATTCAGGCCGCGGGACTGGCCGGCACTCTGCGCGCCTACCGCGCGATTCAGCAATTTGATCCGTCGGCGAAGTATCCACTGCTCGACAACCTGATGTCGCTGGAAAAACAGGGCAAGCTGGAGAAGTACGTTCAGAGACAGAAGAAGTGCCTCAAGAGCTGACGGCGCAACCTAGGACCTTCAAAGGGCGCGCGGCTCGCGCCCTTTGTTATTTGGGTGCCTCCTTCACAAGCTAAAATGACGGCCATGAAATACGACTTCATCGCCATCCCGCCGCAGGATGTTCCCCGCGCCGGCAACCCGCTCTTCCAGCATTTGCTCGACACCTACGCGAGCGAGACCGACAAAGTTATCTCCGTCTGGCGCTGCTTCGCGCCCGAGGACATGAATTTCCGGCCGCATCCGAAATCGTCAACTGTGAGCGACATTCTGAAGCATCAACTGCTCTCGGAGCGCAGGTTCTTCGGCGAATTTGTCGGCACGCCCGAGCCCCCGGCCAGTGACGTTCTGCCCAAAACACCAGAGCTGAGCTCATACATCCAGCGCATGGAAGAACTGGTGCGGCCGCGGCTCGCATTCTTCGCCTCGCAGACAGCAGAATGGTGGATGCAGGATGTGCCCTTTTTTGGCCTCACGCGGCAGCGCATCTGGGTCTTCTGGCGGCGGGTGCTGCACACTTGCCATCACCGCACGCAGCTTACGATGTATTTGCGCCTGCTGAGCAAGCCCGTCCCCTCGGTGTACGGGCCGACCTCAGATCAAACGTGGGAAGGCGCCGACCCGACCACTTCGGTGGAGGCGGCGGGGAGGAAGTAGAGGTGTTGCAAAAGCGGGCTGGAATCCGGGGCCACTTCGGGCGGTGCTGGTGCGGATGGCAGACCGTCGGGAGTGCTCTCGATGAAAACTCGTTTCACAGTGTCGCGAACAGGCGAGACGGGTGTACTATGGTGCCTTTCCTGAGGCCAAAAAGGAAATTCCGGGTAAGATTCTCTCGAAATCCGTAAGAGTTCAGGAGAGCCAGATGAACGATAGTCGAGCGCTCAGATGTCTGTGCTTCGCGGTCACTTTGATTATGATCCTGCCCGGGCTGCTAGCCGCCCAGAATCAGCCCACCCGTGGAACGATTGATGTCCCGTTCGATTTCTATATCTCGGGGGAGAAGTTGCCGGCGGGCCCGTACACGGTCGACCGAATCGTCCCCACTTATGTGATGTTGCGCAGCAACGATGGCAAGGTGCAACAGGATTTGTACCTTCTTCAGACAGCTGCGCCGGTCAACAATCCTCCGTTGAAGGTCATCTTTGCGCTGCGCGACGGAAAGTACTATTTTGCCGAAGTCTGGAGCTGGTATGGCAAGTCCAGGTTGAGCTCCTTCACGCCCAGTGCCAGCGACCAGGCAAAGGATGTTCCGCTGAAGGCCGCTCAATAAAGACGCGGCAAAATCCGCACCGGGGCTGTAATAGTAAGTGCCTCCGCTTTGTGACAGTGCCTACCTTGTGATTACAGCTTTAAGTAGCTGGCGACCCTGGTCGTCAGCCGTGATAACGATGACCGCCTTGGAACCAATCAGCAGGAAGTCCGGGTCCTTGTTTCGCAAACCCGGCCAGCCAGCAACGTCGCCAAATACAGTCTTCGGAATTTCACCGACCTGCCCGACTAGTTCATCAAACACGGGGAATATCGACTAAAACACACGATTTCGAGCGACCGACCAAAACGTGGTTCGGCCTTGCACAATCAGGTACTTACCAGGAATCGCCTGCTAATTGGGCATGCCTCAAATCACACCTTCTCAATTAACGACCTCCTGACATACTGCGCTGTCGAGTAGTGAGGCTTGTGAAGAACAGGCAGAAGAAGTTCTAGAACTTCTCTTTCAGCCTCTGATAGGTGGTCTCAAGTAGTTCCGGCAGGACGCGCGCCTCACCGATGACGGTCATGAAGTTCGAATCGGCGATCCAGCGCGGCAGAACGTGCATATGGATATGGCCGGCAACTCCCGCGCCCGCGGCCTTGCCAACATTCATCCCCAGATTTACTCCGTCCGACTGGTAAACCTCGTACAGCACTGTTTCCAGGCGTTGCACCAGCTCCATCATCTCGGTCGCCGCGGGTTGAGGCAGCTTGTGCAATTGATCGACGTGCTCGTAGGGAACGACCATCGAATGTCCCGATGTATACGGATAGGCGTTCAGGATAATGAAGTTGTGTTTTGCGCGGTGGACGATCAGCGCCTTGTGATCGTCACCGCTGCGTTGCAGGTCGCAGAAGACGCAGGACAGCGCTTTGCCGGCATTGGCGAGATAAGTGTAGCGCCAGGGAGTCCAGAGATAATCCATAGGAGGGCAGAGTAACAGACGGGTTGGCGCTCCCCAACAGCGGGTGTGCTCTTGTCACACGAGTGAGTGATGTGACTCACTTGACGTAGCGCACAAAAAGCGGGTAATCGCCAGCAAAATCGCGGCGAAACTTGCTCTGCCTTGTTTGACACTGTTCTGTAGCGATTGTTATAGTCAAGAAGTTCCCTGTGAGCGCAGCCCGCTTCATAGGATCCGGCCGCTGGGTTGTCCAAAGCCGCTTCAAAAGCGGGACATCTGACCTGTCGATTCAAGCCAGCAGTCCGTTTATACAAGGCTCTCTGCGCGTCCGCAAACGTGCGAGTGTGTGTACGCAACCCATGGCTTCTGAAGAAACCGTCAACGAAACCCCTGCCACCGAAACCCAGGAATCCGCCACGCCCCATCCAGGCCAGGCTTCTGATTCCGTTACCCATCCTGCGGAGACGGCCCCTGCGGCCCCTGCCCGGTCCGAAAAAGAACCCAGCATGGAAGATTTCGCCACCGCCCTCGAGACATTTGAACAAGAACAAGCCCAGACAGAAGCTGCCCTCAACGAAGAGCAGGTTGTCACCGGTACCGTGCTGAAGGTCACGCCACAGTACGTCCTTGTGGACATTGGCTACAAGTCGGAAGGCGTGGTCCCGGTAGCCGAGTTGCAGGACCACGAGGGGAATGTTCGTGTGCAACGCGGGGACGAGATTCCGGTCATGCGCCAGCCCGGCCATACCGAAGAGGGCTACATAAATCTCTCGCACGAGAAGGCGCAGCGCCTGCGCGCCTGGGACGAAATTGAGAAGGCCTTCAACGACAAAGCTTCCGTCAAGGGGCGCATCATCGATCGCATTAAAGGAGGGCTGACAGTTGACATCATGGGAGCCCACGCCTTCCTGCCCGGTTCGCAGGTCGATTTGCGGCCGGTTCGCAACCTGGACGGAATGAAGGGCCACGAGATCGACGTCCGCATCATCAAGCTCAACAAGAAGCGCGGCAACATAGTGGTCTCGCGCAAGCAGTTGCTGGAGGAAGAACAGTCGGAAAAGCGCTCGCACACCCTCGAGCAGTTGCACGAAGACGGCATCATTACAGGTACGGTGAAGAACCTCACCGACTACGGCGCGTTTGTCGATCTGGGTGGTATTGACGGCCTGTTGCACATCACCGACATGTCCTGGGGGCGCCTGACGCATCCCCGCGATCTGGTACAGGTGGGCGACCAGATCCAGGTGAAGGTACTGAAATTCGATCGCGAAAAGCAGCGCGTTTCGCTGGGCTTCAAGCAGCTCACGCCCGATCCGTGGATGGATGCAGCCGAGCGCTATCCCATTGGCGCGCATGTCCGCGGGCGGGTTATCAGCGTGACTGACTACGGCGCGTTCGTGGAGTTGGAACAAGGCATCGAAGGCCTGGTTCACGTCAGCGAAATGACGTGGTCCAAGCGCATGAAACACCCCTCAAAGATGGTTACCGTTGGCGACCAGGTGGAAGCGGTGGTTCTTAATGTCAACCCGGGCGACCGCCGCATTAGCCTCGGCCTAAAGCAGCTCGAGTCCAACCCGTGGGAGAGTCTGCACGAGAAGTTCCCGGTGGGTGCAGTAGTGGAAGGCAAAGTCCGCAACCTGACCGACTTTGGCGCTTTCATCGAAATTGAGGACGGCATCGACGGTTTGGTCCACGTCAGCAATCTGAGCTGGACCAAGCGCGTGAAACATCC
>Ga0181526_10003041_pt1 | contig 13986 bp, 16 predicted proteins | sample PEATcosm2014_Bin_35_FD_119750 | JGI IMG/M metagenome (GOLD analysis project Ga0181526, IMG submission 119750) | Peatland microbial communities from MTU Mesocosm Facility, Houghton, MI, USA - PEATcosm2014_Bin06_30_metaG | ecosystem: Environmental > Terrestrial > Soil > Wetlands > Peat | place...
CCCGGAAAGACGAAGGCATCGGGCGCGAAGGCGCTCCTAGCGCCCGGCCGCCCAAAACGAAAAGAACCTTATAGCTTGCTAACCTCGGCGATCATCGCACGGTAAGTTGGGTCTTGGGTGACCGCACCCGCGAACCAGGCTTCGAGCATTTCGTGTGCCACGGCGGCCGAGGTTGCGCGAATGCTCAAGCAGAGCACGTTGGCATCGTTCCACTCGCGCGCGCCTCGAGCCGTCGCAGCGTCGCCACAGAGGGCCGCGCGTATGCCTGGCACCTTATTGGCCGCGATGCTCACGCCTGTACCCGTCCAACAGCAGAGAACCCCGAAGTCGGCCTCCCCTTGCGCGACGGTCGCACCGACGCTTCGCCCCACCGACGGCCATGCATCGTCCGCTTCGGGGGCCAAGGCACCGAAACGCCGCACCGCGTGACCGTGTTCCCGCAGCCACCGGTCGATCGCCTCGGGAAGCTCCCCCGCCATATCGCTGCCCAGTGCTATTTGCATCGGGGAGGTTTTCGCCACGGCGTGACAGGACGCTACTGCCTCGTGAGCGATGTGCGCTTGGCGGCGACGGTCATTCTGGTTCGTTCGCCGCTGGAGGTCTATCTGACGCGCCGCAGCGCTAGGAGCGCCTTCGCGCCCGATGCCTTCGTCTTTCCGGGCGGAACGGTCGAGGCACAAGATGCCACGCCGGAAGCGCAGGCGCGAACGATCGGCCTGGAGCCCGATCGGCTGAGGAAGGAGTTTCGCGCCTCAATTTCACCCGCGTTGGCCTGTAGCGAACCGGCCGTTGCGCAGGACGCTGCGCGCAGCCTGCTGGTGGCCGCGCTTCGCGAACTCTTCGAGGAGGCCGGGGTCCTGCTCGCGTGCGATCGATCGCGGCGGCCTGTAGCGGCGGCGGATTGCGAAGAGCTGCCGGCGGAACGCGTCGCCGTGCGCAAAGGCGAGCTGACGTTCGCGGATTTTTTAACCAGTCACGATTGGTACTCCGACGCGCGTGCGTTGACGTTCTTTTCGCATTGGATTACTCCGCCCAGCGAACCCCGCCGCTACAACACGCACTTCTTCTTCGCAGTAGCTCCTCCAAATCAAGCGGCTCGAGCCGATGCGCACGAGACGCACGATGGAATGTGGATCGCTCCGTCCCAAGCTCTCGAACTGAATCGGGAGGGAGCATTGCATCTCGTCTATCCGACGATCAAACATCTCGAGCGGCTCTCTTACTTCGCTTCCGTCGATGACGCGTTGCGCTACGCTCGCACCAAACCCGTTCTGACGATCATGCCGTCGGCCGGTGCCGACAAGTTCGCAATTCCGGCGGCGCTCGAAAACGCATGGTAACGCTCGTCCGCGCGCCCAATCCCTCGCCGATGACGCTCACCGGCACGAACTCGTACGTGCTCGACTGCGGCGATGGAACTGCCCTCGTGATCGATCCCGGTCCAGCAATCGATCGTCACGTTGGCGCATTGATCGCGACCGCGAGAGCGCAACACCTTAGGATTGCCCGCATCGCATTGACGCACGGCCATCCCGATCATGCATTGGCCGCACCGCTGCTCGCAACCGCGACCGGCGCGGCCGTCTACGCGCACCCTCGCAGCAAAGTCGCTCGCGACGCCGACCTTCCGCTGGAAGCCGCGTTCTCCGCGGGGCCGCTCGCGTTGCATGTCATGGATGCGCCGGGCCATACCTTCGACCACGTGATCTTCTATCTGCCGGCGGAGCGCGCGCTCTTTACCGGCGACACCATTCTCGGCGAGGGGACGACGGTAATCGCGCCGCCGGGCGGCGCCATGCGCCCGTATCAGCAGACGCTGCAGCGGCTCGCCAATGAGTTCACCGATGCGCAAACGATCTACGGCGGACACGGGCCGGCCGTGGACGACCCACAAACGAAAATTGCCGATTACATCGCCCATCGCGCAATGCGCGAAGAGCAGATCGTTACCGCGCTGCGCGACGGAGCCCGGACGATCCCGGACCTCGTGCGAACGATCTATTCGTCGCAGCCGCATGCGCTTTGGGCCGCGATGGCGCGACAGATCCTCGCTCATCTGCTGGCGCTGCATGCGGAGGGGCACGTCGTCGCGCGACCCCGCGCGCAGGGGTTGAGTCCGGAAGAGTACGCGATGCTCAATCCAGACCTCGAGGCGATCGTCGGACCCGCCGAAGCGGCGGCACTAGCTGCGGAGATAGGCGCGGAGATGCGTTTAGAAAGCCTCGACGAATACACGCTGGTATGCTGAACCGGTTTGCGCGTCGATTCCTTATACTCGCGACGGCGCTTGCCGTTGCGTCGTGCGGCCGATCGGGCGGCCCCACGCTTCCACCGCTGGTCGACGCAGCGCACAACGCATCGTGCTACGTCATCAAACAAGATCCCACGACCGTGCAGGCGACGATCACGTTCTACGGGTGGCCCGATAACTCGCCGCCGGGAGACAAGATCGCGCACGGAATCATTCACAAGCACGCGGGCGGCGACGGAACCTATTGCAACCCGACGACCTTTGCAACCGAAAAGAAGAACGACACGACGATCCCGTACGGCATTAAAATCTACGTGCCGTTCATCAAACAGTACTTCATTCGCGAAGATCTCTGCGCCGCGTCGGGACCTCACAAAGGCAGCGGCAGCAACGGCTGCAAGGGGCTGTGGTTCGATTTATGGATCGGCGGAAATGGAAAGTCCAAGGCGCACGAGGTGATCAAGTGCGAACGCGAGTTGACGCCCAACGGTAAGGTTGACGTTATTCTCTATCCGAAGGACGGCATGCCGGTGGCGTATCCAGGGCCGATTTATCAAAACGCTCCCCCGCCCGACGGTACCTGCGACGGCAAGAAGCTCTGAGCTTCTTGGGTCAATCTATGCGTAGGACGACCTTGCCGAACTGATCGGCGTTCGCAAGATGCTGCATCGCGGCAGCGGCACCTTGCAGCGGGAAGACGCGATCGACGACTGGTCGCAAGCCATTGCGAAAGAGCTCCAGCATCGCCGCGAAATCTTGCGGACTTCCCATCGACGTGCCAAGTATCGAAACGTGCTTCCAAAAGAGCGGGAACATCTTGATCGTCGCATCACCGTTTGTGCCGCCGTACACGACAATGCGGCCACCGGGGCGCACGACGTCGAGCGCCTTGCGCAACGTTTCGCCGCCTGAAGAGTCCACGACGAGATCGATCGGCCCCTCCGAACGCAAACGCTTCTCCCAGTCAGGCGTCGTTCTATAGTTGAATGTGAGATCGGCTCCGAGCGCCGTCGCGCGCTCGAGTTTTTCGTCGCTGCTCGAGGTCACGATGGCACGCGCGCCGGCATGCTTGGCGAAGAGCAACACGAAAGTTTGAACGCCGCCGCCCACGCCGGTGATGAGGACCGTCTCCCCGCGCGCTAACGCGCCGCGCGTAAGCGTAGCGCGGTATGCCGTAAGCCCAGCGAGCGGAATCGCGGCGGCCTCCTCCATCGAGAGCTGCTCGGGCTTGCGATAGACGTTCTGCGCTGGGACCGTGACGTAGCCGGCAAACGTTCCGTCACGCGGCATTCCGAGCAGGCTCGACGCCGGATCCCAAACGCGCGGGTCGTCGCCCCATCCCAACATTGGATCGATGACGACTTCCTCGCCGGCCCGCAAAGCAAGCGAATCGCCGTTGACGGCGACGACTTCTCCGGCGCCGTCCGATCCGAGCGTAACCGGCATCCGGATATTCGGATAGAGGCCCTGCGTGATGAAGAGGTCGCGATGATTGAGCGCCGCGGCGCACAGCCGCACTAGAACTTCGCCGTCGGCGGCCTCCGGAACGGGAGTTCGGTCGATGCGAAGGCTCTGCGGTCCGCCCGTTTCGTGCAGCCGAACCGCTTTCATTTCCGCCGTCATTCGTGCAGCGTCACGATGAATTTTATCGCAGCGGGTTGGACGAAGAGTGCGTTGGTCGGTAAGTTGGCCAGATACGGGCCGCTGCCCGACGAGTAAAGGCCGCGATAGGGGACGCCCGCATCGTAGAGCGTGAATGGGCCCGAGACGGCATTGAACACGTTGGTCCCGGCAATCGTAAGGTCGATGTGTCCGAAGGTCTTTCCGAAGGCGGCATCGACCGCGGTGTAGGGCGACTGGTTGAGCGTATTGTTTCGTCCGGCAAACGTGAAGGCCGTCGACGCGTGCCAGCCGCGCCGCGCCCAGATGAAGACGGCCGAGCCCTGCTGCTGCGGAACGCCGAGAAACTGCTGGTCGTCAACTAACGTACCGCCCGACGTCGGGTTGGAAACGTTCGGCCCAAGGGCGTACGGGTAAGCGACGTTGAGACCGTACGAGAGGGTAGCCGTGACGTTTAATTGCGGGAAAAACTGCTTGTAGCGCGCCTCGGCACCTTCATAGACGGCATTGCCGATGTTGATCGGGATCTCGTACGCGTATCCGAGCGGCGTGTCGCAGTAACTCTTCGCGCCGCCGCCCGGATAGTAGTTCTCGATCGTGTCGCGAAGATTAGAGCGATAAAGCGCAACGTCGAGGTTCGACGTGCTCGAAAAGAGATGCGAGAAGCCGAGCTCATACTCCGTCGCATGCTCCGGCCTCTCGTTCGGATTGCCGTTAAAAATCACGCAGTTTTGATCCGGCGGTGTCTGACCGCCAGGTTCGAAATAGCGCTCGTAAAGCAATGGTGCTCGGAAGCCGGTCCCTACGGAAAATCGAACGTCGCTCGACGACCCAATGTCTTGGCTCAGACCTAGGCGCCAGTTCAAGTCGTTGCCGAAGGACGAATATTGTGCGTCGTAGAGGCCGCCCGAGAGCCTTAGACGTCCGAACTGTTGGGATCCGCGGAAGAAATACGAGTCGATAGTCTGCGAGAGCGTAATCGGCTGGTCTGCAAAGCCGATGATACTGGGCCCGGCTAGTGACTCCTGACGCGCGTAGCCGCCGAAGGAGAAGTCGCTTTCGTCGAACGTGCGGCCCCACTGCAAGCCCTCGCTGTACCGCGTGTCGACGTGCTGGACGTCGTAGGGCGAGACGGAGCCACCTTGGAAATCGATGTTATCGTCGTTGGCGAAGAAGCTTGCCGAGAGCGTTCCGGCTCCCAGCGGCGTACGAGAATATCCGTCGTATGCCCGGATGCTCTGCGCAAACGTCGCACTTCCGGCGCCGACGTTGTAGCCGTACACCGGATTGGCAACCTCGTTCGACTCGCCTTTCGCCTGCGGAAAGTCGCAAGCTGCCCCGGGGCCGCTGAACACGCAATTCGGATTTCCCGCGATTCCGTTGATGGCGCTCGACTCATCCCGGTTATTACCGAGCGTAAAAATGCGGAAGCCGACGTCAGAGCGCTGCGAGAAACTATAGTCGAGATTTACCAGCCCCAGCATTGCCGCGATCGACGACCCGAGATGCACGGGAGTCGGACAATTCGGAGTGGGGCCACTACTGGAAGACGGACCGCAGTAGATCGGCGTATTGTTAAACGGCACGACCTGGGCGGTCTGGTTGACTTGACCGGCTTGCTGGAAATCGTCGCCGGCCAGTGCGTACCCGAGCTTACCGATCGTTCCGGTCGCGTTGAGCCAGGTCTGCGTCGTGCCGAACGAGCCGATAGAGCCCGAAAGGGCGAAGTGTTCGTCCTGCGTCGGCCGGAGCGAAACGAAGTTGACTGCGCCGCCAAACGTGTTGCTGCCTTCCAAATCGGTCGGACCCAAACCCTCGGTTACGTTGATGCTGTTGAAGGCCGGGACGGCAAACTCGGAGATATCAACGTCACCGGTGTTGCCGTCGTTGAGCTGCTGACCGTCGAGCGTGACCATGGCTTCCGACGGATCCGGCCCGCGCAGCGAAACGACCATCGGTGCGGTCGGGGCGCCCGAGTCGGGATGCTGAAGAACGACCGACGGAATCTCTTCTAGTGCCTCGTACGCTTGCGAGTATCCGAGCGCATCCATTTGCGCGCGCGAGACGTCCATTTCGGGAATGACGCTGCGATCGAGCGTAAAGCCACCGTTGACCGTCACCTGACCGATCGTACGCAGCTTGGGTGTGTCGCTCGGTTCCAGAATCACCGAGATTCGGGCTCCGTCGTTCAGCTCGCCGGTATTGACGGTGGCATTGGCATAGCCTTTAGCAACGACCGTGAGATCGTATCTCCCGGCCGGAACCACGACCGAGAAGGTACCTTTTGCATCGGTCGACACCGTTTTCGATGTCGGACCGCGAAAGGTCAGTTGCGCCTGCGCGATCGGAGCGCCGGCTGGGGTGCGGACGTTGCCGCCGACGAGACAGCACGCCGCGACGATTATAGGAAGCATAGATGCCCTCGCTATGTGAGAGTGACGTTTTCGGATGGCGAAGGGCATCAGAGGGAGGGGCGCGCTTGCCGCGCCGCAGCGCAGAGAGCCTGCGCGGGCAGATTGGAGGGCCCGTAAAGTTTCGCGACCGCCGCGGCCCCGGATACGTTTGCGAGCGGAGACGGATGATCCCGACGATCGCTGCGATGATGCGATCGCGATGCGAAAGAGTCCAGCGCGCCAAGGCGAACACCGCGATCGCGACGGCAGCGGCGCACGCGAGCGTCGTGGCCAGCCCGAGAAGCACCGACCCGCCAAACGCGTCGTCAAGGCCCGCGAGCGTGGTTCCGGCCAGTCGCGAGTCGAGCAGTTCCATCGCCGGAACGATTACCGACGCGAGCAGCATCGTAGCGCCGGCAAAGAGCGGCGCGCTCCGCCAACTCGGTGCCGGTGACGACGCGAGCGTTCGACGGGCCGCCGCGTCGCAGCAGAGCCGCAGGCCGTGCAGCGCGAGCGCGCCGGCGACCATGGCGGCGAGCGCGACGACCAGCCCACGCGAGTCGTGACTGGAAACGTCGTCGTAGCTCGCGTGTGCGACCAGATAGTCGGCGATGATGTCAATCGTGCCGTGCGCCACCACGGCCGCGGCGGCGGCAGCGGCGATAACCAATGCGACGAGCGAGCGAGAAACGACGGGCATCGGTGCGCGCATTCGGGCCCTTCGTCCCTTCCGCCTCGCGAAAGGCGCCGCAACCACTGTCGAGTTTAGCAGCCGGGCGGAGCCTCCGCGGGGATTTCGCCCTTCATGCCAACCTGGCGCAGTCCGTGGAGGCGCCAGGCCTTCCGGTGCGATGCGACGTACAAACGAGCTGATGAATAAACGAGCGCGCGTGCTGCGCGCAATCCTTCGCGGTATCGCGCGCGTGCAGCGAACGTTCACGATTGAGGCCGGACCATTGCGCGCCAGCGGCGTTCCCGCCATCCTGGTCGGCGTCGCCGGAATCATTCTGGCCAGCGGGGTTACGGCCGCGCTCGCCAAGGGCGCGAGTCGTCTCCCCGAGACGCTCGGTGAAGCGCGCAACTTGGCCGACGCGCTTAATGCCGGCTCGCCGCGCTTGAAGTCGTGATCGACGACGACGCGTTGACCGGCCTCATCGTCGACGGTCTGCCCGACGCTCAGGTGAGCATTCACGACCGGACCGGAACGATGGACCATTTCAACGTGACCGTTCGCTCGCACGCATTCAAGGACAAAACATTGATCGAGCAGCATCAGCTTGTCTACCGCGCGCTAAAAGGGGCGCTTGCAGATGGGCGCGTTCATGCAGTCGAACTCACTACCGTCATCGCGGAAAGTTAAGGAAACATCATGTCGGAAGATTTGAAGGAAGAGATCGCTCGCGAAATCGCGAGCACGCGAATCGTCGTCTACGGTAAAGGGACGAAGATGGCGCCGCGCTGCGGCTTCACGCTCGAGACCGTCGAATTCTTTAACGGCCTCGGCTACCCGTTCGAAGTGATCGACGTCTTAGAGAATCTGCCCAAGCGCGGAGCGCTCTCGGAAATGACGGACTGGCCGACGCTACCGAAGGTCTTCATCAACGGAAAGTTTTACGGAGACACCGACATTCTCGGGCCGATGGCGGCGAGCGGCGAGTTGAAGACGACGCTCGAGGAAACCTTCGGCGGCGCGCCCCCGGCGCCAAAAGCCACGATCAATCTGCGTTAAGCGTTCGCAGCGATCGCGTTGTTTAACACCGTTATCTCTCCCGAGGCGCTGCACGACCGGCTCGGTAGCTCCGATCTGGTCATCCTCGATTGCCGTCATTCGTTAGCCGATTTTCTGCTTGGACGGCGGCTCTACGAGGAATCGCACATACCGGGCGCCTTCTTCGCGGGAGTTGAGGAAGACTTGGCCGGCGCCAAGACCGGGAAAAATGGACGGCATCCATTGCCGGATCCGCAAATGTTTGCACGTTTCTTGCGCGCTTATGGCGTGGGCGACGCGACGCAGATCGTCGCCTACGATGCCGGGGCCGATATGTTTGCGGCGCGGCTGTGGTTTCTCTGCCGATGGATCGGTCACGACGCGACCGCCGTTCTCGACGGCGGCTTTGCCGCATGGAACGCGCTCGGGTATCCGGTAACCGCAACGCCGTCGCAGGCCACGCGCGAAGGCGGGCTGACCGTTGCATTGCGCCCGGAGCTCGTCGTCGGCACCGACTTCGTCCATCGGAATCTCAACAGCGAAACGATGCACTTGCTCGACGCGCGAGCCATCGAACGCTTTTCGGGCGAAACCGAGCCGATCGATCCGGTCGGCGGACACATTCCCGGCGCGAGACAACGGTGGTTCAAAGAGAACTTCGAAGCCGATGGTCGATTGAAATCACCGCAACGTCTGCGTGAAGAGTTCGCGGAAAGTGGGCTCGATCCCAAACGCACGGTGCATCAGTGCGGTTCGGGGGTTTCATCGGCCGTCAATCATCTCGCCATGGCTCACGCGGGCCTTGAAGGTTCGCGAATCTACAACGGATCGTGGAGCGAGTGGGTCTCCGACCCCGCGCGACCGGTCGCTAAGGGCGTTTGACCGGCGGCGGGACGGCAAAAGGTTTAGCGATCGCTCCGGCGGGCGAGGCTTGTAGACGCGCGAGCTCTTCGGGCGTCGGCGTTTGTGGAAAATCGCGACAACTGTCGACGAAGCAATAGAAGCCGAACGGCGTATCGCCGCGATTGACGAACTGATGCAAAACTAGCGGCCCGACGTATACGACATCGTTGGGTCTTAGCTCGCTAACGTCGTCGCCCATAACGGCATAGCCGAGGCCGGTACGCACGACGACGTAGTGCTCGTGCTCGTGCTTCTCCAATCGTGACGCGGCCCCGGGCTGCACCTCGAAGTATCGCAGTTCCATCTTTGGCCCCGGCTCGCTTGGGTCGTTTTTCCGGTTTCCCACGATGGTATGGCGCGCGACACCGGTGCCGGGCGCGTTCGGGTCGTAGCCGGCGGGTTCAACGCCCTCCCAACCGTGTTCCGAGGCCCGCGTGATTCGTTGCTGCATGGCTCCCAACGATAGCACATCGAGCGCTCCTCCAGCCAGGGCATGGGACGCTCCCCGCGAACAGCGCAAGGATGTTTAGGCCGATCCACGCGTTGCGCTACACAGCGTGCCTGTGCGCGGTTGCCTCCGCACTCGCCGGTTGCGCGGGACTTCCGCCCGGCACGAGCCCGGTTGCATCGCTGCACAAAGCCCTTCTCGCGCGCAGCGCCCGATCGCAAACCGACCTGATCTATTCCGGGGGCGACCGGACGGCCGTCGTCTACACGTATCCCGGCGGCATCCTGGAAGATACGTTTAAGACGCCGTTTTTGATTCACGCGATGTGCTCCGATGCCAAAGGCGACGTCTTCGTCACGGCAGTGGTTACGAGTAAGTCGGGTGTCCAGACCGGGTACATCTACGAATACACGCATGGAGGTAAGTCGCCCGTTACTACGCTCGACGTTCCTGCTCGTGAGATTCCGGTGAACTGTTCGAGCGATCCGACGACGGGAAATCTGGCCGTTACCAGCTATAATTTTCGCAACTTCACTCCGTTAGTCGAAATTTACGCCGGCGGCAGCGGCGAGGCAAAACTGTATCACAGCGTAGAGCTGGGGGCGAACCCACAGCCGGCCTACGATGCGAGTGGCAACCTTTTCGTTACCAGCGGCGGAAACGTGTCTGCGCTGCTTCCGAAAGGCAAGCAACAGCTTGAAAAGGTCACACTCAACGAGACGATCGGAAACGTCGCCCACGCACAATGGGATGGCAAGTACTTTGCCTTGCAGTCCTACGCTCCGACGAAGCACAACGGCGAGAACATCTGGGTACATTACTTTCGCGTGCAGATTTCCGGCACCACCGGGACGATCACCGGCATCAGCCGTTTCGCCGGCTGGCGCCAGAAGAATGCGGGCCAGTCGTGGCTTCAGGGCAACACGGTCGTCGCAACCCCCGGAAACTCGATTACTTTTTGGAAGTATCCCGCCGGCGGGAAGGCCCTCAAAGTTCTGCATGTCTCACATCCAAGCCAGGCGGTAACCGTTAGCCTCGCTCCGTAATGTCTCGCTACTGGCTTCTGAAGACCGAGCCGAGCGCCTATTCATTCGAACGGCTACGCCAAGAGGGCACGACCCCGTGGACCGGCGTGCGCAACTTCCAAGCACGAAACAATATGATGGAGATGCAGCTCGGCGACCTCGGGCTCTTCTACCACTCCAGCATTGCAGAGCCGGCGGCGGTCGGCGTATGCAAGGTCGCGAAGACGGCCTATCCCGATTTCACTCAGTTCGAACGCGGTGGCGAGTACTTCGACGGACGCGCGAAACCCGACAAACCGATTTGGTTCATGGTCGACGTTGCGTACGTCGAAGCGTTCGAACATCCGGTGACGCTCGCGCGCATGCGCGCCGAGCCACGCCTGGTCGGCATGGCATTGCTCCGGCGCGGACAACGGCTCTCCGTGCAGCCCGTGATGCCGCACGAATGGAAGATCGTTTTAGAGTTGTCGAAAGAGCCCTGATTAGACCTATCTGCTGATCGCTGCTCCGCTGGGCTCCCCGAATCCGGTAAGGCTATTGTACGCCGAACCACCCTTGGGGTAACGGAAAAACTCGACCGATTTAGTGCCGGCGTCGGGCCCGTAGGTCGATGCGCTGCAGAGAATCTGGTCGATCGTCGCGGCGGAGCTCGCGGCCGGAAGGGCCGCAAAAAGCACAAAGATCGCCGCTGGAATGGTAAAGCATTTGAAGACTATGATGATCCTCTGATTTGGGTTACTTTGGAGGATGGGCAGTCGATGCCGGGGCAACGGGGGGCCTCGATACTGGCCTCGCGCTATTTCACTGCGACGAAGCGAATCGGCAATCTCTGGCGGCAGACGTTATGGAGCCGGTTCGGCCGCACGTTGATGCCTTCGTGCTAAACCTCGCGCGCACGCGAACCTTCTCGGCGAAAGATTTTGCAGAAACGCGCGAAGGTGCGTGCCGACTTGCATCATCGCTCACGCAAGAACTCGCACCAACCATGGCAACGTGGGCGAAACTCGTTGCGCCGCGGTTTACGGTCTTGTAAGAGCTGTCAACACGGGAGAACTGAGGCACTGCGCCGAACTTCGCTAGCCATCGGAGCGTTCAGGGCTCCAGAAGGCGGGAGAGATGAGGATTTCAGGTTTTGGCCGTTGCGCGCTTAGCAGCTGCGCGGCTGCGGCGATGCTTGCAGGGTGCGGGGGATCATCGCGGGGCCCGGCCACGCTTCCCCAGTCATTGGCAGTGCGAGAAGCCAATCAGCATGGCAAGTCGGCGAGCGGTGATCTCATTTATGTGTCCGCGGAAGGCGGCCATTCCTACGTTCTTTCATATCCCGAAGGCAAACTTGTCGGGACTATCAATCAGACGGCTAGTGGCGCGTGCGCAGATGCTTCAGGGAATGTCTACCTGCCCGGGCCCGGCGGTGTCCTAGTTTACAGTCATGGGGCGACCTCGCCGAGCGCAACACTAACCCTGTCTAACGCGGGCTTAGGGTGCGCCGTCGATCCCGTGACTGGCAACCTAGCGGTAACTACGGAAGGCAATAACGGCGTTGCAGTTTTCAAGAACGCTAGCGGACAACCAACGATTTACCAAACGCAGTCTCCGCCTTATTATTGTGGCTACGACAACCAAGGTAATCTTTTTGTGGACGGCACATCGCATGACGGTCTTTGGCTCGACGAACTGCCCAAGAATGGTGATGCATTTTTGCAACTGTCGCTGAATCAAACCATAACGCTAAATCCCGGTCAAATTCAATGGGATGGCAATTACCTGACGGTGCAGGTTGGCACCGACGCCAAGCGCCCACTCAATGCGCTTGCCATTGACCGATTGACGATCAGCGGCTCTGCAGTCAACGTTATTAGTCAGACAACTTTCAAGAATGTAAACCACGGGACGCGGGCTTCATGGATTTATGGCAATAGGGTCCTAATGCCGTTAGGCCTTCACGGTGCCGTTCCAAACATCGGTCTTTGGGCGTACCCCAAAGGAGGGAAGGCTGAGAAAGTTATCAATAAAGTTGCCGGATCAACAGCGACCTTTACCGGCGTCACAATCTCCGTTGCGCCTTAGCGCCATCACCCCAGCGCCCTCTGCCCCTCTGCACGGCTTCGCGAAAGCGGGCCGTGTTTGGTTCCTTGAGCCGAGGCGCTGAGCTGGCTGCGCCGAACGTTCTTAGCCGCTAATCCGTCCAATGGAGCAATGCAAGATGAAGAGCTTGGATTTCAGCCGCAATGCATTAGGCTGCTGCGTAGTCGCCGCAATGCATTAGGCTGCTGCGTAGTCGCCGCAATGCTCGCAGGGTGCGGCGGATCGCAGCCGCCGATCGGGGCACCGGGTGCGATGCCGCAAACCTCGACGATCGCAACGCACGCCCAGCCGGGCAAGTCGTGGATGCTGGCGGAAGCCAAGGGCGAGGACTTGCTCTACATAGCGAACTTTACCGACCTACTTGTGCTTACGTATCCGCAAGGCAAGCTCGTAGGCACAGTTAAAGGTTTTGATCCAAACGCGAGCGAGTGCGTAGACGCGAAGGGCGATGTGTATGTAACAGACTTCAATCCGCCCGCCCTTTTCGAATATCCCCACGGAGGTACGAAGCGCATTGCTAAATTCTTGCTCAAGAGCGTTGGAGCCGGAGCCTGCGCCTTCGATCCAACTACCGGAAACATGGCGGTAAGCGGTAACTCAAGCGATGTCGACATTTTCAAGCCAGGCCACAGTAAGCCGATCATCGTGAACGATCCTAAAATGGTCTACAACGAGGCTTGCACTTATGACGATAAAGGAAACCTCTTTGTAGACGGTCTCAAAACGTTCAAGGGCGAGCCGCGCCTGGCTGAACTTCCCGCTGGCTCGCACAAATTTATTGGACTATCGGCTGACGTGCCACAGTGGGATGGTGAGGCATGGCTTCAATGGAGCGGTGACCGTTTGGCGATTGTGAGTTACAAACCTCACGCAAGAAAGGATCATCCCGATATTCTACAATTTGCGATCAGCGGGACGCACGCAAAGGTTGCTTCGATAGTCCAGCTCGATGAAGCGGCATTGATAAATCACATCTTCATCTACGAGGACACCCTGATTCTTTCAAACTGGTATGGTCCGGGCTATGGGAAGAAGGAAGTGCTGTTCTACGGATACCCTAGCGGCGGCGCGCCGACGATGACACTTACGAAGGATATGACTGGTCCCCGAGGCGTTGTAGTTAGCCCGGCAGCGAAGTAGCCCCGCGCCTCTGCCCCTCTGCACGACGTTCGCGAAAGCGGGCCGTGTTTGCTTAGCGGGCTTTGCAGCATTGCGGGCTGCGCCAGCGTAGCCGCATGGATCGCATAGCCAGCCCGGCAGCATAGCCCCGGCTTCGATCGCAAAGCGGCTCGGCCGCAGAGGGGGGCGCACAATTTGCGGCTCTGGCTCCTTTCCCGGGGTTGTCGTCCCGGGAAAGGAGCCAGAGCCACCAAGACGAGACAAGCCCGCAGCCTGGTCGCTAGGCCCTCAGAGCGATCGAAGCCGGGGCTACGCAGCCGGGCTAGCCGTGCCGCTATGCTCGCGCAGCCGCAATGCCGATCCGCGCTGCAATGCCCGCAATGCCGCAGAGCCCGCATAGCCAACACGGCCCGCTTTCGCGAAGCCGTGCAGAG
>Ga0181526_10003047_pt1 | contig 13976 bp, 11 predicted proteins | sample PEATcosm2014_Bin_35_FD_119750 | JGI IMG/M metagenome (GOLD analysis project Ga0181526, IMG submission 119750) | Peatland microbial communities from MTU Mesocosm Facility, Houghton, MI, USA - PEATcosm2014_Bin06_30_metaG | ecosystem: Environmental > Terrestrial > Soil > Wetlands > Peat | place...
CCGCTTTTCCATAGATATTCTGGCGCGGCACGGTACCCCAGGCCCGGCTGTCGTTCGAGGAACTGCGATGGTCACCGAGAACGAAATACTCGTCGGTTCCGATGCGCTGGGGCGGGTGCGACTGGTAGTCGCGGTATTTTTCCGGTACGTAATCCTCGGCCAGCGATTTGCCGTTCACCATCACGACTCCACGATCGATTTCCACCAGGTCGCCGGGCAGCCCGATCACCCGTTTGATGTACGATTTGGTACGATCCATGGGGAACCAGAAAACCACCGTGTCGCCGCGGGCGATGCTGCCGATGCCGAAGCGGTAGGTGAATTTATTGATGAAGATGCGCTCCTGATCGCGCAGGCCGGGCATCATGCTGGTGCCCTCTACTTTCACCGGCTGATAGATGAAAACGATCAATACGATGGCGATCAGGACAGACAACGCCAGATCGCGTATCCAGGATATGGGATTGAAGCTTCCCTTGGACGAAACCGGGGGTTGATTATCTGGCATCCCGCGCGAAGTTTCCTTTTGAGGACATTATAAAACATCTCTCCCTTACGGTCGCGGCTCGGCAAGGGTCGCGGCTCGGCAAGGGTCGGCCTAGGGCAACAGGGGGGCCAATTCCGGTAGCGGCACCGCGCCCTGCTTGAGGGCCGCATCGTGAAAATCGGGCAGACGGAATACGCCGCCTTTGGCCTGCCGGTACTTGTCGCGCACCGCCAGCCAGCCGCGCCATCCGACGAAATAAGCCGGCAACTGCGCCGAAGACAGTTTGGCGCGCTGCAGTTTCGCGGTGGCTTCCTCGGCCTCCTGGAAGGTTTCCTTCTGCATCAAATCGAGCGCCTCCTGGTCGGTCATATTGAGCATATGCAGGCGGATGTCCAGCATGGCGTTGGCAATCACGCGCAGCTCTTCCTTTAGAAACGTAAGCCGCAGTTCCGGCGAGTTATCCAGGAACCCCTCGTCGAGCATGGTTTGCGTGGCGTATTGCGCCCAGCCCTCGATGTAAGGCGTGTTGCCGTAGATCCCGCGCAGCAGGCGGCGCGTGGCGGGCTGGATCGCGTTGGCGTACTCGAATTGCACGTAGTGGCCGGGAATGGCTTCATGCAAGGTCAGCAGTTTCAGTTTGTAGAAGTTGTACTCGCGCAGCTTGGATTCGATGCGCGGGCGCTCCCATTCGATGGGTATGGGGGTGATCCAATAGAACGCGCCGAGCTGCGGCTGGAGCGCGGGCGCGGGGTTGAAGCCGCCGACCGCGTAGATGCCGCGCATGAATTCCGGCGTGGGGATCACCTGCAAGTTGGCGTGCGGGGGCAGTGTGACCAGGCGCTTTTGCGCGACAAACTGGCGGGCTTCGTCCAGATCGAGTTTGGCGTCATCGATGTACGCGGCGCGCGTGGAATGCCGGTCCGCGATGTGGTCGAGCACTTCGGAGATCACCAGATTCTCGCGCGCGGGGCCGGCCAGGTCGGCATGGTCCGGATGGGTTGGAAAGAACTGGGTATGCAGGGGCAGAGCCAGGGCCAGCATGCGGGCGCGCACCTCCTGCAGGCTGCGCGCGGCCGCCTCCAGAACATCGGAGGGGTCGGCGCCGGAAGCCAGCGCATAACGGAATTTGCGCGTATACCGGCTGCGGCCCAGACGCCAATCGTAATCGGCGCGCACGGCCAGGCTGCTTTGCAGGAAATCCTGAAAGGCGTGCAAGGCATCCAGGGCGGAACGGGCGGCGCGGTCGAAATCGGCGCGCTGGCCCGCGGGCACGGCGGCGCGAATGGTTTTATCGACCAGCGCGATGTTGCCTTCGTTCTCCGCGATGGCCACTTGGGTCCAGATAGCGGGGGCGGAAACCAGATTGGTGCGGGCCTGATCGAGCAGCAAGGGGAATTCTTGGAGCCGCGCCACGATGTGCCGGATACGCACGGGCAGCGGCGCGTACTCGAGCGTGAGAGGGGTGAACAGCGCGTTGCCCGCCATTTCGACATAAACAGTGGGGTTGTGCAGGTGGCTCTGGGTTTCGTCGAGGTCGAGCAGGGCTAGCGCCACTTGATCCTGGATGATGTGAAAATCGGCGCGGGATTGGGCGTCGAGCGCATCGGGTTGCACTTCGTTTTGCAGGCGGTCGCGCAGCCGTTGGAAATAGGCGCGATGGTGGTCGAGGGCCGCGGGTCCCATGTCGTCGAGCTGCTCATCCAGATTCTGCCCCTGGTATTGATGCAAGCCCGCGGCGGTCGCCGCGACGGGCGAGAAGGTGAGCGTAGAGTAAACGAACTCGTCGGCCAGCTTCGAAAAATTACGTTCGGGGTTGCCGCATCCGGCGGCGATCAGGGTGAGCACGATGAGGACGATTTTCGCCGGTAAATGGCGCATGGTTTGATCTTACAGGAGTTTGCGGGGGCCGCGGGCGGCTCTCAGACGCCCACTCGCTCAACTTGTCCATTCGCGACGTGCGGGGCTAAAGCCCCGCGCGGGATAAATCCCGCCCCCCAAGGCTTTGGGGTTCTGCCCGTGGTGACGGCCCCCGGCCGTGGGTGCTGGCGCATGGCCTCGTAGGGCGGCGCCATGCGCCCCCAACACAGGCTCTCCAGAGAAACCATCGTGCAAGCCACTGATCTAGCGGGACTAACGTCCCGCTGGGCGAGCTACGCTCGCCTGCGCTGACACGAGTGTCAGCGCGGCAGGCAATGAGTGCCTGCGCCACGTCCCGGCGTCAGTTCTCCGATCTTGGTAACGACCCGCAGGGTCGTTCGCGCTGAAGCCTGTGCTACCAGCGGGGCTAAAGCCCCGCGCGGGATAAATCCCGCCCCCCAATTCTAGCTTTGGCAAATGTAGAAACTCCGCCCCACAACCCTAGGAAGCGGCGATGGCGGCCCAGGCGGCGAGGGCGCCGTTGAAGCTGGTGAAGCCGCCGTAAGTCTCGTAGACCTGCGACGACCATGCATCGCGCGCCTGCGCGGGAATCGACTTTTTCGCCGGCGTCTGCGCCGGAACCAGAGTGTCGGAAATGTTCCGCACGAACACGTAATCGACCTTGGCCTTTTGGGCCGCATAGCCGACCACCGCGTCGTCCATTTCGAGCGCGGCGTAGGGCTGTTCGCCTGGCGCGATGAAATAGTAATCCGTGGTGAGCAGCGGGGTGCCTTTGAAGTTCACCGCTTTGGGCGAGCCAAGGTTGGCGGGGTCGATGGCCGGATTGACAAGATCGCTCAGGCTGAATGACGCAAGCTGCTTGGCGCCCTGATGCTTGCCCCGCTTGGCGGCGTCGAGGGCGCTTTCGAGACCCGCCTGGGTGGCGACTTTGCTCAGCTTATAGAAGAGCCGCTGCGCCTTCGCCATCAGGCTCCAATTCGGAAACCAGCTCGACGTAAACGTTTGGCCATTCAATCCCGACGGTGTGTTGTCCGGCATCTGTAGCTTCAGCGTGCCGCCGTTGGTGATGGCGACGTCACCCAGATGCTGGTTCACGCTGGCGCCGCCGGCGGTGCCGATGGAATAGATCTGCGTGGGTTTGGCGTCGGCGACCACCGCCTTGACCATGTTCTCCAACCCTGCAATCCACGGCGGATGGGCCAGATGCGCATCCGCTTTCATCAGCAGCACGCGGTGGCTCTTGCCGCCGGCGCCCTGGATATCCACAAGCTGGTAGAAGCCCCACAACTTGCCGCCTTCGGCCGGTCCCGACGGCGCCGATTTGCTGTATTGCAGCCATTTGTGAGTGAGTTCGGTGGATTCCGTCTCGCCCTGGATGGAGCCGTGCAAGAACACGTGATCCATGGCGGACCATTCGGCGCTGGTCCAGGTGAACATGACGATGTCCGCGGGCGGCAGAGGCGCCTTAGGCCCCTGATATTTGACGGTCACCGGAACGGGCGCCTGCGCGCCGATGGACGCCCAATTAATCGGCGGCAACGCCGACGGCATGGTTCTGACGGGCGCCTGGATGCGGAAATCCGAAAATCGCGACATGGCTTAGCCTCCCAATCCGATCGATACCGTGCACAAAGTACAGAGCGGGATTGACGCTCCAGCAGTATACTCCGGGTGGCGGAAAGGTGTCAAGAAAAGTGCTTAGCTTATGCACCTCGAGCGGCTATCGTCGATCCAGTGCTTCGCTATGGAAAGTCAGCGGGGCTGAAGCCCCGCGCCGGCTAAAGCCCGCCCTCCACATCCACTGGTCATCGCGGTATAACCGGCAGCACCAATGCGGAAGGATGCTGCGCATCGTGATAAATCCGCTGGGTGGCCTTCACCATGCGCGCGCCGCCGGCGATCGGTTCGCCTGTATTCAAATTGCGGTTGAAGCGCGGAAAGTTGCTGCTGGATACATACAGCCGGATGCGGTGTCCGGCCTTGAACAGGTTGCTGGTGGCCCACAGGTCGAGGGAATATTCGTAGATCCTGCCCGGTTCAATGGGCTCCGCCCGGGCAGTCGAATTGCGATATCGCGCGCGCACGATGCCGTCGGTGAGGAAGCGCGCGTAGCCGGATGGCTCCACGTCCGCCAGCAGGGCGGTGAAGTCGGTATCCACAGCGGAACTCGAGGCGTAGAGAGTGGCCTTCACCCAACCGGTGGCCTCCACGTCCTGGGCTAGCGGTGGCGTGGAAAAGATCAGCACGTCGGGGCGGCCTTCATTGGGGCGCTGATCGGCGGGTCCGGGAGGCATCTGATTATTGCCGCAGCACAGCCGCCCGCCGATGGTCGGGACCGGATTGGCCGGGTCGTATGCGTATGCTTCCGGTTCTTCCGCGCCCGGCGCATCGGCGGCCAGCCCGCCCTGGCGCAGGTAATACTTCGTGTAGCGGGTACGCGCCAGGGGGAACTCGCGCTCGTCGCGCCATGCATTCGCGCCCATGATGAAAATGCGCACGGGCGCGCCGGTGGCGTACTCGTTGCGCACGCCTTTCAGCGCGTAATCGTACCAGCGCAGGATGGTGCCGTCGGTATCGAGCACCGCGTTCTTGCCGAAGGTGACATCGCCGATCTTGCCTTCGGGCGAAGTGTCGGCATGCGCCCAGGGACCCAGCAGCAGGTGTTGATCGGCCCGCGCGGGCGAGGCGCCGCGCATGCCCACGTAGTTCTGAATGGTGCCTTTCAGGAAAATGTCGTGCCAGCCGCCGGCATGCAGCGCCTTCACTTTCATCTCCGCGTAGTGGCCGGAGATCTTCCATGGCCGCCAGTAATCGTCGTCGCGTTCGTGCGCCACCCAATCCGCAAAGTAGGGCGCCAGCGCGGAAACCGGCGGAAGTTCCAGCATGCGGTAGGACTCCACCGGCAGGTGCTCCACCCACGATTTGGGGTCCTCGAGGCCGCCGGCTTTGCGGCGCAAAGTATCGGTCGCCAAACCGCTCGCCCACGAGCTGGCGAACCATTGCATCAGCGCGCCGTTCTGATAGGTCCAGCCATCGTAATATTCGGATGCCGTCACGTACGGCTGAATGGCCACCAGGTGGGGCGGGGAAGCCATGGCGGCGAGCATCTGGGTGGCGCCGACGTAAGAGCCGCCGAACATGCCGACTTTGCCATCGGCATAAGGCAGGCGGGCGGCCCACTCGACCGCGTCGTAGCCGTCCTGGCTTTCATAACGGAATGGATAAAACTCGCCTTGCGAATCGAAGCGTCCGCGGGTGTCCTGGACGATCACTACGTACCCGTGCGCGGCCATGGCGGCCGCCGACTCCGCGGCGCCCGCGCGATTGTACGGCGTGCGCTGCAGCAGGACGGGGAATTTGGCGTCCGCCTCGGGCTGGTAGATATCGGCGACCAGCTTGACGCCGTCCCGCATGGTGGCGGCGACGCCGTGGTGGATGATTACGCGGTAGGGCTGGGCGGCCGCGGACAGCGCAAGAGCGAGGGAGAGAAGGGAGCCGGTTGGCAGGCGCATCGGTATCAATCATAGCTTGAAGTACAGAGGGCGGCCTACGAGGCCGCCGCAGGCCGCGAAAACCAACTGGAGGGCGGGCAATTCTGCCCGCAGCCGGCTGTCAGCCGGCTAAGGCGAGCGAAGCTCGCCTTAGGCCCACAGGCTGAAGCCTGTGCCCACAAGGCCGAAGCCTGTGCACCACAGGCTGAAGCCTGTGCCCACAAGGCCGAATCCTTTGCCACCGGGCTGAAGCCTTTGCCACCGGGCTGAAGCCTGTGCCACCGGGCTGAAGCCTGTGCCCACAAGGCCGAAGCCTGTGCACCACAGGCTGAAGCCTGTGCCACCAGGCGGCCTACGAGGCCGCCGCAGGCAGAGTGCCTGCCCCACGGGAATTTCTGTGGTAGATTCATGAAGACCCCAATGCACGCGATCATTGAAGCCCGCAAAGTCGAGAAATCCTACGGCGCGGAAGGCGATGGCTTCATTCAAGTCATCGCGCCCATGGATCTGGCGATTTATCCGGGCGAAATCCTGGCCGTGCTAGGGCCGTCGGGCAGCGGCAAATCCACGCTGCTGCGCATTTTAACGGGCTTGGCGCGGCCCTCCGGCGGCGAAGTGATCCATCATGGACATGAAGTGGGCGGGCCTTGCGAGAATGTTTCCATCGTGTTTCAAAGCTTCGCGCTATTTCCGTGGCTGACCGTGCTGGAAAACGTCGCAGCGCCGCTGAAGGCGCGTGGCGTCCCCGCCGCCGAACGCACTCAACGCAGCGTGAAGATCCTGGACACGGTGGGTTTGGACGGTTTCGAAAACGCTTATCCGAAGGAGCTTTCGGGAGGCATGAAGCAGCGTGTAGGCTTTGCGCGCGCGCTGGTGGTAGAGCCCGAAGTGCTTTTCATGGATGAACCCTTCTCGGCGCTGGACGTGCTTACCGCCGAGAACTTGCGCGGCGAGCTGTTGGAGCTTTGGCAAAGCCACAAAATGCCGACGCGCGCCGTCTTCGTAGTGACTCATAATATCGAGGAAGCCGTGCTGCTGGCCGACCGCATCATCGTGCTGGGCAAGAATCCGGCCACCATCCGGACCGACTTTCAAGTGGCGCTGGAACGTCCGCGGGACCGGAAAGACGCGCGCTTCACCAACCTGGTCGATTACATTTACCGCGTGCTGACCCGGCCCGACCTGGCGCCGGCGCTGGGGCCGGTGGCCGCGGTGGCGCCGCGCGCCAAGCCCAAATATCAAATGCTGCCGCATGCGCGGCGCGGCGCGGTGGCCGGCCTGCTGGAGATGTTGGCGAACCACAACGGCCGCGACGATATGTACCGGCTGGCCGCGGCGCTGTCGTTTGAAATCGACGATTTGCTGCCCGTGGTGGACGCCGCCGTGATGCTGGGTTTCGCCAAGCTGGAAGAAGGCGACGTGGAGATCACACCGACGGGCCGCGCATTCGCCGAGGCCGACATCCTGCGCCGCAAAGAGTTGTTCCGTACCGCCGCGCTGGAAAACATCGCGTTGATCCGCGAGATCACGCGCTCGCTCGAAGCTCGCGCGGACCATACGCTGCCGGATGGCGTGTTCGAGGATCTGCTCGACGAACACTTCAGCGAGGAGGAAGCCAAGGCGCAGATCGAAACGGCCATCGGATGGGGGCGCTACGCGGAGTTGTTCGATCACGACTCCGACACGCACCGGTTCTTCCTTCCCGAAGAGGCGCCCGCGGCGGCGCGGCCCGAGGCGGCTGCGCATTGACACTGCGGCCCTTGCTTTCCCGCACCGTGATTGGGGAGCGGACTTGGTCCGTGGTGCTGGACCTGGCGGTCTTCGCCGCGGTGCTGGCGGGCATACAGGGCCTGCTGGTGATGACGCGATACTGGTTTGGGGCGATGACTCCGTCGGCGGAGATTTCGCGATCGCCGCGGGCGTTGCCTCTGTACGCGTTTTATTCGGTGGTGCGCATTGCCATAGCGTATTTGCTGAGCCTGCTGTTCGCCCTGGGCTACGGCTATATCGCGGCGTACAACAAGCGCCTGGAAGGCCTGATGGTGGCCATCCTCGACATCCTGCAATCCATTCCGGTGCTGAGTTTCCTGCCGGGCGTGATGCTGGCCATGGTGGCGTTGTTCCCCACGCGCCAGCTCGGGGTGGAATTCGGCGCGATCCTGCTGATCTTCACCGGCCAGGTGTGGAACATGGCGTTCAGCTTCTACGCCTCGCTGAAGTCTATTCCGCGCGAATTGCGGGAAGCCGCGCGCATCTACGGCTTCGGCAAGTGGCAGCGCTTCGTGGAGCTGGAACTGCCGTATGGCGCGATCGGCCTGGTGTGGAACTCGATGGTGTCGGTGGCGGGCGGCTGGTTCTTTCTGATGGCCTGCGAAATGTTCGTGCTGGGCAAGCGCGATTTCCGGCTGCCGGGGCTGGGCTCGTATCTGCAAACCGCCGCCAGCGCGGGAGACACGTCCGCCATATACTGGGGCCTGGGCACCATGGTCGGCGTAATTTTGCTGATCGATCAATTCGTGTGGCGGCCGGCCATCGCCTGGTCGGACAAATTCAAGTTCGAGCAGGTGGAAAGCAGCGCGCAGCCGCATTCGGCGGTGCTGAATCTGCTGCGCCGGTCGAACCTGCTGGAACGATTTCGCATGGCTGTAATGGCGCCGGTCGCCGAGCGAATCAGTCTGCGCGCGGCGCGCCATGTGGAGACTTTGGAAACGCCCGGGCCGCCGGCGCAATGGAGGATGGTCGCGGGCATGGCGGTGGGGGCGTTGCTGGGCGGCGCGATCCTTTATGCGCTGTTCGAAGCGGCCATGACGCTGAAGACGCTGACGGCGCCGGAGCTGATTTCGACGCTGCAAGGGGCGGCCGCCACGTGGGCGCGGGTGATCGTATCCCTGCTGATTGCGGCTGCCTGGACCATCCCGGCCGGCGTGGCCATCGGGTTCAACCCCAAGCTGGCGAGTATCGCGCAACCGTTCGCGCAACTGGCCGCGTCGGTGCCGGCCACGGCGTTGTTTCCGGTGCTGCTGCTGGCGCTGATCCGCATGGGCGGCGGATTGGGGATAGGCTCGATCCTGCTGATGCTGCTGGGCACGCAATGGTATGTGCTGTTCAATGTGATCGCGGACGCCATGGCGATTCCCACGGATCTGCGCGAAGTGGCGGATGTGTTTCGCTTCGGGCAGTGGGCGCGCTGGCGCACCGTGATCCTGCCCGGCATCTTTCCCTACCTGGTGACAGGCATGGTGACGGCGTCGGGCGGGGCGTGGAATGCCAGCATCGTAGCCGAATACTTCCACTTCAAGGGGCAGACGCTGCAGACCCTCGGCCTGGGCGCGCAGATCAGCTCCGCGACGGATGCCGGCAATTGGGACCTGCTGCTGCTGTCGACGATCGTGATGGCGGCGCTGGTGGTGGCGGTGAACCGGTCGGTATGGCGGCCGTTGTACCGCCTGGCGCAGACGCGGTACAAGTTGGAGGGGTGAGGCGAGTTGGGGCAGCAACCTGGCGGCCGCCGCCTTTTCAGGCGGCCGAGCCTGCTGACAGCCGGCTGCGGGCAGAATTGCCCGCCCTCCAGTTGGAACCGTTAGCTGGTGCCCAAATACATCACGTGAGCGTAGACGCCCAGCCGGACGTTGTACGCCAGATACCAGCCTACGTGGTCGGGGTCGTCGTAGATCACGATCTGGTCGCTATCCCAGAGCCAGCCCGTGCAAAAGCCGACGTCGAAGTCTGCCACGTTCCAATAGAATCCGCCGAACCAGAAGCGTCCTGGACCGCCGCCCGCCAGCCGCCAGACATGCCCCCGGCCAATGCCGCCGGTGAAACGTCCGTGCTCCCACGGATGATCGAGATGGTAGTGGGCGTCGTCCCTGCCGGTATCGTGTCCCACCCACTGGCCGTTGGTATGCACGTGGGGCGCCTCGGGGTGTCCGGCTTTGTCGGCGGTGGCGTGCTCCGGTGCGGCATGGGGTGCGCCCTTGGCGGGAGCCGGCCCTTTCTTTGGAATGTATCCGCCACCCACCTCAGGCTTGCCGCTCCCGTGTTTTTCCTGCGCGAGAACCGGGAGAGCCAACGTCAGCGATAATGCGCACAACCCGATTAGTATCTTCATTGAAAACCTCCAAAAACATCCTACATCATCGGCAGGCGATTGGCGATGCGCATGGGTGCAAATTGTTACAGTTTTGGCGGCGCGTGCCGATATGCTATTTAGAGATGACGCAATCCCCGTATTCGGCTGAAAGCTCGTGGCACGGGCGGTGGTGGGACCTGCCTCCCTTGATCCTGCATCCGTTCGATCGTGGCCTGGACGCCGCATCGGCCGTCGACAGCATCAAGCTGTCGCTGCATCTGAATGGCCTGGGCGCGCCGGGCGTGGACAAGGAGCCGCTGCTGCGCGCGAGATACGCGGAGTTTCGCATGCTTTGCCTGGTTGGCAAGGATGTGATGCGATGGATCGCGCAGTCTGTGGATTTCGCCGGCCGCGACGAGGCGCTGGCGAATGCCGGCATCCGCGCCCAAAGCTTCGCGGACCTGCTGGTGAACCGCACGCCTCCGGCCGTGGCTGCTCGCTTTGAGAGCTGGGGCGTGCTCGACTATCGCCGCATTGTCTCGCGGGCCATCGGAGTTAATGCCGTGTTCCCAATCCCGCCGGGCTTCAGCGTCATTTCCAGCGAATTCCTGGAAGACTACTACGCTTACGCCGATGCCCTGTTCGCCTGCTACCGGGGCCTGACGCCGTTTACCCCACTCGATCCCGCCTCGTTCGGTTTTGCGCTTTACACCTCGGATGAATACTTGCGCACGCTGGGATGCGGGCTGGAAAACGAACCGGCGTGAGGCGAAGGCGGTGCGCGACCGCGCCAAAACACTTTTGCAAAATTCCGCCGGAAAACTGAAACGTTGGGCCGTCTTAACTCACTACTCAACAGGTGTGAGTCCGTATCGTCTGAGGGGAGGAACGGCAACAATGAAAGTGCATCGAAGGGAAAGTGTGCCTGAAAGGCAGTTGCATGCCGAGGTCCGGCGAATTCTGCGGTTGCTGGAGCGCAGCCGAAGGACGCGCCAGCAAGCTCGCCTGATCGTTGCGCTGGAGACGGGAGAATCCCGCCGGAAAGCGGGAGCCAGGCCCGGGGGCCAGGGACGCTTGGTGCGCTACCGGCCGACTCTCCCGGGTCCGCGCACCCCATAGAATTAGAGCGTGCCTTGTGGGGCGGGCGATTCCGACCGCAGCCGGCTCCGGCCGCCTTAAAGGCGGCCTTCGTTAACGTGTTAACGTCAGCGACTACCGCATAGTCAGTTCATTCCGTTTGGACGAGGTTCCCTGAGATTTGAAGCGACTAATCGAGGGTTTCGAGAGATTTCGGAAGATGAAATCCGATCCCACAAGACCGCGGGACGAAGAGGCAGAACCCGATGCGGTCCGAGGCGTCTGAGCGCCGGCGAGGTAGGGCATGTGTCAGGTCATGTTTGGAATAATGGCGTAGTGCGGGTGTTACCACTCCGCGGCATCCGGTCCGGGCAGCCCCCATTCTACTCGCTGTAGAAGGTCATGTGGCCGCACCCATGTGCCGCGGCCGGCGGGGCGGAATCGGGCAACTTGACCGATAGCTCGCTACCTCTAGTTTTAGCAGCGGCGGGCATTGGCGCCATCGCAGATAATTCGCGTATTAGGCGCGCGTATGCGCGGTTCTTCGACCTGTGGACTTATGGGCTGAGCCCTCCTCCGCAATCCCCGACAGAACCACCGGCGCACGGTCGGGGAACTGGGCCACCAGCGGGGGCCGTTGAGTTAGTGTTCCTGCACGAGTTCACCTTTGAAAACCGGGCGGCGGATTGGGGCGAGGCGGAAGAATAAGATTTCACGCAAAGACGCAAAGATAACCGCAAGGACCGCAAAGGAGAATTTCAGAATTACGTTATTCTGCAAGCCGGTTGGCGATGCGCGTGATTCCGTCTTTGATCAGAAAGACATTGAAGTTGATGAGCAGACCCAGGCGTTTGTCCGCCATCTTTAGGTAGGTCAGAAGCTGCTTCTTGTGCACAGGCGCGACGTTCTCTACCGCCTTAACCTCGACCATGACGACGTCCTCTACGATAAGGTCCGCGTGGAAAGCAGTATGGATTTCGATCGTCTCGTAGACCGCTGGAACGGCTTGCTGGCAAGCGACGTTCAATCCCCGCTTTTCCATCTCGTAAGCCAAAGCCGCCTCATAAACGGACTCCAGCAAGCCGGGCTCCAGAGTCGGATGCACCCGATAAGCCGCATCGACGATCTCTCTCGCGACCCTATTTTCATGCATTTTGTTTTGCTTTGCGTCCTTTGCGCTTCCCTTTGCGTTTTGCGTGAAATCAGTTCTGCACCCGCGTAAAATAAAGCTCCCCGGCCCGGTCCAGCTCCCCCGCCGTCACTTCCGGCGCCCGCCCCTCATACTGGCTCCGCCACATCAGAATGTCGCAAAGGTCCGCTGGGTAGCAAGCCTTCAGCGCGCCCCCCCGTCGCAAACACAACTCCGCCACATAATCCGCCGTCCCCGCGTCGCAAGACATCCCCCGTTCCCCAAGCACGCGCCCCAGGATCTCCTGGAAGCAGACTGCCGTCACCGGCTCCACGTAGATCTTGTTGTGTATGCGCCGCAGGAACGCCTCGTCGGCCAGCTCCGACGGGTCCAAATTGGTGGCGAACACCACCATCACCTCGAACGGCGTGCACAGCTTCTGTCCATGATGCAAAGTCAGATAGTCCACCCGGCGGTCCAGCGGCACAATCCACCGGTTCAACAGGTCGCGCGGCGAAATCACCTGCCGGCCAAAATCGTCGATCACCAGGATGCCGTTGTTGGCCTTCATCTGCAGCGGCGCGGCATAGATGCCGGAGGTGGCGTCCGACCGCAGCTCCAGCATTTCGGAAACCAGTTCCCCGCCGGCCGCCACCGATGGGCGATGGCACAGCACCCAGCGCGCGTCCAGATCGTCCGGCTGCTCCGCCAATGGACGGTGCAGCACCGGGTCGAACAGCGTAATCACGTAGCCCGATATCTCCAGCGCGTAGGGGATCAGCACGGCATCTTCGTAAACGCGCAGCAGGCGCTCGGCCAGGCTGGTTTTGCCGTTGCCGGTCGGTCCGTAGAGGAACAGCGCCTTCTGCGAGATCAGCGCGGGGCCTAGCTGATCCAACAGGCTTTCCGGCAGGACCAGGTCGCCCAAGGCCAGCCGCAGGCTATCGCGGGAGACGCGCACATGCGCCGCCTGCTGCCGGACCGCGCGATTATACGCCGTCAGCGACACTGGCGCAGGCCCGGCGTACGCGCAGATTGTCGTCCGCTCGGCGGCCAGGGTCTTGCCTGTAGCGGTCAGTCCGAAATAGTAGTCGTTGCCCTGCATGCCCTTCACGTCCAGATAGGCCTGCTGGCGCAACTGGCGGAAGACCGGCTCCAGCACCATATGCGGCAGTTTCAGGCGTTCCCGAAGCGATCCCAAACTGGCCTGGCCCTGCTCGCGCACTGTCCGCATGAAAAGATCCTGCACCAGCGTCGGCGAGATATCCAGGTCGGCCAGGGCTTCCGGCTGCGGCGGCCAGAAGGCGGTCATGGCTGAGTCTCCTCGCGAGGCTTCAATTCCTCGAGGCAGCGTTTGCGGCCAGTGCCCGCCAGCGCCAGCGCGGAAGTGAATTCCACGCCGATCGAATACTTCAACGTCTGGCGCACACAGTGGCGCACCGATGCCGTTCCCAAACTGCCGTAACGCGCGGATTGCAGGGTTATACTAGTGCGCGCCGGAATGGGCGTGTCGATCTCCAACCGGGCGCCTTCGGCGGACAGGTCCAGACACTTGGCGCGCAAGTTTTGCACCCGGCCCCGTGCGTCCTTCCAGGAAATTTGCATCTGCGCTTCGAACGGCAGGCGGGCATGCCTGCGCATCGTGGATCTGGATGGCATATCACTTTGTGGGCGAAGTCCCCGGGGAATCTCAGGAAAAAAAGTGGGGCAGGCTCGCAGCCTGGCTCGCAGCCTGGATAGCGTCGGGATAAACCGGCGTGAAGTAGTGAATGAAAGAGTCATACAGGAGAAGGAATAGCGAACCATCCTGGCCCCAACCATGCGAGGGCGGCGGAAACGACGCAC
>Ga0181526_10003049_pt1 | contig 13973 bp, 11 predicted proteins | sample PEATcosm2014_Bin_35_FD_119750 | JGI IMG/M metagenome (GOLD analysis project Ga0181526, IMG submission 119750) | Peatland microbial communities from MTU Mesocosm Facility, Houghton, MI, USA - PEATcosm2014_Bin06_30_metaG | ecosystem: Environmental > Terrestrial > Soil > Wetlands > Peat | place...
ACCGAAACCCCAAAACAAAATCAAAACCAAATACCACGTGCCTGCAGAACACCCTTGGAGAAAACCGTGGAAGCGGACATTTCTATCTTGCTAGAAACCGGACATTTCTACTTTGCGTTGACACCATCCGCCAATGGCCAAATCAAAGCCGCGGAATCGCGAAAGTAGACAACTCAATCGGTGTCAAACAAGGGCGGCTCAAGCTCTTTTCGCGCTTGAACCAACACACGATTTGTCCCAATGAGTCACCTTGTGGGATGTGATTTGGCGGCTTCCAACTATCAATTTAATGCCGTTTTTTTGAATGGACGACGGGATGATCTGAAGTTATACGAGCGACCTGCACCGGAGCCCGGGGCCAGAAGCTCCGTTCGAGGAAGCATGGTGCTGTTGCCCGCGAATCTGAGAAAGTGCATCCGATGCGCCGAAAGCCGCAGAATTTGCGAAGCAGGACTCGGATGTAACTCTCGGCAGGATCAGGAGTAGAATCGGCTTGCGATGGCTGTTGAAGTGAAGCTCGACGTGATCATCGAAGCGCTCGAAATGGCCGACGATTCTATATCGTCCTATCTTGACGTAGAAACGGGCGAAGTGTACGCGATCACGGAAGAGGAATTCGACCTTGCAGAGGATCCGCAGACAGCCATCGAGGATTTGCCAAACTGGCAGCGTGAGGCGGTAAAACTCGCGCAGAGCATCCAGGAACAGGACGGCAAGCGATACTTGGCTTTACCTAGCAAGTTCGATGTCCACGAGTGGGCCATCATGGACAGTTTCTCCATGACACTGAGGGACGCGCAGATGCGGAATGATTTCCATGGCGGGATTCGCGGTGCAGGAGCCTTCCGCCTATTTAAATACCTACTCACCGAATACAACCTGTGGGACGCTTGGAATCGGTTCAAGCAAGTCGAACTTCGGCAGATGGCCATCCAATGGTGTGAAGAGAACGGCATTACGTTCCGCCAAGCTTAACTGAGATGGAAGAGTCACGTCGGGTGAGACCTACCCGAACGCCGTTTCCGGATGCTTGCTCCGAATTGCCGACTATCCAGGAGCTATCTCGGCGGGCCATGGATCGAGGCGCCAAGTGCGACCACTTTGCGCATAGCGCGTTTTCCGTCAATTGAGTAAATATCAGCGCACGGGCGCAAAAGGTGGTAGGCAAATTCGTCTTGGAATCAATATTGGCCGAAGTTCTATCCCGCAGAGAATCACCGTCGATGGTCGTTCTTTAACTTGCGATGAAGAGGGTAATTCCAGCCGTTACTATGAGCGAAATTGCCCAGATGCGATCCAGGTTAAACCAAGCGCGCCGCAACACGGCGAGTCCGAGCTTGGTATAGACAAGCCACGCCACTGTCCCAGTGACGAGCAGGTACGCAAATGTGTGAATCAGGACGGCGGCGACGCCTGCGAATCCACTCGACGACTGGTGCAGATGCGCCATGTGATCGCCGTGCACTGCCGACATGCCCAGAAGAATCGGCAACAGCATGAAACCGGCACCGTGCGCGGAGGCAGTCAGCATAGACCAAATTGTTAAATCTCGGAAACCTACCTGCATACCGCCCCAGCGAGGATGCTTTCCCCACAATAAACGAAACAAGCCAAAGGCTAGCAAGAGAAACGCGACGAAGAGTCGCTCGTATTCCAGCGAGATTGCTGCTCCGGCGAGAACTGCAAGCATAACTACTACCCCAATCGCCAACACATGACCGGTGGCAATGGGAAGGAGCGATTGCCAGACAGCCCGGCTATCGTGCTTCTGCAGACCTAAGGCGACGGCGAACAACCAGCCCATCGCCGGATTAATGCCATGCCAGGCTCCAAGCAGAAAGAGAGCACCCCACGCCCAAAGCTCGAAGTGCATCATGAGTAGCAATACGAATCCGAGGATGCGTCGCCACCTTCCAGATGCACCTGGTGACTACGCAATCCGTCGAACTCCAGAAAGAATTTGGGGTCCAGTGCTATGCCCCCTGCGGGCTTGGTGTCGAGCTTAACCAACCAACTGCGGAGGCCATCGGGATAGAACTGCTCGTCCCACGGCGCATAGAGAGAGTTGGTGAAGTACACTCGACGCCCATCGCGGCTGAGTTCGACCATCTGCGGACCGCCGTTAAGAGGAAGATGGGGGCGTGCCGGGTGCGAAGCGCGCCTCACAATTCCGCCGAGGTGTACGGAGCCAGTCAGCTTCGGGTGAAATGGATCAGAGACATCGTATTGCTGGAATTCGCCGGTCCCCCAGCAAGAGACGTACAGGGAGCGGTCGTCGAGAGACAAATTGATGTCCGTAACCAGCGGAGGCACTGCCTTGAAACCTTTAAGCAGTGAAGGGAGTTTGTCTGGGTCCGCGGCTTCTGCCGGAATCTCAATGACCTTGGTGATAGCCCACTCGCCATTTTTGCGGTGCCATAGCCATATCGAAGCGGAGAGGTCTTTCAGAGATACGACTACACCGACGAAGCCATAGGCGCGTGAAGGGTCGTGGGCGGGGCGAAGTTCGAGTACCATTTGCTGTTCGGCTCCGAGGTCCAGTGACTGCTGATGACGGCGCTTACGCAAATCCCAGACGTGAACCGAGTGGCCATAACCGCCTTTGAGGAGAATCTCGGGATTCACTCCGTTTTCGACCATATTGGGCGTTCCCCATTCACTGGTGAGCAACGTGTCGTAGCCGAGATGCCACCAGAAATCGTAATGGAGATGCTGCGGGCCGCGGTCGATTTCCCATTTGCCGAGCACATCGAAACTTTCCGGGTCGAGGATGAAAATGCCACCCGGCCCGTCGCCGTTGGGGGAACCCAGGGCGCTGACGAAAATCCCGTTGGGACCGCAGTGAACAGTGTGAGGACGGCTGTAGCCGGTACGGGTAGCAATGGTTTCAGGCTCGATGACCTTTACAATTTTGGGATTTCGCGGATCGGGCTTGGTGTCGACGATGTGAATGCGCGAAGAACGAATCCCAGGTACGACGAGATAGCGGCGTTCCGTGTGGGGATGAGGGGCGTAAGGGCACAAGCAGGAACTGCAGGCATTCCAGCCGAAGTGATGCAGTTCGTCCCCCGCATTGGGCATTTCGACTGAGCCGACGAGCTTGCCGTAAGCGGACGAAGTCGAGTCGACGTCCACAACGCCGATCGCGTCAGGTGCGCCGGTATGCGTTGGATTCAGCAGTGCAACATAGGCCAGTTTCTCCGGCGGTGCCGCGCTCGCTAATTTCGGCGAAGGATAGAACGTCGGGTCGGGTCTCCACAGCTCCATAGTGTTCCTCCTAAGAATTTTTGTTCAGGAAAAAACAAAGCCCGCTAACCAAAATCGGCTGGCAAGCGGGCTCCTGAAACTCTTGGTGTTCTACGTTCCGGAAGTTCTACGAGTGCGCGTGAACCTCCCGCTCAGCCAAATTGTGACTGGCCGGACAACACAACGAATGCCAGAGCGATAGAAACATGCAGTGCAGAATACCCCGGTCAAAAATCGGCGTCAACAGTTTCATCGACTTACGCCATGTTTTGAGATTCTAGTCCTAGGCTAGCTTCACACCAGGACTCAGCCGGCCGTATTCGCTGGTATAGGACAAATCGACAGTTTCGTAAGTTCCGGTTTCGAGCGAATAGACCTCGCAGTGGTTCATTGGGCTTTGATAGACGTGCACGCTTATAGCGCGTTCCTGAAAGCGGGGAAGATTACAAACCTTGTGGACGCCGTCTTCCCGATCTACGTCAGCGGCCTGGCCTGCATGGAGTTCCACGCTGCTGGTGGGCATAACGTAGCAGGTTCGCCGCACTGAATCTTGAGATTCAACGACATAGTATTGAACAAACAGCCGACCGCTCGAAAGATAAACCCACCCGAGGCGATCATTGTGGTTGTGCACGGAACTGGACTGGCCCACGTCCCAACAGAGAGCCAAGCACTCAAAGACTTCGTTCTTAAAAATCAGGTTGCGCGTATAGTGACCAGCAGAAAAAAACGTAAAGGGTTTCAGCGAATCGGGCGCTATGGCGTGCTGATGAATATAACGCTGCACGTTTTCTTGCGAAAATTCCGTCGCGGGAATCCTGGCGAGTCCTGCAAGCCATTGATCGACAGCAAGCTCAGCTACGAGCGTCGGTTTCGTCACGGTTCCGTTCCTTTGTCTGATTGGTGGGCGGTTGCTATCAAGAATAACCGAAAAAGGTGAATGCGCCATGAAGAGTTTCTGTTGCCGAACAACAAGTAACCCGTGCGCAGCAATCCACAATCCAAAAAGTTCATGATGAATATTGCAAATTTGCATTGATGCACGGCTCTGAGGTTCTTGACGTTCGGCGAGGCTATCGTTACGCTTCTGGACATGTCTCTACGCTCGACGAGGTCGAAAGTTTGGATGCTCCGCTGTTGTTGTCGCTAACCGTCTCTGTCCTTCCCTTTTTATTAGATTTTACACTGTAATCTTTGTCCCCTCGAGCAGGATTCGAGGATCAGCACGGTGCGCCGATGAAGCGAGTGTCATTCTGGAGCCTGGTTTTGATACTGAGTTCGGTGTTTGCCCAGACGCAGAGTAGTCCCAGTCCGGCGTTGGAGGGAATACGGCCAGCGCGTATCTTACTCGTGGTAGCGCACCCCGATGACGAATATGACATGGCGGCCACGGTCTACCGGATAACCACCGAACTGCGTGGCGTGGCTGACGAAATCATCATCACGGACGGTGAAGCAGGCTATCGCTACTCATTGCTGGCGGAACGGTATTACGGAGTGGTTTTGACGGATGAATCTGAGAGCCAGGCACAGCTCGCGCAGATTCGTGTGGAGGAATCGCGGAGAGCCGCAAAGGTCTTGGGGATCCGTCACCAGTGGTTTCTGGGAGAAAGGAACGTTCCGTTTACGCAATCTACGGATGAACCGCTGCACACCACCTGGCATACGAAACGAATACTGCAGACCATCTCCCAACGCGTACGAGAAGGACAATACGACTTCGTGTTCGTGCAGCTCCCTGAGTCAGAGACACGCGGGGAGCACAAGGCCGCGACCATCCTGACACTGCAGGCCGTTGAGTCACTTCCCGGCGAATATCGGCCAATAGTCCTCGGCGCGGCGGCGGGCAACACCACGGGGCCGCAATACAACCCGGTCCTCGGGCAATCGCTGACCTGGACGTTGACGATTGAGCCAGCGTTTCATTTCGATCGCGACACCCACTTCGGTTATGAGAAATCACTCTCTTACCAGATCGTGGTGGATTGGGTAATCGCAGAGCACAAATCGCAAGGGCTGTTTCAGACGAAGCGCTTGCAGGATCGCTACGAGAATTTTTGGATTTTGGGCACGTCCGTTGCAGGAGCCGTGGACAAAACCGCGGGATTATTCGCTGCGGTGTCGCCTGACACCAGCATCCGTGGACAGAAACGGGACAACGAATCTTTGCAAAGGCATTCGGAGCACTGACGATTTCAGGGGGGACGCATTCATGCAGCGCAGCAGCACCAAATGCACACGTTCAATACTTCTCGTATGGTTAGTCATTGGAATGCAACTTCTGCTTGTCCCTAGCGCGAAAGCACAAACGGATAAGCCTTTCGTTGTGGAGTACTCCTACAAGACAAAATGGGGATATGCGGACGAATTCATTGCGCTTTTCAAGAAAAATCACTATCCAGTCCTAAAAAAGGAAATTGAGTTGGGCTACCATACAACGGAAGACGGCCGATGGGACTATCGGATTACGATCGTGTTCAAGAATGCGGCAGTCGCTGACGACAACTTTGATGCGTCGGAGATCGTCAAGCAACTTTATCCGGACCAGAACACCTATAAAAAGGAAGAGCAGCGCCGGTTCGAAATCCTGGACGCCCACTGGGATCTTCCGGTGAAGGAATTGGATTTGACTGCAAAATAGTCGAGCACTCTCACGTAAAATCACATACTATTCTGTGTTCTCTCGGAACCGTGTTTTTAGCATCGTGGCCGTTTGATCATTAAAGGAGAAGCTCTCGTGGCGGAAAATACCACACACCATTCATTAACGGATCGCGCAGCCTTTCAACTTGCAAATGTAACAAAGACGCCGCCGCAGTATGGACCGATTACGCCTCGCTGGCTGGTACGCCTCCTCGATTGGAAGCCGTTGGAGGCCGGCACTCTGCGGGTTAACCGCGTCGTCGAAGATAAACAGCTGGAGGTCGTGTGCGGGCAAAAAGACGAGAGCCCGTTGCCCGAGACTTATCTTCCCTACGAAGAAAAACCTCGCGAGTACACGCTATGCGCGATCTCCGTGGTGCTCGACGTTCACACGCGGGTCTCCGATTTGTACAGCAATCCGTACGACCAGGTACGCGAGCAGTTGCGGCTGTCGATCGAAAACGTGAAAGAGCGCCAGGAAGGGGAGCTCCTCAACAACAACGACTATGGGCTTCTCAAGAATGTGTCCAGCCACCAGAGGATCAAAGCCCGCAAGGGAGCACCCACACCAGACGATCTCGACGAATTGCTGACCAAGGTCTGGAAGGAACCTTCCTTCTTCCTCGCTCATCCGCGGGCCATTGCTGCGTTCGGAAGAGAATGCACGCGACGCGGCGTTCCTCCTCCGACGATTACGCTGTTTGGAACGCCGTTTCTAACCTGGCGAGGCGTGCCGCTGATTCCCACGGACAAGTTGCACGTGGATGGACAAACGAAACCCAAAGCGGAGGGAGGCAAGACGAGCATCCTGCTGCTGCGTGTGGGAGAGAAGAAACAGGGCGTTATCGGGTTGTTCCAGCCCGGGCTGCCTGGCGAACAGACCCCTGGCTTGTCCGTGCGCTTCATGGGCATCAGCAATAAGGCATTAGCCTCTTATTTAATATCGCTCTATTGCTCGGCTGCCGTCCTGGTCGACGACGCGATTGCGGCTCTCGATGACGTTGAAGTCGGACACTACCATGAGTACAAGTGAGCCAGGGAAAAACGTGACGGGAGCGCTTTTGGATCCGGACGTTTTGACGCGGATGGCCAACGAATTTTTCACCGCGCTACCGGAATTTGTTCCGCTCGCGGGAAAGGCGCTGGCCGAAGGGCAACGTGCCGTTGACGTTTCCCAAATTTCCCAGGCTCCAACTGCTCCAGGACTGCCTGCAAACCTCGCTGTGATTCCGAGCGCTGGGTTGCCCTCCGAAACTCAAGTGCGAGCGTTGCCGGCCAATTCTGCGATTCCTCCCGTTCAACCGCAGGTTCCAGCTATTCCGGGAACAGCGATTCCCGAAGTTCCCGGAGGCGTCACGGAAACGCGCTATGGAGGAGTGTCCTCGCTCTCTTTCATAGATGAAATTCGCCCAATTTTTGCCTATCCGACTGGCACGCCGTTACCGGTTGTACCTCCCGCTCCAACAATGCCGATTCCGACTGAAACCGAATTGCAAGCGTTGGCGAACAGCCTCGGGAGTTCGTCCACGCCGCAAGTAACGGAATCGTTCGCGGCGCCGGCCACTCCGCAATTCTCCAACATAACTATTCCGCGAGAGACAACCGAATTTTCCATTGGCTATTCGTTTCTGAACGAGATTCGATCATTGGTGCCCGTTGCGACAAGCGCGGAAGTCGACAGTTGGAGAGTGCCGGCGCCCGCGGTGCCGAGCTTGAACCTCTCTTCCACAGGATTTGACGTCCATGCTATTCGTCGAGACTTTCCCATTTTGCAGGAGCGCGTTCACGGGAAGCCTTTGATCTGGCTCGACAATGCAGCGACAACGCAGAAACCGCAAAACGTCATCGACCGGCTAAGCCAGTTCTACGCCCGCGAAAATTCCAACATTCATCGTGCAGCACACGAACTGGCCGCGCGTGCTACGGACGCCTATGAAGCCGCACGCGAAAAAGTGCGACGATTCATCAACGCCCCGTCGGTGCGCGAGATCATCTTCGTGCGCGGCACAACCGAAGGTATTAATCTTGTGGCGCAAAGCTGGGGGCGTCAACACATCCAGAAAGATGACGAGATCGTTATCACCTGGCTCGAACATCACGCAAATATCGTGCCGTGGCAAATGCTGTGCTCGGAAAAGGGTGCCAAACTCCGCGTCGTGCCCGTCGATAACACTGGTCAGGTGCTGCTCGATGAATACCAGAAGCTCCTTGGGCAGAAGACGAAGCTTGTCGCCTTTGCGCAAGTGTCCAATGCGCTCGGCACGGTTACGCCAGGCGCAGAGATGATTGAAATGGCCCACCGTTATGGTGCGAAGGTCCTGTTGGACGGAGCGCAGGCGGTTTCCCACATGCCGACGGACGTGCAGGCGTTCGACTGCGATTTCTACGTTTTCTCCGGGCATAAAATGTTTGCGCCGACGGGGATCGGAGTGGTGTACGGAAAATCGAATGCGCTGGAGAGTTCGCCTCCTTGGCAAGGCGGCGGCAACATGATCCAGGACGTGACCTTCGAAAAGACCACCTATCAGCCCCCGCCGGGGCGCTTTGAAGCCGGCACTGGCAATATTGCCGACGCCGTGGGGATGGGCGCGGCCATCGACTATCTGGACCGGATCGGTATGGTAAACATTGCGCGCTACGAGCACGATCTGCTGGTCTATGCAACGGAACAACTGCAGCGGGTTCCGGGCTTGCGGTTGATCGGAACTGCCAAAGAGAAGGCCGGTGTCCTGTCGTTTGTTTTGGACGGATATCGTGCCGAGGACGTGGGTGCGGCACTCAACCGGCAAGGGATTGCGGTCCGTGCCGGTCATCACTGCGCGCAACCAATTTTGCGGCGCTTTGGAGTCGAAAGCACGGTGCGGCCGTCGCTGGCGTTCTACAACACGTGTGAGGAAATTGATGCCTTGGGCGCGGCGCTCTGGAACTTAAAGCTAGGTCACCATTCACTTTGATGGTTGCTTGAAAAGAGCCGATCGACGACACATACATCCGGAGAGAGAAGAATGTCCGTTAAAGTGTTGATCCCGACGCCACTACGTCCTCATGCGGGCGGGCAGGCTACGGCGGAATTTCAGGCAAAGACAGTCGACGAAGCGCTTCAACGCCTCACGATGCAGTTCGCGGACCTGAAACAACATTTGTTTACCGAAGAAGGAAAACTTAGGAGCTTCGTGAACATCTACTTGAACGGCGAGGACATACGATATCTCGCACAGGGGAACACTTCCACCAAAGATGGCGACACCATCAACATCATCCCATCGATTGCAGGAGGAACGCTTGCCTACGGACGACCAGGAAGCACCAAGATTCGAATGGAGTGAATAGGAACTTTTCATTGGCCCGGAAATTTTGTGACATGTACACTGCTGCTATGTTGAGCCCCACCACCTTGATCACTTTGCGGTGTTGTTGCTGTTCCTTTCTCAGTGGTGGTGTGGGGAGGCAAAGAGGTTAGGGTTTAACTCGAGCCAGTTCTTGTAAGACGCACCCACCACCAGACGAATTGGTTGGTGGGTTTCTTTTTTTGCGGAAAGAGTCCGTAACGCGCCCGCGAAGTGTAATCGCAGCTGAAAAACCTGCGATGGGCGGAACAGTTTGGTCGGCGGCCTGATGGTGAATCGAGGCGCGGTGCCCGTTCTCGGCAGTCTTGCGTATGCCAGAACGTATAGCGCAGATTCTCCACAGAGAGAGCAGGGACCGCGTCGAGGCGTGTCCCTGCCGGCCGGGCGCGAAAGTGAAATTGCGAAGCGCTGCAACCTATTCGTTCGATTCCGCCTCGCGACTGCGAAATCTCATCTCCTAGGGGCATCTATGTTTTCGAGTGGACAGCGTCAACAGTGGCTTTCAACGGCAAGGCTTGTACACTCTATCTTCACGCTCGCGATGTTCCTATTCATGGTCCGTCCTCTCGCTGCACAGGGCGCACCAGAGGGGCTCTGGAATGCGGTTGTGGTCGTGGGCCCCGCCGAAATTCCTTTTCAATTTGAAATTCGCCACGAAGGCGACCAATGGGAGGGTTTTTTCTTTGAAGGCAACAAGAAGATTGGTTCGACTTCCGGCAGCTATGCCGCTGGAACGTTGCGTCTTAATTACGAATTCCTGAACTCCACACTTACCGCCGCGTTTGAAGGAGACCATTGGGACGGCACTTATCGCTACAACCGAAAGAACGGCAAGGAATATCCACTTCATGCGCACCGATATGTCACGGCAGGCCCCGCCCCGTCAGATCCCCCTCAAGTAGCAGGAGAGTGGGAAATGAAACTGGTTGGCGACAACGGTGTTGTGACAAAAGATCCGCGCCATGCTCCTTCCTGGAAATTGTTCTTGCGCCAATCTGGAGGAGATGTAACCGGCTCCATCCTGCGCGTAGACGGTGACACCGGAACACTGACCGGACATTGGCAGCATGACTCGCTTGTGCTCAGTCATTTTGTCGGCGAACGACCAGTCCTATTCGAAGCTAAACTTCAGCCCGACGGAACACTCGATATCTTGCTCAACAACCAAAGCCGATATCTTGCGGCTCGAACCTCGGACGCTCGATCTAAAGGCATTCCCGAGCCACCAAACCCTTTTCAATACACCAGCGTCAAGAATCCGTCCGAGCCCTTCCATTTCCGGTTTCCTGACATCAACGGCCGGATTGTTTCCGATGCTGACGGGCAATTCAAAAACAAAGTGGTGATTCTCGCGATCGGCGGAACCTGGTGTCCCAATTGCCGAGACGAGGCGCCATTGCTTGTCGAGCTATACCAGAAATTCCACGACCAGGGGCTGGAAATCGTCGGTTTGAACTTCGAAGCTTCGGGAAATCTGGCGGATGACAAGCCGCGCGTTGAGTCTTTTATCGAAGAGTTTTCTGTGCCGTATCCGATTCTCTATGTTGGCACGATCGGGGAAGTAACAGAGAAGTTGCCGCAAATCGAGAACTTCGGCGCTTATCCCACCACAATCTATTTGGGGCGAGACGGACTCGTCGCCAGCATCCATGCAGGCTTTGCTAGCTCCGCGACGGGTGAAGCACACAACGATCTGGAACGCGACGTGACCGGGCTACTGCAACGCCTGCTGAACGAAAAAGTGAATGGGCCAACAGCACAGGCCCAACAAGCGCCCGTCCCCTGACCAGGTGATCGAAACTAAAGTGTTGGTTGGATAGCTGGCCATTTACTGAACTGACTGCCTGACAGAAAAAAACCTGATGTTCTTCCCGGGTGTTGGAGGGAATGTGTTGCTGACTCCTCGCACCTCGTTTCTGGCTAGCGACCTATTGGGAATTGTCATGCGAGTTAGTCCGACTACCGTTTATGGCCCACCGCATGCCTTGGGTTTCAATTACCTCAGTTCAGAGCCTGGTGAAGCCGTCTAGAGTCCACTGTTTTGATCCAACTCCGTTGTGGACGAAGAAGAGGCCGTCGGGGTCGTATTTGTTTTTGATTTCTGCGAGGCGTGCGTGGTTGGCGCCCCAGTAGGAACGCTCAAAGTCGGACTCGAAGAAGTTGCTTTCCGAGACGTAGGCTCCGCCGCTGGAGGCGACGGTGCGGAGCTCGTTCATGCAGCGGTGCACGCTGTCCGCGGCTTTGCGACCCTTGGCAACGTCGGGTTCGTGATTGGGAATTCCGGGATACGCGGGCCCTTGGCCGTCCGCAACAATGGCGAGCGCAAAGGCATCACACACCGCGGGATTCGTTGCGGTGTCTTTGGCAGACTCGATGGCTTCCCAAGGCGCGCCTGCGAGCCCCTTATTAAAATGAAGCTCCACCTCGCTGAAACGCGAGGCGGAGAATAATGCGTTGGTCAATTTTTCTTGTGAATCGTCCTGCAGCAATGATGCGGGCATCCAAAGCGACTCGAACCCCCAGACAACCCAGCCGACTTGGCCGCCGTCGCCGGTCCACCAGACGTTGATTGGGCTGTTGCTGGGGCGGGAGTCTGTCTTGAAAACGTTTTGGTGATGTTCTTTGCGCCAGTCAACGTCCCACCAACACCTGAAGGGCATACTGCCGATTTCGGGCTGAGATTCGATTGTGTAGGCAGTAGAAGACTGCGATAGCCAATTGAGGAAGGGCTGCCAAACTTTTCGCGATTGATCCGTGTCCAGTCCAAGATGAACCATGCTGATTTCGAGCTTGTTGTCGGGAGAGAAGTGCGTCTGTTCGCCCCAATGATCGTTGAAGAGAGCTTCGCGGTAGAAGGCGACGAAACGGCGGATCAGGCGGCGATAAGCGTCATCAGAAGAAGCTTGGACGGTGAAATTGGCGCCTCCCGCCAGTTCTGGAAGATCTCGCACGCGCAGGGTTAATTTGCTGACGGCGCCGAAAGTGCCGCCTCCGCCTCCTTTCAGAGCCCAGAACAGATCCGAATTGGTGCAGGAGTTTGCGATTTGCACTTTGCCGTCCGCGGTTACGATTTCCGCCTCAAGGAGGCCTGCGGCGGCTATTCCGTAATGCTTCGAGAAGCTGCCGAACCCGCCGCTTTGAATCAGGCCGGCGACGCCGACGGTGGTGCAGCCACCCCCTTGAACATAGGCCCCGGCCTTGGTGGTGACGGCGTCGTAAGCTTGCAACCAAATTGTTCCAGAGCCGACAGTAACGGCCCGCTGAGGAGCTGACTTGCAACCACTTGCAACAAAATCATCCTGGATGGTGACATCATGCATATGTCGTGTCCAAATCAGGAGAGAATCGGGCGCGTTCGATGTGCCCTGATAGCTGTGGCCGCCTCCTCTGACGACGAGGCGCAGATTGTTGTCGCGGGCAAAATCTACGGCGGCTGCGATGTCGTCGGCATTCCTTGCAGCGACAGCGTACACACTAGGCTTGCTGGTCCAACCGTCGACCCAGCCCAAGGTTTGGGTGATGCCGGGGTTGTCGCCGATATAGTAAGGGTTTTCCAAATTTGCGAAGAGAGTTTTGCAGACCGTACTCTGCGACGAGGACATGCACGCGCTCATCGGAAAATCGACTTGAATCAGGTTGCCGCCGACCGCCTCGTTTAGGCGCTTCCAGGCGGCGTTCGAGGGCCAACTTGGATCTGAAGGACGCACCCGGCGGATCGGAGGACTTGCGAATGCGCTGCGCGGCCACAGCTGCGAAACTGATACTGCCCCGGACGCCTTCAAAAACTCTCTTCGGTTCAAGGCTGCTACCTGCTTTCTCAGCGTCACGCGGAGATTATTTCTCGATGGTTGTCGGCAAATTCAACCATGAGTCGTCGTGTGAAGCAAGGGCTCGCTTTCGGTACCAATCGCAACTCGCAACCTGAAGCCCTGCCGGTAGCAACCCTGGATCTGTTCGTGGTCAACAAAAAAAGGGTGAGGGCCAACGACGATACTGGCAAGAAGTCCCCTTCGAGGCTGTAAATACCCGGTCAAATGTCTTCCAGCCCCAGGTTGTCATTTACTGCGTATCGCAGTTTCTGTTTGCATCCCAGGTAATGCTCGGTGGTCTGAACGGATGCATGGACAAGCAAGAACTGATGCTGGCTGCATCGGTCCACTCATCGACAAAGCGCTTTGCCCACGTCGGAACTGGCCCGTTGAGGGCGCTAGGTTCTTTTGTTCGAGAAAGAATCGATAACGAAGAACAACACTCCAGTTGAACTCGCCGCTGTTAGTGAGTTGAAAACGGCGTTCTCTGACTGTTCCAAGTCCGGCAGCCGAACTATTGTTTTGAGCTCTCGCGTGTCTGGTTGTCTCTCCCGATGTCCCATACTGCCGGCCTCCCGCGCCGCACTTAGTACGGTCATCCCCTTAGAATGCTTAAGGACCGGAACGCCGTATCTGGCCCGCAAAAGGGCGCTCACGGCTCCCGGATTACTTCCGCATTGCCGATACGCCCGGAATGTGCCGGGCGTGAACGGCACTTCAACGCATGGCGTGTCGTTCAGCACTTTGCCGACAGTCAGTTCCCTCAATCGCCGGGGGAGATCACGTCAGGGCTCCTTATCGCAACGTACAGATACCTCAGCAGGCGCTTTTCGCTCGTCAAGAGTTGTACACAGGACAGGAACCGTTGCAGGCCGTCGAAGTTGATGTTGCCTTCCGCTGCGACCAGTTCCTCTTTCCTTTTCTCCCG
>Ga0181526_10003051_pt1 | contig 13972 bp, 12 predicted proteins | sample PEATcosm2014_Bin_35_FD_119750 | JGI IMG/M metagenome (GOLD analysis project Ga0181526, IMG submission 119750) | Peatland microbial communities from MTU Mesocosm Facility, Houghton, MI, USA - PEATcosm2014_Bin06_30_metaG | ecosystem: Environmental > Terrestrial > Soil > Wetlands > Peat | place...
AAAGTCCCATGGCGTTGACCGTAAAGTCCCGACGCCGCAGGTCCTCATTGATCGTGGCAGGTGTGATCGCGGGCGGCTTGCCGGGCTTGTCGTAGCTCTCGGCGCGCGTCATGTTCAGTTCCGCGCGAACGTTTCCCGGCATCAACAGCTGCAGCGTCCGCAGGTCTTCGTCAATCCCCTGCACCGAAATGCCGGATTTCTCCAAATCTTTCTGGAGCTTGAGCGGATTGCCCTGGATGCTGAGGTCGATATCGCGAATCGGGAAGCCGGTGATCAGGTCCCGAATGGTTCCGCCGGTGAGATAAAGATTAAGCCCGGCATGACGGGCAATTTCCTGCACCAGGTTCACACCACTTTGCTGATCCGGTGTGAGCCGGGTTTCCATGCTATAGATGTAGTCTGCCATCTAAATGTATGACTCTAAAGGTGAAAACTGAAGACAAACAGAGTCGGGCAGGAACCGCCGACAGCTCAATAACTTCCTGCCTTGTGCCCGGAGTGCGAGCGCCATGTATCTCCAAATTACCAACTAATTTTCCGACAAATGCGCAACTCGCTCTCAAGACAGCACTTACAGGAGGCTTGCACCTCCAACGCTGCACAGCGAACAATAACATATGGTTGACAATTTGGCTACACCGGAGGTGGAAAACAGCACATTTCCAGCAAAAGTGCGACAATCGAGGCTAGTGCAGCCCCTCTAATCGCGCAAACTATGGCTACAACGCACAAGAAGGTCATCGTTCGCAAGATGGACCGCGACACCGTGCAGGGCTACGTGAGCGCGACCTTCATCTCCGATGGCAAATTGGAACTGATGAATACCGCTGGCAACGTGGTTGCCATCGACTTGGGCGATGTGAAAGGTATTTACTTTGTGCGCGAGCTTGGCGACTCAGAGTTGCTCACGCGAAAGACCTTCACCTCGCGGCCTCGTATGGAAGGGTTGTGGGTGCGTCTGCGCTTTCGCGACAACGAAATCATCGAGGGCATGATGCCCAACGACCTGTTGCAGGAGGGCGGCGACGGTTTCTCGATTATTCCTCCGGACGCACACTCCAATACTCAGCGGATTTTTGTTCCTCGTTCGGCGCTGGCGGAGATGACCGTCATCGGCGTAATTGGCGACAAGAAATCCGGGCGGCGAGGCCGGCGTCCCGAAGACACCCGTCAGGTCCCCATGTTCACATGAACTTGGCATCTCGAGTTGCCATGGCCCTGGATTTCGAAACGGCAATCATGAAACTTTCCGAAATTGCATCCGCGCTGGACGCCACGCTTGAAAACGGAGATCCGGAAACCGAGATCACCGGCGTTGCCGGAATCGAAGAAGCTGTACCGGGCCAGATCACCTTCGTCGCCAATTCCAAGTATGCTGCTACCGCGAAGACCACGTCCGCCTCGGCCGTGATAGTCCCCCAGGACTTCCCTGCCATTTCGACCGGCATGTTGCGCAGCAAAAATCCGTATCTCGCATTTGCGCGAGCGATTAATCTGTTTTACCAGGCTCCGCGATATGGGGCTGGCATACATCCTACCGCTGTAATTGCGCCGACTGCGAAAATCGGAGCCAACACCCATGTCGCCGCCTATGTAGTAATTGACGACGATGTTGAAATCGGGGATGACGCGGTCCTGCTCCCCCACGTAGTCATCTATCGCGGAGTCCGCATAGGCAAGAATTTCTTCGCCCACGCTCACGCCGTAGTCCGCGAGCACTGCCGGCTGGGCAACAACGTCATCCTGCAGAACGGAGTTATCGTTGGCTGCGACGGATTTGGCTTCGCGCGCGATGATCAGCACTGGGAGAAGATTACGCAATCCGGTCCAGCGGTGCTGGAGGACAACATCGAGGTGCAGGCGAACTCTTGCATCGATCGCGCCAGCGTAGGCGAGACCCGCATCGCGGGCGGCGCCAAGATCGACAACCTAGTGCAGGTCGGCCATGGCTCCGCCGTCGGCGAGAACACTCTGCTCTGCGCTCAAGTCGGGCTGGCCGGGTCAACCGTGATCGGCAAGAATGTAATTCTCGCTGGACAAGTGGGCGTTGCCGGCCATTGCAACGTTGGCGACGGCGTGATTGTTACCGCGCAAAGCGGCACCCACGGAGACATACCTCCCGGCTCCATGGTGAGCGGCTCGCCAGCCTTTGACCACAAACAGTGGTTGCGCGCCGTCGGCATCTTCAATAAGCTGCCAGAACTGGCCAAGGCGGTACGGAACTTGGCGGCCAGACAGCCAAGCGATGTCGGATCGGGGAAAAAAGACACCTGACAGAGCGGCGCGGCGTCCTGATCGCGAAACAAAATTATCAACAATGGGCTGAAATTCAGCTACTCAGGCAACCCAGCCGCTTCTAATTCCTTAATGAGCGAAGATGTCTCCAATCTGGAACCCGGGACGGAGCGTGGGCCGCAAGCCTTGCCCGCGAATCCTATCCGCGTGCTGCTGCTGGATGATCGCGAGGAGAACCTGGTGTTGCGCTGCGCGATCCTGCGGCAGAAAGGCTATCGCGTCGTAACTTCAAGTTCGATCGAGGAGGCTGAATCCAAATTGGCAGCCATCGACATTGCCGTGCTGGACTACCATTTGGGCGCAGGCAAGTTTGGCACCGACGTGGCTGAAACGCTGCGCCGAAAGCGTCCGCAAGTGCCGATCATCATTCTCTCGGCAACGTTGGAGCGAAAATTCGGCGGTATCGCCGACATGCATCTGCTGAAGGGATACAGTTCGGTTGACGACTTGGTAAACGCGTTGCGCTCCTTCGAAGCGAAGAAGCGAGGACGTCCAGTAGTGGTGGATGCTCGCGATTTTTACTACTCGCGGATCTCGATGGCGATGGGCGACGACATTGTCCTGGAAGTCCTCGATTGCGACGGCAATTGGCTTTTTGTCAACGACTACTTCGCAGCCATGAACGGCCACAAACGCACATGGTTCGCCGGCAAGAATTTGTTCGAACACTTTCCGCAATTGGGCGACGAGTGGCGCGAGATCATTCGCACCGTTGTCGCCACACGCGAAACCTACATCGATCGCCGCGGATTTCGCGGCGCCTCGCACCTGCCGCAGAAAAGTCCGCACTGGACCTGGAATGTGCTCATCTTTCCCATCAAGCTGCACGACGACCGCGATGGAGCAGTTCTGACCGCGAGGTTAATCGAAAGGAAGTAGGCGGCGTGTTCGTCGGGAAGAATCTCACCTGCGCTCAGGTGGCAACGCGCTGGCAATGATGGTTCGGACTGCCATCATGAGCGCCTCGCGATCCTTGTAATCGTGAGGATCGACGGGCGGATGAAAGACCAACGTCGCTGTCCCCGGCCGCAGGGCAAACCGCGTCTTCGGCCAGCTCTCATAGGTTCCCAGTATGGTGACAGGTACTACGGGCACGCCCGAATCCATCGCCAGATGAAATGGGCCCTTTTTGAATGGGAGCAGACGCCCATCGCTGGAGCGTGTGCCTTCGGGATAGATCACCATGTGCAATCCCTCGCGCATCACCCTGATTGCCGCTTGAACGCTCTCGATCGCAGCCTCGTGATCGCCGCGGTCAACGGGTACAAGGTGCCCCAGTCTCATGCCTGTCCCGAAAACGGGAACCCGAAATAGCTCCTTCTTCACCAGCACCGAGCAGCGTCCCGGAATACTCGGTATCAAGATCGGCGGATCGAGATTGGACACGTGGTTCGACATGAAGATGTAGGTGCGGCCCGGTTGGAGATGCTCCAGCCCGCGAATCTCGATTTTCACGCCGACGAGCAACACGCCTAACCTTCCAAGGCCAGTCGCTATGTAGTAGAGAGGGTCAACATTGCCGGTAATTGCTGCATAGAGCACGAGCGGCGGTCCGACGATAAGTATGGAGATTCCCCAGAAGCACAGTAGCGCGATCGCCCGGATCAATGGGTGCCCCCACCCTCGTCGTCGCCATGGATCCACGCGGTGCGATGTGCCCGCTGTCGGGGTGTCACATCCATAAGGTCTTGCAGTTCGTACGATTGCTCCTCGCGCGCAGCGAGCCGCAGTTCAACCTCGCGTTTCCCACGCCGATTCTGCAACTCAAGACGCACAGTCATTCCAGGCTGCAGTTTCGATAGCTCTTCGTCCAGCGAAGTATCCGCAGCTTTGCCGTTAAGCGCAATCACACGGTCTCCAGGCAGGATGCCGAGACGCTGAGCATCGCTGTTTGGATCAACCTGAACTACTTCTGGCTGCCCGCCCAGATTGGCCTTGCTAGTGAAACCGGCGGTCGCATACTGGGTTGTGTTTACAACAACGTGCAGTCCGGCAAACCGAACAAAGTCGTCGTATGGAATTTCCTTCACACCGGCTACGTAGTCGCGGAAGAAATCAGACAAAGTCTGGCCGGTGACGGCCTCCGCAGCCTCTTGGACTCCGGCGGAATCGGGGAAGAAGCGATGCTGCTTCGCATACTGCTGGTTCATCCGCTGAAACAAATCGCGCAGCGATTTGGTGCCGTTCGTTTGCTGGCGAATGCGCAGGTCCAGCAGATTTCCCAGTATCTCCCCCTTGTTGTAATAACTGATGCTCCGCTCGAACGAGCGGTAAAACGCGATGCCTTCAAACCAGGCATCAAGACTCGATTCCTCTACCGACTGCCATTGGCGAGCCGGTCTGCGCTGCAGTTCGGTGATCTCTTCCGAAACCCGTCGCAGATACTCCCGTTCATCGATAAGCCCCGAGCGCGCGAGCAGCATGTCGCTGACGGTGCTGGTGACACCCTCGCTGAACCAAAGCGCACGCGTGTCTTGTTCTCCTTGATAATCAATCGGCTCAAGCGACTGCGGGCGAATGCGTTTTACATTCCAGAGATGGAAGAACTCGTGGGCGCTGACGCTCGCTACGGGCATTAAGCCGTCGCGCAAACGGTCGGCACTCAGGTCGATCGCCGTGCCGTAAGCGTGCTCCATGCCGCCTCCGCCGTAGCCACGCGGAAAATGGTAGAGAAACGTGTACTCCTCATAGGGACGGTCCTGCATCCAGTCCACCGCGGCATGGGTGATCTTTGCCAGAACCCCATCCAGCTTCGCCATGTCATAGTCAGCCGGATTGCCATCTACCACAACGTGGTAGGTTGCTCCGTCCTCCTGAAAAGCCTCCTGGCGGAAAGTGCCGACCTCCGCCGGACTGTCCACCAACTCGTCGTAGTTGCGTGCCATTCCAATCGCTTGATCGACCTTGCCGGGCCCAGCCGCCCCCAGAACATGCAAGTCGCGTAGCTCCCACGTTGTGGGAGTATCCAGCAGGCGAATGCTGACCGATTGTGGGCGCAAGGCCGGCGAATACATCAGTACCATTGCCCAGTTAAAGAAGCCGTGTTCGGCGTTTAGCGTGCTGCCGAACGGACCCGGTGAGTCGAGGTGAATGTCATAGCTAACCACGACGCAGCCTGACGGCGCGGTGATTTCCCACTCGCTGGTCTTGCGGTTAAGAACTCTGGCAGGCGCACCTGATGCATCCTGCGCCCGCACATCTTCAATGTTGGCCGCGAAGTTGCGCACCTGGTAGAGCGCGTTCCAGGCGGGCATTTCCAGCGTGCGGACGCCAGCGCCCTCTCCCAGACGGATGCTGACGTGAGCCAGATGCTTGGCTGGGTCGGCCAGTGAGACGAAATATTCGGTCGGCGCCGGCAGGGCGTTAGCTGGCGAGGCGCAGGTTACCGGTGTCGCTGCCGAAGTGCCGGCCGTAAACCCTAAAAGGACTGCGGCCAGCGAACATGCTAAGACTATTGTGCGAAGGCGGCTCACGCGGTCGTTTCGACCTCATGAAGTGAGTTGAGTTTCGCCGGCAGCTTCTCATAGATGCCGCCAAAACCGCCGTTGGAGAGAATCGCAACAACGTCGCCGGAGCGCAACTCGGGCGCCATGGTTTGCACGATCACATCCGCGTTGCTGAGCAGCCGCGCCCTCTTCCCGCTCGCGTTCAGACCCTCCACGACCGCAGCTGGGTCCAGCCGCTCGTGTTCAGGAATGGCCTCCGATTTGAAGACATCGGCCAGGATAATCTCCTCAGCCAACGAAAGACTCTGGGCAAGTTCCTGCTGAAACACCTTGCGCCGAAGAGTATTGGAGCGTGGCTCCAGGACTGCCCAAAGACGCCGACCCGCATAGCGCGCGCGCACCGCCTTCAGCGTCTGCGTGATCGCCGTGGGATGATGAGCAAAGTCGTCGATGATGGTGACGCCGTGAACCTCGGCTCTCACTTCCAAACGTCGCTTCACGCTTCGGAAAGCTCGCAGCGCCTCCGCGATGACATCGCCGCCAATGCCGTAATTAGCTGCCATGGCGGCGGCAGCGGTTGCGTTCAAGACGTTGTATTCGCCAGCAAGAGGAAACTCGAACTCGGCCCAAAGCTTGCTGTCATGTAGCACCCGCCAGCGAGTTGCGGCCGGCAAATGTTCGACACCAGTGATTCGCCAGTCGGAACACTCGGCAAACCCATAACGCTCGACCCGGCAAAAGGCGTGGCTGACACACTCGTCAACATTCGGGTGACCGTCCCAAGCGATCAGCAACCCGCAACGTGGGACCAGGTTGACCAGTCTCTTGAATGCAGTCTTCACCTCGTCGAGATTCTTGTAAATGTCGGCGTGATCGAACTCAACCGACGTGAGGATGACTGCATCGGGAAAATAGTGGAGGAACTTGGGTCCCTTGTCGAAAAACGCGGTGTCGTATTCGTCGCCCTCCAGAATGAATTCATGTCCTGATCCCAGAGCGAACGAACTGCCGAAGTTTTCAGGGATTCCGCCAATCAGAAAGCTGGGAGCGCGTCCCGCATGCTGAAAGATCCACGCCAGCATCGACGAGGTGGTCGTCTTACCATGCGTTCCGGCCACAACCAGACGTTCCTTGTCCGGCAAGAACTCGCCGTGCAGGACCTGCGGCAAGGACTGGAAGGGGATCCGCTGATCGAGAACGAATTCCAGCTCGACGTTGCCTCGAGAGATGGCATTGCCGACGATCACCAAATCAGGCCGATCCTGAAGGTTTGCCTGGCTGAAAGGTTGGGAGATGAAAATGCCGAGTGATGTCAAGAAGTCTGACATTGGGGGATATGCCGCAGCGTCAGAACCCGTGACCAGAAAGCCGCGCTGCTTGAGCATTCCCGCGAGCGATGCCATGGCGGTACCACAAATGCCGATCAGGTGGACATGGTCTGGCTTCATTGAATAAGTGTCGAAATGCAGAGATCCCTTCTACTCGCACCCTAGCTCGGAACTGCAGCACGCTCGCCCTGCACAGCCGGCTCATACCTCAACCCAACAGTCTCCCCTACAGTGAGCTCTGCCCGCACTCCGAAAGGCAAGGTAATACTTCCGCTGGAAACATGGCCGGACTTTAGCCCAAACGCTATCGGAACCTGCAGCTCGGCCAGAATGCGCATGACCACGTCTTGCAGCGTGTAGTCAAGAGCGCCGGGCTCGCCGCAATCGATCATCTCGCCGAACACAATCCCCTGCACGCCCTCAAACTTGCCCGCCAGCTTCAATTGCATCAACATGCGATCTACGCGATACGGCCGCTCGGCACGATCTTCAAGAAAGAGGATAGTACCTTGGGTGCGAATCTCATAGGGCGTTCCCAGCGAAGCGCACAGCAGCGACAAACATCCGCCGTAGAGCACCCCCGTTGCCGTTCCTTCCGCCAAAGGCTGCACTTCCTCAGCGCTGAACTCTCGCTGATAGGCTTCTCCCGAGGAAAGCGCCGTGAGCCAACTCGCCTCGTCAATACCATTGGGACGAGCAAGGTCGCCTGCCACCATGGGGGCGTGGAAGGTCACCAGTCCGGCAGTATCGCAGAGATAGGTCAGCAACGTGGTGACGTCGCTACAACCAGCGAAGATTTTTGGATTTGCGCGGATCAATTCCAGGTCGAGATGCGGTAGCAGGTAGTTGCAACCATAGCCGCCGCGGGCACAAAGGATCGCTTTCACTTCGGGCCGCGAGAACATCTCGTGCAGTTCGTCCACACGACGCCGCACGGACCCGGCGAAGTATAGCTGACGCTCAATAATCGATGGCAAATAGAACGGTTGGAATCCGAGTCGCAGCAGTTCGGCGCAGCCTGCTTCCAAATCATCGCGACGGAACCCGCTGGCGGGAGCGATGATGCCCACTGTATCGCCGGGCTTCAGAGCGGGCGGACGGACGCGATCGGGTTGGCCGGTTCGAGTCATGTGGAGCGCTAATCTTAAATGAAAAACTCGCCCCGGCAGAGCAAGGTTGCGGGGCCGGTGAGAAAGACTTCGGCATTCCATTCCACGGTTTGCACTCCGCCGGGAGCGTGCACTCGCACCGGCGATGTCGCCTTGCCGGAGTGAATCGAGGCGACGGCAGCGGCGCAGGATCCTGTGCCGGACGACATGGTCTCGCCCACTCCACGTTCGCAGAAGCGGACCTCGATCTCGCCTGGGTTCAGAATCTTGACGAACTCGACATTCATTCCGTGCTTGAAATCGTGGTGCTTGGAGATCTGCTCGGCCACTGCCTGCCAGCCCAGCTCGAATTGCGGGACAAACACGACGTAATGCGGATTGCCCATCGAAACCGGCGTGCCGGAGATTTCTCCATAGGTGAACTTGATGGGGAATTCGTCGCCTACGTCGGGCGCGCCCATGGAGCTGCGGAACTCAAAGTTGTTTCCATCCTGCGCCTTGAGCTCGCAGGTCTTGAGGCCAGCACCGGTGCGAATCACCACTGAGCTGCGATTATTTTCCGCGCAGTTCCAAGCCGCAACGCAGCGCGTGCCATTGCCCGAGATCTCCGCCTCGGAGCCATCGGAGTTCAGCAAGCGAACGCGCAGGTCGGCATCCTTGGCGGGCAGCACCCATTCCACGCCATCGGCGCCAACGCCGTTGTGGCGATCGCAAATGCGGCGCGTAAAGGAGTATATGTCGCTGGGAGCATGGGCAAAATCGATAATCAGAAAATCGTTGCCACAGGCCGTCGCTTTTACGAAAGGGATGCTAGCCATATCAGGTCGCGCTGCGCGGATTGTAACAAAGGCAGAGTCGGAAATTGGTAGCATCAAACGGCACAGGTTTATTGAGTGGGTTCTGAACCGCCTGCGACCTTGGGCTTATAAATCGTGCAGGTCGATTGGCCGGGGACGCTGATCGAGACCATCTGGGTAAACTCCGCAGAGTGGTGCCCTACCGCTGCCCAGACCGGATCGCCCTGGCAGGCTATGACATAGTCGGCATGGTGGGCCGGATCGAGCTGCGCCCACTCCCAGTCGGGATGCTCCGCTTCGGAGATAACATGACGCAGCGGAATGCCTGCCAGACGCAACGCTCCGGCGTGCTCGGCCTCATACATCAGCAGCGTTGCAGACGGCGGCATCTGCTCCAGCACATTTGCCAACCCTTGTTCCAGCGCAATGCGGCCGCGTGAATTGACACTGGCTTCGCGCAACGTAATGGGCGAACCGGCATACGCCGAAAAATAGCTCGCTGCAACCAACGCGATCAACGCGCCCCAGACAGCGACTCGCACAGGCGCGGCGCTTGCTTTCTCCACAGCGTAGCCCGCTAATACGGCGAGGAAGACCGCGAACACCGGCAGCAGCTCCAATCCATAACGCACGTTGTAGTAAGAAAACGGATACCAGACGGGAACGTAGATTGGCACGCTGCCATAAGCGATCGACAGAGCATAAAACGACAGCGGCAACCAGAGCAGGAGAAGAATTCCGCAGCGCCGAAAGCGCCACACGGCGAGAGCTGTGCCGAGTAAAGTCAGCGCCAGCAGCACGAGGCCCCACAGCGGCGCTCCCATGTTCAGTTGAGCGGCCTTCAGAAAGTAAAGCGCGGCGGTGATGACGTCGTGTTGCCCTGGATATGGCGGCGTTCCTTGAGCGGTGGATCGCAGAGCAATAGCCTTCGCCGAGTAAGGGCCGGTGGCAAAGTCGAGAGCATTTCCGGAAACTGCCCAGGTGTAAATCAGCCAGTAGACTGGCACCAAGGCATTGAGCAGCAGGACTTCCAGAAACGACTTGCTGGCGGCTCGACGCAGACGCGGATCGGTGATGCGCTGACGCCAACCGGCGAACGCCCATGTCAAGATGACGCCGAGAATGGTCGCGGCAAACCAGCCGTCATAGCGGGTGAAAGCTCCTCCGGCCATCATGATGCCGCAGTATTCCAGCGCGCGCCGCGGCTTCATTTCAGCCTGAGCCACGGAGGCGTTGACATGCGAAGCCGTGGCGCGAAGAAACTCGTCGAGGTAAACCAGCGCCCAGATGAAGAAGGCCAGAAAGATGGGCTCGTTCATCGCCGTCGTTTGCATGTAGAGCAGATTGGGATTGAGCGCGTAGATGGCTGAGGCGAGGTACGCGGAGAGTCGACCGGCGCGAGCACTTACCAAACGAAAGATGCCGAGCGTGCCAAGAACGAAGGCGACTATGCCGGGGATGGCTCCGGCGATGCCGCTCCGCCAAAGAGTATTGACCCAGACAAACGGCAGCATGGCGATGTGCTGCAGCGGGAGCCAGACGGTGCCAAGCTGCCCATAAGACTCGAGCGGATGGCGATTGTCGACAACGCGCCGCGCGATATTGAGATGGGCGACGGCGTCACCGTAGAGCAGGATCTGATGATGCGCGTAGTAGTACAGCAGTCCGGCGACGGAGAGCGCCGCGAGCAGCATCGTAAGGCGGCCTTCTGTGCGCTGCCGCCGGAAGCGCTGCTCGAAAACGGCTCTATCAGCGCGCGTCACAAAAGCTCAATCCCTCTCAGTCCAGGTGGGTCAGCTCGCGAAAAATGTTGAACCGCTCGTCGATTTCATCGCGAGTAAGCGATTGCAATCGTTCGGTGCCGAAGCGTTCGACCGCGAACGATCCCATGACGCTGCCGTAAAACATCGCATGCTTCAGCACGCGGCGATTGACCTCGCCTTGTGACGCGATGTATCCCATAAAGCCGCCGGCAAAGCTGTCACCTGCACCGGTGGGATCGCGTACTTCATCCAGCGGCATCGCGGGGGCGCGGAAGGGATGATGTCCCCCGGCAAACTCGCCGTCGCGGAAGAAGATGGTCGCGCCATACTCTCCGTGCTTGATGACCAGGGCGCGCGGGCCCATGTCCATTACTTTGCGAGCGGCACGCGGCAGGCTGTTGTCGCCGGCCAGCATCTTGGCCTCGCCGTCGTTGATCAGCAGCACATCGACGCGCTTCAGCATTTTGTCCAGATTGGCACGATGGCCGCTGATCCAGTAGTTCATGGTGTCGCCGCCGACAAGCTGCACGTTCTGCATCGCGTCGCGGACGCGTGTTTGCAGCACGGGGTCGATGTTGGCGAGGAACAGAAAGTCCGAGTCGTGATACTCAGCCGGGATGGATGGTTCGAAGGCCTCGAAGACATTTAGCTCTGTGCTGAGCGTTTTGGCTTCGTTGACGTTCTCGCCGTACTCGCCAGTCCAATGGAAAGTCTTCCCTTTCGCGTGCTGGATGCCACGCGTGTCGACGCCGCGCTTGTTCATCACGGCCTCGTTTTCGGGTGTGAAATCCTCGCCCACGACAGCCACCACCCGCACATCAGCAAAATAGCTGGCTGAAAGCGAAAAATAAGTAGCCGCGCCGCCCAGGATTTTCTGGCGCTCGCCGTACGGGGTTTTCAGGGTATCGAATGCAACCGAACCAACGACCAAGATGGACAAGAGCTATGTTCCCGCTTTCTGCTCGGAATCGAAGTACTTACCTACCAACAGCCGCAGCCGATCAAGCGTCTCCGCCGGCACCGTGTCTTTCCTTGTAAGGATCGCGTTCCTCAGCGCCGAGCCGCACTTGCAGCCGCTTGTTTTCGGCATTGCAGCAACTGCCTCCCGCACCACACTGGAAGCATGCTCAGCGTTCTTCAACAGCACGGCGACAATCTGATCGACGCTGACTGAATCGTGCGTCTCGTGCCAGCAGTCATAGTCGGTCACCATCGCGACCGTGGCATAGCAGAGCTCCGCCTCGCGCGCCAGCCGTGCCTCGGTCAGATTGGTCATGCCGATCACGTCCAGTCCCCAGCTGCGGTACAGATTGGATTCGGCCTTAGTGGAAAACTGTGGACCTTCCATGTTGAGGTAGGTGCCACTGGACTTTACGTTGACGCCAGCACGCCGGCAGGCGTTGACCGCGACACTTGCCACTTCGCCGCAGACGGGCTCGCCAAAGCCGATGTGCACCACCAGGCCGTCTCCGAAAAAGGTATCGATGCGATGGCGCGTGCGATCGATGAACTGATTGGGCACAACGAAGTCCATCGGATGATGCTCTTCCTTCAACGAGCCCACAGCTGAGAGCGAAAGCACGCGCTCCACTCCCAGCTGTTTGAATCCGTAGATATTGGCGCGATAGTTGATCTCAGTTGGCATGAAACGATGCCCGCGCCCGTGACGCGACAAGAAAGCGACCTTGCGGCCCGCGAGGGTCCCAAGCACATAGGGGTCGGAAGGCGCGCCAAATGGGGTCTCCAGCGACACCTCGTGAACGTCGCTGAATCCCGGCATCGAATACAGGCCGCTGCCGCCGATAATGCCAATCTCTGCCTGTTGCAAGCAGGCCTCCTGGGATGACGTGTGCAAACCCACGATTATACAGACAACGACTGAAGCGTCTTCGGATCCGCGGCTGGCTGGTAGAAGCGACTCGCCAACACGGCGTTGCATCCAACCAAATCGTGTCTTTCAGGATAAACTGTAGTTCTGCCTCGTCTGTTGCTCATGCGCGCGCCATATCGTCTTTGAGGAACGCGATGAGAACTGCTCAAAACCTATTATTTCTGGTTTCTCTAAGCTGCTTGGCATTCGGGCAGACGGCAAGCGCGCCCGCGCCGAACGGCGCGCCCGCCAGTAGTGCGTCTATGGCTCTAGTCCTCGCAGATCTGGATCGCCTGCAGGCGGCGGCATCGCAGGCGAATCTGGACCTCGGACACATGCGCATCGAAAGGTGGAAGGCGGACAGCAGTTCCAAGCAGCAGGCGCAAGGCAATGCCGACTCCGTTCAGCGAAACCTGACCACGGCTTTGCCGGGCCTGATCGCCAATGTCCGGAGCGCCCCGCAAGACGTGAATGCGGAGTTCAAGCTGTATCGTAATCTCAACGCTCTCTATGACGTGTTCGCTTCGCTGACCGAGTCAGCGGGGGCGTTCGGTCCGCGGAGCGATTACGACGCGCTGTCGCAGCAGCTTGGCGTGATTGATTCTGTGCGGCGCAATCTGGGCGACGAATTGGAAAAACTTACCTCTTCGACTCAGCTGGAGTTGAATCAATTGCGAACGCAGGTTCGTACGCTGAAGCAGTCTGCGGCGGCAGCGACTCCTCCCAAGAAGGTGATCGTCGACGACACTGCGCCGGCGAAAACATCGTCCAGCCACAGGGCAAAGCCGAAGTCAACGACCAAGGCCACCGACAACTCTAGTTCTGCGCCGGAATCCACTGGCAGTAGTGCGGCCCCGGTCGCGAAACAGCCGTAGCGGCACTTCTGGCACCTACGTGTAGCAAGTCCCGCTGACCTGTTTGGGAACAATTCGCCTCCGCGCGGAGTCTAACAAACTAGTCCTCTTCCGGGCGAGGGTACAGGTTTCTGTCGAGCGCCATGTGGCTGGAATGGGACGAGCAGCGGTGTTAGCGCGTCGAGTGTTGTCGTACTTGGTTGTTGCAGGTCGCGAAAGTATTTATCATTGAGGTGCCTCGCGTGGCGGGAGCAACAACATTGAGTGACCTGGCAAGTGCGATTGGAGTCCGCACCGAAGAAGCCTCCGTTGTGGCCGAACTGAAGGCCGGATCGGAAGAGGCTTTTTCCTGGCTCATCGCACACTACAACCAACCCGTTTACAGTCTGGTTTACCGGGTGCTCGAAGACCCTTCCGACGCCGCCGATACCACCCAGGAAGTCTTCCTCAAAGTTTTTCGCGGAATCAAGAGCTTCAATGCCGATTCCAGCTTGAAGACGTGGATCTACC
>Ga0181526_10003054_pt1 | contig 13968 bp, 13 predicted proteins | sample PEATcosm2014_Bin_35_FD_119750 | JGI IMG/M metagenome (GOLD analysis project Ga0181526, IMG submission 119750) | Peatland microbial communities from MTU Mesocosm Facility, Houghton, MI, USA - PEATcosm2014_Bin06_30_metaG | ecosystem: Environmental > Terrestrial > Soil > Wetlands > Peat | place...
TTGCTACTGATCAGATACTGAGTTAGCTGCCTAGCGGCGAATCAACCACCGCGAGGCTGTGACCGCTCACCAGGTAGTTCACATCAGTGATACCCAACACCCGCTGCAACTGGTCGGCCGGCACCTTCATCGGTCCGGCTGAGGGAGCGGTTCCCGGCGCAGGTTGAGGGAAAGCCGTCGACATTGCAGTGTGGAACGAAACCTTGCCTTCCACCTTCTGCATGATCTGGTGGATATGTCCGTTTAACACCGTCACTGAACCGAAACGCTTGACGTAAGACAGGGCTTGTTCGCTGTCGTCGGTTCCCCAGCCCCAATCCGGATAGATGGTCCACAAAGGAATGTGGGCGAAGAGCACGATCGGAGTGCTGGCAGAGCGGCCCTTAAGATCTTCCTCCAGCCACTCTAGCTGTTCGTGACCGAGCGACCCCATGCCACCGGCTTTTAGATTCGCGACATTCACGAGACCAACGAAATGAACGCCCTTGTGATCGAAGCTCGACCACCCTGTTCCCTTCGTGCCTTTCCCATAGCGTTGGAGGTATTGCTCGCCGTTGTCGGTCAGCATGTCGTGCTCGCCGGGCACGAAGAAGATTTGTTTTGCGGATGCGCCTTTTAAGACCTGGTCCAACGTATCGAACTCACTTGGCTTCGAGAGCTGGCTCAGATCACCGGTGTGAATGATGAAATCTGGTTTCTGGGGCATCGCGTTGATCTTGTTGATTGCGGTCTGCAGCGTAGCGGTGACATCTGGATTCGCCGGTTTGTTGAAGCCGATGTGGCTGTCGCTGATCTGCACAAAGGTGAAGTCCGCGCCCTTGCCGGCATCTTTGCCGTAACCCTTCGCGAAGGCCCGAGACACCGGGACGCCGCCGCTCATTGTCCAAACAAGGCCGGTACCCGCCCATGCCATGCACTTCAGAAAGCCGCGCCGGTCGACGCCGTCGTTGTTGAGGTCTTGCAAACTTTGATCGATGAGGTCTTGCTTCTTGTCTGGCATTTGCCCTCCGTAGTTTGTAACGTTCTGAGTGGATAACCGACGCGAGTCGCTTTTATTCCCACTTGAATCGAACTATCTTCAGAAACTCTCGCGACGTCGGGTAAAGTCAGAAGGGCGAGCTTCGTCTGCCCGCCCTCTCAACACATTGTGTGAAAATGCGCCTTATTTGGCAGTTGTGGAATGGATTGCCAATGTTCCCATGCCGCCCTGGGCTCCCTCATCCTCATCTCCGAAAATCCAGACGCTTCCGGGTGACGGTACCACTCCAGCAAACAAAAGATCATTGAGGAAATTGCCCTTGGTCGGGTTGGGACTGGGAACAATCGTCCAACTGGTTCCATCCCAATGCAGAAGCAGCGTCATCTGATTTCCGGATCCGTCGGCCGTGAAGTTGGAGCCAAAAGCGTAAATGTCATCGGCCGAATTCGCCGTGATTCCAAGCAGGCGGTTCGTATTCGGCCCAACATTCGGGCTGGGCACTATCGACCAAGTCGTGCCATCCCAGTGCAGGATCAACGTGAGCGTCGCAGACTGTCCGGCGAGACCCGGCGTGGAATAGCCTACCGCCCACGCGTTATCCGGCGCCAACGCCGCCACGGCATTCAGCTGATTTGGACCGTCGCCTAAAGGGCCTGGAGTCGCTACATGGGACCAGCTTGTGCCATCCCAGTGAATCGCAAGAGTTGAACCGCCGACATCACCCACCGCCCAGGCATCGTTGGTGGCGTCTTCGGACACGCCAGTGAGACCCTCGAACCCCTCGGTGTCGTTAATAAACGTGGGCGTCCACGACGTGCCGTTCCAGTGCTCAAAAAGGTTGTAGCTCGTTGAGCCGCCATTCGAAAAAGTTTGCACCAGATTGCCGACGGCCCAAATGTCAGTTGCCGAGGTCGAGGTCATGGCGAAAAGGTCTCCTTGAGAATTCGGCAGGAGCGTGGGGTTCGGGAACAGGCTCCACTTGGTCCCGTTCCATCGTTCGATGATCTGCCCGAGGGTGGCCCCGAAAGTTACGTTCCCTACGGCCCAGGCTTCTGTGGGAGAAATATCGACGACACCCTGGAGATCCGCTGTAAGTTCACCATTAATCAATGGCGCGGGGAAAGCTGTCCACTTGGTGCCGTTGAAGTGCATCGTCGAGTTTCCTACCGCCCAAATGTCGGTCGGGGAAGATGCCGATGCAGCAAAGATGCCGCTGTTGAACTTGTTCCCGTTGGGGGTGGGGACTACCTTGAAGGTCGAGCCTCCGTTGGCTTGAGCCCCCGCGGGCGTGCCTTGAAGCGTGATAACCGCCAATCCTATAAACATCAATACGCTAAGCGTAAGTTTCACAATTCCTCCTGAATAGTTTTTCGTTAGAATTTGACAACGCTTACTAACAATCTGATAACTCGTCCGAGCTGACTTTATTCCCGACAAGATCGAAGGAGAGATGCAGGCCAATAAACTTTGGCTCGAATAACACCTTCATTGACCTGCGCAGGCCGCTCTGACGGAACCGCTTCCTACTTACAGCCTGTTTAGTTCGCCAGGTACCGAGCCAATGCCAGATCCCCGTTGAGCTCGCCGATGGCAACAATGTTTCCATCTGTCTGGATGAGCAGCCCGGTGAACGTCTGCTCACTCGTCACCGTGCAGCACCCGCCAAACGAGTTGGTGGTGCCAAAGGTGAGGTCCATCTCGCCGTTGGCATCGAGCCGCGCTATGCCGCCTTGAGTTGGCGAAATCAAGCCGCCGATCACGATCTGCCCATTCGCCTGCAGAGCCATTGCCGTCCCCACTGAAGTCGTCGCGGGCGGGTCGAACGATTCGAAGGAGTTGGCGTTGAAGCTTGTATCCACTTTCCCGGTTTCGAGGAAACGGCTCACGCCGATCTTGTGTCCCCGGCACTGCGAATCGTTGGTGCAGCTCGTCACGGCCACAATGTAGTCGCCGTTCGCCTGAAAAATGGTCGGAGAAAAGCCGCTCTGCGAGGACGAAAGGGCCGCCGTCAATGTTCCCGTCGTCACCTTCGATAGCAGCACACCCTTGGAGTTCAGCTCGACGGCTATGCCTGTCTTGCCGCTCCCATTCTGCCCCACGGCCAGGTAGTCGCCGTTCGATAACAACGCAAGCGCATCAGGTCCTGTGATTGTGTCGGTCACCAGCGGGATTCCGCCGGTACCAAACGTGGTGTCCAGACTGCCATTGGAGTTGTAGCGCACCATCGACATCTTTCCCGGAGCAACACCTTCCTGGGCAACCTCGAAGCCGGCCATCACGATTTTCCCGTTCGGTTGCAACAGCTTGGCAGTGGGAACGTCGACCCGTGTGCCTGCAACGGTGGTCACGAGGCCACCGCTTCCAAACGTAGCATCCAGAATGCCGTTGGACGTATAACGCGCCAGCCCGAACTCAATACGCCCCACGCTGCTTATGGCCTCTCCTCCGACCAGGATGTCGCCATTCTTCTCCACCGCAAACCCGAATGGGTCGAAGGTGAAGCCGGCGAATGTGGTGTTCGTAATCCCGTCCGTGCCGAACGTGGTGTCCAGCGCTCCGGTAGAGGTATAGCGCACCAAACCGATTCCAGTGCCTCCGTTGTCCACAAAGTCGACTTGAGCGACCGCCACGATGTCGCCGTTTGATTGTTCAAAGCTACCCACCCCTGCGGAACCATTGGCGAAGCTGGTGGTAACTGTGCCGCCGTCGCCGAAGGCTGGATCCAGAGTGCCGGCTTGGGCCTGTGCGAAGTTGACGCCAAACGCCAGGCCAACTGCTAATAGTCCAGCGATCGTATGGAATGTAGTTTTCTTCATTGTTTTTCCTTTTGAGTTTGATTTTGCTTCCCAAGCAGACGACTTCGGATGTCTGCCAGTCTTGATAACTGGCAGGGAATGTATTTATTCCAGGCCTCTTCGAGATAAGTCGTTAGTTGTCTGCAAGTTGTCTACGAATTGTCTGCGGGAAGTAAAAGCTGTGCAGGCTCTTGGTAAAGGGGTTACCTTGCCAACCACAAGCCGAGCGCTAGCCACAACGGAGTTACCGCCAGCAACGCATTCCTGATTCCTCGCGCCAATGCTCTGACGTCGGAACACACGATTTCACGATCTCGGTCGTCGCACGCGCGCCTTTGCGCAAGGAACTCCAACAACTCGACCTCGCCCGTGCTTATCGAGGATTGCCGCGATTTACGTTCTGTGTCTACCGTCATAGAGAACTCTTTGCTATTACCGTCCAATGCCTGCCTTGTCCTTGTATGCATTTCTGGTCGAGATCTCGTCGGAACACCTAGCTAGGGAGATTCACACCGCTCAAAAAACCGCCTAAGTGCCCCGTCAAGGCAACGATAGCGACCGCCAGAACTTCAAGCACCAGGCGGTAGCTCGGCAGGTATACGGTCCGTTTTCGAGCGCTGAAATGCACCGACCACACCAGCCAGATCATCACTGTCGAAACACACCCCAGAACGAAGTGCAGCAATAGAATCCCCTTCAGCTTCTGTCCCTCGAGTTGGAACTGCCAGGCGAGTACTCCGGTAACGAGAACCGGAACAGTCGAAATCGATGCCGCCAGCAGGTTGTAGTAGGCTGCCTGCGCCAAGCCCCGGCGCTTCGTCCATTGCGCGATAAGGTCGAATGCCACTGCCGTGATGAACAGTGCAATTGGAAAATGGATCAGTACGACATGTTGAGCATGCTTAGCCAAAAATACCGTCTTAGGGTCGAAAGGATTAACCATCGCCATTGCCTCTTCCCAGATTTGCCCTACGCCTTCATTCCGATCTGAATTCGTGCGAGCAGTAAAAAATCCCCACCCCCGCGCAAAAGGAGAGAGCAATCGCGAAGGTGAGGCTCGCACACGCTACGATAAGTAGTAGCGGAACGAAGTAAAAATCATTGCATCCAGCCCATGCGACTCCTACTCGTCTCATGTGTATCTCTCCCCAATTTTGAGTTGCATGAGTTTCAGTGGAGATAACAGACTTTCTGATCTTTTATTCCAGGCTGGCCTAAAGAAACTTCTCTTGCCGTGGTTCTATGGCTTGAGGAATGAATCGCGGGCTGTGGCGAACGACGGAATTAATTCTGCCGCAACCCGCGAACTTGTTATTGCCCTGTTTCTCTCGAAGGAATCGTGCGAGCCTGTAGCGACTCGGGCCCGCTGCCATCCACGCGCAAGAGCATCGCGCTGCCCTTGTCGACTCTCACTGCCTTCCGGTTGGAGGCCAAAGTGACTTCACCCAGCGGCTCGGTGCGTCCGGATTGGAGGATTGTGAGGTCGCCAAATCCGTATGCGCCGAGGGCATTCACTGAGAAGAGCCAAAATGCTTGCTGACGGGCATTGTCTTCGATCATGCCCCCGCTTGGCGCGCCCGAATTCTGGTCAACATTGACCAGCACACCCTGGCTGGTGTATTTCCCCACGACTTGCTCTCCCACCATTACCGGCCCGCCCTCGCCGTAAGAAATCTGGTCGCCTCCGATTTGAATTTGCTCGTCCACATAATCGGGCGACGTGAGCTCAGGCGTAGCGGCAAGTACTGCAGACCTTGACGCTACTGCGCGCAGGTTGGTGGTAAGCGGGATGGTCTGGTTTCCAAGCTGTAGCTGGTCGAATTGAAACGAGATCTTTGATTCGTCAGAACCTTTTCCTGGAGTGATGGCTTCGACCACATGGCCTGTCACCTTGGATCCTTTACGTAGCGTTTCTCCCTTGCCCAGCGGCACGTCCTGCATCACCGTCGCGATTATGGTAGTTCCGCTTCCGCTCTTGTCCGAGCGCAAGGCAGTGTTCAAGCTGACAGGAAGAATGGTGCCCGCCGGAATCGGTTCTGCAGATCGTGTGTTCTGCCCTTGCGCGGATTGATAGACCGGCTTCAGATCTTGTCCTGTTGCGGCCTGCATGTACATCGGCAGCACACACAGCGCCAAACCAAGCATTCTCAGATTGTTTCTCATTTCATTCCTCCTAAAGGAATTGCTAAAAGAGCATTGTGGTTCTTCCGCACCATCATTCCCTCGGTGTCTCCAGTTCGCTCTCTGTGACTCGTTGTGCAGAACCGACGGCGCTCGGTTTTATTCCGTGGTATTTTTTTGTGGACTATGGGAATAAAACGATCGTCCGCTCGTTTACCCTTGTGTGCATGTCGGAGAGAACCTGCCATCGGAGTCGTTCGAGCAATTAGCCATGCCTCACTTCGAGCGACTCTATAATTTTGCCTGCTGGCTGACGCATGACCGCCAGGAAGCTGAGGATCTCGTGCAGGAGACTTATGTCAAGGCACTTAAGGGGTTTTCCTCGTTCCAGAAAGGCACGAATTTTCGCGCCTGGATCTATAAGATCCTGCGAAATGCGTTCCTGACCTCCCGCACCGGACTAAAGGCAACCTCGACTGTCCAGCTCGATCTTGAGGGCGAAGAGGAAGCCTTGCCTGCAGCCGAGGAAACGCCGGAGAGCATCCTGCTGCAGCGTTCAGATGGACGGCTTGTGCAGCAGGCTCTGGAGCAACTGCCCGTCGCTTATCGCGAGGTGCTGCTGCTATGTGAAGTCGAAGAAATGTCGTATCAGGAAATCTCTGCCACACTTGCCATCCCGATGGGAACGGTGATGTCGCGTTTATCCCGTGCCCGAAAAGCCCTACGCGGTGGCCTACAGGAACAGTTTGCAAAAGGGTGAACTGAAATGGTGACCTATGGTTTGTGAGTCTTGGAAGGCGAAACTCGACACTTACCTCGACGGTGAGATTCCAGAGGGAGAGATGCGCACCTTCGACGCTCATGTGCGTAGCTGCCCCTCTTGCTCGGGGGATGCCCTTACGCGCGTGCAGATGAAGCGCTCGATTCAAGCCGCTGGGAGACGTTATACTCCCAGTGCTGAGTTTCGGAAGCGGATGCAGCAGAAGATTGCTTCAAGACCGCGGCGCAGTTTTGGTCTGGGATGGACGTTTGCTGCGGCGGCAGCCGCCATTATCGTGGTCGGGACGTTGACTTCAGTCTATCTTGGAACTCGATCCGGCAAAGATCAGGTTTTTAGCGAGATTGCAGACTTGCACGTCGCGACGCTGGCCAGTTCGTCTCCGGTGGATGTGATTTCCACCGATCGGCACACGGTGAAGCCCTGGTTCCAGGGAAAAATCCCCTTCGCGTTCAATTTGCCGGAACTCCAGAACTCAGAATTCTCTCTGCTTGGAGGCCGGATGACTTATCTTGATCAAACGCCGGGCGCGCATCTCATTTACGATGTGCGGAAGCACCATATTTCCGTGTTCGTGTTCCAGGAACGCTCACTGGCAGCCAGGCTGGACGAAAATCCCGTCTCAAAGAAACAACCGTTCAACGTGGAAACATGGAGTCAAGCCGGGCTTCGCTATTTCGTGATCGGCGATGCGAGTGCTGCGGACATCGATAGTCTTGCGAAACTGTTTAAGACCGCGTCGTAGATTTGACCTTGGGTGATTGCGTTTACGGCAGGAACTTATAGCCCTGACCGTACACTGTAAGAAAATGCGACGGGTGTGCAGGGTCGCTTTCAAGTTTCTGTCGTAACCTAAGCATATGGTTGTCCACCGTCCGCGTGCAGGGATAGTGCTGGTAACCCCAAACCTCGTTGAGAAGCTCTTCCCGCGAGATCACGCGTTGGGCGTTCTTTGCAAAGAACTGCAGCGTCTTAAATTCCTTTCGAGTAACTGCGATCCTCTGGCCGCGACGGGTGATCTCGGTTTTGTAAAAATCCATCATCACGTCCGCAAAGACGTATACGTCTACGTCCTCCGGACCGAAGCGCGATGCACGCCTCATTAACGCGCGTAGGCGCGCAACAAGTTCCCGTGGGCTGAACGGTATGGTCACGTAGTCGTCGGCGCCCATTTCCAGGAGAAGGACCTTGTCCGCAGCGTCCGAACTTCCGCTAAGAATTACGAGAGGCAGACCAGGAACCAAATTCGCAATCTTCTTGCAAAGATCACGCCCTGAAGAGCCTGGTCGCGGTAGATCGAGGACCACCGCGGCCGGTACTCCCTGGCGAAGTCTCTCCAAACCACAAGCGGCGTCAGGGACGATATCGACCACGTATCCTGCCGAGGAGAAAAGTCGCTCCAGAATCTTACGCAACGCGCCATCATGCTCGATAACCAAAATCCGCTCCGTTGCGGCCGATCGCAGTTCAGATATTGGAGGGTTCAAGGTTCTTGCCAAGGTGGTTGCCGCCATAAGCTATTCCTCCTCCTAGCGCGTTTCAACGGGATGAGATAACCCTCTCGATAATGGTACGCTCGGATCGCTAAGGACCGACTCGCGAACTGCCTCCCGGGCTCTGGCCAGTCGCGACATAACGGTTCCGATCGGGATTGACAATATTTCCCCGATTTCCTGGTACGACATTTCCTCCACTTCACAAAGAAGGAGGGTCTCCCGGTAATGCACCGGCAGATCGTCGATGGCGCGCTGCATCAGTTGGGAATTAAAGCGATTCATTAGAATCGTTTCGGGAGTTTTCGTATCAGCTGCCAGTTCAGGTCCGTCCTCCTCCGAGTCCATCGCAACGGTCATGCGGCGCTCGAGTTTTGAGCACGAACTTAGAAAGTTGTTTCTTAGTATCTGAAACATCCATGCCCGGAAATTGGTGCCGTACTGAAATGACGCAAAACCGCGCAATGCCTTGAGATAGGTCTCTTGTACGAGATCCTCGGCGTCATTCGAATTTTGCGCCAGCCAGCGCGCGAAGTTGTAAAGGGAATCGAACAGGGGCATGGCTAACTCTTCGAACCCTGCCAACGGTTGATCGTCCTGGGAGGACGAAGCCCCGAATCGGACCATCTCTTGTGAGCCAAGCCCAACAAGCCTCATTGGCTTTCTCCTGAAATCAGCTCGAACCCCGGTCGCAGCCCACTCTGGCGCAGAGTCGTTGCGGCGTCAATTAACTGAGGACTTTTTCGACATATCCAACTCATTGTCCGCTAACTAATTGGTGGCTAATGAGTTAGCTCCGCGTATATCCTGAATCCGGAAGCCTCTTGGGCGCGGTGCTAGACTTCTGAGCGAACCCAAATCCCCTATGGAACCCTTAAGGCCCAACTCCGTCGTGCGATTCGGAACCTTTGAGGTTTCTCTCCAGTCCGGCGAAGTTCGAAAAGGCGGTTTGAGAATCAGAGTGCAGCAGCAACCGATGAAACTGCTGGAGATATTGCTGGAGCATCCGGGGGAAGTTGTCACCCGGGAAGAATTGCGCAGCCGAGTCTGGCCCAGCGAAAGCTTCGGGGATTTCGATCAGGCGCTCAATATCGCCATCGGGAAGCTGCGAAGTGCCTTGGGAGACTCGGCTGAGAGTCCTCGATTCATCGAGACTCTTCCGAAGCGGGGCTACCGCTTTATTGCGGACGTGTCGGTTGTCGATACAGAGGCCCGTCCAAAAAGGCAAGAACCTCTGGCTGGAGATCTGCCAGCCACTGACCTTGGGCATAAAATCCAAGGCATCGGGTTACCGGTTGCGCCCGAACGCCGCCTGTTGCCGACGCGCTGGATCGTCGTCGCCTTGGCGCTCGTCCTAAGTTTGGCGATTCTCTCCCTTTGGCGATTTCGTTCGCAGACCCCTGCTCCCACGGGCATCCGATCCCTAGCGGTGCTTCCGCTGGACAATCTCTCTGGTGAAGCTTCACAGAATTACTTCGCGGACGGTATGACGGATGAGTTGATCACCGACTTGGCGCAGATCAGCGCTTTACGGGTAATCTCCCGTACCTCCGTAATGGTATACAAAGGAGCGCGCAAGCCTCTACCGCAGATCGCCCGTGAACTGAACGTGGATGCCGTGGTAGAAGGCACAGTGCTGCGCTCCGGCGACCGAGTGCGCATCACAGCACAGTTGATCGAGGCCTCTACGGACAAGCACTTATGGTCTCAGAGCTATGAAGGCGATCTGCGCGATACGTTAACCCTCCAGAAAAAAGTGGCGAGGGCCATCGCAGATCAAATTCGAATCAATTTGACTCCGCGGGAAGAAGCTGCTCTCAAGAGCGTAAAGGTTGTTAACCCGGAAGCTTACGAGTCCTACCTGAAAGGGCGCTACTTTTGGAACAAGCGATCGGCGGATGGTTTGAAGGCCGCCCTGGCTTATTTCAAGCAGGCAATCGAAGAAGATCCGAAATATGCTCAAGCCTATTCTGGCTTAGCCGACACGTATGCTTTGTTGGGAGACTGGCAGTACGCAGTGATGACTCCCAAGGAAGCGTTCCCGAAAGCGAAGGCAGCGGCGATCAAAGCACTGGAGTTGGACAGCACGCTCGGCGAAGCCCACAACTCGCTTGCATTCGTCCTGGACGGCTTCGACTGGGACTTTGACGCTGCCGGGAAGGAATTTCAGCGGGCCATAGAACTGAACCCAGGCTACGCCACGGCTCACCATTGGTATGCTTGGCACCTGAGTCTATTGGGTCGGTATGACGAAGCGATTGCGGAAATGAGAAAAGCGGAAAATCTTGATCCGCTATCTCTCATCATTAACGCCGATTTGGCGGAACTCCTTGTCCTAGCGCACTCTGATGACGAATCCATACGACAGAGCCGCAAAACGATCGAAATGGATCCTAATTTTGCTCTGGCACATAATCAACTTGCCCAAGCGTACCTTCAAAAACAGATGTACGATGAAGCGGTCGCAGAGCTCAAGACAGCGGTCCAGCTATCTGGGGGTAGCCCGGCGTTCATAGCTAATCTTGCGCGCGCTTATGTGGCATCCGGCAAGAGAAACGAAGCGGTAAAGCTTCTGGGCGATCTGAAGAAGCGCTCAAACCCTGGTTATTCGAATGCTTCGGAGATTGCCGTGATTTATGTATCTCTCGGAGATACGGATCAAGCCATGAATTGGCTCGAAAAAGGCTACGACGAGCGATTCAATCCGGGCGTCCTGTTGCGGCCGGGCTTCGATCCTCTCCGCTCCGATCCGCGGTTCCAGAGTCTTGTACACCGCATTGGCCTAGCCGGGTGAGTGTGTATTTTCATCGGCGCCAAAAAAGCAGCAACATTCAAGAAAGCTTTGGCTCGTATGGCGTTTCTGGCTTCTGATTCTCCGCGCATCATTCCCTCCAAATTTGCAACTCTTCATTTGACAATTAATTGACAACGGGAGCGTATCCCACCCCTCCCTCGTACAGTCCAATGTCCGTCACCGCTGAGAAACCATCGTTCAAAGGTTGCCGGCCCCATAAGACACTCTGGCGCATGCAGACCGCGAAGGTTGGGTATCCGTGTGTCACAAAGAAGGAGGATGGAATGAATATACAAAACTACGGTCGCAAGAAGACTCGCTGCTTTGCTTCGGTCATGGCCCTCATTTTCGGTTTGTCGCTAGCAGCGACCGCCCACGCACAAACGATCAATCAGGTATTTGCTTTCACCTGTACTCGCGGCGTCGATGGCAGCACGTGTCCACAAGGAGCGCGGCCCGATATCATCCTTCAAGCCTCGGACGGAAATTTCTATGGCGCTGCGCAAGTTACGAATGAGGGCGTCTCCGATCCACAGGGCGGTACGCTTTTCAAGTTGACCCCCGCCGGAGAGTTCACCCGGCTCTTCACCTTCACCCAAGGCGCCGGGGGATTCCTGAACGGCGACAACCCCGCTGATGGCCTTGTGGAGGCCAACGATGGGTTGCTCTACGGCACAACCTTTAACGGCGGCAAGCAAAATGACGGCGTACTCTTCCGCATTAGCAAAACGGGCACCGGTTTCAAGGTTCTTCATAACTTCTGCTCATCCTCAAACTGTTCCGACGGCAGTATTCCCAATGGCCTCTTGCTGGGACAGGACGGCAACCTTTACGGGACCACACAGAATGGCGGATCGTCGATTAGCCCGTGCCCAACTTCCGGCTGCGGCACCATCTTCCGTTTCGAGCCGACGACCGGCGCTTTCGCCGTTCTCCATCGACTGACCGCCGCCGCTGATGGTCTTGAACCATTCGGCATGATTCAGGCCAGCAACGGCAACTTCTACGGTGTCTCGCAAGGACTCAACATCCATGGCTTCAATGAGGATATCTTCCAATTCACGCTGGTGGGTAAATTCACGGTCCAGTTCAAGTCGGCATTGTTTGATATCGGCATCAGTGGACTGACCCAAGGCGCCAACGGCAATCTCTATGGAGCCTTCGAATCCATTACAGCGGGCGAGATCAACTTTTTTGAAGTCAGCACCCAAGGCACCAACTTCGTCGCCTTTGCGCCATTCACAACGCTCGCAGGAACGATCAACATTCCTTCGCTCTTCCTGGCTTCCGACGGCAACCTGTGGGATACCAACTTTACGGACTCGACGGCTCCGATGGGCAGTGTTTTCTCGATCAACCCGCAGAATGGAGCGGTGCTCCAGACCTTCGCTTTCGAGGGTGCCAACGGCAACTCGCCTGAAGTTGGCGTAATTCAGGCGGCAGATGGCACGTTCGTTGGTACGACGGAACTTGGTGGCACAACCTCCGGCGGGAGCAAAGAGTTCGCTGACGGCACAGTCTGGACTCTGGATGCGGGCCTGCCCGCGCCGGCGCCTGCTATTAACCTGCTTAATTCGAGTAGCGGCACAGTAGGCTCGTCGGTGTTGGTGAATGGCCACAACCTCATTGGCACTACCGCAGTCAGTTTCAACGGAGTCAGCGCCGCGTTCCAGGTGCTCAACTCCCAGTTTGTCAGCGCAACGGTCCCTGCTGGCGCCATCACGGGTCCGGTCACAGTAACGAACGCCGGTGGTAAAGCCACTAGCCCGCAAACCTTCACCGTTAACTAGCTGGAGCCAAGTCGGCGCTTCCATTGCCGTTTCATACTCGGTCAGTAAACAACATGCGAGTACGTTGCCAACACGCCGGTGAGACCTCCGATAATGGCGAGTTCTCACCGGCGTGCAGCAGTTCTTCATGGGCCAGATAGATCCGTCTTTAAAAAGCATTTCGAATGCCTAGGAGTTTTGTCACTCTACGAACCATGTAAAAACGAAAATTCTGTGCACCTTCAAGTACAATTCGCTGAGCAACCTCAAGGTTGCGGTCTCGCAGGGGGCTGTCTCAGGCGCGACTCCACAGTCCTTGCGCTTTCTGGCAAAATGATCCAGGGTCAATGAAAACCTCGTGCGTGAGGAACTAAAATGGCAATGACTCGCCGGCAATTCGCTTTGTCTATCGCAGCTGCCACCACTCTTCGTTCTTCTCTTTTTGAACCCACGCTGTCTCCAGTAGGTGTTCCCCGGGGCGTGGTTCCCGGCAGAGTCACATGGGGCATGATCCGACGGCTGTGACCTGGGATGGGACGGGTTCCTGGTGGAAGGACGCCAACAACAACCAGGCCGTCATTGACCGCATGGTCTCGCGCTCGATCCGGAGCCTTACAGTTCAAAAGAACGACACCCACGCATGGAGCGTCATCTTCAAGTATTTCAATCGCACACATGGTCGCGGCAACGCCGAGTATAAGGCCGGCGAGAAAGTGGCAATCAAGGCCAACCTGAACAACACAACGGGTCATGACACGATCGATCGTCTGAACTCTTCGCCCCACATGATCCTTTCGCTCGTCCGACAGTTGACTGGGCCGGGACGAGTGCCACAATCATCGATCACCGTCTTCGATTCCAGCCGGTTCATCCCAAGCGATCTCTACGACAAAATTCACCATGAGTTTCCCGGTGTCGTGTTTGTCGACCATATTGGAGGCGATGGACGACTCAGGGCCGAGTTCAAACCCAACGCGATCCCCTTCTCAGTTGAAAGCAACAACGCTAAAGGACTCGACACCACGGTCGTTGAAGCCACCTACTTAATTGATGCTGCAGTATTGCGAGCGCATGTGAGTTCAGGCGTGACCCTTTGCGCGAAGAATTTGTTCGGTGCTACGAGTATCAATCCCGACTGGCGCAAGAACGCGCACGATGTTTTCCATCACAACAAAGATGGCTCGGCAAGCTACTCCGCATTCACCGATTTCCTGGGTCACAAAGATCTCGGCGAGAAAA
>Ga0181526_10003055_pt1 | contig 13966 bp, 12 predicted proteins | sample PEATcosm2014_Bin_35_FD_119750 | JGI IMG/M metagenome (GOLD analysis project Ga0181526, IMG submission 119750) | Peatland microbial communities from MTU Mesocosm Facility, Houghton, MI, USA - PEATcosm2014_Bin06_30_metaG | ecosystem: Environmental > Terrestrial > Soil > Wetlands > Peat | place...
AGGGCGGGCATTTCCTTGCGGCACGGCACGCACCAGGTGGCCCACAGGTTGAGCAGCACCACGCGGCCGCGCCAGTCGGCAAGCGTCCTGACCTGCCCGGCGCCGTCGTGAAACGAAAGCTCCGGCAGCTTTTGCGGGCGCGTCGCCATCGTGATGGCCGCCACCTGGCCGTGGACCAGCGGCGCCAATCGGCTCGCCGTCTCGACTGCGGGGCGGCAGGCGGCATCGCCGCCTGCATTGCGTTGAAAGCTGCCGATCCCGTATACCGCCGCCAACCCCGCGCCGGCCCCCGCCACCACGGCGGCGCCGATCAGAATTGCGAGCCGGCGCCGGCGTGAGCCGGGCAACGAGTTGTCCGATTGAACCGTCATGGTCGGCGAAACCTCGGGTGTTGAGCCATGAGCAACAAGATGTGGGGCGGGCGATTCGGGTCCGGTCCCGACCGCCTCATGGAGGAGATCAACGCCTCGATCGACTTCGATCGCCGGCTCTACCGTCAGGATATCGCGGCGAGCAAGGCCCACGCCGCCATGCTGGCGCACCAGGGCATCATCGCGGGCGACGATGCCGCCCGCATCGCCAGCGGTCTAGACACGATCCTGTCAGAAATCCAGAGCGGCACATTCACCTTCAGGCGGTCGCTCGAGGACATCCATATGAACGTCGAGGCACGGCTCGCCGAGCTGATCGGGCCGGCCGCCGGGCGGCTGCACACGGCGCGTTCGCGCAACGACCAGGTGGCGACCGATTTCAAGCTCTGGGTGCGCGATACGATCGACGAGATCGACGCCGCGCTCGCCGCCTACCAGAGAGCCCTGGCCGACAAGGCGCTGGTCCACGCCGGTACGGTGATGCCGGGCTTCACCCATCTGCAGACCGCGCAGCCGGTGACGTTCGGCCACCACCTGCTCGCCTATGTGGAGATGGCTGCCCGCGACCGTGGCCGCTTCGCCGACGCCCGCCGCAGGCTCAACGAAAACCCGCTCGGCTCAGCAGCGCTCGCCGGGACGTCGTTCCCGCTCGACCGCGAGATGACCGCGAGGGCGCTCGGATTCGATCGGCCGACCGCCAATTCGCTCGACGCAGTGGCCGACCGCGACTTCGTTCTGGAGACGCTGGCGGCCGCCGCGATCGCCTCGGTGCACCTGTCGCGGTTCGCCGAGGAGATCGTGATCTTCACCTCACCGCTGGTGGGATTGTTGAGGCTCTCGGACAAGTTCACGACCGGCTCCTCGATCATGCCGCAGAAGCGCAATCCCGATGCCGCCGAGCTGGTGCGCGCCAAGACCGGGCGCACGGTCGGCGCGCTCACCCAGCTCCTGGTGGTGATGAAGGGCCTGCCGCTCGCGTATCAGAAGGACATGCAGGAGGACAAGGAAGGCGCCATGGAGGCGCTGTCCGCGCTCGGGCTGTCGCTGCACGCCATGACCGGCATGGTCGCCGACATGGAGCCCGAGATGGCGCGGATGAAGCAGGCGGCCGGTGCCGGCCACGCAACCGCCACCGACCTCGCCGACTGGCTGGTGCGTGCGCTCGGCATCCCGTTCCGCGAGGCCCATCACGTCAGCGGGCGGATCGTCGCCGCCGCGGACGCCGCGGGCGTCGCGCTCGAAAAGCTTCCGATCGAGGCGATGCGTGCGATCGAGCCGCGGATCACCGAGGACGTCTATTCGGTCCTGCCGGTCGAGCGCTCGGTCGCCAGCCGCACGAGCCTCGGCGGCACCGCACCGGCGAATGTCCGTCGCGAGGCGCGCAAATGGCTGCGGAGGCTGGAGAAGGAGCGCGGGGCCGGGGCTTGACGGCGGCTCGCCCGGAGCGCTCGGAACGAAGGGTTCGCCTGCATCCCGCGGCTCTGCTATGGTGGTCCATTCCCAGGGAGTGCGTCGCGTGACCGCACAGGTTTTTCGCCTTTTCGCCCGATCGGCCGTCATCGCTGTCCTCCTCGCCATCGCCCTCGGGCTTGCCGCCTGCGGGCGCAAGAGCGGGCTCGACGCGCCGCCCAGCGCCGCGATCGACCGGCCCGCGGCGACCGGAACCAGTCAGGAGGCGGGTGGCGCCCAGAGCGGCTTCACTCCCGAAGGGCGGCCTGTCGCGGCGCCGGGCGCCAAGAAATCGCTGCCGATCGACGTGCTCCTCAACTGAGCGGACGATGCACCACTTCGCCTATCGTGACGGCGTGCTGCACGCCGAAGCGGTGAATCTGGCCGCCGTCTGCGAGGCCGTCGGGACCCCGTTCTATTGCTACTCCACCGCTACCCTCGAGCGTCACTACCGGGTGTTCGCAGAGGCGTTCGCCGACGTGCCGTCGCTCGTCTGCTATGCCATGAAGGCGAATTCCAATCAGGCGGTGATCACGACGCTCGCCCGGCTGGGGGCCGGCGCCGACGTGGTGTCGGAGGGCGAGCTCAAGCGGGCGCGCGCCGCCGGGATTCCGACCGACAAGATCATGTTTTCCGGGGTCGGGAAGACGGAGCGCGAGCTCGCGCTGGCGGTCGATGAAGGCATCCTCTGCGTCAACGTCGAGTCCGAGCCCGAGCTCGATCTGCTCTCGGCGATCGCCGCGTCGAAGGAGCGCTCGACCGCCATCGCGCTGCGCGTCAACCCGGATGTGGACGCGAGGACCCACGCCAAGATCGCGACCGGCAAGGCGGAGAACAAGTTCGGCATCCCGATCAGCCGGGCTCGCGACATCTATGCCCACGCGGCGAAGCTGCCGGGCCTCCGGGTCACCGGAGTGGACATGCACATCGGCAGCCAGATCACCGAGCTTGCGCCGTTCGCCGATGCGTTTGCGCTGCTGTCCGATTTCGTCCGGGCGCTGCGCGCCGACGGGCACCGCATCGAGCATGTCGATCTCGGCGGCGGCCTCGGCATCCCGTATCGCGACGACGCGGACCCGCCGCCGAGCCCCGATGCCTACGCCGAGATGGTCAAGCGCGCGACGCGCTCGCTCGATTGCGCCCTGATCTTCGAGCCCGGCCGACTGATCGTCGGCAATGCCGGGATCCTGGTCACGCGGGTGCTCTACGTGAAGCACGGCGACGCCAAGACCTTCGTCATCGTCGACGCTGGCATGAACGACCTGGTGCGCCCTACCCTCTACGATGCGCACCACGAGGTTCGCCCGGTGGTCGAGCCGTCGCCCGAGGTGCGGCAGATTGCCGCCGACCTGGTCGGACCGGTCTGTGAGTCCGGCGATTTCCTCGCGCTCGACCGGCGGTTGCCCGAGCCCGGCCCCGGCGATCTGCTGGCGATCCTGTCGGCCGGCGCCTACGGGGCAGTTCAGGCCGGCACCTACAATACGCGACCCCTGGTGCCGGAGGTGCTCGTCCGCGGCAACGAATGGGCGCTGGTGCGGCCGCGAATCGATGTCGACAAGCTCATTTCGCTCGATCGGCTGCCGGCTTGGCTGTGACCCGAAGAAATGGCCCGAAACTTGCGAGCATTTTGCCTGTTTGACGGTCGGCGATCCCGATCAAGGTCACGTGACCGACATAAATCGGCCCGCGAAGACGGGCCTCCGGCTTGTTAGACTTCGGCAAATCAGCGTATCCTCGACGGCGGAGAGCAAGGTGACGGATCGGCCTACGGATAATCCGGGCGACCAGCTTCGCCGCGATGCCGGCGAGACAGCGGAGAGTGTTCTGCAACGCGCCGTGTCGCGCGCGTGGTGGACCATCCTGTGGGAGCGTCTGTGGCCGCCGCTTGCCGCGCTCGCGGCCGCCGTCGGCCTGTTCCTGGCGTTGTCCTGGGCCGGGTTGTGGCTGGTCCTGCCGCCGATGGGACGCGCCATCGGTTTGTTCTGCCTGCTCGTGATCACGGCGATCTGCGCGGTTCCGCTGCTCGGCTTTCGGTTTCCGACCGCACGCGACGGGCTGCGGCGGCTCGATCTCGGCAGCGGTTTTCCGCACCGTCCGGCCACCGCGATCGCCGACGAAATGGCGACTGCGACGACCGATCAGGTGTCGGTCGCGCTGTGGCGGGCCCATGTCGAGCGGGTGCTGCGCTCCGCCAGGGCGTTGAAGGCCGGGATGCCGCGGCCGCAGCTGGGCGCGCGCGACCCCGCGGCGATCAGGGCCCTGGTCCTGTTCGTGGCGGTGGCGGCGTTCGTCGGTGCCGGGGGCGAGCGCGTGAAGCGGGTCGCCGCGGCCTTCGACTGGGCCGGTGTCGTGACCGCACCGAACTTCCGTGTCGATGCCTGGGTGACCCCGCCGGCCTATACCGGAAAGCCGCCGGTCATCCTGCCCGGGGTGCGCGCCGGCGAGCCGGTGCAGGCCTCGGCACCGGTGTCGGTGCCGAGCGGAAGCGTCCTGGTGATTCGCTCGTCGGGGGCGAGCGGCCTGGAGATCGCGGTCGCCGGCGGACTCGCCGATGGGCCGCCCGCCGCGGTGCCGCCACCCGCCGGCACCGAGGAGCATCGCTATGCGATTCGCGACCGCGGTACCGTGACGGTGCGCGGGGCGACCGACAGCGACCTCACCTGGACGTTCAATGCCATCCCCGACAAGCCGCCGGTGATCGCTCTCGCCAAGGAGCCCGAGGCGCAGGCCCGCGGCTCGCTGCAGCTGAGCTATCGGGTCGAGGACGACTACGGCGTGGTGTCGGCGCAGGCGACTTTCGCCCGCAAGGAGGAGTCGGCCGCCCGCAAGGAGGAGTCGGCGGCGGACGCCAAGTCGGCGCACGCGCTCTATGGCGCGCCGAGCTTTGCGCTGGTCCTGCCGCAGGCGCGCACCCGCAACGGCGTCGGCCAGACCACCAAGGATCTGACCGAGCACCCATGGGCCGGCGTCGACGTGGTGATGACGCTCACGGCCCGCGATGAGGGCGGCAACGAGGGAGCATCGAGCCCGACCGAGATGCGGCTGCCGCAGCGGCCGTTCTTCAAGCCGCTCGCCAAGGCGCTGATCGAGCAGCGGCGCATCCTGGCGCTCGATGCCGATGCCAAGCCGCGTATCGCGACCGCCCTCGACGCGCTGGCGATCGCACCCGATCGCTTCACGCCGGAGCCCGGGGTCTATCTCGGGCTGCGCTCGATCTACTGGCAGCTCGACAACGCCAAGACCGACGATGCGTTGCGCGAGGTCGTGAACCGCCTGTGGTCGATGGCCGTGAACATCGAGGACGGCAATGTGTCCGATGCCGAGCAGGCGTTGCGCGCCGCCGAGGAGGCGTTGCGTCAGGCGCTCGAGCGTGGTGCCACCGACGACGAGGTCAAGAAGCTGACCGAGGACCTGCGCGCCGCGCTGGACAAGTTCATGCAGGCGCTCGCCGAACAGATGCGCAAGAACCCGCAGCAGCTGTCGCGCCCGCTCGATCCGAATACCCGCATGCTGCGGCCGCAGGATCTGAAGAACATGCTCGACCGGATCGAGAATCTGGCCAAGTCCGGCGCCAAGGATGCGGCGCGGCGCATGCTGGAAGAGCTGCAGTCGATGCTCGAGAACCTGCAGATGGCGCAACCGGGCCAGGACGCGGATGACGGCGACGACATGACGTCGGCGCTCGATCAGCTCGGTGACATGATCCGCGAGCAGCAGCAGTTGCGCGACAAGACGTTCCGTCAGGGCCAGGAGAACCGGCACGGCGACCGCCAGCGCCAGCAGGGTCAGCAAGGCCAACAGGGTCAGCAAGGTCAGCAGGGCCAGCAGGGCCAGCAAGGCCAACAGGGTTTTGGCGACCTGAAGAAGAATCAGCAGGCGCTGCGCGATCAGCTCAAGAAGATGCTGGACGAGCTGCGCCAGCGCGGGCAACTCGGCCAGCAGGGCCAGGGGCAGCAAGGTCAGGGGCAGCAGGGTCAAGGGCAGCAAGGTCAGGGCCAGCAGGGGCAGGGCCAGCAGGGGCAGGGCCAGCAGCCGGGCCAGGGCGATGGAGATCAGCTCGGCCGTGCCGAGCAGGCAATGCGCGATGCGGAGGCCGCTCTCGGCGAGGGCAACGGCGATGGCGCCGTGGACGCGCAAGGACGCGCGCTCGACGCCATGCGCAAGGGCGCGCAGAGTCTGGCCCAGCAGATGCAGCCAGGCCCTGGCCAAGGTGGGCCGGGCCAGCAACGGCGCACCGGCCAGGCCCGCGCCCAACAGGACACCGATCCGCTCGGGCGACCGTTGCGTGGTCGCGAGTACGGGGACGACACGACGGTGAAGGTCCCCGGCGAGATCGATGTCCAGCGTGCACGGCGCATTCTGGACGAGTTGCGCCGGCGTTTCGCCGATCCGGCTCGGCCCCAGCTCGAGCTCGACTACATCGAGCGTCTGCTGCACGACTTCTGACCCGGCAGCCGGCGCCGCTCGGCCGGCTCGGCGATATCCTGCCTGGTGTCAGCATGACAGCCACGCCCTCCAGCTCCTTGCGCGAGCTCGTCGCAATGGCGGGCCTGCCCGAGCCGGATCCGGGCGCCGTCGTCATGTCAGGCGAGGATCCGGTGTTTCCCACGCGCTACAGGGTGGGCGCCGCGGGCGCGGCCGCCCTGGCGGCGACCGGGCTTGCGGCCTCCGAGCTGTGGGCGTTGCGGACCGGCCGGCGCCAGCGGGTGGCGGTGGATCTGCGTGCGGCAGCAGCCTCGCTCCGCAGCGTTCGCTATCTCAGGATCAACGGTGCGCCCCCGCCTGATCCGTGGGATGCGCTCTCGGGATTTTATCCGGTCCGCGACGGCGGCTGGATCAATATCCATTGCAATTTTCCCAATCACCGCGATGCGGCGCTGTCGGTGCTAGGCACCGCGGCGGATCGGGCAGCGGTCGGCGAGAGCACCGGCGGCTGGCTCGGCGAGACCCTTGAGGACGCAATCCACGCGGCCGGCGGCTGCGCCGGGCTGATGCGGACCCCCGAGGGCTGGACGCGCCATCCGCAGTCCGCGGCGGTCGGCGGGCAGCCGCTGCTCGAGATCAGCCGGATCGGGGAGGCAAAGCCCGAGCCGCTGCCGCCGGGAGCCCGGCCGCTCGCCGGCATCCGGGTGCTGGATCTGACCCGGGTCCTGGCCGGGCCGACCTGCGCACGCACGCTCGCCGAGCATGGCGCCGACGTGCTCAAGGTCACGGCGTCACATCTGCCCGATTCCGGCGCGGTCGAGCTCGATACCGGAATCGGCAAGCTGGCGACACGCCTTGACCTGCGCGGCGCCGACGGACTTGGAAGGCTTCTCGGCCTGGTGCGCGAGGCCGACGTCTTCTCCCAGTCCTACCGTCCCGGCGCCCTGGCGCGCCGGGGCCTTTCGCCCGAGGCGCTCGCAGCGCTGCGGCCCGGCATCGTCTGCGTGGCGCTGAGCGCCTGGGGTTCGACCGGTCCGTGGCGGGGGCGGCGCGGCTTCGACACCATCGTGCAAACCGTGAGCGGCATGGCACACCTGCCGGCGGACGGCACCCGACCCAGGCTGCTGCCGGTGTCGGCGATCGACTACGTCAGCGGCTATCTGATGGCCTATGGCGCCATGGTGGCGCTGGCGCGGCGTGCCACCATCGGGGGGAGCTGGCTGGTTCGCGTCGCACTCGCCCGCACCGGCCACTGGATCGTCGAGCGCGGGCTCATCGATCAGGCCGCGCTCGCGGACGTGCCGTTGGAGCTCGGCGCCGACGAGATCGCCCGGCTGTCGGCCGAGATTGCGGCGCCCGCCGGGCGGATCCGCCATCTCGCACCGGTGGTCAGCCTGTCGGAGACGCCGTGCCATTGGGCCCGGCCTCCGGTACCGCTCGACCATGACCCGCCGGTCTGGCCGCCGCGGCTGGCGGTGTGACGTGCGGATGCGTCAGCGTGCCGGGCGACCGCGCGCCGCAAGCGCGCCGGCGACGGCCTGACGGATCTGCACCAGCGTGAACGGCTTGGTGATCACGTCGTGCACCAGAGCGTCGAGGCCGTGGGCGCGCTCGCGCTGGTCCGCATAGCCGGTCATCAGCAGGATCGTCAGATGCGGAAAGTCACGGGCAGCCGCGAGCGCCAGCGCGATGCCGTCCATGATCGGCATCTTGATATCGGCGAGCAGCAGATCGAAGCGGCCTTGCTCGCGGCCCAGGATGTCGAGCGCCTCGGCGCCGTCCTGGGCGACCTGCACGTCGTGACCGTCGAGCAGCAAGGCGCGTTGCACCAGGCTGCGCAGCGAGTCTTCGTCTTCGGCGATGAGGACGCGAGACATCGCAGGGCCCTCAGGAAGCCGGCGGGTCGTCGTGCTGCACGACGCCGATGAACGGCAATTGGCGAAACGCATGGCCGACATCCATGCCGTAGCCGACCACGAAGACGTCCGGACAGACGAAGCCGACGAAGTCGGCATCGAGCGTGACCGTACGCTTGCCGGGTTTTTCCAGCAGCACGCAGACCAGCACCCGGCGGGCGCCGCGGGCCGCGAGCAGATCCTTCGCATAGGCGAGCGTGCGCCCGGATTCGAGGATATCGTCGACCAGGAGCACATCGCGTCCACGCACGTCGCTTTCGACATCGCGCAGGACCGTAACGGCACCCGACGATACCGTGCCCGCGCGGTAGCTCGACAGCGAGATGAACTCGACCTCGGGCGCGAGTCCCACGCCGTGCAGCGTCCGGATGAGATCGGCGGCGAACATGAAGCTGCCCTTGAGCACCGCGACAACCAGCAAGCGGTCGGGATTCGCCGATTTGATCTCCTGCGCAAGCTCGCGATTTCGCGCCGCGATCGTATCCGCGTCGAACATCACCCGGAGCTTGGGGACAGTCATGGCCGTCTCACTGCAGGCCGGACGCGATGTCGTGCCGGGTGAAGAACCGGACGACGACGTCACGGCCGTCCATCGGCGGAGATGCCAGCCGCGAGCGGAACGCCACATATTCCTCGGGCGCCAGGTCGGACCGCGGCGGCAGCGCCGTCCAGGCATAGATTTCCTGACCCATCCGGTTGCGCAGGGCGAATCTCAGTCGGGGCACGTCCACGGCGCTCCTGGTCTTGTTGACGATCGTCCCCTCGACAACGAGCACCGGCACGCCGTCCTGAATGTCCTGCGAGGTCTTGAGGTTCTCGAAAGTCATGCCGCGCAGATTGACCGGAAGACCGATCGCGCCGAACAGCGACCCGGTCTGCGGAAAGACCCTCACCACCGTGCTGCGCCACTGAAGCAATGCGGCGAGCACGATGACCAGCGTCACGATGACCACCGGCAGGCCGGGCCGGACCAGCTTCGGCTTCCATCGCTTGCCGGCCTTCGGCGCGGCCTTTGGCGCCGCGCCGGCCCGACGCGACGCGATGGTCTCGATGTCCTCGCTGAGCGGATCGATCGTCGCGGCCGCATCGGCAACCCGGTCGCCGTCCGGGTCCGGGACCAGCGAGGGCGAGTCCGCCACGGCCTCCGGCCCTGCGATGTCGCTCGAGGCCGCCGGCTCGCTGTCGGCCTCGGCGGCGGTCCATTCGCTCATCGCGGGATCGCCCGCATTTTCCCAGCCCGCTGCGGCGTCCGGGCCGGCGTCGCCGGAAAACCCATCGCCAGGACCTTCACGGTCCGGCCCGGCCTCGGCGGTCGCGAGCAAGCTATCGGCGGTCGCCAGCCACGTGGTCCGGCAGCGGGCACAGCGGACCTGGCGCCCGCCGGCGCCGAGGCTCGAGGGTTCGACGCGGTAGGAAGTCGAACAGGACGGGCAGATGATCAACATCGCTCGCTCAACTCGAGGGCCGTCGGGGACCGGAGTGCGGGGTCGTCGGCGCTCGATCGTGGCTCATTGTGTCGGCATCCCGAGGGTACCGGACGCGGTCCGGTTGGTCGACGCCGCGCGTCCGCGCATTTCAGCCGGCGCCGACTCGAAACCGCCCGGCGCCTGCACCACATTAGCATTGCGACCGTTAACGGATCGGAAACCATAAAAAAACACGATATTGCCTGCGAGCACCGTCAGGATGGGATCGAGATCGTTAAAGGAACCTTAGCGCGACGGGCGCCACAAGGTCCGAGCCGCCGATTCGGAGAGCCGCGTGGTCCGATTCGAGAATGTGGGCTTGCGATACGGCCTGGGTCCCGAGGTCCTCCGCGACCTGTCGTTCCGGGTCGAATCGCATTCATTCCAGTTCCTCACCGGTCCGTCCGGCGCCGGCAAGACCTCGCTGCTGCGCCTGCTCTACCTGTCATTGAAGCCGACACGCGGTCTGATCACGCTGTTCGGCCACGACGTCGCGACCCTTTCGCAGGACGCGCTCTCGACCTTGCGGCGCCGGGTCGGTATCGTGTTTCAGGATTTTCGCCTGCTCGACCACATGACGACCTACGAGAACGTGGCCCTGCCGTTCCGTGTGCTCGGCAAGGACGAGCGGAGCTACCGCAACGAGGTCGTCGAGTTGCTCAACTGGGTGGGCCTGGGCGAGCGCATGCTCGCGCTGCCGCCGGTGCTGTCCGGCGGCGAGAAGCAGCGCGCCGCGATTGCCCGCGCGGTGATCGCTCGGCCCCAGCTGCTGCTCGCCGACGAGCCCACCGGAAACGTCGATCCGGTTCTCGCCCATCGGCTGCTTCGTCTGTTCGTCGAGCTCAACAAGTCCGGGACCTCGGTGGTGATCGCCACCCACGACATCGGGCTGATGGATCTCTACGACGCGCGCCGTCTGGTGCTGCACGAAGGGCGACTGCATGTCTATGAATGATGCGCGCCGCATGGCGGAGCTGGGCAGGATGGTGGACGAGGCGCCGCCGCGCGAACGGGCGAGCGTCGCCATGCCGTCGGGCGAAACCTCGATCGTGCCGGCGGATTCGATCGCCGGCCGTGCCCTCATCGCGGTGATCGCCATCATGACGTTCCTTGCCGCGCTGACCCTCGGAGCGGTCGTGCTGGTGCGTGCCGCCGCCGGAGAGTGGCAGGCCGCCGTAGCGCGCGAGGTGACGATCCAGATCCGCCCCGTGGAGGGGCGCGACATCGAGGCCGAGATCAAGAAAGCGGTTGATATCGCCAGTGCGGCTCGCGGCATCGGAAGCGTGCGGGCCTACACGCGCGACGAATCGGCACGTCTGCTCGAGCCGTGGCTCGGCTCCGGCCTCGCGCTCGAGGATCTGCCCGTGCCGCGGCTGATCGTGGTGCGCATCGAGGCCGACAGCGCTCCCGACCTCGGCGCCCTCCGCAAGACGCTGACCGACCGCGTGGCCGGCGCCAGCCTCGACGATCATCGGGGCTGGATCGACCGCATGCGCGCGATGGCAGGCTCGGCGGTCGGCATCGGCATCGGCATCCTGGTGCTGATGCTGGCGGCGACCATGCTCACCGTGACGTTCGCAACCCGCGGTGCCATGTCGACCAACCGTCCGATCATCGAGGTTCTGCATTTCGTCGGCGCCAAGGATGGCTTCATCGCCGGGGAGTTCCAGCGCCACTTTCTCCTCCTCGGGCTCAAGGGTGGCGCGATCGGCGGGGTCGTCGCGATGACGCTGTTCGCCATCGCCGGCCTCGTCGGCGACTGGTTTACGGCAACGGCGGGACAGGAGCAGGTCGCGGCCTTGTTCGGCAGCTTCGCGATCGGCGTTTCCGGCTACGTGGCGATCACCGGGCTCATCGTCGTCATCGGCGGGGTGACGGCGGGCACCTCGCGACTGACCGTCTATCGCACGTTGCGAGCGATGGAGTAGGCGACATCGCCGCTCGCCGGCCGAAACTTGCGCTATGATGCCGGGGAGGCGGGCTGATTCCGGCACTCTGCATTGCATTGGTCGAAGCGGAACGCCGATATTCGGTCCATGTTTCCGCGCCGGGCCGGTCGGCAGGCCGGGTGTGGTGGAAACCACTGGGAACGCGGCGGATGGCGATCGTGGAATCGCGAACCACCCCGACTCCGGCGAGTGCCGTTGCGGCGCCGCGTCCGCGACGCCGGCTGGCGCGTGCTGCCGCTGTCGCCATCCTGACGGTGCTGGCAGCCTTCGCCGGCGGGTTCGTGTGGTTTGTCGGATGCGTGCCCAGCGCCGAGGTGGTGCTCGACCGCGATGCCGACGGCATCGTGGTTCTGACCGGGGGCGCCTCGCGCATCGCCGACGCCATCGACCTCCTGGCATCGGGACGCGGCAAGCGTCTGCTCATCAGCGGCGTGCATCCTGCCACCACGTCGAGCGAAATCGCCCACCTGGTGCCGGAGTATCAGCGGCTGGTCACCTGCTGCGTCGACCTCGACCATTCGGCCATCAACACGGTGGGCAACGCGGTCGAGACCAAGCGCTGGGTCAAGGACCGGGGCTTTCGGTCGTTGATCGTGGTGACGTCGAGCTATCACATGCCGCGGACCATGGCCGAGCTCGCCCGGCAGCTTCCCGACGTCGAGCTCATCCCGTTCCCGGTGGTCACCGACAAGCTGCGCGCCGTGCCGTGGTGGTCGAGCGCGTCAACCGCAAGGCTGCTCGTGTCCGAATATCTCAAGTACATCGTGGCCCAGGTCCGCATGCGGGTCGCCCCCGCCTCGGCGCCCGCCAGCCTCGCGAGGGACGGCGGCAGCGCCTGATCGTCCCGAGCGTCGTGGCGGACCCGCTTCGGCGACCAGCCGCGACAGCTCCAACATCCATTGCGAAAGGTCCGGGCCGCCGTGCTCATCATTGCCCGCTCGCTCCTGTTCGCCGGCCTGTTCCATCTCAACCTCGCGGCCCATCTCATCGCCGCGTTGCCGACGCTGGCGATGCCGCGGCGGCGGATCATGGCGATCGCGAAATCCTGGTCGCGCGCCAGCGCCTGGCTGTTGCGGGTGGTCTGTGGCATCACGGTCGAGTGGGCGGGGCTCGACCGTGTCCCCGCCGGGCGGCTCATCGTCGCCTCCAAGCACCAGTCCACATGGGAGATCTTCGCGCTCATCGGCGCCTTCGACGACCCGGCGTTCATCATCAAACGCGAAGCGATGCAGATCCCGTTGCTCGGGTGGTGCCTGCGCAAGGCCGGCATGGTCGTGGTCGACCGCGGCGGCCGACCGGCGGCCGCCGCGCTGACCGAGCAGGCACGTCACGAGCTTGACCGCGGCCGTCAGCTCATCGTGTTTCCCGAAGGAGCGCGGCGGCGTCCCGGCGCCGAGCCGGTCTATGGCGACGGCGTCGCGCGGCTGTATGCCGAGACCGGGGCGCCCTGCCTGCCGGTCGCATCGAGCTCGGGGATGGTCTGGCCGCTGCGATCGTTGGTGCGTCGCCCGGGCACGATCCGGGTCGAGCTCCTCGATGTGATTCCGCCCGGCCTGGCCGGACAGACGCTGCTCGAACGCCTGGAGGGTGAGATTGAAGCCGCGACGGCGCGCCTGACCGGTGGGCGCGCCGCGGATACGCCGGAGAGCTGATCGATCCTCGTTCAGCCTGACTGCGCGTCGGCGTGGGATTCATGCGCGCCGCGCAGGCGCTCGGCGAGGAGGTGGAGCCCGGCGTCGCGGCATCCGAGCGCCTCGAGCTCCCTGACGGTGGCCAGCACATAGTCCCGGTTGGGTCCCGACTGTCCGTGCCCCTGGCGGACGTGATGCAACTGGGTTGCCAGATCGAGCCTGCCGGCATATTGCGCGTGCCCGCGGTCGACGATGAAGCAGACGGCGCGCACCCGCCGTTCGGGTCGGGTCAGCAGCAGGACCGGACGCACGGTTTCGAGGTACACCATGGTGACCTGCTCGCGCGCCCGCAAATAGGCGAGCGTGACCGCCCGGTCGATCGCGGCGACGCGGTAGGCGATGCCGCGGCAGGTGCCGCCGCGGTCGAGCCCGAGCACCAGGCCGGGCCGTTCGGGAGTGCCGCGATGCACGTGGGAGAGCACGCAAAGCGCCCGGTGGGCGCCGACGAGGCGAGCCGGGACGCGGTCGGCGAACGCAAATCCCGGCCGCCACATCAAAGAGCCGTAGGCGAATACCCAGAGGTCGTCGTCGGCATGGTCGAATGCTGGCGTCATCGGGCGATGCGGCGTTGCTCGTGAGACGAAACGTCGGACCGCCTAACAGGCGCGGACAATTGGCGCAACCGGCACGGCCGGGTACGCTTTTCGCCGCACATTGCCTTGGTTCCGATCATTTCCAGGATCACATTCGCCCGCCAAA
>Ga0181526_10003056_pt1 | contig 13962 bp, 11 predicted proteins | sample PEATcosm2014_Bin_35_FD_119750 | JGI IMG/M metagenome (GOLD analysis project Ga0181526, IMG submission 119750) | Peatland microbial communities from MTU Mesocosm Facility, Houghton, MI, USA - PEATcosm2014_Bin06_30_metaG | ecosystem: Environmental > Terrestrial > Soil > Wetlands > Peat | place...
ACCGCGGTGGCGATCTGGGTGACCGTCATCGCCATGCCGGCCTGCAGCCCGGCGGAGACGGCCGAGCCGGCGTTGAACCCGAACCAGCCGACCCACAGCAGCGAGGCGCCGATGAAGGTCAGCACCACGTTGTGGGCGGGCGCCGTGTCCTTGCGCTTGCCGAGCATGATGGCGCACATCAGGCCGGCAACGCCGGAATTGATGTGGACCACGGTGCCGCCGGCGAAATCGAGCACCTTGAACCAGCCGGCGAAATCGCCCTTGTCGTCGGTGTTGGCGGAGCTGAAATAGCCGTCCGGGCCCCACATCCAATGCGCGATCGGGCTGTAGACGAAGATCGCCCACAGGCCGATGAACCACAGCATCGCGGAGAATTTCATGCGCTCCGCGAAGGCGCCGGCGATCAGTGCCGGCGTGATGATCGCGAAGGTGAGCTGGAAGCACAGATAGACGGTTTCCGGGATGGTCGGCGCCAGCGAGTTGGGATTGCCGACGTTCTTGGCGATGTCGCTGACGATGCCCTGCAGGAACGCCCGGCTGAAGCCGCCGATGAACGGCGTCCCCGGCGTGAACGCCAGGCTGTAGGTCACCACGGTCCACAGGATGGTGATCAGACAGGTGATCGCGAAGCTCGTCATCACGGTATCGGCGACGTTCTTCTTGCGCACCATGCCGCCGTAGAACAGGCCGAGGCCGGGCACGGTCATCATCAGCACCAGCGCCACCGAGGTGAGCATCCAGGCGGTGTCGCCGGAGTTCGGCGAGCAGTCCTTCAGCGTCTTGGCGTCACACGCCGGCGCCGCCGCAGCCGGAGCGGCCGCAGCCGGAGCGGCGGCGGGCGCCGGTGCCTGGGCGAACGATGCGTCGACCAGCGCCACCGTAATGAACGCGGCGAAGACGAGACCGCATACGAGGCCCGCCAGTTTCTTGAATGTCATGAGTTGACTCCTGTCCGTAACGATGTGGTGCCGGTTCACAGCGCCGTCTCGTCGGTTTCGCCGGTGCGGATGCGCATCGCATGGTCGATCCCGAACACGAAGATCTTGCCGTCGCCAATCTCGCCGGTCTTTGCCGCGCCGGCGATGGCGTCGACGACTTTGTCGACCTGGTCGGCGGTCACCGCCACCTCGATCTTTATTTTCGGCAGGAAATTCACTGCATATTCGGTTCCCCTGTAGATCTCGGTATGCCCCTTTTGCCGCCCATAGCCCTTCACCTCCGTCACTGTCAGGCCGTGAACCCCCGCCGCCGTCAGAGCGTCGCGCACGACGTCGAGCTTGAACGGCTTGATGATGGCCATGACAATTTTCATGGGTATCAACCCCCCGATTGAGCCCGATCACCATGCGTATGACGACCAGGCGGCCTCACCTGTGCGTTGCCCGCGAGTTCGCATCCTCTTTAGGCATTGCGTCGGGGGAGGGAATCAAGCCTCGTGCCACATCCCGCTTGCGCGCCTAACATGCTGGAAAGACTTGCTCTTTTCCTGGTGCGCGATGATCCGGCAAGTGCCCGCCGGGATCGCTGCCAAAATGGACGGCAGTGCTGCCTCTATTTTCATCGGCAATTGAAAAAGCCGATTGCCGCTGCGGCAGGGCCGCTGGTGCGCAGCTGATGCGCGGGGTGGAATTGCGAATCACACCATGGTCGATACGATCCGGCGGCCGCAACTTCGATCACCGGTCACCGGACCCCATGGAGGCGACCCTTGCATCGTTGGATCGGCTGCATCGCTTCGCTGCTGCTCGGCCTGTCTGCGGTTACTGAGCTGCGCGCCCAGAGCTCGGCGGATGAGGCCGCAGCCAAGGTCGATCCTCCGGACGCCGAATACCGGGCCGGCACCCAGGACCCGGATCCGTCGGTCGAGCGGCGGCTGCCGGTGGTCGCGCCCTATCGGGGCTACCTGCCGGCGGTCATCGAGCTCGCCAGGATGCCGCCGGTCGGCGACCAGGCTGCTGCGCCGTCCTCGGCCGCGTGGGCGGCCGCCTATGCGGCGCGCGGCTACTATGTGGGGGCGCTGGAAGGCCGCGACATCAGTGAGCCGGCGAACCTGCCGAGCCCCAGCTATGTCTATCACCTCGCACGTCAGGGCGGCTGCGATGACGGAACCAACATTCCGCGTGTCGTCGAGGTGCTGCGGCGGGGGGCGCCGTCGCTCGCGGAGCAGCCGTTCACCGCCGATTGCGTGCCGCCGGCATCGCCGTCCGTGGTCGCGTCGGCGCACGATTTCCGCGTCCAGGGCCTGCGCCGGATCGATCTCAAGCGGATCGACGACGTCAAGGGCGAGATCGCCGGATCCAACCCGGTCATCGTCGAGCTCCGCGTCGGCGCCGCCTTCCGGCGCCTGCGCGGCGGCGCCACGTTCGCGGAGACGGACGCCGATGCCGCCGGCAAGGATACGGCGTCGCAGTTCGTGACGCTCACCGGCTACGACGAGCATCGGCAGGCCTTTCGGCTGGTCAATTCCTGGGGCGCGGGCTGGGGCGATCGTGGCTATGCGTGGCTCGGATACGACGCGTTCCGCACCCACGTCGCCCGCGCCTACGTGCTCGACCTGGCGGCGCCGAGGCGTGCCAAGGCGGGAGGCCGGACGGCCGGCAAGGGCGCCGACGATCTCGCCGCTCTGGAGGATCTGGCCTGCGGAAAAATCCGCGCGCGCACCGACGGCGATCGACAGGCGCTGTCGGGCTTCGTCGCCTCGGACGCCGACCTCGATGTCGTCAATGCCGTCGCGGCTCGGGCGCAGGCGACCTTGGTCGCGGATGTCGCGGTGACGCCCTGGCCGCTGTGCGAGGCACTGCAGACGCTCGATCACCCGCTTGCCGCGGCGGACCCGCCGAAGATCACCGTGGGCGGCGGCGGCACGCTGCGCGCCGGCGACACCATGACGATCGAGGTACGGTCCGCCGGTCCGCCACGCCACCTCTACGTCTCCTACATCCAGGCGGACGGCTCGATCATGCACCTGGCACAGCCGGGCGCCACCGGCGATCCAACCTCAGCCGCCCTGACGTTCGGCGACGGCCGTGAGGGTCGCTCGAGATTTCTGGTGGGCCCGCCGTTCGGCCGCGAGATGATCGTCGCCATCGCGTCGCCGCAACGATTGTTCGACGCCGCGCTGCCGGCCCGGCAGGCGGCGCGCGACTATTTGACGGCCCTGCGCCGCGCCCTGATCTACCGGCGCTCCCCCGACCAGCCGGACGTCGAGGCGAGCGCCGCCATCAAGATCCTCAGGACCCAGGCGCGATAGTTTCCCGGCGGCAAAGCGGCGCCCTGTAGCCGCATGAAGCCAAAGCGGAATGCGGGAGCGGCCTCGACAGGCGGCACCGCCGCTCCCGGATTTCATCCGGGCTGCGAATGCCGTCACTCGGTCAGCGATTCGGCCAGCATGCGCCGGCACTCGGCCAGCTCGTGCAGCATCGCCTCCAGCTTGCGCTTGTCGTCGGGCGAAAGCCCGATCGGTACGGCGGCGCCTCCGCCGTTGGCGAACAGCCGCGGCTCGGACCCCGGCGACCTCGCGTCGGCAATCGCCGGAAGATTCAGGGACCCGTCGTCATGCTCGTCATTCTCGCGATCGGACGACGGCTCGTCGAGGCGCGCCATCGGCACCTCGGCGAAGATGTCCTCGATCGACGGCTCGATCCGTTCCGCCCGCGCGTCCGCGCCGCCGTCCTGCGGATCGCCGACCGAGCCGAGCAGCGACGGCAGCAGCCCGAACAGCCCGCGACCGCGTTCGACCTCGGCCTCGCCGCGCGCGCGCCCACCGGGCGGCGGACGCGCCGGCGGGGCGCTCTCGCCCGGCTCCTGATGGTCGGTCGGCGAGCGCTCGGGCTGCGGCGCGCCAGCCTTCCACACCGACTGGACGAACTTGATGCCCTCGTCCTTGAGGATGCGCTGGACGCCGCGGATGGTGTAGCCCTCGCCGTAGAGCAGATGGCGAATGCCGCGCAGCAGGTCGATGTCGTCGGGCCGATAATAGCGCCGGCCACCGCCGCGCTTCATCGGCTTGATGTGACTGAAGCGGGTTTCCCAGAAGCGCAGCACGTGCTGCGGCAGATCGAGATCCTCTGCGACTTCGCTGATGGTGCGGAACGCGTCGGGCGCCTTGTCCAATGCCGCCTGCTCCATCCGCTGGCGCATGCTCCGGCGAAGTCGAGCTCTCACCGCACCATGCGCAACACAACAAACACTATTTGCGGGCGCCGTCCAAACCGGAATTGATCCGATGCTTGAGGATCGCCGACGGCTTGAACACCATGACCCGGCGCGGCGAGATCGGAACTTCCTTGCCGGTCTTGGGATTGCGGCCGAGGCGCTGTCCCTTCTTGCGTACCACGAAGGATCCGAACGACGACAGCTTCACGGTTTCCCCGCGTTCCAGGCAGTCGGTGATCTCGTTGAGCACCAGCTCGACGAGGGTAGCGGATTCGGTGCGCGACAGCCCAACTTTTTGATAGACCGCCTCGCACAGGTCGGCCCGTGTCACCGTTTTTCCCGTCATCGTGCTGCCCCGCCCGGCGGTCAACGTATCCGTCTGAATTATCTACGATATTCATATGTGGTGACAGCCGTCAACGGGCTCCACGCGGTTAATCCGGCTACCAGCGCAACAAGGCGGCGCCCCAGGTGAACCCGCCGCCCATCGCTTCGAGCAGGACGAGGTCGCCGCGCTTGATGCGGCCGTCGGCGCGGGCGACCGCCAGCGCCAGCGGGATCGAGGCCGCCGAGGTGTTGCCGTGCCGGTCGACCGTGATCACCACCCTGGCGGGATCGATCCCGAGCTTGTGGGCCGAGCCGTCGATGATCCGCTTGTTGGCCTGGTGCGGTACGAACCACTGCACGTCGGCGGCGGTGTAGCCGGTGAGCCGGAACGCCTCCTCGACGACGTCGGTGATCATCGCCACCGCGTGACGAAAGACCTCGCGGCCCTCCATGCGCAGATGGCCGACCGTGCCGGTCGAGGACGGGCCGCCGTCGACATAGAGCTTCATCTTGTGGCGGCCGTCGGAGCGCAGGCGGGTCACCAGCAGCCCGCGATCCTGGATGGTACCGGGCTGATTCTCCGCCTCGACCACCAGCGCGCCCGCGCCGTCGCCGAACAGCACGCAGGTCGAGCGGTCGGTCCAGTCGAGGATGCGCGAGAAGGTTTCGGCGCCGATCACCAGCGCGCGCTTGAACGCCCCGGTGCGCAACAGCCCGTCGACGGTGGCGAGCGCGAAGACGAAGCCGGAGCACACCGCCTGCACGTCGAACGCGGCGCCGTGGGTGATTCCGAGGCCCGCCTGGATGGAGACGGCGGTCGCCGGAAACGTGTTGTCGGGCGTCGAGGTGCCGAGCACGATGAGGTCGATGGTCTGCGCGTCGATCCCGGCGTCGGCGATCGCGGCCCGCGCCGCCGCGAGCCCGAGGTCGGAGGTCAGCTCGCCCGGCGCCGCGATGTGGCGGGCGCGGATCCCGGTGCGCTGCGTGATCCACGCGTCGGTGGTCTCGACCATGCGCGCCAGCTCGTCGTTGGCGAGGATCCGTTGCGGCAGGTAGGAGCCGCAGCCGAGCACGACGGAGCGCAGCTGCGTCACGATGCGACCCCGTCGACTTTGCCTGCCATCGCGGCCTGCTCGATCTTGGCGCGCAGCCCATGCCGCACCATGTCGTAGCCGATATCGATGGCGGCGGCGAATCCTTCGGCGTCGGTTCCGCCGTGACTCTTGATGACGATGCCATTCAGTCCGAGAAACGTCCCGCCGTTGGCTCTTCGCGGATCCATCTTCTCTCCAAGCATGGCGAACGCCTGGCGCGCCAGCAGATAGCCGAGCCGGGCGCGCCAGGTTCGCGTCATGGCGCTGCGCAGGTAGGAGGCGATCTGCCGGGCGGTGCCTTCGGCGGTCTTCACCGCGATGTTGCCGGCGAACCCTTCGGTGACCACGACGTCGACCGTGCCGGTGCCGATGTCGGTGCCCTCAACGAAGCCCGCATAGGCGAGCCCGGGCAGATTGCCTTCGCGCAGGATCTGTCCGGCCTCGCGCACCGCCTCCAGGCCCTTGACCTCCTCGACCCCGATATTGAGCAGGCCGACCGTCGGCCGCTCGAGATCGAACAGCACGCGCGCCATCGCGCTGCCCATGATGGCGAGATCGACCAGACGGCGGGCGTCGGCGCCGATCGAGGCGCCGACGTCGAGCACGACCGACTCGCCGCGCAGGGTCGGCCACAGGGCGGCGAGCGCCGGGCGATCGATGCCCGCGATGGTCTTGAGCTTAATCGTCGCCAGCGCCATCCAGGCCCCGGTATTGCCGGCCGAGACCGCGGCGTCGGCGTTGCCCTGCTTGACCGCGTCGATGGCGAGCGCCATCGACGATTTCCATCGCCCGGAGCGCAGCGCCTTGCTTGGCTTGTCGTCCATTTTGATCGCCACGTCGGTGTGGACGATGCGGGCCGCCGCCTTGAGCTGCGGGTGCGCGTCGACCAGCGGCTGCAGGACCGCGGCATCCCCGAACAGCGTGAACTCCATGTCCGGGTGACGCATGAGCGACAGCTCCGCGCCCGGAATCACGATCGGCGCGCCGATGTCACCCCCCATGGCGTCGAGGGCGATGCGGACCTTGTCGGACATGGATCGACCTTAGCGGAGGACACACCGGATGCCTGGTCCCGAGACGATCGCCGCCGGTTGCGGACGCGCAGGAATACCGGACCGGCCGCGGGACATAACAGACCTGCGGCGCGGATGAAAGTCTCGCGCATGCTCCGGCTGTGCTGCGGCGAGGTCGCGGTTACCGAACCTTGAGGGAGACAGCGCCTGTGGGCTGGCGCCGGCACGCTCGGATCGAGCCGGTGGCTCGGTCACGCCGACCTGCCGGCCCGCTACGGGCGTTCGCGGTCGGGCTTCTTCAGGGGCGCGAGCACGTCGAAAGGGCCGCTGCCGGCATCGGCCACCGGTGGCGCTTCGAACACGGCATCGCTCTTGCGCGGATAAGGATCGATGCCGAGGATCAAGAACTCGGTGGCGATGGCGCCGAGATCGACGGCGGCGCCGATCAGCGGCTCCGGCGGGTCCGGGGCGCCGATGGCGATCTCGGCCGGCTCCCGGTCGCCGGCGTCCGCGGATCCGGGCGCGAACGCCACGTCGACCGCCTCGCTGATCCGGTTCTCGATCGGCTCCAGGGTCACGATACAGGTCTGCCGCACCGTGGCCGAGACGTCGCCGCTGACGCGAACCCCGTCGCGCCCCACGCGCGTCAGCTCGAAGGCCGCCTCGAGACGCTCGATGCCGGCGACGCCCGCCTCCCTGGCGACGGCGCTCCGCGTCGCCTCGTCGGCGGTGAGGGCGACCCGGCGACCGGCCTGCGGCACGTCATCGATCCGGACCTTCGCCGTCCAGGGCTGACTCGCCATCCGCATCCTCGCGCTCCCTTATCGGCCGTCACCGCCGCACCCACGATGCGCAACACAGCACGCGGGAAAGGGGCGTCCGGCCGGCGGCGCTGCGCCGTCAGCGGCATGCTATTGCGATCGCGGCCCGACCACCAGATCGGACCCTCGACCCCCCGCTGATGGGTTGACCACGCGAAAGCCATTCCGTTGCGGGCGGGCTCCGGAGCCCAACCTCCGAGGGCGGCCCGGACCTCGGCGTGCCACGATCACGCCACAGAGCCCGTCGAAGAGTGCCGGCCGACCGGCGGGGCCGCGTCGACCGAAATGCGCGCCGGAGCATGTCCGGGAAAAAGCCTGCCCCGGACTTGATCCGGGGTGGACACCCGGTTTTCCGCAAGGAAATGCGACAAGGATCGAAACGAGAGCGCTTTCCGCTCACTGCCCGTGGGACTTCATTGTCAACCTTATCGGAAAGCGCTGTGGCAACTCGGGGGTACGGCGTTGCAATCCGTCGTGCTGCGGGATAGGTCAAAGGTCACTGGGGATATGGGACAGCGAATGAGTGGCCGTGACGAGCTTCGCCGCCGGAACCGCAGGATCGGCTCGGTCGCGGCGGCCCTGGGGCTCGGGCTGTGGCTCGCCGGATGCGGCGCCTTCACCCAGAACTACCAGCGCGGCTACGTCATGGCGCCGGGCGCCCTGGAGCAGATCCCGATCGGCGCCACCCAGGAGCAGGTGCTGATCGTGCTCGGCACGCCGTCGACCATCGCAACGGTCAACGGCGAGGTGTTCTATTATATCTCGCAGCGCACCGAGCAGACCGCCTTCATGCCCAACAAGGTGGTCGATCAGCGCGTGGTGGCGGTCTATTTCGACCGCAACCGGCGCGTCGAGCGGCTGGCCGATTACGGCCTCCAAGACGGAAAGATATTCGACTATGTCAGCCGCACGACACCGACCGGCGGCCGCGACCTGTCGTATCTGTCCTACGCTTTCAAGATCTTTTCCACCAAGGATTAAGGCTACTGTCCGGCCGATCGTGCCGCGCGGGCTCGCGCGATGAGCGGTTGCAGATAGCTGAGCGCCTCCGCCGAGCTCCAATCGATGGAGCCGTTCAAGCGGCCGATCTCGCGGCCCTCGTGGTCGATCACGACGGTGGCCGGGAGACCCGTGGTGGCGAGATCCTTGGCGACCCGCCCGCGGGGATCGAAGTACTGCGGCAGGGCCGCGAGCCCGGCGCGGTGGTAGAAGGCGTCGACGACGCGCTTGCCCTCGCGATCGAGCGACACCGCCACGATGGAGAACGGTTCCTCGGCCAGGCGCGATGCCAGTCGGTCGAGGGACGGCATCTCGCTGATGCAGGGCGGGCACCAGGTGGCCCACAGGTTCAGCACCACGACGCGGCCGCGGAAATCGGCGAGATTGGTGGCGTGTCCCTTCTGGTCGAGGAAGGCGAGCTCGGGCGCCGCCTGCGGCGGATCGATCGCCTCGACCGCAAAGGGCCTGGGCTCGTCGGAACCCTGTGCGCCCGCCAGTCCGGAGCCAAGCGCTGCGAGCGCGACGCAGAGGGCGAGGGCCGGCCACGCGCTGCAGCTGCCCGGCTTCGGCGGTTGCCGCGCCGCGCGCGCGGCGGTCCGGATTGCGGGTCCTGCGGTCATGGCCTGCTCTCGTGCTCGACGATCCGCCGCAGCATGTGGAAGGCCGCATTGTAGGACTGCTGCTGCGTCTCGTCGGCCTGCGAGTAGAACCGGTTCCCGAGCGCCGCCCTGCTGATCCCGGCGGATTCGACCAGCACGCCGACGCGGCCGGCGCCGACGTCGGCCTCGGCATAGATCGGCCGGCCGTCGGAGTCGGTGAGCACCGGGTAACCCCCTTGCACGGTCGCGATCGGCCGCAGCAGTCGCAGCTTCGGAGCCCCCTCCTCCGGCACCACGGTCTCGGCCTCGCTCGCTATCGTGTCGTTTCCGACGGCGAGACCGAACGGCCGGATGATGTCGTTGGTGGCGCTTCCGGGGCGGTACATGCCGTCGACGACCAGCAGCCCGCCGCCGCCCGAGACGAAGCGCACGATCGCGTCCTGCTCGGCGCGCGTCGGCGCGCGCGTCGGATGCGCCACGATCACGGCCGCGCTGGTGTCCAGCGCCGCCATGAGATCATCGGCGAAGGCCGGCACATAGTTGAGCCGCTGGATCGCGAGGACGAAGCTGTCGAAGCCGTCGAGGTCGAACCGCGGATCGGTCATCAGGCCCGGCGGATAGTTGCCGCCCGAGAGCGAGCGGTCGATGGCCACCGTCTTGACCGGCGCATGGGGCGGCGGAATGGACAGGCTGGCGGCAGCCCTGGCAACGACCGCCGTCCCGGCCGCCACCCCGACCGCGAGGGCCAGCACCGCGATCGCCGTGTCCCACCGTCCGGCGGGAGCCGCCGTGAGCAGCAGGAACAGACAGAGCAGAGCGCCTGCCGCCGCCACCGCCGGCGCGTGCTGCCAGCTGGTCGATGACCGGTTGAGGAACGCAACCGTCGCCAGCGCCATTTCCGGGCGGCCCGGAAAGAACAGGGAGAAGTTGGAGAACGGGGTGCTGTCGGCGAACGCGGCGACGCGGCCGCGGCCGTAGTGGACGGTGGCGAGCTGCGGGAAGAAGCCGTAGTCGTCGGCCGGGTCGAGATGGATGTTCCCGAAGAAGCCGGGGTTGTTGTAATCGGCCTGGTCGGTGCCGAGCGCATAGCCGAGCACCGGCACCCGGGCGGCCGGCGACACCTCGAGCGTGCAGGTGGTCTCGAACTCGAAGGACGGCACCAGGGCTGCGAGCGGATGGGCGAGCCACCGCGGTCGCCGCCAAGTCGAGGGCCCCTCGGTGGCGACGTCGTAGGTGTCATCGGCGCGGAAGGTCAGCCCGAACCGGCGGGAGACCGCATTCATGTAGGTCGACATGCCGAACAGGTCGGTGTGGTCGCCGATCAGATAGAGCCCGCCGCCCTGCTCGACCCAATGGTCGATCGCATCGATCTCCGCCGCGGCGAACGGCTTGGTCGGCGTCTTGATCACCAGCACGTCGGCCGCTCCCAGCGCCGCCGGCGTCAGCGCGTCGTCGCGCCACCGGGTGATGTGAAAATGCCGCCCCAGCAGGTCGTAGAAGTTGCTGTAGGAATATGCGGTGCGCCGGCTGAAGTCCCGAGTGTCGAAGGAGAGATTGGTCGGCTCCCAGATGCCGTGGGCATCGTCGAACAGCACGCGCCCGGCCTTCGGCGTGCCCGGGTCCTCGAAGGCCAGCGCCATGATCCACAGCAGGCCGAGGCCGAGTGCCGCCACCGGGCGCGCCCAGCTCTCCGCCGCCGGCGCCGGCACCGGCACGCGCAACGAGATCTTCGGCGCCAGCAGCGCGAACGGCAGCCAGGTGATCAGGCTCCACCACGGGCTGGTCTCCAGGCCCTGCAGCGGCAGCTCGGGCCGCGCGGCGCCGATCACCACCAGCCGCAGCACCGCATAGAGCACGAGGCCTCCCAGCCAGAGGCCGGCGAGACGCAGCGGGCGCTCGACCGGGCAGAAGGCCGCCACCGCCAGCGCGCCGGCGGCGACGACGAGCGCCACGAACCCGCCCATGCGGGCGGTGCCGGGAAGCCATTCGAGCATCTGGTTGCTGGTATGGACGACGACCCGCCCGTCGACCGCGGCCGCCTGCAGGCCGAGCATGTCGAGCGCCCGGGCGATCAGATCCGCCAATCCGGGCACCGACTTCCACACCGCCATCGCCCAGGCCGCGGTCTGCGCGCCGAGCGCGGTGAGCACCAGCACCGCGGCCACGGCGCCGAGCCGCGTCTGCCAGGTCGGCAGCGCTGCTCCCGACAGGACGAGCCCGATGGCGACGAGCGCGGGCCCGGTGAGCGTCGCGCCCGGCACCGTCTCGCCGAGTGCGAGCTGCCATCCCGCCGCGACGACGATGAGGCCAACATGAATCAAACGGCTGCGGCTCATGGTGACGGGCGACCCTCCAGCAGATGGTCGAAGAACCGCAGGTTGACCGGGTGGAACTGGAATTCGCCTTCGAACCGCTTGTCGGCGAGGAAGCGCCCGTCTCCGACCGCGATGCACCGCCCGGGGCCGACCCGGGTCTCGGCGATCAGCGCAAAATTCTCCCATTGCGCATCGATCTGGACGTCCCGTCCGGGCGCGGCCGTCACCGGCCAGGCGTCGACGAAGTCCACCACCTCCTCGCCCCAGGGCACGTGCACCGGTCCGAGCGGCGTCGCCCCGATATGCAGCCCGCATTCCGCCAGCAGGGCGTTCGCCGCCGACGGGTCGGGCCGCCCGTCGGCCACCAGCACGGTGCCGCCGCGCGCCAGCAACGCCGCGATGGCCTGCCGCTGCCTCGCGCTCGGCGCCATCGTCGGCAGCACGAACGCCGCGAAGCCGGAATGCTCGAGCAGATCGGTTCCGCGGCGGAGGTCGGACAGCGGAAAATAGCCGGCGCGGAACAGCGCCGTGAACACGCCGCCGTAGGAATCGTCGGCGAAGAACTCGTACGGGAACCGCGGCACCGTCCCGGCATCGACCACCGCAACCGAGGCAGCGGGTGCGAGCGGCGCCGGCTGCGGCCGCGGCAGCAGCTGATGGCTGGCATCGCCGACGGCGACAGCCGCGGCAACAAGGGCGAGCGCCCCGGCCGGCCGGTACAGCAGCAGGAGCAGAAGCCCGGCAGCGGCGAGCAGCAGGCCGCCGACCACCGGCCATGGCCCGGGGCGATCCTGCGGCGGCACGCTCAGCCAGCGCAGGATCCGCTCGACGAAATCCGCCGACGACGGCAGGGCGAGCACCTGGAAGGTCGAGGTGTCGCCGAACACGATCACCCGGCCCTGGCCGTGGGCGGCGGCCGCGACGACCGGCAGGTCGCCCAGCCGTTCGCCGACCTGGTAGCGGTAGTCGCCCAGCAGGCCGCCGCGCCCGACGTTGAGGCGGTTGCCGAAATCGCCGAACGCGTAGCGCCCGACGATCACCGGCGACGCCCGGCCGTCGACCAGTTGGAGTGACGCCCCGGTGCCGATCTGAATGTCGACCTGATCCGGAATCCCGGTGGTGATCGGATGCGGACGGACGTCGAGCGCGTACTGCCAGTGACGGCGGACCGGAAACGCCGAATCGAACATGAAACGTACGCCGACCGGGTCGAGCAGGCGGTCGAGGGGCTCCATGACGCCGAACAGGTCGGTATGGTCTCCGAGCACCAGCAGTCCGCCGCCCCGATCGACGAAGCGCCACACCGCCTGGTGGGCGTCGGGCGCCAGCACCTTGCGCGGCATGATGACGACCAGCGCCGACACGCCGGCCAGCGCCCCGGCATCCCCGAGCTCAGCGTCGGTGATCCGCCGGCAGCGGTAGCCGGCCCGCTCCAGCAGGTCCCACATCGATCCGTACATGCCGGATTGGATCAGCCCGTAGCGGCCAATCAGCGGCTTGGAGAGATCGAGGTCGCCGTCGTAGAAGGCCACGACGCGGCCCGGTACGTGCGGCGGGACCGGCCGCGCGCCCAGCAACGCCGCGCCGGCTGCGATCGCCAGCAGGCCGAGCGCAACGAGAGCGCCTCCTGGCAAGGACCTGCCACGGAGTTGAACCGTGATGGCGGGCGGCGGAGCCGGCGGCCCCGACACGATGCCGGTCACCCGTGCCGAGATCGGCACAACGGCAAACACCATGAGGCTGGAGAGGCCGCTCAGCCCGCCCGGAACGATCCGGTTGGGCTGGTCGAGATCGTTGAGATAGGCCGGCGCCGGATTGAGCAGAAGCTGGAGGGCTGCGGCGATCAAACGCTCGAGCGGCATCTGGACGGCCGCGTAGCCGACGACGGCCACGACCACGACCATCAGGTGGGTGATGGCCGCCACCGGCCGGTAGCGCAGCGCCGGGATTGCCAGGATGACCCCGAGCAGCCCGGGCCACAGCCCCGCCGCGATGGGCCCGAGCCGCGTCTCCTCCCCGGCCAGCGCGCTGGCGGCGACCGACACCGCGCCGGCGAGCGACTCGAAGGCCCGCCACAGCGGCGTGACATGGCGCTGGCCGAGGTAGAGCAGGATGGCCGCTCCCACCATGACGGCCGCGGCGTCCATGGCGGCGCCGCCGCGATGTCCGCGGGCGGCCTGCGCCAGCACCGCGACCGCGACGGCGGTGCCGGCGAGACGCGCGGCCTCGCCGTCGTCGCTGCACAGCGGCGCAAGAACCGCTGGCAGCAGCGGTGCGATCGCGACGAGGACGCGCGTCACCGGCTGCCCGGCCGAGGCGCGCCAGGCGGGCATCGCGAGGGTTGCCAGGGCGGCGATCAGCAGAATCTGTGTCAGCCCCGGATTGAACGGCCCCAGCAGGCTCGCGGCGAGCAGGAATGCCACGCCCGCAGCGGCTACCGGCAGGACCGGCTCGGCGACGCCCGCGCGTCGGCGCCGCACTGCGGCCAGGAGATGCTCCAGCAGGCGGCCGCGCTGCGGAGCCCGCCAGGACAGCCGCTGGCGCGCCAGGATGTCGGTCACGGCAGCATCCCCAGCGCCGCGCGGCCCTCGCGGGCGATCATGTCGGTGATGTCCCTGGCGTCCGGCCCGACCTCGAGC
>Ga0181526_10003060_pt1 | contig 13956 bp, 12 predicted proteins | sample PEATcosm2014_Bin_35_FD_119750 | JGI IMG/M metagenome (GOLD analysis project Ga0181526, IMG submission 119750) | Peatland microbial communities from MTU Mesocosm Facility, Houghton, MI, USA - PEATcosm2014_Bin06_30_metaG | ecosystem: Environmental > Terrestrial > Soil > Wetlands > Peat | place...
GAATTTTCAGGCGGCGGAATTTGCGCAAGCTCTGCGGCCGTTGATCGGGCGAGTGGGCGCTTCGCTATTCGCGCTCGGCATCGTGGAAGCGGGGATGGTGGCATGCGTGACGATTTCCACGTCTTCAGCGTATGCGTTCGGAGAAGTCGCGCGCCGTCCACACAGCCTGAATTTACCGATCGGCGAAGGCCGCTCATTTTATTCGGTGCTGTTTCTCTGCGCGGCGGTGGCTGCGGCGATTGTACTCATTCCGGGCCTGCCGCTCGTTTACGTCGTCCTGCTGGTGAACGTGATTGCCGTGCTGGCGATGCCGCCGGCGCTTGTTTTTCTCTACCTGCTGGTCAACGACCGGGAAATCATGGGTGATCTGGTCAGCCCGGGATGGGCAAATGCGTTTGCGCTGATCGTGGTCGTGTCCCTGACGGGCGCCGGGGTGCTATTCGGGCTCAGCGTGATCGCACCGCATTTGTTCGCATTATTGGGTGGAAAGTAGGAGGCTGCCGATGACCGCGAAAGAGCGACAAGAGATCGTCTTAGCGCCAGCCGAGAGGGATTTGATTCTCGGTTCGTTAGAGCACGACCAACTCGCGGGCTTGAAAAAGCACAATATTCCGAGACGCAAGCTGAAGGGACCAGAGCTGGTTGTGCTGTGGTCGCTGCGAATCTACCTGCTCTTCATGCTGGCCGTAGTTTTGTATCAGGTGCTGCACGGCGCGAATTAGCGTCGAGCGGTCAGTTGGCCTTGGCGAGTGCCGTGGCGACTTCCTCGAGATCTGGCACGGTAGGGAAGTCGTACGGTTTGAACCATGCGATGTTGCCGGCCTTGTTGATGATGGCGATGGCGCGGCTGGTGATGCCTTTCTCCGGCAGGTAAACGCCGAACTTGTCCCCCACTGCGCCGCGCGGATTGAAGTCCGCCAGCAGAGGATACGTGATCCCCATTTTCTCCGCGAATGCCTTGTGTGACCAGACGCTGTCCACGCTCAGCCCGAGAATTTGGGCGTCGAGCTTCTCAAAGCGCTTGAGGTCGCTCACGAAACAGGCGTGCTCGTTCGTGCAGGTCGGACTCCAATCCAGCGGGTAGAAGATCATGACGACATTCTTGCCGCGAAAATCCGCTAGCTTGACCTCTTTCTGACTCTGATCTTTCAGCGTGAATTCGGGTGCGGGTTGTCCTACGGCGACGGCCATGACGACTCCTCCGATATGTTTGCGTTGGATTAAGCCAAACGGCGCGTTCGAATGGCAACGCCCGCGGCCAAACTGCAATGATAGCGGAAATTGTGGGCGGGCGCTGGGCATTCCCGCTAAATCGGAATCGGGCGGAGTCAATGGCGGTCGCAATCTGCTACCATCCGGCCTCATGGCGCGGCTATCACCCGAGCAGGCGTATCCGGGAATTGAGTTTCGCAAGCGCACGCGCACGTGGTTTGCGCGGCTAATGCACATTCCGCCGGAGTGTGTCCACCTCGAGAAGCAACAGGACTGGATGGCGATGTTTGCGCCGGACACGCTGTACCTGCGCGGCAAAGCTGCGAAACGCCCGATCCGACCGAGCGCCTCGCCCAATCCGGGCGAGAAGCCGGGCGAGAAAAATGGCCGCTTGCGTCCTGACGTTTCGCTGTGCCGTAGTTGCCTCATCGATCTTTTCGAGCCGGAATTGAGCGAGTTTCGAGGCCCGGTGGTGGCTTTTGAGCCGGACGCGAGCAAGGTCTCGCAATATTTTTTTCTTGCTGTGCCGGATTTCGAGCCCGCAGGTCTAGAGGGGCATGTGGCGGACGCGATTCGCCGTCGCGTGACGGCGCCGGGCGGAAGCGGAGAATGTTCAGTGTGCGCGCGACGGGCCACCTGGCTTTGGTTCTCTCGACGCGAAGTGGAGAGCCTGGACAGTTCGGAGAAGATCATGGAATCGCCCGGCGAATTATTCTGCGCTAAGCACGGTGCATCACAGCTTTGCCGGACGCTCGCCGCAGTGCCGGACGCGAACTTGTTCTACCTCAATACGCCCTACGGCGATTCGGGCGCATACGTTTGGATTTGACGACGATGAGCTTGAAAGATTTAGTTGCGAAATATCTGGCGCTCGGCGGCGGATATGGCCAGCCGGTCGCGATTACGGCATTTGGGCTCGATCGCCGCGAGACAGAGCGCTTGTTCAGCCTTTTCGACGAGGACTACAACATCAGCCGATACCTTCATTTCTCGCGCGGTGAGGGCGAAGCTTACAGCATCAACGGCTTCGAGCAGACGCACCTCACGATCGACGCTGAGATTGCCGCCGTCTTGTAGAGTTTGTCGCATGATTTCTCGAGTCGGTAATTCCAGCACTTCTCGGCGGGGCTTAGCGCCCTCTCAGCCTCTGCGTTATCTTTTCCCTGTGGACACATTGTCTCAAAGTTCTCGCAAAGACAAAGGATAACGCAGAGGCGCGGAGTACGCTGAGATGCGCGGAGGGCAGCCCAAGCAGTCGGAACGGATTGCGCGACTAGTTGGGAAACCTGGGCTATCGCTGCGCCGGCGCCAAGCGGCCGAGCCGCTCACCTAGGTGCGCGTGCTCGTCGAGAAGTTCATGAGGCAGGCGCGCGCCGAACATTTCAATGAAACGTCCGACGCCGGCATGTTCTTCGGCCCAATCGAGTGGGTCCACGCGAAGCAACTCTTCGATTTTCGTGCTGGAAATATTCAGGCCATCGAGTGTCAGCCCATCCGGCGACGGCAACAGGCCAATCGGACTCTCGACCGCGCGGCCCTTTCCCTCGACGCGCTCTAGAATCCATTTCAGAACGCGCACGTTTTCGCCGTAGCCGGGCCAGAGGAATCGTCCCTCGGCGTCTTTGCGGAACCAATTCACATGGAAAATCCTCGGAGGGTGCGGGATGCGGCGGCCGAGTTCCAACCAGTACTGGAAGTAGTCGCCCATGTGGTAGCCGCAAAAGGGCAGCATGGCCATTGGGTCGCGCCGCGTGACGCCGAGCGCGCCAGTCGCAGCGGCCGTCGTCTCCGAACCTAGCGTCGCGCCTACGTACACGCCATGATTCCAATCCAGTGATTCGTAGACCAGCGGAGCAAGCTTCGCTCTTCGCCCGCCAAAAATGAACGCCGAAATCGGCACGCCCTCGCCATCTTCCCAATGCGAAGAGATGGCCGGTGCCTGTCGCGCGGCCACGGTGTAGCGCGAATTCGGATGCGCCGCCGGGCCCATGCTTGGCGACCATGCGCGGCCTTGCCAATCGGCAAGTCCCGACGGCGGTTCGGGGCTCATTCCCTCCCACCACGGTTCGCGCTCTGCCGTGAGCGCAGTGTTCGTGAAGATCGCATTGCGCTGGATTGCCGAGATGACGTTGGGATTCGTGTTTACACTTGTGCCGGGCGCGACGCCGAAGAAGCCCGCTTCGGGATTGATCGCGCGCAGCCTGCCGTCCGCGCCAATGCGCAGCCAGGCGATGTCGTCGCCTACGGTCCAGACGCGATAGCCTTGATCCGCCAGCGCCGAGACCATCATCGAGAGATTCGTTTTTCCGCAGCCGCTCGGAAATGCCGCGGCCATGTACGTCACCCGGCCGCTCGGATCCTCAAGTCCCAGGATCAGCATGTGCTCCGCCATCCAACCTTGCTCGCGCGCCATCCAACTCGCGATACGCAAGGCGTGACACTTTTTCGCGAGCAGCGCGTTTCCGCCATAACCTGAGCCGACGCTCCAGATCAGGCGCTCCTCGGGAAAGTGCAGAATAAAACGGCGGTCGGGATCGAGATCGCCGAGCGAATGTAGGCCGCGCACGAAGTTGCTCGACGATGCCAGCCGCTCTGTGGCCACGCGGCCCATGCGCGTCATGATGCGCATGTTGGCTACGACGTAAGAGCTGTCGGTCAGCTCGACGCCGGCCTGCGCGGACGGCGAATCCGGCGGGCCCATGACGTAGGGCACCACGTACATCGTGCGTCCCGCCATCGCGCCGCGGAACAGCGCGCTGACTTTTTCCTTCGCTTCGGCGGGCGCCATCCAGTGATTGGTCGGACCGGCGTCGGATTCGCTGCGCGAGCAGATGTAGGTGACTTTTTCCGTGCGCGCGACGTCGGTTGGGTGGCTGCGATGCAGGTAACAATTCGGGTAGCTCTTTTCGTTGAGCCGCTGCGTGTGGCCTTCCTCCAACATTTGCTGAAGGATGCGCTCCGCCTCTTCTTCCGAGCCGTCGCACCAGACGATGCGCGCCGGCCGCGTCAATCGCGCGGCTTCCTCAATCCATTGTTCTACGGGCGTGGACACAGAAACTCCATTCGGTTGCGGGCTGCGAATCGGGGCAGGACTTCGGCAGGGAAGCAGGCGCGGCCCCTCGCAAGCGTTGCCTATTCTTAAAGTGTAGGAGTCCGGCGGGCCGGAAGCAAGAAAGCACCGAAATCGAGGTGCTATAATTCTCTCTCGTGTACGCCAGGAAACTCCAGGTTGCCATCATCGTTGACAACGAGAAGCGGCCCTGCCCGCTCGAATGGCTGGACAGCTTTTGCATGCGCAATTTCACGGGCTCGGCTGAATTCGACGACACGCTGCCTCTCGGTGAAGGCCGGATTGAAGCCGGATTGCGTGTGGAGCCTGCAAGACTTGCCGAGGCGCTGTCCGCGTGGCTTACACAGCGCGGCAAAGGCAATGGCCCGCCAGTGCGAGTGGAAATTATTCCCGAATAGGACCCATTCGGTTTGGGGACTGGCGGCCGCGCTTCACCTTGCTCGCAATTTCGATCGCCCCCCGGATTTTGGGCAGGGCCGCGTTCGCTGCTTTCTCGCCAGCTTCGACTAGAAGAGGAGTTTTCTCGAACTCATCCCAGGCAATTTGCCGCACGTTTGGCGCGATGATCACGCTCGCCGCGCTGCGCCATTCGAGATCGGCGTGCTTCTGAAGTATCGCGAATGAACGCGACAGTATGTCTACAACGCCGTTGGGCCGTTGGCCGCTGTCGCTGTCCAAGAAAACCGCTATAACCACATCGGCCCCCATCTCCTGCGCGGCCGCTACCGGAACCGCAGCAGCCAGAAATCCATCCACGAGCATGCGGCCCTGGTATTCCACGGGGCAAAACATGCCCGGATAAGCGCAGGAAGCCCGCAGCGGGGGCCCCAGCGGTCCCTCGCGAAAATAGACGGCGTCGCCCGTCTCAAGATCGGTCGCCGCGATCGTCATCGGAAATCTCAGTTCGGCAAACGACGTCACGCCCAGATAATGCCGCAGGTAGCTATCGATACGATCGTTTGTTGCCAGGCCCATCTTGGAAAGTTTCCACTGGCCAAAATCGCGGAAGCGCGAGGCCGCGCTCTGCCGCTCAATTTGTTCGGTGGAGCGGCCGCTGGCGTAGGAGACGCCGATCATTGCGCCAGCGCTGGTGCCCGCGATGCAATCGATGGGAATCTTGTTTTGTTCGAGCACGCGCAGAACGCCTAGATGCGCGGCGCCGCGCGCGAATCCGCCACCGAGCGCGAGCCCAATTCGGGGGCGCTGCCGGGTGTCAGCATGAGCGAAATCGCGGAGTCTTCCTTTGGCGCGTTCGAGCCAGCGCGGCACATTCCTCCTTCGGCGGGCTTCCCCTTTAATAGAACACCGTACAGTCCGCCGGGATGCCCCTCATTTGCCACGGTTTCCTGCGCATTAAACATTGACCTGCGCGAGGCGCGTTCTGTAACCTGCAATCCGGTCCCGGCCAGTTGGTGCCGCACGGATGGTACTCCGAAGAATCGAAAACGTGGTGGTTTTGGGCGCGGGCACCATGGGCGCCCGCATCGCCGCGCATCTGGTTAATGCGGGCGTGACCACTTCGCTGCTGGATATCGTTCCCTCATCACTCACAGCCGAGGAGCAGTCCAATGGGCTTACGCTCGAAACGCCGGGCGTGCGCAATCGCATCGTGAACGCGGGCGTTGCCGCTGCGGCGAAATCGAAGCCGGCGTCATTTTTTACGCGCGGGCTTGAGAAACGCATTCGCACGGGAAATTTCGAAGACAACCTCGATTGGTGCGTTCAGGCGGACTGGATTGTCGAGGCCGTCGCGGAAAATCTCGAGATCAAGCGCAAATTGCTGGAGCGCGTCGCCGCGCATCGCAAGCCCGGCGCGATCGTTTCCACGAATACATCCGGCCTGCCGGTCGGCCGAATCGCCGAGGCTCTGCCTGAAGAGTTCCGCAAGAATTGGGCCGGGACGCACTTTTTCAATCCGCCGCGCTACTTGCATCTGGTCGAAGTAATTCCCGGCCCGGACACCTCGCCCGATGTTCTGGCGACGCTTTCCGACTTTTGTGACCGGCGGCTAGGTAAAGGAGTCGTCGTCGCGAAAGATACGCCGAATTTCATCGCCAATCGCATTGGCACGTTTTCCATGCTGAACGTCGTGCGTGTGATGAACGAGCTGGGCATGACGTTCGAGCAGGTGGATGCGTGCACGGGCCCTGCGGTCGGCTGGCCGAAATCGGCGACGTTTCGATTGGCGGATATCGTCGGACTCGACATCCTGATTCACGTCGTGCGCAACATTTACGAAAATATTCCCGACGACGAATCGCGCGAAATCTATCGCGTGCCGCCGCTGCTCGAGGAAATGGAGCGGCGGGGCTGGCTCGGCGAAAAAAGCGGTCGCGGCTTCTACCAGCGCGTGAAAAAGGGCGGTGAAAGGGAAATTCTTACGCTCGATCCGGCCACCATGGAATATCGCCCGCGCCAGAAAGCCCGCTTCGCTTCGATTGACGCCGGCCGCACGATTGAGGACACGCGCGAACGATTGCGCACGCTGCTCGGCCCCGTGCTTGCGGGACAGCCGGGCGATCTCGGGCAGAAATTTCTGTGGGCGTCGCTTTCCGAAATGTGCCTCTACGCCGCGCGGCGCGTCCCGGAGATCGCGGATTCGATTGTGGATGTGGATCGTGCCATGCGCTGGGGCTTTGGCTGGGAGCTTGGCCCGTTCGAGTTGTGGGACACGCTGGGCGTCGAAGCCGTGGCGCGCCGCATCGAGAAAGACGGCAAGTTGCTGCCGCCGCTCGTCACAGGGCTGCTCTCGTCGGGCAAGAGTTCGTTTTATCAGTCCGCGCAGGGAGACACTTCTTATTTCGATCTCGCGTCGAAGAATGTTCTGCCCTTGCGCGAAGCCGCTGGCGTAATCATCTTGAAATCGCTGAAAGATAAATCGCAAGAGATCGAGCGCAATTCCGGCGCGAGTCTCATTGATCTCGGTGACGGCGTCCTCTGCTGCGAATTCCACACGAAAATGAACGCGCTCGGCGGCGAGATCTTCGCCATGCTGCACAAAGGCCTGAAACGCCTGCGCGAAGATTTCGACGCCATGGTCATCGCCAATCAGGCCGTGAATTTCTCCGCCGGCGCGAATCTGATGCTTCTGCTCGTGGCGGCGCAAGAGCAGGAGTGGGACGACATCTACCTCGCCGTGAAACAATTTCAGAACGTCAATCTAGCGATCAAACATTCGCCGCGGCCGGTCGTCTCCGCGCCGCAGGGATTGGCGCTGGGAGGCGGCTGCGAAATTTCACTGCACGCCGCACGCATCCACCCCGCAGCGGAAGCCTATATCGGTTTGGTGGAAACGGGCGTCGGACTGATCCCGGGCGGGGGCGGCACGAAGGAAATGTTGATCCGCGCGAACGAGCACGCAGCCGGTGACGAAGACCTCGATCTTTTCCACGCGCTCAAGCCGATTTTCGAGAACATTGCGATGGCGAAAGTCTCCACCAGCGGGGAAGAGGCGCGTGAGTTGGGTTATCTTCGCGCCGCCGATGCGGTCGCGATCAACGGCGATCGCCTGGTCGCGGACGCGAAGCAAACCGCGCTGGCGCTGGTGCGCGCGGGCTATCGCCCGACGGCGCCGCCGCCCGGCGAACCTTCGATTCGCGTGCTGGGCGAAGAATTTCTTGCCGGCGCGAAGCTCGCGATTCACATGCTGCTGCGCGGCGAGTACATCAGCGAGTACGACGCCGTCGTCGCGCGCAAACTCGCAAACATTTTAGCCGGTGGCGCGCTCTCCGCTCGGCAACTGGTCAGCGAGCAATACATCCTCGAACTAGAGCGCGAGGCCTTCGTCTCCCTCTGCGGCGAACGCAAAACGCAAGAGCGCATAGCCCACACCCTAAAGACCGGCAAACCGCTGCGGAATTAGCAGTTTGCGGAAAATCTCAAATTGTTGTCATTCCGAGGCACGCTGCGTGCCGAGGAATCTCTCTTTTCTTGCGTTTTGTACGAAGAGGGATTCCTCGCTGCGCTCGGAATGACATCGCAGCTGCATCTCGCAACAAGCTCCAATCGAACCTAGCGGAATATCGCGAAAGCTCGGCATATAGAGTGCGGCGGCTTGACGCCGCTTTTCCCCGCACCGCCTCGCCTCTACATTCCGCGAGCCTAAATAGTTATCGTCTTGTGTGAAGTCGCACTCGAGCAGCAGGAAATGCCAACGGCGTCGGTTGCACCCCGGCGCAGCCTCATTATACGATGGCCTTGAAATGTCTCGCCGGGGCGTGCACCACTGGAGCGAAACTATGAGACGAGTATTGCTGATGCTCATCGTCGGCTTGCTAATCGCATCCCCGGGTTTCTCCCAATACGTCGAGCCATCCCCACCGCCATCCACCACGCAAGGACCGCCGCCCCCGCCCCCGTCGCCCCTGAATGTCCTGGGCCAGTATCTGATCAAGACGGACGGTAAGAGCGGTGAATACGAGATCGCCCCCGGCAATCCAAGCCAGACGAGGTCTGTGGAAGAGCACAGCGAATGGCATTTGACCTACAGAAATATAAATGGAGCCTCCTGCCTGCACACGGATGTGGTGAACTGGCAGCACATCACGACCACTTACGACAAGACCCAGGACGGTAGCCGGGTATTGCGTACCACGATTGAGACGCAGACACTGGTGAAAGGTAAGTCGCCCAACGGGCAGTTGCAGCCCAATCCGTGCTACTTGACCGCGAACGAGACCTATCCTCTCGATGGGCCGGCAACTCTGTCCATCATCGGTTACACGCCGCTGAAGGGGCCGGGGCATTACAAACTGTATCGCGCGCTGGCGTTGGAGTCTGGCTCCTCGCTGCCCCAAATCGCAGTTGACATCACCACCCAGCAGACTGGCCGTCCAACCACGAGTGAGCTGCATATCTTGACGGCTTCACTCGATATTGAGCGCTGGGACAAGGCGGAGTGGACCACGCCCTATGCCGGGACGATCACGGTGACGAACGACTACGATACGTACATCACTCCGGAGGGTTATGCGTGGCTGACCATCAGAGCGCGCTGGAATACACAGCCGAAGTGACCATCTGGCAGGCGCTCTTCAATTGAAGCGTTGACATGCGCGCAGGCCGAGTTAAAAAATCCGCTTTCGGATCCCGAATCGCGCCAATCCGCCTGTCGAGCACCAGCCGAGTAGATGTCCGGGAATCCCACTGATCAGGCATTGAACGGGCAAATCAGGGTTGCGACCTATCCCGGATTTCTCAGCGGGGTGGGCAATACAATCCGAATGGTGGCGGTTTTCTCCGCGAGTCTCGGCGTACTTCGCGCCTCTGCGTTATCCTTAGCTCCTTCTTAACGCTTAATCGGCGTGTCCCCTCGAGAAAGTAGCGCAGAGACGCGCAGAGAAATCCAGGATCCACCGCTGCATTTATTACGGCTGGTGAGAAATGCGGGTTAGGGCGCATTCGGAAACTGATCCGCTACCCGGCGGCAACGTGGCTTGCTTTTTGCCCCCTTGCGGCATCCAATAGATTGTAGAGTTGTGCTCGCGAGTCAGGTGTTCGCCAGCATAGGTGAAAAATGCGTGAAGCTGTAATCGTCAGCTCGGTGCGCACGGCGGTCGGCAAAGCCGGCAAGGGGACGCTGCGCTCGACGCGCTCCGACGATCTTGCGGCCGTCGCGATTCGCGCGGCGCTCGCCCGCGTCCCCGGCCTCGACCCTAAAGAAGTGGACGACGTCATCCTCGGCTGCGCCATGCCGGAAGGCGAGCAGGGCATGAACGTAGCGCGCATCGCATCGTTGCGTGCGGGTTTGCCGGTGGAATGTTCCGCGATGACTATCAATCGCTTTTGCTCTTCGGGCCTGCAGTCCATCGCCATGGCCGCGGAGCGCATCATGGTGGGCCATGCGGATGTGATCGTGGCGGGCGGCGCGGAGTCCATGAGCATGGTGCCGATGGGCGGCAATAAAATCGCGCCGAACCCCTGGCTGATGGATCACTATCCGGACTCGTATCTCGGCATGGGCCTCACTGCGGAAAACGTCGCGCGAAAATACGGGATCACGCGCGAGCAGGCCGATGAATTTTCACTCGCCAGCCACAAGAAGGCCCTCGCCGCCATTGCCGCGGGAAATTTTCGCGACGAGATTGCGCCGGTAGAAGTGAGCATCACTGCCTTGCCGAATGGCAACGGCGCAAATGGCCGCGCGCCCAAAGTGCAAACTTCAACGCTGCTTTTTGACACTGACGAAGGCCCGCGCGCGGACACTTCGATGGAAGCGCTCGCGAGGTTGAAGCCGGCATTTCACGCGCGCGGCACCGTCACCGCGGGCAATAGCTCGCAGACTAGCGACGGCGCCGCCGCGTCCATCGTGATGAGCGTGGAGCGCGCAAAATCGCTCGGATTGAAGCCGCTCGCTCGATTTGTCGCCTTTGCCACAGCGGGCTGCCCGCCTGAGGAGATGGGCATCGGTCCCGCGTTCGCGATTCCGAAAGTGCTGAAGCTCGCGGGCCTGAGGCTCGACGACATCGCCGTAATTGAGCTGAACGAAGCGTTCGCCGCGCAGGCGCTCGGCGTGATCAAGCTCGCGGGCCTCGATCCCGCGCGCGTCAATCCGAACGGCGGCGCGGTTGCGCTGGGCCATCCCCTCGGTTGCACCGGCGCGAAATTGACGGCGACACTTTTGCGCGAACTCGCCCTCCGCAACGCGCGCTACGGCATGGTAACGATGTGCGTTGGCGGCGGAATGGGCGCCGCGGGAATTTTTGAGCGCCTGAATTAGCTTTGCATTTGCGAAGAGGGCCCGACAGCTCGGCAGGAAGCAGAAGGAGAATTCATGTCCACAGCGACAACCTCTCATGCAGTCACGCGCGGCGGTAGCTTCCTTGTGGAGGCTTGTCCCGCCGACGACATTTTGACTCCCGCGGAGTTCACCGACGATCAGAAGCTCATCGGCCAGACGGCCGAGGAGTTCGTCACAAACGAGGTGGTGCCCGCCATCGGGGAACTCGAAGAGCACAAGCAGGGCCTGATGCCCAGGCTGCTGAGGAAAGCGGCGGAAATCGGGCTGCTGGCTGGAGGCGTGCCCGAAGCGTATGGCGGTTCTGGCCTGGATAAAGTCGCCAGCACGGTGCTCGCGGAAAAACTTGCCATCTACGCCTCGTTTGCCGTCAGCCACGGCGGACACGCGGGCATTGGCACGTTGCCGATCGTCTCTTTCGGCACCGAAGCGCAAAAGAAAAAGTATCTGCCGAAACTCGCCACGGCCGAATGGCTCGGCTGCTATTGCCTCTCCGAGCCGCAAGCCGGCTCGGACGCGCAAAACGTGAAGACGCGCGCCGTACTTTCGCCCGACGGCAAGAACTGGTTGCTGACTGGCCAGAAAATGTGGATCACGAACGGCGGCTTCGCCGATCTGTTCATCGTCTTCGCAAAGGTGGACGGCGAGAAATTCTCCTGCTTCATCGTGGAGCGAAACTCCCCCGGTCTTTCGATCGGCGCGGAAGAACATAAGATGGGCATCAAGCGCAGCTCCACGGTGCCGATTTTTTTTGAAAATTGCTCTGTGCCCAAAGAAAATCTGCTGCACGAAATCGGCCGTGGCCACATCGTCGCGTTCAACGTTCTGAATTCCGGCCGCTTCAGTCTCGGGGCGTACTGTCTCGGCGGCGCGAAGAAAGTCCTCGAAGCCTCGTCCAAATATGCTAAGGAGCGCATTGCGTTCGGCAAGCCTATCGCCGAGTTCGGTCTGATTCGCGCCAAGCTGGGCGAGATGGCGATCCGCCTCTTCGCACTGGAATCCATGATTTACAGGTCGGCGGGGATGATGGACCGCGCGATCGCGGCCGATGCCGCTTCTGACAAAACGCAAGCCGGCATGAAAGCGCTGGAGGAGTACGCGATCGAAAGCTCGATCAGCAAAATATATGGCAGCGAAACCTTGAACTATGTGGTCGATGAAGCCGTACAAATTTTCGGCGGCTACGGCTTCCACGAAGATTATCCCGTGGCGCGCGCCTACCGCGACGCCCGCGTCAATCGCATCTTTGAGGGCACCAACGAAATCAATCGCATGCTCGTCATTCAGATGCTGATGAAGCGTGCGTTAGCTGGGACGCTGCCGCTGCTCGCCGCCGGCGCGAAATTGCAGGAGGAGATCCTGGCCGGCCCTTCGTTCGACGACGCCCCTTCCGGCGCCTGGGCCGATGAGGATCGCATCGTGGAAGGCATGAAGAAATCGTTTCTGCTGGCTGCGGGCGCCGCCATGCTGAAGCACCGCGAGCAACTGGCTGAGCAGCAGGAGATCGTGGGCGCGCTGGCAGACATCGTGATTGATGTTTACGCCGCCGAATCATCCGCCCGCCGAGCCCAAAAGGCCGAAGCCGCACGCGGGACGCAGGCCACCAGCGCGATGGCCGACGCCGCGCGTGTGTTCCTTTACGATGCCGCGGATCGCGTCGAGAAACAGGCGCGCACCGCTCTTGCCGCCGTGGCGGATGGAGATACGCTCCGCACGCAACTCGTCGTTCTGCGGCGTTTCCTGAAGCGCGAATCGGTGGACACCGTTGCGCTGCGCCGCAATGTCGCTGCAGCGGTCACTGCGGGCGATCGCTACCCGTTCGAGAGCCGGTAAAAAACGCGAGTCGGTAACGCGCGAGGCGCGAGCGCCTCTCCTCTGCCCGGCAATTGGGCGAGTCCTTTAGTTTCAGTCGCTTACAGTCGGACGCTGCGTACCTGTCTCCTCAATTAACCCCAAATTAACCTCATCTTCATTCCCTGGAAGCTTGTCCACTGTTTACTGTCGAAGGGACAGGCATCCAGCGAAGCTGGCGGACGAATTTCTTGCACATTCGAACTAACAGAATGCCATAGAAAATCTCCAAATTTGGGATTGTCGCTCCCGAACTAGGAATTACGCGAGTACTGTGCTGAGAGTCCTAGTCCCCGTGGACCGCCTGTACTCTCGTAAATGGAACAGCTTAGCGGCTAAAATTCTGTCGTACCCAATGAGCGTCGTTTGGCCGATTGTTTGCATCTAAGGATTTGAGTTCAAAAAGGGAAAAGGGAAAGGACCCAAGAATTGATGACCCCTCGGGAGATTTATCGGAATCGGAAAGTGCGCGTCACGTTCTGGATTGCAGTAATTGCGCTGGTTGCCCTGCAGCTGTATTACGTGAGAGAGATGCTCGCGCTGCTGATTCTGTTTGCGGCTTTCTTTGCCGTCGCCACGGCGATTGTGCTCGCCCTGTATCTCGTGAATCGCGCCGGCCAATTCAGCTTGTCCAAGGCGGAACCCTATGCCATCTCTGCCGCGCGCGCCGGCCGGCGCGGTTTGGGCTTCGTCGGCGAAGTCAGTAGAAAGCCATTCCGCCGTCAACATTCAGAGACTGCCCCGTAATCGCGCTGGCTGCATCGGAAGCCAGAAACAGCGCGGTCCCGGCGATTTCGTCCGCCGTCTGGCCGCGCCCCTGTAAGATGCTCTGTAGAAACTGTTTAAGCTCTTCTTCCGGGGAGACGCCCAGTCGTTTCCCCAACGCTTCTCCCAACTCCTTCGACATCTGAGTTTCGGTCACCGGTCCGGGGCAGATTGCGTTGACGCGCACGCCCTTGCGCGCCGACTCCGCCGCCGTCACGCGCGTCAAGCCAAGCATGCCCGCTTTAGCCGCCGCGTACGGCGAACCCCACGAAAACGCTGCCTTCGCCGATAGGCTTGAAATATTCAGGATCACGCCGGAAGC
>Ga0181526_10003065_pt1 | contig 13940 bp, 13 predicted proteins | sample PEATcosm2014_Bin_35_FD_119750 | JGI IMG/M metagenome (GOLD analysis project Ga0181526, IMG submission 119750) | Peatland microbial communities from MTU Mesocosm Facility, Houghton, MI, USA - PEATcosm2014_Bin06_30_metaG | ecosystem: Environmental > Terrestrial > Soil > Wetlands > Peat | place...
CGATGGGCAACATGCCGGTGATCAAGGACCTGATCGTCGACATGGACGCGGTTCACTGGAAGAAGATCCAGCGCGTCACGCCGTGGCTGATCAACAAGCTGCCGATCCCCGAGCGCGAGTACATCGTCCCGCGCGAGAGCATGGTCGACATCACGCAGACCGCGGGCTGCATCCAGTGCGGCGCGTGCGTGTCGGACTGCCTGGCCATGGAGGTCGACCCCGGCTTCATCGGGCCGGCCGCGCTGGCCAAGGCCTACCGCTTCGTCGGCGACCCGCGCGACGCCGAGCACCGCGAGCGTCTCACGGCGCTGTCGGAGGACCCGCACGGGCTCTACACGTGCACGCACTGCTTCAAGTGCGTGGACGCCTGCCCGAAGGGTGTGAACCCGATGGGGCAGATCATGCGCCTGCGCCGCATCGCCGGCTCCGACTTCCACATCGAGGACCGCAACAACGGCTACCGCCACGAGCACGCGTTCGTCAACAACGTGCGCCGCAACGGCCTGCTGCACGAGGCCGACCTGCTGCCCGACTCCTATGGCGGCAAGTTCAACCCACGCGCCGTGCCGGAGCTGATCGCCTCGCTGCCCGTCGCGCTGCGCGGCGTGCTGCGCGGCAAGATCACGCCCGCCAAGGCGCTGCTGCACCCGCACAAGGCCTCGAAGGAGCTGCGCGCGATCTTCGACCGCATCGAGAGCAAGCCGGAGCGCTACGAGCTGAACCTCTACGTCAGCGGCACCGACGAGGACAACGAGCCGACGGCGACGGAGGCCACGGCATGAAGGTCGCATACTGGCCCGGCTGCGTGAGCCGCGGCTTCACCCCGGAACTGCACGGAGCGATGGCGGCCGTGGCGCCGCTGCTCGACATCGAGCTGATCGAGCTGGACCGCGCCAACTGCTGCGGCGCCGGCGTGATCTCCGAGCACAACCAGGAGCTCGCCGACACGCTGAACGCGCGCACCTTCGCGATGGCCCAGCAGACCGACGGTGAGCTGATGATGAACATCTGCTCGACCTGCCAGGGCGCGCAGACCGAGTGCCAGGAGCGCCTCGACGCGAGCGCCGTCTACCGCACCCAGATCAACTCCACGCTCTCCTCGGAGGGCCTGCACTACGAGCCCGGTGTGACGAACAAGAACTTCCTCTGGCTGCTGGTCGAGGAGATCGGCCTCGACACGCTGCGCCAGAAGGTGAAGCGCCCGCTCACCAACCTGCGCGTCGGCCCGTTCTACGGCTGCTACATCGTGCGCCCGGCCGCGCGGCTGGGGATCGACCACGACCACCCGCGTCACACCTATCTCGAGCAGGTGATCGACACGCTCGGCGGCACGGTGATCGACTACGCCGGCTCGCACAAGTGCTGCGGCTTCCCGATCATCACGATGAACAAGACGGCATCGCTGCGTCAGGCCGGGCGCCACCTCGGCGACGCCGCCGACGCGCAGGCCGACTGCGTCGTCACGCCGTGCCCGCTGTGCCACCTCAACCTCGACCTCCAGCAGCCGCTCGCCGAGGCGCTGGTCGGCCGCGAGCTGAAGATGCCGGTGCTGCACCTGCCGCAGCTCGTCGGCCTCGCGCTCGGCCTCGACCCCGCCGCGCTGGGCTTCCGCCGCCACATCGTCAAGCCCACCGCGGTGATCGACTGGACCGAGAGCGTCGTCGCCGCCGCGGCCGCGGCCTGACGCGGCACCGCTGTCGCGGCCGATGTCTCGGCCTCGCAAGCGGCCGAACCGTCGACCGCAGGCTGCGAAAAGACGCAGTCGCTGAGGCGAAATTCCGACGGCGGCGAAACAAGCGGAAACACAATGGCCGCTGACGACGTGAACTACACTCGGCTCATGGCTCGCTATCGCCTACGCACCAACCTACGCGGCATGCTGCCCGGATGGGCTGGTCGTTTCGTGCCCAAGGGCTCGCGCGACTGCGGCGCCCACGAGTGGTATCACGCCGGCGACGGCTGTGACCGCTGTTACCACTGCGACGTCGCCACCAGGCCGCACTCTGCTTCGCTCGGCCCGTCGGTCGCCGAGGTGCTCCGCCGGCGACGGTGCGAAGCGCGCACTGAGGCCTGACGCGACGCGCTAACGCGCGCTCGCCGCGACCGCGCGCCCGAGCAGCCCGCGCGCGACCAGCAGCTCCGCGATCTGCACGGCGTTCAGCGCGGCGCCCTTGAGCAGGTTGTCGCCGACCACGAAGAGGTTGAGCGAGTGGCTGTCGCCGAGGTCGGGGCGGATCCGCCCGACCGCGACCTCGTCGCGGCCGGCGTACTTCACCGGCGTCGGCAGATCGTCGAGCACCACGCCGGGGAAGGCCTCGAGCGCGGCGAGTGCCTCCGCGAGCACGGGTGGGCGCTCGAAGGTCGCGCGCACCTCGATGCAGTGGCCGACCATCACCGGCACGCGCACGCAGGTCGGGCTGACGCGCAGGTCGGGAAGGTCGAGGATCTTGCGCGACTCGTTGACCAGCTTCAGCTCCTCGTCGCTGTAGCCGTCGGCGGCCGGCGAGCCGAGCCAGGGGACGATGTTGTAGGCCAGCGGGGCGGCGTGGATCGAGTGCTCTATCGAGGCGATCGCCTGCGCGCCCGCGCCCACCAGCTGCTCGCGCGCGTCGTGCAGCAGCGGCACCTGCGCGGCCAGCTCGTCCATCCCCTTGCGGCCGGCGCCGCCGGCGGCCTGGTAGCTGGTCGCCACCACCTCGCGCAGCCCGAAGGCGTCGTGCAGCGCCTTCAGCGGCAGCATGATCACCATCGTCGTGCAGTTCGGGTTGGCGACGATCCCGCGCGCCGTCCGCTCCAGCGCGTCGGGGTTGACCTCGCTGACCACCAGCGGCACCGCCGGGTCCATCCGCCACGCGCTCGAGTTGTCGACGACGATCGCACCCGCGGCGGCGAAGCGCGGCGCCCACTCGCGCGAGGTGCCGCCGCCGGCCGAGAACAGCGCCAGGTCGAAGCCCGCGATCGTGTCCTCACGCAACGCCACGACGACGCCGGCGCCGTCGAGCTCGCGTCCCGCCGAGCGCTCCGAGGCGAACGGCACGATCTCGCTGGCGCCGAAGCCGCGCGCGGCGAGCACCTCGAGCATGATCCGCCCGACCGCGCCGGTCGCGCCGACCACCGCCACGCGCGGGCCGGCGCTCATCGCGGGCCCCCGAACGGGTCCTCGGCGACGATCGTGCCGTCGCCGGAGAGGCCGAACGCCGCGTGCAGGCCGCGCACCGCCTCGGGCACCCGGTCGGCGGCGATCACGCAGGAGATCTTGATCGGCGAGGTCGAGATCATCTCGATGTTGATGCCGGCGTCGCCGAGCACGGTGAAGACCGTCGCCGCGACGCCGGGGTGGCTGCGCATGCCGGCGCCGACGATCGAGACCTTCCCCATCGACTCCTCCGCCGCGACATGCTCGATGCCCAGCTCGCCGACGATCGCGTCGAGCGCCTCGCGCGCGATCCGCCCGTCCTCGCGCGGGACGGTGAACGACATGTCGGCGCGGCGGCCGTCGAGCAGCGGCTCGTTCTGGATGATCATGTCCACGTTCACGTTCGCCGCCGCCATCGTGCGGAAGATGCGCCCCGCGACGCCGGGCTCGTCGGGCACGCCGAGCAGCGTGATCCGCGTCTCGGCGGTCGAGTGGGTGACGGCGGTTACAAGCGGATGCTCCATCGTGTCCTCTTCGGAGACGACAACGGTACCGGGTCCCTCGTCGAAGCTTGAGCGGCAGTGGATGCGCACGCCATGGTTGCGGGCGTACTCGACGGAGCGCAGCTGCAGCACCCCGGCGCCGGAGGCCGACATCTCGAGCATCTCCTCGAACGAGACGACCGCGAGCTTGCGCGCATCGGGCACGATCCGTGGATCCGCGCTGAACACGCCCGCGACGTCGGTGTAGATCTCGCAGACCTCGGCGCCGAGCGCCGCCGCGACCGCCACCGCCGTGGTGTCCGAGCCGCCGCGCCCGAGCGTCGTCACGTCGTGGCTGGTGGAGACGCCCTGGAAGCCGGCGACCAGCACGATCTTGTCCTCGTCGAGCGCGGCGATGATCCGCTCGGCGCGCACGTCGAGGATCCGCGCCTTCGTGTGCGAGGTGTCGGTGACGATGCCCGCCTGCGACCCGGTCAGCGACAGCGCCTCGTGCCCGAGGTCGTTGATCGCCATCGCGCACAGCGCGCAGGAGATCCGCTCGCCGGTCGACAGCAGCATGTCCAGCTCACGAGGGTCGGGCGCCGGCGAGACCTCCTCGGCCATCGCGATCAGCTCATCGGTGGTGGAGCCGCGCGCCGACAGCACCGCGACGACGCGGTGGCCCTGCTCGCGCTTGGCGACGATCCGTGCCGCGGCGCGCTTGATCCGCTCGGCGTCAGCGACGGAGGTGCCGCCGAACTTCATCACGACAATGCCCATGGGGATTGGAGGATATTGGGGATCGGTGCATGCACCGATCCCGGGGCGGGTGCATGCACCCGCCCCACGGGAGGGCGCATGCGCCCTCCCGAACAGCCCCCCTTCTTTACGCGGAGCGCCGCCCGGCGAAGGCGCGGCCGAGCGTCACCTCGTCGGCGTACTCGAGGTCCGAGCCGACGGGCAGGCCGCTCGCGAGCCGCGTGACGGTCAGCGCCGGCGCGCGCTCGCGCAGGCCGGCCGCGATGTGCAGCGCGGTCGCCTCGCCGGTGGTGGTCGGGTTCGTCGCGAGCACCACCTCACGCACCCCGGAGCCGGTCGAGGTGGCGCGCACGTAGAGCTCCTCGATCCGCAGGTCGTCGGGGTCGACGCCGTCGATCGGCGAGAGCGCGCCGCCGAGCACGTGGTAGAGGCCGCGGTACTCGTGCGTGCGCTCGAGCGGGATCACGTCGGAGGAATCCTCGACCACGCAGATCACGGCGCCATCGCGCCGGGTGTCCTCGCAGATGCGGCAGCGCGGGCCCTCCGAGAGGTTGAAGCAGATCTCGCACTGCCCGATGCGCTCCTTGACCTCGGTGATCGCGGCCGCCAGCGCGGCGGCGTCGGCGTCGTCCGAGCGCAGGATGTGAAAGGCGAGCCGCTGGGCGGTGCGGTTGCCGATCCCCGGCAGCTTCGACAGCTCGCTGACGAGCCGCGCGATCGGGGGCGCGTAGCTCAAAAGCCGGGCAGTCCGAGGCCGCCGAGGGCGCCGAGGTCGAGACCCGCGGTCGCGCCGCCCATCTTCTGCGCCGCCAGCTCCTGTGCCGCGCGCAGGGCCTCGTTGACGGCGGCGAGGACCATGTCGGCGAGCAGCTCCGGGTCGTCGGGGTCGATCGCGGCTGGGTCGATGCGGATCTCCTTGACGACCAGCGCGCCGGTCACGCGCACGCTGACCATGCCGCCGCCGGCCGAGGCCTCCACCTCCGCCGCCGCCAGCTCCTCCTGGGCGCGCGCCATCTCGGCCTGCATCCTCTGCACCTGCTTGAGCATCTGCTGCATGTTGGGCTGGGGCATCAGCCGGCCTCCTCCTCCTCGTTGCCTGAGAGCTCCTCGGCGCCGAACTCGTCCTTCAGCAGCCCCACCAGCTCGTCCTCGCTGAGCGGCTGCGGCTGCGCCGGCGCCTGTCCCTCGCGCAGCTCGTAGCTGAACGTCAGGACATGGCCGGTGACGGCGCGCACCGCGTCGGCCAGCGCGCTGCGGGTCGCCCGCTCCTCCGCCTTCTGGCGCAGGAAGGCGGCGTCCTTGCCGAACGCGAGCACCAGGCGGTCGCCCGCCAGCTCGACCGGGCTGGCGACGTCGACGACGGCGCCGAGCATCGCGTTGGACGCGCGCACGCTGTCCAGCACGTCCGGCCAGAAGCCGACCAGGCGCTCGAACGTCAGCTCGCCCGCGCCGGCGCTGACGGGCGGCGGCGGCGGCACGACGCGCTCAGGCTCAGGGTCGGGCCCGGGCCCGGGCTCGGGGAGGTCGGGTTCGACCGGGGCGGGCGCGTGATCCGCCGGGTCGGCGTGCGTCTCGGGCGCCGAAGCAGGCACGGAAGGCGCACCCTGCTCGAGCTGCTCGAGCCGGGCGGTCAGAGCGGCGAGGCTCGGGTCGAGGTCGGCGCGGGCGGCCTTGACCAGCGCCAGCTCCAGCTGCGTGCGGGCGTCGGCACCGGCGCGCAAATGCGCCAGCGCCGCGGCGAGCAGGTCGAGCGTGCGCACGAGCGCGCCGGAGCTCAGCCGGGCCGCCTGGTCCACGAGCCGCTCGTCGCGTTCGGGCGTGAGGCTCAGCTCGGCCGGGACGCCGCCGCCCTGCATCTGCACGATCAGCAGCTCGCGCGCGTGGATCTCCAGCTCGCGGATGAAGGCCGCCGGGTCGTGGCCGCCGTCCACGGCGTTCGCCGAGGCGGCCAGCGCGCCGCGCGGGTCGGCGCCCGCGATCGCGTCGAAGGCTTCGAACAGCAGCTCGGCGTCGGAGATCCCGAGCACCGCGAGCACGTCGGCGAGCGCGATCTCGCCGCCGGCGTAGGTCTGCAGCTGCTCGAGCGTGCCGAGCGCGTCGCGGAAGCTGCCGGAGGCGTGGCGGGCCAGCACCGCCACCGCCTCCGGGCCGATCGTGATGCTCTCCGCGGTCGCCGTGCGGGCGACCACGGTCGCGATCTGCTCGACCGTCGGACGCTGGAAGTCGAAGCGGTGGCAGCGGTCGACGACGGTTGCCGGCACCTTCTGCGGCTCGGTCGTCGCGAGCACGAAGACGGTGCTCGGCGGCGGCTCCTCGAGCGTCTTGAGGAACGCGTTCCAGGCGGCCGTGGAGAGCATGTGCGCCTCGTCGAGGATGTAGATCTTCTGGCGCCCGGAGACCGGCGCGTAGGCGACCGACTCGCGCAGCGCGCGGATGTCGTCGACCGAGTTCGACGACGCGGCGTCCATCTCGATCACGTCGAGCGAGCTCGCCGAGGCGATCGAGACGCAGGAGTCGCAGACGCCGCACGGGTCCACGGTCGGCCCGTGCACGCAGTTGAGGCAGGCCGCGAGGATCTTCGCCATCGACGTCTTGCCGGTCCCGCGCGAGCCGACGAAGAGGTAGGCGTGGTGGACGCGGTCGCGCGCGACGGCGTTCGTCAGCGTGCGCACGACGTGCTCCTGCCCGACCACCTCGGCGAAGGTCCGCGGGCGGTGACGGCGATAGAGCGAGGGGCCTGCGGACACGGGTCGCCTGAGTCTACCCCGAGCCCCGGAGCGGGTAGCGTGCCTGTGATGCGGCTGCGGGCGCCCTTCGCGATCGTGGTCGGCGCGGTCGCGCTGCGGCTGGCGATCGGCGTCGGCTTCGCCAACTACGACACGCTCTACTCGCTGGTCTGGGGCCAGCAGCTCGCGCGCGGCCAGACGCCGGCCTACAAACTGCCGCTCGCGCCGACGCCGCACCCGCTGCTCGAAGCGCTCGGGGTGATCCTCGAGCCGCTCGGCGCCGCGACCACGATCGCGATCGTCGTCGCGCTCGCCTACCTCGCGCTCGCAACGCTCGGATACCTCGTCTACCGGCTCGGCACGGACTGGTTTTCATGGCCTGTCGGCCTGGCAGCGGCCGCTCTGATCCTCAGCCGCTACGAGGTGCTGAGCTACGGCGTGCGCGCCTACGCCGACATCCCCTACGTCGTGCTCGTGCTGGCCGCGCTGGCGCTCGAGACGCGCCGCCGGCGCGCCGGCTGGCCGGTGATCGCGCTGCTCGACCTCGCCGGCCTGCTGCGCCCCGAGGCCTGGCTGTTCGCAGTCGTCTACTGGCTGTATCTGTGGCGGGGCGCCAGCCCCCGCGAGCGCTGGCGGCTCGGCGCGCTGGTCGCGCTGGCGCCGGTGCTGTGGGCGCTGAGCGATCTGGCGGTGACCGGCAACCCGCTGTGGTCGCTGACCAACACGCGCGCGACCGCCAGGCAGCTGGGCCGCGCGACCGGCCTGCTGAACGTCCCCTACTACGGCGCGCGGCGGCTCGGCGAGGTGCTCGGCCCCGACGGCCTCGTCGCCGCCGGGCTGGGCGGCGTGCTGGCGCTCTGGCTGACCCGCTCGCGGGCCGCGCTCGGCGCGGTGGTGGTGGTGGTCGCGGTGGTCGCGCTGGCGCTCGTCGCCAGCTCCGGGCTGCCGATCCAGGACCGCTACGTGTTCCTGATCGCGGCGCTCGGAGCGGTCTTCGGCGGCGCCGGCCTGTTCGGCTGGCGCTCGCTGCCGCCCGAGCACCCGCGGCGGCGCCTTTGGCAAGGGGCATCGGCCGTGATCGTCGTCGCGATCGTCGCCTCGATCGCCTGGCAGGTCCCGCGCTTCAACAAGACCTTCAGCTCCTCGAAGCCGGCCGACCAGTCGCTGCCCGCCCAGCAGCGGATCGCGGGCGATCTGATCGCACTCGTCACGAGCCACAAGATCACGGCGAGCTGCGGCCCGATCAGCGTCCCCTACGCCACCCCCATCCCGCTGCTCGCGCTCTACCTCCACACCAGCCCGGCCAGGATCGTCGTGGCTTCGGTGAGCCGAGGCACCTACATCGTCGCGGCGAGCAGCGCGGTCTACGTGCAGTACCGCCTGGACCGCAACGACCCCGAGCGCCACGGCGGCGTGCCGGCCGGCTTTCGCCTCACCGCCGCCAACCGCTCCTGGCGCGAGTACTCAACCTGCAATTGATCCCGGCAGAGGATCAATTGCCCCTAAGAAAAAGTGGACCGTGCACCCAGCTTCGAAGCCTGACGTGCGGTTGCCGCCGTCGGCCGGGGCTCCGGTCAGGGGACTCCCTTCGCGCCTGCCGGCACCCGCTTAAGGCTGCTTCCTTCCGGACCTGACCTGGTTCGCGGACCAACATCGCTGGGGACCCTGCCCCTCAACGCCCCAACCGACGGAGCGTGCCGCGCGACACGCCCCTCGGGAGGGAATTCGGCCCCGCTTGAGCGGATTGCGAGTTCAGGGCACCGCTAACTCCCCGCCTAGCACGGTCCGCCCCGGAGTCTAGCGGCCGGCCCGCGCGGTGCACGCCATGCGGCGGGAAGGCACGACCTCCGCGATTGCACGGCTCGAACCGCCGCGACGCAGGCTTGGACCGCCGCGATGCGCGTCATGCCCTTCGCGATGCACGGCTCGGACCTTTCTGATCAAATATCAATGATGGCCCCGCTGTTCGCTCCGTGCGATCGAACGTGACCGCCGCGGCGATCGAAGCGCGCACGCTCGGGCGCTCCGACGTGGTCGTGCCCCGCGTCGCGCTCGGCTGCGGCAACTTCGGCGGCGTCGGCTCATCGCCGGAGTTCTTCGGCCGCGGGCTCGATCAGGCGCAGGCCTTCGCGATCATGGACGCCGCCTGGGAGCTGGGGATCAACCACTTCGACACCGCCGACGCATACGGCGGCGGGCGCAGCGAGACGATGATCGGCAACTGGATGCGCTCGCGCGGGCGGCTGCCGCTGCTGACGACCAAGACCTACAACCCGATGGCGGACGGCGCCGACCATGGTCTCGCGCCGGAGCGGATGACGCGCCAGCTGCACTCCAGCCTGGAGCGCCTCGGCGTGGCGCGCGTGGACCTGTACCTCACGCACGAGTTCGACCCCGACGTCGCGCCGGAGCAGGTTGTGGAGACGCTCGAACGGTTCCGCTCCGAGGGGCTGATCGGCGCCACCGGCGTCAGCAACTACGACGCCCGCCAGCTGCGCGCGACGCTCGACGCCGGCCACGTCGACGCGATCCAGAACGCCTACTCGCTGCTCGCCCGCGGCGACGAGGCGGAGCTCCTGCCGCTGTGCGCGCGCGAAGGGGTCAGCTACACCGTCTACAGCCCGCTCGCCGGCGGCTGGCTCACCGGGAAGTACCGGCGCGGCGGCGGCTTCCCCGCCGGCTCGCGGATGACGCAGCGCCCCGACGTCTACGCCGACATGGTCCGCGACGAGGTCTTCGACGCACTCGAGCTGCTGGAGCAGCTCGCGTCCGTGCGGCGGATCTCGATGGCGGGCCTGGCGCTGAGCTGGCTGCTGTCGAACCCCGACGTCAGCGCGATCGTCGTCGGGCCGGGCAGCCCGGCCCAGCTCGAGCCGGTGCGCGAGGCGCTCGCCAGCCCGCTCGACGCCGCCGCGCGCGAGTCGATCGCGAGGCTGCTGCGATGAGCGTGACGGTGCTCGGCGAGGAGCAGGTGAACGAGCATCTGGCGTTCGGCGAGTGCATCGAGGCGATGGCCGCGGCGCTCGGCTCGCTGGCGCGCGGCGAGGCCCAGATGCCGCTGCGGTCGGTGCTGCGGGGCGACGGCTCGGCCGGCATGCTCGGCCTGATGCCCGCCTACCGCGGCGGCGAGCATCCGGTGTACAGCCTCAAGTCGGTCTGCATCTTCCCCGCCAACCCGGGGCTCGGGCTCGACGCCCACCAGGGAACCGTGACGCTCTTCGACGGCGAAACCGGGCGCCCGACGGCGATCCTCAACGCCTCCGCGCTGACCTCGATCCGCACCGCCGCGGTGAGCGCGCTGGCGACCCGGCTGCTCGCGCGCGCCGAGGCCGCGTCGCTGGCGATCCTCGGTTCCGGCGTGCAGGCGCGGGCGCACCTGCGCGCGCTGATGCTCGTGCGGGCCTTCCGCGCCGTGCGAATCCACTCGCCCAACGCCGAGCACGCTGGCGCTTTCGCCGCGACCGGGCGCGCGGAGTTCGGCGACGATGTGCGCTTCGAGGCCTGCGCGAGCGCACGCGAGGCGCTCGAGGGCGCCGACGTGGTCGTCACCGCAACCAACTCGCGCACACCCGTGCTGGAGCGCGACTGGCTCGCCGACGGCGCCCACGTCAACGCGGTCGGCGCGAGCATCCCCTCCGCGCGCGAACTCGACGTCGCGACCGTCGCGGCCGCCGAGCTGTTCGTCGACAGCCGCGAGTCGGCCGCCAACGAGGCGGGCGAGTACCGCCTCGCGCGCAGCGACGGAGCGATCGGCGAGGACCACATTCGCGCGGAGCTGGGGGAGGTGGCGATCGGCGCGCACCCGGGGCGCAGCGGCGAGGGAGCCCTGACCGTCTTTCGCTCGCTGGGCCTCGCCGTCGAAGACCTGGCCGCCGCCGAGCTGGCCGTCGCGAACGCGCGCCGCGCGGGCGCGGGCGTAGAGGTGGAGCTGTGATCGCGATCGAGGAGATCCGGGCGGCGCGCGAGCGGATCGCCGGCGCCGCGGTGCGCACGCCGCTGGTGCGCCTGCCCGTCGAGGACGCGCCGTGCGAGATCTGGTGCAAGCTGGAGAGCCTGCAGCCGGTCAACTCGTTCAAGATCCGCGGCGCCGCGAACTGCGTGCGCGCGGCCGATCCGGCGCTCGTCCGCGGCGGTCTGGTGACGGCGAGCGCCGGAAACATGGCGCAGGGCGTCGCCTGGATCGCCCGCGAGCTGGGCGTGCCGGCGACGATCGCGGTGCCCGAGCATGCGCCGGCGACGAAGCTCGACGCGATCGCCCGCCTCGGCGGGTCGGTCGTCAAGCTGCCCTACGCGGACTGGTGGCAGGCGATCGTCACCAGCCGCGTCGAGGGCATCGAGGGCTTCTTCGTGCACCCTGTGTCGGACCCCGCGGTGATGGCCGGGAACGGGACGATCGGCCTGGAGATCCTCGAGGATCTGCCGGAGGTCGATGCCGTCGTGATCCCCTACGGCGGCGGCGGGCTGAGCGTCGGCATCGGGAGCGCGCTGCGAGCGCTCTCGCCGCACACGCGGCTCTACACGGTCGAGCCGGAGACGGCGGCGGCGGTCGTGGCGGCGCGGGCGGCCGGGGAGCCGACGGCGGTCGAATACGTGCCCTCGTGGGTCGACGGATCCGGCAGCCGCGGCGTGCTGGCCGAGATGTGGCCGCGGGTCGCGCCGCTGATCGACGACGCGCTCGTCGCGACGCTCGCCGAGACCGCCGCCGCGGTGCGCCTGATCGCCGAGCGCCTGCGCGTGATCGCCGAGGGCGCCGGGGCGCTCGCGGCCGCCGCGGCGCTGGCCGGACGCGCGGGCGCCGGCCGGATCGTCACGATCGTCTCCGGCGGCAACATCGACTTCGCGACCTTCACCCAGATCCTGAACGGCGAGGTGCCGGCATGAGCGAGCACGACGGGCCGCCCGGGGCCGGGGAGAACTACAAGGAGCCACTGCTCGCCGGAGCGGGCGCGAGCGACTACGAGCGCTACCTGCGCACCGACGAGCTGCTGTCGCTGCAGAAGACGCCCGGCGAGTGGGCCCACCGCGACGAGCTGCTGTTCACGGCCGTGCACCAGAGCTCCGAGCTGTGGCTGAAGTTCGCCGCGGGCGAGATGGACGAGGCCGCGGCGCTGCTCGAGGCGGGCGAGGTGTGGGCGGCGGTGCGGCTGATGCGCCGCGCTGTGCTCGCCGTCGACTACGTGACGACCTCGCTCGAGATGCTGGAGAAGATGTCGCCCTGGGACTACCAGGAGATCCGCGTCGTGCTGGGACACGGCAGCGGCTTTGACTCCCCCGGCTTTCGCGCCGTGGCGGAGACCACGCACCGCGCCGGGCGCGCCTTCAAGGCGCTGGTGGCGGACGCCGGGCTGGAGCTGGTCGAGCTCTACCAGCGGGGGCGCGAATTCGAAGCGCTCTACCAGGCGGCGGAGGCGCTCACCGACTGGGATGAGCGCATCTGGATCTGGCGCTTCCGCCACTACGCGACCGTCGCGCGAAGCCTCGGCGAGGACACCACCGGCACGCAGGGCACACCGGTGGCGGTGCTGGGGAAGCTGATCGCGCAGCGCCAGCTGCCCGAACTGTGGAAAGCTCGCGCCACGCTCGTCGAGCGATTCGACGCTCGACGTGACGAGAGGGAGAGGGAGGGTCCGCAGGCATGACCGCCCGCGCCACGCACCGCCAAGAGCCGCGAGCGCCGCACACGCGGGTCGCCACCAGGCGACCCACGCTCGAGAACGAGGAGACCGATGGCCACCATGACGCTTGACCCCACCACCGTGCGCGCGCGCTTCAGCTCCCTGGCGAGCGGCTTCGCCTTCCTCGACGCGCCGGGCGGCAGCCAGGTACCCGACAGCGTCGGCGAGGCGGTCGCCCGCTGCCTGCGCGAGGCGAGCGCGAACATGGGCGCGACCTACGAGACGAGCCACCGCGTCGCCGCGATCGTCGCCGAGGCCGAGGCGAAGGCCGCGGCGTTCCTCGGCTGCGAACCGACCGAGGTCATCTTCGGACCGAACATGACATCGCTGAACTTCACGCTCTCGCGCACGGCGGGACGGGAGCTCGCCGCAGGGGACGAGATCCTCGTCTCCTCGCTCGACCACGACGGCGGCGTGGCGCCCTGGCTGGAGCTGGCCCACGACAAGGACCTGCGCGTGCAGCACATCGAGCTTCACCCGGACACGACGCTCGACTTCGACGACCTCGCAGCCAAGCTGAGCGAGCGCACGCGCGTCGTGGCGTTCGCGTGGGCGTCCAACGCGATCGGCACGATCACCGACGCGGCGCGGGTTTGCGAGCTCGCGCACAGCGTCGGCGCGCTGGCCTGGGTCGACGCGGTGCACTACGCCGCCCACGAACCGATCGACGTAGCCGCGATCGGCGCCGACGTGCTGCTGTGCTCGCCCTACAAGTTCTGCGGCCCGCACCTCGGGATCGCGTACGGGCGCACCTCGCTGCTCGAGTCCTGGCGTCCCTACAAGGCCCGCCCGGCGCCGATGAGCCCGCTCGGGCGCCGCTTCGAGACCGGGACGCTCCCCTACGAGCTGCTCGCCGGTTTCAACGCGACGATCGACTACCTGGGGGAGATCGGCGGCATGAGCGCGATCGTGCCATACGAGCGCGGGCTCGGCGAGCGCTTTCTGCAGACGCTGCCCGAGTCCGTCACCGTGTACGGGCTGCCGACGCTCGAGGGGCGCGTGCCGACCTTCCTGGTCAACGTCGACGGCGCGCCGGCCGCCGAGGTGGCGACACGGCTCGGCGAGCGCGGCATCGGCGTCTGGGCGCACAACAGCTGGTACTCGCTGAACCTCTACAAGCGCCTGGGCTACGACGGTGACGCGATCCGGATCGGCTTCATCC
>Ga0181526_10003066_pt1 | contig 13937 bp, 10 predicted proteins | sample PEATcosm2014_Bin_35_FD_119750 | JGI IMG/M metagenome (GOLD analysis project Ga0181526, IMG submission 119750) | Peatland microbial communities from MTU Mesocosm Facility, Houghton, MI, USA - PEATcosm2014_Bin06_30_metaG | ecosystem: Environmental > Terrestrial > Soil > Wetlands > Peat | place...
CAGCCAAGAGCCGGGTCGTCGAACGCGAACTGGCGTCGAAAAACTTTGCCGCCAACAAAGTCGGGATCAGTCCGGTGCGCAAGATGATGGTCTATCTTCCCGCAGGCTACGACAGATCTGTGAAGCATTATCCAGTGGTCTACTTTCTTCCCACGCCCTTTGAAAGTTATCGAGTCCCGTTCGACAAGAGGAATGCGCAAGGTCTGTTCGATCGTGCGATCGCGGCTGGCGTGATTGACCAGTTCATTCTCGTCTGTGTCGACATGACAACGCCGCTGGGGAGTTCGTGGTATGTAAATTCTCCGGTGACCGGAAACTGGGAAGACTTCATGATCCAGGAACTGGTCCCCTACATCGATGCGAACTTCAGGACCTTGCCCAACCGGAACTCACGCGGCATTGCCGGAGACTTCATGGGCGGATATGGCGCAATCCGTTTCGGCATGAAATATCCTGACGTGTTTGGTTCGGTGTATGCATTGCATCCGGTCGGAACCGGGTCCGGGCTTAAGATCATGGACTCGCTGCCCGATTGGGACCTTCTGGCCAACGCCAAATCCCTGGACGACGTGAAGAAGGACGGTTTTTCGCAGATATTTACTGCCATCTTTCAGGCGCATCTGCCCAATGTCGACAAGCCGCCGCTCTACATCGATCTCTCGGCGCACAAAGTCAACGGGCAGCTTGTGATCGACAGCAAGCTGATGGAGCGGTTACGCAACAACTTCTTCCTGGAGTCGATGATCCCGCAGTATGCCGACAACCTGAAATCCCTGCGGGGGCTCAAGATTGATTGGTCACGCAGCGATCTGAACCAGGATCATGTGTACTCCAATCAGGCTCTGACTCATAAGTTGAATGAGTTTGGAATCGTTCACGAAGCGGAAGAATATAACGGGGCCTGGGGAGAGCCAAACTGGGGTGAGGACGGCCGCATGTATGACGATGTGCTGCCCTTCTTCGGAAAGCATCTGGTCTTTGAGCCCCACCCATGACCGCAACCAGAGCGCTTCCCCCGATGCAAGGGCCAAAATGGAAAACCGTTGCGATCCTGTTGCTCCTCGCGATGCTCGCTCCCTGGGCTGGGCGCAGCGGCCGCAGCCGCAAGGACGATGGGTGAGCGCCTGGAGCACGGCCACGCATACGCCGCTCCCATTTCCAGGGTTTCCGCCGGCGCCGGTTTTTGAAAACCAGACGATCCGGATGGTGATCCGGCCCACCATCGCCGGACAGCGTCTGCGCATACGATTCTCGAATGACTACGGGTTGACGCCGCTCGTCCTTGGCGCTGCCCACATTGCACGGACGGATCATGGCTCAACCATCGTGGCTGGATCGGATCATGCGATTACGTTCGGTGGAAGGGCTTCGGTCTCGATCCCGAGTGGGGCACCTGTGTTGAGTGATCCCGTTGACATGAAGGTCTTGTCCTTTGGCGAACTTTCCTTGAGCATCTATCTCCCGCGCCGTACATCCGCAGTCACGGCGCATTACTGGGCCCAGCACGACACGTATATCTCGGGCCCCGGAGACGATACAGGCAGGCAGGAGATCGCCGGACCGTCAGAAAACAAGTCCTGGTATTTCGTCTCGGGTCTCGATGTTTGGACCACAAGCCGCGCCGTCGCAGTTGTTGCCCTCGGCGCCTCCATCACGGATGGATTCGGAGCCACGCAGGGCCGCTACGAAGATTGGCCGGACCAATTGGCAAAGCGCCTGGCAGGGAAGGGTTCGGCCCAAAGCATTGCGGTGCTGAATGAGGGCATCGGCGGCAATCGCATCCTGCACAACGGCGCAGGGATCAATCCGCTCGCCCGGTTAGACCGGGATGTTTTGACGCAGCCTGGGGTCACCGATCTGATCTTCGAGGAGGGACTCAATGACATCGGTTTGCCCCACCTCAGGGGAGCCGCCCGGGATGACGGTTCACTCCAACCGGGCCCGTTCGCGGCAGAGAGCGTCACAGCCGACGACATGATTGCTGGAATGCGCCAGATCATCGACCGCGCACACGAGCATCGCATCCGAGTCTTTGGGGGCACACTGACCCCCTATGAGGGCTCGGCCTATTTCAGTGACGATGGCGAAAAGATGCGGCAGGCAGTGAATCGTTGGATTCGTACCAGTGGAGCCTTCGATGGAGTCTTCGATTTCGACGCCGCCGTGCGCGATCCGAATCATCCGGCCCAAGTCCGGGGAGACTATCTCTCCGGCGATCATCTCCACCCGAATGCGATCGGCTATAAGGCGATCGCCGACGCCATCGACTTGACTCTGTTGCAGCCGTCGCGTCGCTAGGCCGCAAGGCTTTTCGCTGACGAGTCTGTCATGGCGGGCCGGGGCTGAGAACGGCAGATGTCGATCGATTATTTCGGGCGTGTCAAGCGGAGAAGGTATCAAGTCGGTGCGTTCAGTCCGGCTCCGGTATCGCCACGTGAATCAGCGGAGCGCTGGAATGTACTCGACTTGGCTGGTGAAAACGGTGTCTATGGCGCCGCGATTCCGCCGGAGTACACCCGAAGTGAATTTGCGCTAGAGTACTACTTCGAGCTGGCAGACGCCATGGGAGGGGAGTGGATGTATCCGGGTTTTAATAAAGCGCTTTCGAACCAGCCCTACTTTGCGGTGTGCAAAAGAAACGCATGACACAATCGGCCGTGTTGCATTTCAAAGTCGCGTGATCTGTCGACCGATCCACAATCCCGATGCATATATCTCCATGACGATACGGAATCGATCATGATATAAATCAGCCTGCACCAGCAGCGTCGAACAGTGCAACGCCGCCCGCATTCCCGACCGCCCTCGATCATTTCGGACAACACTACCGCATTGATGACGCAAACAGCAATCGATGGAGGTTCGGGCCGTGAGAATCGCTGGTATCCTGTCGTCCTTGTCACACTCGCGATTGCGATAAGCTATTTCGATCGTCAAACGCTTCCCGTTGCCATCGCCGCAATCCAACGGAATATTTCCATCTCGGATCAGCAGTTTTCGTATCTCCAGACTGCGTTTCTGCTTTCCTATGCTGCGATGTACATCGGGGGCGGACGCCTGCTCGATGCACTCGGCACGCGGCGTGGCTTCATGCTAATCATGCTCTGGTGGTCGATTGCCTGCGCCCTGCATGGATTTGCATCCGGTTTCGGTCTGCTGCTGTGTGCGCGCTTTTTGCTGGGAATGGGTGAGGGAGGAGGATTTCCAGCCGCCATCCGCGTCGTGGCCGAGTGGATTTCTCCCGAACATCGCTCGACTGCCGTGGGCTTCATCAATGCCGGAACGGCATTCGGGTCCTTACTGGCCCCGCCGCTGATCGGCCTCGTACTGCTGCACAGCGGATGGAGGACGGTTTTCTACGTCGCCGGCGCAATCGGCATGGCCTGGGTTCTGTGGTGGGTTCTAGCCTACCGCGCCAGTTCCAATGACTCACGCAGGTCGGTTCGCCCCATTCCCATTGGCAAGCTGCTCTCTATCCGCGTCGTCCAAGTACTGGTCTTCGCCAAGTTCATGAGCGATTCGGCATGGTACTTTCTGCTTTTCTGGCTTCCCAAATACCTGTATGACGCGCGCCACTTCGATATCAAACAAGTCAGCTACTCGGCATGGATCCCCTACGCAGCTTCGGGGATCGGAAGCTTTGTTGGGGGCTATTTCTCCAGTATTCTCCTGCGCCGTGGCCTCAGCATCGATCAAGCGCGAAAAACGGCGCTCGGGTTGAGCGCGGCTTTCATGCCCGCAGTGATGCTTGTGCCTCTGGTTCCCGTTCGCTATGCCCTTGCGCTGTTCAGCGTCGCTTTCTTCTGCCAGCAATCGTGGTCGGGGCTGGTAATGACTGTACCCACAGATATCCTGCCGCTTTCCGCGGTAGGCACCGTTTCGGGTTTCGTCGGTTTTGGCGGAGCGATCGGGGGAGCGCTTTTCGGAGTCGTGGCCGGATACTTGCTCCAGCATGGTTTCGGTTATCAAACGCTCTTTATACTGGTCGGGAGCTTTCATCTGGTCGGATTTCTTGCAATCATCCTGGTCGGCGGCAGAATTCAACCACTCAGCAGCGGCGACCTCAGAGAAACAGAGGCCTGAATATGAAAATTACTGAAGTTCGCACGCGCGTCGTTCAATGGGAAGGCAAAACAGTGCCGCTCCCGCCGCATTTCTGCACCAACCCGATGGACCTGGTGAGTTATCGCCAGGCCTCGATGGGCAATTTCTCTTTCCATGGATGGTTGCTGGTTGAGATCTTCACCGATAACGGTCTCATCGGACTGGGCAATGCCGCGCTTTCGCCGCTGGTCACGAAGACTCTGCTTGATACTTATCTCAAGCCGATCCTGCTGGGCGCCGATCCCTGGGATACGGAATTCCTGTGGCAGCAGATGTATCGCAGCACGATGGCATTCGGGCGGAAGGGTGTCGCGATGACAGCTATCTCCGCAGTAGACATTGCACTCTGGGATCTCCTCGGTAAAGACACCAAGCAACCTGTCTATCGCCTTCTTGGTGGACGCACCAAGGAGCGAATTCCCGTCTATGCGAGCCGGCTCTATGCAATGCCGATCGAGGAACTCCGTGCCGAAGCCAAGAGCTACAGGGACGAAGGCTACACGGCGATGAAGCTGCGTTTCGGCTGGGGTCCGATGGATGGCCGCGAAGGCATGATGAAGAATGTGGAACTCGTCCGCAATGTTCGCGAGGTGATTGGTGATGGCCTCGACCTGATGACGGATGCCTACATGGGGTGGACCCTCGATTACGCGAAGCGCATGCTGCCGCTGCTGGAGCCGTTCGGTATTCGCTGGCTCGAGGAACCGGTGATCCCGGATGATACGCGCGGGTATCGCGAGTTGAAGAGATATGGCCGTGTTCCCATTGCGGGCGGGGAGCACGAACACACGATCTTTGGATTCCGTTCTCTGCTCGAAGAAGATGCCCTCGACACCATTCAGTTCGATACCAACAGGGTCGGAGGCATCAGCCAGGCGCGGAAAATCTCTGCACTGGCCGAATCGTTCCAGGTGCCGGTCGTGCCCCACGCGGGACAGATGCATAACTATCACGTGGTAATGGCCAGTCTGAATTCGCCCATCGCCGAATTCTTTCCCAAGGTCGACGTGGAAGTTGGCAACGAACTGTTCTGGTATATCTTCGATGGCGAGCCCGTGCCCAAACAGGGCTACATCGATCTAGACGAGAACACGCCGGGACTTGGCCTTACCGTCAACGAGGAATCTCTGAAACGCTTCAAGATGATCGAGTAGAAAGGGATCTTCCTTGCACCTGGTTCAAATTCAGAATGGAACGCGGCGGAGCGTAGCGGTTGTCCATGAGCCAGATCTTGTTCTGTTGCGTGAAGTGGACTCTACTTTAGCCTTGGCGCAGAGAGCGCTCTCTGAGGGGCGTCGGATTTCCGAACTGGCCAGATGGCTGATGACGGACGAAACACTCAGCTACGACGCAATCTATGGCGCTCAGTTGGATTGGAAACTGCTGCCGCCCATCGACTGCCCAGGCAATCCACATCGCGTCCACATCTCGGGCACCGGCCTGACACACCTGGGGAGCGCAAGAGACCGCCAGGCAATGCATGTTGATGCAACCGTGCAAGAGCAGGTCCAGATGACGGACAGTATGCGCATGTTCGAATGGGGCCGACAACACGGGCGACCCTCTGAGGGCGAAATCGGGATCGCCCCGGAGTGGTTTTATAAAGGCGACGGTTCGATTCTCCAGGCGCCTTTCGGTCCGCTGCCCATTCCAGGTTTTGCTGATGACGGAGGTGAAGAAGCCGAGATCGCAGCCATCTATATGGTCGCGGACGACGGAACTCCGTGGCGAATCGGCATGGCGGCGGGAAACGAATTCTCCGATCACGTTTCCGAACGCCGAAATTATCTCAACTTAGCCGGTTCAAAGCTGCGCATGTGCAGCATCGGTCCGGAATTGGTGATTGACGCCCATTTCGACGACGTATCCGGAGCTGTTCGTATCTTGCGCAATAGAGAATGCATCTGGGAAAAGCAAATTCGAACGGGCGAATGGAACATGTGCCACAGCCTTGCCAATCTCGAGCATCACCATTTCAAATTTGCTTTCCATCGCCAGCCTGGCATGGTGCACATTCACTTCATGGGTGCCGACTGTTTGTCCTTCGGCGAAGGGATCCGCCTTCAGTCAGGAGATGTTTCTGAGATTCAGTTTGAGGAGTTTGGCCGGCCTCTGCGAAATACAGTGATCGCGGAGGAATCGCTGACAATACCGCTGCGTGTGCAAGTGATGCAATGACCGGAGAACAACTAACGTGAAGCCATCCATCGCATTATTGGGTCTGGGCACGATGGGCCGCGGAATGGCGGCTAACCTGCTGAAGGCTGCGTTCCCATTAACTGTCTGGAATCGGACAAAGGCGAAAGCGGAATCCTTGACGCATACAACAGCGACGATCGCTGATAGCCCCGCACTGGCGGTGAAGAACTCGGCCGTCGTTCTCGCGATGCTGGCCGATGATGAGGCTTCGCGTGCCGCGTGGCTGGGACAGGATGGCGCTCTGGCAGCCATGCCTTCCGGGAGCATTGTGATTGAGTGCAGCACTCTCAGCCCGGTTTGGATCCGCGAGTTGGATGAGGCAGTCACGCAGCGCGGTTTGCGCATGGCAGAAGCTCCGGTAACCGGCAGCCGCACCCAAGCCGAAGCGGGCCAGTTGAATTTCCTCGTCGGCGCCGACCAGGAAACGCTGGCGGCAGTGGCACCTGTGCTGCAGTGTATGAGCAGAGAGATTTTGCATCTGGGCCCAGTGGGAAGCGGAGCGCAGTTGAAACTCATCAACAATTTTCTATGCGCTGTGCAGGTCACATCCTTCGCGGAGGCACTTGTCTGGATGGAGCGAACAGGGCTTCGGCTCGATTCGGCTCTCGACTTCCTCAAGCGAGGTGCACCAGGCAGCGGCATACTGTCAGCCATGTCGGAACGGATGACTCACCGCGCTTATGATGTGAATTTTCTCCTCCGCCTCATGGCCAAGGATCTCCGCTACGCCCGCGCCGCCGCCGCCCAAGTAGGCATCGATGTCTCCACGTCCTCTCCCGCACAGGATCTCTTCCGTCAGGCCGAAGAACTGGGACTGGGAGAAAAGGACATGTCCGCCGTTGTAGAAGTAGTTCGTCAAGCGAGCGAAGCTCGTCTCAAAGGAACGAACTAATGGGCTGTTGATGCCGAAGGCAGACTGAATCAACTCTCGTGCGACATCTCAATTAAAGAATCCCTGTCATTCAATTCGATTTACGCATTCACGTGTTAGGTGCGGGGAAACGCCCCCGCGTCAGGGAACCCTCTGCGACTCTCACTCGACGACAGGTCACAACATCCCAGTCGCAATGCCGACTTATCGGTCTCGATCCGGAGTCACGTCGGGATTTGCACCCCAAATAGTACTTCCTGTTGGACGTCAAGACCCTTAGCGCTCCTGGAAACTGTGCACAAGTTGACGCAATCTGCTGAGTGCTGGTTAGGCTCATTGCGCATCGCCGTTCACTCCTTCAAGGATGAAGGGAACCGCCCGTTTTGGCTCGATGCACTTGGCCCTGACTGCGGCTCCGTCATTCAACTCAAGGACAAGATCCTTTGGCAGGCAACCGCACGCATAAGCTGCACTTAGTAGCACCCGCTTCACAACAGGTTTCGCCTGTACCGCAACCGGTCGATTTCAAGCCGAGCGAGCTTACGACTTCGATGTCACAGGTTCGGTTGTCACCCTCGTTGAGAGTCACGACACCCTTCGCGTTGCAAGCCCCCGTGTAGTTAACCTTGTACAAGCCGGACGTGTCAGCGGGAACTGACGCAGAGACCGTGTGCGTGCCGATGCTGAGCGTCATCCAACCGGTCGAATTCCCAGCATCGAAGAGCGATCCAACAGCTTTCCCGTCGATGGAGAAGGTCACGTACGGGGCGATCACCTGAGATGGGGGGAAGACCGCCAGCGCGACCGCAAGATTGGGAAGGTAGGGACCCGGTGGGGCGGAGATGGCGCTCCCACTGCTGGCCGCACATTGACCAGATTGGGGATTGCAGACCCACACGGAAAGCTGATCCCCCGACTTCATCGTAAAGTCCGTCCCTGGGCGGCCAACCCCCGTCACTGTGATCGGAGTGGGGGACGTTCCAGTCGGGGAGGGCCAACTGACGTTAAGAGTGATCGGGTCAGAATCGAGTGAGTTTCCCGCTTCCCAGTCTTGGGTGACATCCTGCAGCCCGATGTAGGGTAAAGTTACCGCGTTGCCGGCTGGGAATGCGGGGGGCAGGAACCCGAAGCTTCCGGACGAAGCGGCGATCGTCATCGACAGGGTTCCACCTTGGCCCGAGACTATCTTCACGGCTGGCGATCCAGGAACAGTCAAGTCTCCGAATCCCGGTTGACAGGTTTGCCATAAGTTGGACCAGAATGCAGGCGCAGCAATAATAGAAGAAGTCGCAAACGCGACTGAGCCATTACCGGGCGGGAGTGTTCCAACATTGGCAGGAACAAAGGGGCTCGTGGTGGTGCCGGCGGTTGGATCAACCCCGGGAGTCGTGGAGTTCTCGCACTGATCGGCAATCTCCCCGCTACCGCCGCCTGTGAGAACGCCTATGGGCGGAAATGGGTCACTGGCGGCTTCGATCATCTCGTGCAGGAGGTTTGCCGTGAAAGCCTGGTCTCCTTTCGCAGCTGTGCATTCCGTTGAAGTCATCGTAACCGTCCAAACTGGTCCATTATTTAAGGCGGTCAGCTGGAGGATGATGGCGGCGACCCCAAAGGCCGCATCGAGAGGGCCCGGCGAGTCGTGGAAGTGCCATGCGGTCGCACTCCCGCAAAAAGTGTACATGCCCGCTAGTTCCTGTTCGATCGCATAGGCGGGCAGAATGATGTTGTAAATTACGTTGCCACCATTCGGAACTCCTGCATTGTCGATCTCACACTGTAAAAACCCCATGATCGACGGGCCAGAAGGATCCCAATATCCGGGGCGGCTGGGAGATCGCTGCGTGCAGGGCGATGCGGGCAAAAAGCCTCCACCAAAACTCGCTGAGCCCACGCCATATTCGCTGAGCGGAGCACTTTTACCGCTCAGGGACGTGAAATAGGAACTGCTCGCCATAGCCGCCGTAAACGCGTCAAGCGACGCCTTCGGGAGCGAGGGATTATCCAAATCCCATGTGTCGTCCCAGTACAGATTGACGAACTTGGGCGCCTGGATCGGGTGGCCAACCGTCGCGGTGAAATAGGGTTGGTCTCCGGGACCCTTTCCACCGGGGCCTCCAGAACTTCCCGAGGGTGTGCATGTACCGGAGTTGCTGCAGACTCCAGTGGCACCACCGGCACGACAGCCTGCGCCAGGCCTTACCGACTGTTGCTTAAACGCTCCCGAGACGCAACTGTAGCTCCAACAGGTCTCCGGCCTCGCAACTCCTCCACATTGTGATGGTCCCCATTCCGTTTCGCACTTCGTCATGCAGGCATTGAAATGCGTCTGCCCCACGTCAGCAATGGGTCCACAGTATTGAGCCCAGCCGTAGGTGGGACATTGCCCCGTTTGCGCCAGACCGAAGGCTGGGAGAAGAGCGATTGCCAGAAACCCGAGATCGCGTATTTCCTTACTCATGTTCGCCTCCAGGCAAAGGGGGATTCTCACTGCCCCTTCAGCATTCGGTTGTTTGGGTCGAAATATCAGTCGGATCTGGAACCGATGCACATCGTCCCACACATTTTTCGAGTTCAACAGAGAAAATCTGTCTGCAGCCTGGGCTGCTTATCACGTTTCCCTGATCAGTTCGCACGCGTTTCATCCGTCCTGACTGCTGTGAAGGCCGCATGTCATCGCGTTTCAAGAGACGCGTGACGAATGGCGCCATGTTCAGGCCAGTTCCGTGCTCGGCCTTTAGACATCTAAGCAAAGAGTCAAGTCGCATCAACTGGTGCCAAAAGTATCGGGGTGGCTGCGATGACGCCGGGTTTAGGGATGCGCGACCACGATCAAGGTCTTTGTCCTTCGGATCACGCAGGACAAGCACTGACTTAGGTTTTGGGGGTCAAGTGCCCCCAAGCTCTCGTCTAGAAGCACAATGTCGGCCTTCTGTAATAGAGCCCGGGCCAGGAAAACACGACCACGCTCACCTTGCGATAGCTGCCACCCCGTTTCACCGACGATCTGGTCAAGGCCAGCCGGCATTCGTTCGAGAAGGGGACCTAATCCAAGTTCGTAGCAGACTTCCCTGGCTTCGTCCATATCTTGATCGGAGTGTGGATACGGGCGACCCAGCAGAAGGTTAAGGCTCAGCGGTGCACTGAAGATATGGTTCTCTTGATATTGAGGGGCAAGAGCGAAACGGCGTCGCCAAGCTGAGTTGCCCATCGTCGGCCTGTCGAGGCCGCCAGAAAGAATCATTCCGCTCGATGGACAGTGAAGGCCTCCGAGTAAAGCGACGAGCGTAGACTTCCCACTTCCTGAAGTTCCCTGCAGAAGGATCTGATCGCCGCGCTGGATGGTCAAGCTGCACCCTTTCAACACTGGCTCGCGGCGTTCAGGGCGATGGAACACGAGGTTTTGCGCCTGAAGCAAGGCATCGCCCGAATCGCATAGTCTTTCAGGGTATTCTTCGTCGTCACCCTGCGCGGCAGCATTAAAGATCGGCTTGAGGTTGTGCCAGGCTATCGCGGCCCCGACTCCGGGAGATAACCAGGCCGTAAGCTTTTCAAGTGCGCCACTTGCGAACAAGATCGCACCAAAGCTGATAGCGAGCTGCGACATCGATGCTGTCCTGGCCAAAAACGAGGGAGCAAGAATCAGGAATGCAGCCAACATGTAAGCGCGCGGCACGGCGGCTTCGATCCATGTGCTCGACCGATCCAGTTTTTCCGAAAGCCTGGTGTAGTGTTCGTTCGCCTCATCTTCCTGGAGATGCCACTCAGCGGGCGATTGCTGGGAAAGGCGTGTCCGGTGTGCGCTTATGGATTCGACTAAGTGGCGTGTGAGCTGAAAACGCATCGCAGTCCACGCATGGCGCCGCTGGACGTTGCGACAAATTAGGACTGCGGCGATGCTGATCCAAGAGATCAAGAACACGACTTGCGCGACGCCAGCTGCGCCCAGCGCGAGAACGAATGGGGCTATCACAAGTTCTATGGCTGCGAGGATGATCTGCATTCCTCCGCTGGCCCCCAACTGTTCTATCGCCTCTGTCTCCAGAATCTCACTGAGCAGATGCCCGAGCCCCTTGCCGCGCATCAAGTCGGAATCCATGGTGATTGCGCCCGCCATCAAGCGCTGCTTGAGAAGGCCACCGAGGCCTACGGCGACGACACCTTCCAGCCAGCGCGTCGACGCGCGCAGTGGGATGGCCCCAGCCATACACAAGGCCCAGGCCGCCAGCCAACCCTCGTCTAACCTGCCGCTGAGAGCTCCCGATCCCAGGCAAGCCCAACTGGCGAGCAGGAGAACCGTTTCGCCTGTATACATGACCAGCAATGCACTACCTCTGGCCACCAGTCCGGTCTTCCGCATCTGTTCCCAGAACGACCTTCCAGGCCAGACATCAACCGCCCGAAAGACATTTGCTTGTTCGGCTGACCCAGACGGAAGCAGGTCGATGTAGGCAGCTAGGCGGCGGTCCATTCGTGGACCTCCTTTTCCTCGCACAGTCTCCCGTCTTTCATTTGCCAGCGCCGCCACAAGGATTGGGACCAAGAGTGTTCTCGCTGAGATTTATCTTGATCATGCAAAGCTCTGTATAGCGAATCGCTCTTCTCGCAAAGCTCCACTGGGTTTCCTTGCTCGACAATCTGTCCTTGGTCGACTACGAGGACACGCGGAAACCCCATGGTGTCGGATACGTCGTGGGTGATGAAGATGAGCGTTGCGTCCGCGAAGACCCTGCGGGCAGTGGCCATAAACCTTTGCCGGGCAGGGTGGTCGAGTCCGCGAGCGGGCTCGTCAAGAAGAGCGAGACGAACGTTGGGACGTGCCAGCGCCCGAGCGATCCGAACATTCTGGCCCTCGCCGCAGGAAACCAGCCCACCACCTTCACCGAGCGGGGTCTGCAAACCTGCGGGCAGGCCTTCAAGTACATCAATCAGGTCTGTGTTCTGAATGACCGTGCCGACGCGGTCGGCCGCATCGTCACCATTGCCGTACTGCAGGTTCTCAAAAAGTGTGGAGTGAAACAGGTGAACCTCCGGCGCAATCCAAGCTGTCTCTTTGCGCAGCTGTGCCAGGACTTCGGGGTTGATCACTGCTCCGTCAACCCGCACGCGTCCTTGTTGGGGTTTGTGCCAGCCCAGCAGCAAACCGGCAAGAGAGGACTTTCCCGCGCCGGAAGACCCAATCACCGCGATATGCTCCCCCGGAGCAATGCCGACGCTTACATCTCGCAAAATGTCGTGCCCGCCCGCGACAACGGTTACATGTTCGAATTCGATGCCGACTCCCGGCATTTGATTCACCTTGACGATGCCTGGTGCTTCCTCTTCGGGGCCGTTCAGCGGCTCCAGAAGCCTGATCAGAGTGTTGCGCGCGGCCGGCAGGTCCAAGGCGATGGATGCCAATTGCTGTCCGAGTGACGGGATCGAGATCGCCCAATACGCGAGCAACAAGAGTCCTGCCGGAGATGGAGCACGCAACGCTTCTCGATACACCAGCATGATGATGGGAGCAAAGGTCATGGCCATCTGCAGCAACTCGACCTGAACGAAAAGCGCTTGCAGCTTAAGTCCTGCGGCAGCCCACTGCCTCAGTTGCTCGGCGTGCAAGGTGCGCAGCGTACGTGAGGCACCGTGAGCCCGGATGGGGCGCTGCCCCAGCAACGCGTCGAGATAGAAACGGCTCAGGGCACCGCTGAATTCACGGAATCGCAAATCTCCATTGGCCAACACCGGTTGAAACAACAAGGGCACGCTCACTGCCGCGACTGCCGCGACAGCTGCCAGCGGTCCCGACCCGGGATAGAACCATGCAATCCCACCGGCGGCGAAGAAAAGACTCGCAGTCAAGCGCACGAACACGCCCGCCAACTCTGGCAACTGGCGCAGCATTTGCACCACGTGGGCCCGGTATGCCATATCGGAAATCAGGCGCGACTGAAAGTGCCGATCATGCAGCCTGGGAATCTTGTACAACAAGCGCATCCGGAGCCGCAATTCCAGATGCCGTCCCATTCGAAGCAGGCTCGCCATTGTAGGCCATTCAAGGAACAGCAACCCCCCAAGGAAGCAAACCATGGCTACGATCGCGCTCATGCGTTGGCCAATCAGATTCAGGTGGCGGGCAAGATCGAAGAATCCCCGGAACAGCAGGGGCTCAAGAACGGTTCCAGCAGCAGACGCGACCAGCGCTAGGGCAACCAATGCCGGCAGCAACCATCCGTTCGCGAAAATCGCGTTCCACACAGGGAGCCACACCCGCGGGGCCGCTTCCTTCCGCACCGCCTGGAGAGATTCAGGCAACGACTCGGTCTTTTCTGTGCGCTTCCCGGAGACAACCAACAGCACTGCCCCGCGACTGAGCAGATGCCCCTCCGCCTCGGTCTTGCTAACCGTCCAGAACTGGGATGGAATCTGATCGGGGTTGCTGGCGCAAAGTTCAAGGAAGCTTTGAGCTTCTGCACCGCGTTTAAGCTTTCTGGCCTCACGCAGGGCTCCGGCCAACCGCAACGAGGCATCCTGGTGCGCCCGATCTTTCCACACGTCTTCTCGAACTCCAAGACTTCGCATCCGCTCATGCAGTCCGGCAATGAATGCCTCGCTTTTCGACCACTCTTCCCACGTGCCGGCCGGGATGACCTGTTCGTGAATGTAAAGAGAGGCCAGAAACTGGCGCCGGTGCATCCAGAGCCGACCGACCCCCGGGTCCATGATCTGCACTAGCTGTCCCTGTACTCTCCATAGCACCACAAAGTGCGCAGTTCCATCTGCC
>Ga0181526_10003067_pt1 | contig 13930 bp, 13 predicted proteins | sample PEATcosm2014_Bin_35_FD_119750 | JGI IMG/M metagenome (GOLD analysis project Ga0181526, IMG submission 119750) | Peatland microbial communities from MTU Mesocosm Facility, Houghton, MI, USA - PEATcosm2014_Bin06_30_metaG | ecosystem: Environmental > Terrestrial > Soil > Wetlands > Peat | place...
CGCGGTGTCGTCCGGGTGATCCCGGGCGCCCCAACACAGCCAGGGGAAGGCCCCGGTCCCGCCGGCACATGCCGGGCCGACCGGGGCTTTGCCGCGCCAGCACATCGATCGAGAAGGTCCCGACCGGTACGGCCCTGCGGTGTCGCCGTCACGACAGCGCAGCTGGCTCAGAGGCGGTCGATGCGGTGAAAAGCCTCGCCGCCCTCCAGACCGGCGAGTGCCCCGTGCTCGACGAGCTTGTCGGCGACGCGGCGGCGGAAGGCGACGACGTCGGCATCCGCACCCGCATCGGCGTCGGCTGACGAGATGCCCATTGTGGAGCGGTGCTGGCTTCGATGCTCGAGCAGAGCTGCCACCTTGGCGTCGCCGTAGCCGCTGACGTCCTCCACGTGGTTGGCCTCGTCGGCCTCGAACAAGAGCAGGCAGGAGGGGCGGTGCGGGGGGGCGTCGAGCTCGGGGAAGAAGAGCGGATCGCGGGCGGCGACGATGCCGTCGGTCACGAGCCAGCCGGCGTTGCGGTGATCGGGATGCAGCCGGTAGCGCTTCCAGGGGTCGTGGCCGAACATGACGTCCGGGCGCAGCCGGCGAATCCAGGCCGCCACCTCCCATCGCTGTCGCAAGCCGGCTTCGAGCTCGCCGTCTGGCCAGCCGAGAAAGACGACCTCGGCCGAATCCTGCAGCCTGCGAGCCGCCGCCTGCTGTTCGTGGCGGCGCATGACCACGAGCTCGGCGGGGTCCGTGTCGGGATCCCAGGTGCCCTTCGAGCCGTCGGTGCAGACGAGGAGGGCGATCTGGCAGCCGGCTGCGGCCCATTTCGCCAGCGTCGCCCCGCACCCGAACTCGATGTCGTCAGGGTGGGCGCCGACGGCGAGGGCGCGGGCGGGCACGGGCAGGTTCGTATCCATCGGCCGGGACGATACCGCCGGCACGCCGGTGGGGCGCCCCGCTAGGAGGCGCCGGCGGCCCGGATGAGAGCGAGCTGGGCAGAGCCGACGTGGGCGAGATCGGCGGGCAGGTCGACGTCGGCTGCGAGGCGGGCATCGTGCACGATGTCGCAGTCAAGCCCGAGACGGCCCGCCTCGGCGCGGTGGCGGCGGAACGACCCCGGGCCGTAGGAGAATCGAAACCCAGCCGCGGCCGGCACGACCGCCACATTCGTCCCGTCGGCTCGCAGGTCGGGAACCAACGTCACGCGCCCGGGCGTCCCGAGGGCGTCGAGCACGCCGACGTTCGGGAGGTCGGCGTGGGCGACGACGACGAGCGTGACACCCTCGCCGGCGAGTGCTTCGACACCGGCCTCGACGGCTCCTGAGAGGCCGAGGCCGGGTGTCCAGATCACGCGGGCACCGAGGGAGCGAGCCCAGCTGGCGACTTCCTCGTCGTCGCACACGACGTGGCAGGCGAGCGTGCCTGCGGCCGCCAGGACGCCGGCGGCGAGGCTTCGCGCGAGCTCAGCGCGCGCCGGTGCGTTCAGCACCGGTGCCAACCTGAGCTTGGCGGTGCGAAATGACTTCACGGGGACGAGGAGCGCCCGCACGCCGAGGAGTCTAGGAAGCTGGTCGAGGTCGACTACCGGGCCGGCCTCGGCTTTGGCCGGCCGGCCGCCTCAGGCGGCCAGGATCCTTCCGCAGGGCTCGGCGTCGTAGCCCTCGAGCGCTGCCAGCTGCCGAGGCAGCTCCCGCCCGCCGAGGACGTCGAGGAGGGCGCGCATCTCGATGCCGCCCATGAGGGAGCGGGGGATGTGGAGCTCGGAGATCTCCTCCTGCCACGGGACGAACTCGAGACCGAACGCGAGGGCTGCGGGTTCGGTCATGACGGCGGCGTCGGCCAGCCCGGAACCGACGGCCGATGCCACGAGCAGGTGGGCGGTGCACTCGGTCTCGTAGCCGGCGACGTCGCTCGCCTCGATGCCGAGGCGAGCGAGCTGATCGTCGAGAAGGCGCCGAGCTTCCGAGCCGCGCTCACGGTTGGCGATGCGCAACCCGCCGGCGACGACGTCACGGAGATCCTTCACGGTTCCTCGGTGGCGGGGCGCCAAGGCGAGACCCTCGCGCCACGAGGCGAATCCCACGGCCTCCACGCCCGGCCGGTGCCGCTGGCGGGCCTCGACGCCGCGGTGAATGGCGGCTGCGTGCACGGAGCCCGCTTCGAGCAGCTCGAGGGCCATGGTGTTGCCGCAGGGCCACCAGACGAGCCCTACGGGTGGGCTGTGGCGTTGCAGCGGGCCCTGCAGGAGGGCAAGTGCCGGGTCGCAACCGGCGATGGCGAGCGTCGGTGCCGTTTCGGCGATGCGGAGAGCTTCGAAGGTGCCGTGGCGATTGCGGCCCCGCTTGCCGGCCACCGGGTCGCGCTCGGTCCCGTTGGCGTCGCCCGTGCGGGCGTCGCCCGTGCCGGCTGCCGACGTGTCCTCGTGACGCCCCTCGCGCATGACGCCGAGAGCGGGAACGAAACCCGGGACGAGGGAGCCGTCTCGCGAGAGCGGGAAGGCAACGGTGTCGCCCGCCACCTCGCTGAGCAGGAGCCGCTTAGGTGCCGTGCTGCCCTGCTGGCGGACGGGCCGGACGGCGAGACGTCCTGACACCGACGGCGCCTCGGCGGCTTCACCGAAGAGGTCCTCCACGGAGGAGTCGAGGGCACGGGCAACGGCGAGTGCGACCTCGAGCGAGGGTGACCAGCGTCCGGATTCGATACCCGAGATGGCCTGCCGGGTGATACCGGCGGCCCGTGCGAGGTCACCTTGGGACTGGCCGCGGGCGAGCCGTGTGAGTCTCAGTCGGTCATCGGGATGGCGGCGGGTATCTGGCAATCGTTCATCCTCCCTGCTCCCCCCATAACGGCCACCCTACTCACGAGGGGCGGGCTGAGGCTTGTCACCTCCCAGGTGTCACCCACCCGCGGCGGTGCGTCCACGTGGATGCGAACAGCATTCTGACCAGGTGTTATCTCACCGAAGAGGGGCGGACCGACTGCGGCCACGATGTCGGCTCCGTTGCCCTCGAGGTGACCGCATGGCGTCATCTCGCAGGCGAAACGCGGGCCGAACGGCTGCACCGATCGCACGATGCCGGAAAGGACGACGCCCCGCTGCGGCCAGGCTCCTTCCACGAACCGGTCCGGATGGAGCGCCCAGAGCTTGCCTGACTCGTGAGGGACGAAGCTCCGGTAGCCGCACAGCTCCGCCACCCGCACCGTGGCCGGCTGGCGGACGAGTTCATCGGTGCCGCCGAGCTGCAGGATGCGCCCGTCGTCCATGATGCCGATGCGGTGGCCGAATGCCTGTGCTTCGGCAAGATCGTGCGTGACGAGGACGGCGACGGCGTCCGCCCGGGTCGTCGCCTCGACGGCGATGGAGCGCAAGGTGCTGCGGGAGGCCGCATCGACAGCCGAGAACGGCTCGTCGAGGAGCAAGGCTCGAAAGGGTCGAGCGATGGCCCGCGCTAGGCAGGCGCGCTGGCGCTGGCCACCGGAGAGCGCATCGGGCATGGCGCCGGCCAGTCCGCCCAGGCCGACGTGTTCGAGGAGATCCTCGATCGAGCGGGCGCCCTGCGGCTCTCGGCCACCGAGGCCATAGGCGACGTTGGCCCGCACGTTCATGTGGGGAAAGAGCGTCGTGGGTTGCCGGACGACGGCGACGCCGCGCTCGAGCGGCGGTACCGGTTGCTCGGCGAGGGAGGCGAGACGTCGACGCCTCGTCTTGGCGAGGTTCACGAGCCTGCCGTCGAGTTGGATTCGGCCCGATTTCAGCGGCACCGTGCCGGCGATGGCCTCGAGACAGGTCGTCTTGCCCGCACCGGAGGGACCGAAGAGGGAAAGCCGCTCGCCGGGCCCAAGGCACAAGAGGGCGGACACGTCGAAGGTCCGCCGCGCGACGGCAAAGTCAGCCTCGAGCATCCTCGTCGGCGTCATGATCCGGCGCTCGCCGTGATCCGGGTCTGATGGCGGCCGAGCGCCCGGCTGCTCCAGAGCAAGGCGAGGAGGGGCAGCGGGAGTGCCGCCACGATGAGCAGGAGCGCAAAGGGCAGGGCTGCGCTCAGCCCATTGGCGATGAAGCTCTGGTCGATCTGCAAGGGCAGTCCGGCAGGGTTGTAGGCGACGATGAGGACAGCTCCGAAGGCGCCCATGGCGCGCGCCCAGGCGATGGCGAGCCCCGTGGCGAGCCCGGGGGCGGCCAGCGGCAAGGTCACCTTGCGGAAGGCGCGGAACGGTCGATCGCCGAGGAGCTGGGCATCCTCCTCCAGCCGGGTGTCCACCGTCGTGAGGGCGGCTGCCGCCGTGATGATGTAGAAGGGCGCCGATTCGTAGAACTCCGCCACGACGAGGGCGAAGAACGTGTTGACCCCGAACACGTTCGGATCGATGCCCGAGACGACGCGTCCCACAGGCCCCGCCTGCCCGAGGAGGAAGATCAGGAGGAGGCCGATGACGAGGGGCGGCATCAGGAGCGGCAGGACGACGCCGGCCTCGATGAAACGGGCCGCCCTCACTCGGCCGCGCGCCAGCAGGTAGGCGAGGGGGGTGCCGAGCACCACCATGCAGCCGAGGGCGATCGAGCTTGCCTCGAGCGACGTCCAGAGCGGCGCCAGGGCCCCTGGCTGGTCGAGGTTCGCCCGTATGGAATGGGGGGAGATCTGGGTCAGCAGGACGACGAGTGGTCCGAGCAGCACGACCCACACCAGGACGGACGCCACGACGGCGGCAGCACCCGGGATCCTCCCGACGGCACGCCGGCTCAGCTCGAACATCACGAGGCGGAACCTCCCCGAGGCTGAGTCACGGCGGCAACGCTACCGGTCTGCAAGTTGTGCTGGTCAGTGACAAGCAAAACTAGCAACCAGCACCGAGGCAGTACCGTGAGGCAATGTGTTGGTCGTGGTGAGCATCCCGACCCTACGTGTCGAGGGCCGCTACTTCGCCGACGGTTGCCTGGCGGTGGGTGGGGTGGACGAGGTCGGGCGAGGCGCCTGGGCCGGCCCGGTCAGTGTCGGTGTAGCGGTCGTGACGCCCGGTTCCGGGCGCCGCCTCCCGCGCGGCGTGCGCGACTCCAAGCAGCTCACCTGGGCCGAACGGGAGGCCCTCTTCGCCCCCCTCTCGCGTGCCGTCGCCGGTTGGGCCGTCGGGCACGCCAGCAACGAGGAGTGTGACTCCCTCGGCATGACGGCGGCCCAGCGCCTTGCCGCCCGCCGCGCCCTTGCCCAGCTGAACGTCGCCCCCGACATCCTCCTGCTCGATGGCAAATTCGACTTCCTGCGTGACGGCGAGGAATGCCTGCCGGTGCGCATGATCGTGAGGGGCGACGCCAGCTCGAAGGCGATCGCCGCAGCCTCCGTGCTCGCCAAGGTGACACGCGACCGCATGATGGCCCTCGAGGCCGAGCACTACCCGTGGTACGGCTTCGAATCGAATCGCGGCTACCCGGCGCCCTCGCACAAGATGGCACTTGCCTCGTGGGGTTGCACACCGATCCACAGGAGGAGCTGGGCGTTCGTCGACACGATGTACTTCAAACCCGGCCATGGCTGAGACGAAGGACACGCCGTTCGAGGACGGGCCACCGACGGTGTCCTCACGGCCGGCAGCAGATCCGGACGCGGTGGCGCACCCGGAGCCGAGCACGGGCCCGTCAGGGGGCGCCGCCCTCGGCACACCGGCGGCCCCGACTGCGGCGATGACGGACTCCGGTCCGCTCTCGCCGGCCCGTTCGCTGACGAGCTCGCGGACGTCGACGGGTCCCACCCCGGGCTCGGCCGAGGAGGCCGCCATCATCTGGGCTGCGATGGCTGCCGGTGGCCGGGCGGCGCCGGGCGTGCGGGCCAAGCCGGGGCTCATCGTGGGCACGGCGCTCATCGTGATCGTCACCGTCGTCGGTCTCGTCATCGGGGCGACCTACTTGCGGCACGTCGCCGCCTCGAACACGAACACCGGGAGCGGAACGGCCCCGGCGTCGCTCACCGTCACCGAGAGCAACCTGAAGGCAGCCCTGGCCACGGCAGTGAGCGACGACTCCAGCCACACCCAGAGCCTCACCACCCTCAACGCAGAGCTGGCCGACGCCAACACGTCGCTCACGTTCCCGAGCATCTCGGGCTCCGCGAGCGAGATCGCCGTCGCCATACCCGTGTCCGGCGCCCTCGTGCTCACGAGCTTTCAGTCGAGCCCGGCGGCCTGCCTGGGGGTGCTCTGGGTGTTCGCCGGCCAAGCGGCACCGATCTTCGGCGGTCACGCCGCCACCGCTCACGCCGGCACGTACTTCTTCGAGGCGCCCGCGCCGGCCGGCCTCTGCAATGCCCTCACCGTGACACCACCGAGCGGTGCGTCCTACGTGTCGAGCACGGGCTTTCCTAGCGAGCGACTTCCGTAGGCGCCGCCGCCAACGCCGTGGCTTCGTCGTCGCCATCGGACTTCTGCCACGGCCTGTCGACAACAAGCCATGTCACGCCAGCCGCCAGCAACACGCCGCACAGCGTCCAGCCGAGGTCCGTCGTGCTCATGCCGACGTACTTGAGCCCTGAGGCGAAGATGACAAAGGTGATGGCGGGGCGGATGAGCTTGTCCGGTGCCCGCGAAGAGAGGAACGCCCCGACGACAGCCATGGGCACGCTCCCGATGACGATCGATGCCGTCAGGGAGAACTGCACCGTCCCGAAGGCGAGGGCCCCGAGGGCGGCGGCCGCCGTGAGCGGGACGGCCTGCGTCAGGTCGGTGCCCACCAACCGCTTTGCGCCGATCATGGGGTAGAGGAACAGCAGCAGCACGATCATGAGCGATCCAGAGCCGACAGAGGTCATGCCGACGACGATCCCTCCCACCATCCCGATGATGACGGTGGGGATCGGCTTGACGGTGAGCTCGTGCACGCCGCTGAGACGATCCTCCCCAGAGCGCCGGTCGAGGACATAGCGAAGGACCATGGCGGCCGCCCCGAGCAGGAGGGCGGCCCCGAGGGCGATCTCGACGTTGGCCTGGTCGGTCTTCCCGAGGCCGAAGAGATGGAGCAGGTACGCCCCGAGGAAGGCCATGGGGACGGATCCGACCACCATCCAACCGACGAGGCGGAAGTTGACGGTCTTCTTCGTGAGGTGCACGGCCGCTGCCACCGGGCGCATGGCGACCGCCGCCACGAGGTCGCTCGAGATGGCCGAGGACGGCTTCACGTTGAACAGCAGGATGAGCATCGGGGTCATGAGGGCGCCGCCGCCAGCGCCCGTCAACCCGACGAGAAACCCGACGACGCCGCTCCCGAGCACGATGTACGGGTCGATATGCACGTCCCTCCCAATGCTGCAGAATCCCTGTCGTCGACTAATGCTAGCGAAGCAGTCGCAACGCAGGGTTTCACATCGCCTAGCGGCTGACGGGCGGGTCCTTCGGGAGCCCAAGGACGCGCTCCCCGAGGATGTTTCGCATGACCTCGTCGGTGCCGCCGGCGACCCGCATGCCGGGAACGCCGAGGAGGAACTTCGACCAGGCGAAAGTCCCCCATTCCCCGGAGTCGGCCGTGATGCGGGGACCGAGGATGTGGGAGGCGAGCTCGGCCGTGCGGCGGAGGTTCTCGGTGAGCGACAGTTTGGCGATCGAGAGCTCGGGCCCGGGCAGCTGACCGGAGCGGATCTTGGCGAGCGCCCGGTCGTTGTTGTAACGGGCGACCTGGAGGTTGATCCAGGTGTCGGCGATCTCCTGGCGGACGAGGGGGTCCTCGGTGACGCCGAGATGGCGGGCGAGGGCGATGAGCCGGCGCAGCTCCGAGCTGCCGGAGCTGGTACCACTCCCGCCGCCTCCGATGGCCGCCCGTTCGTTCATCAACGTCGTGAGGGCGACGGTCCAACCGTTGTTGACCTCGCCGAGGAGGTGGTCGGCGGGGATGCGGACATCGGTGAAGAACACCTCGTTGAACGACGCCCCGCCCGTCATCTGGCGCAAGGGTCGCACCTCGACGCCGGGAGCGTGCATGTTCACGATGAAACCAGTGAGGCCCTTGTGCTTGGGCGCGTCGGGGTCGGTACGACAGAGGATCTCCCCGATCTCGGAGTAGTGAGCACCCGAGGTCCAGACCTTTTGGCCGTTCACGATCCACTCGTCCCCGTCGCGCACCGCCCGGGTCTGCAGCGAGGCGAGATCCGAGCCGGCGGAGGGCTCGGAGAAGAGCTGGCAGGCGATGATGTCGCCCCGGTAGAGGGAGCGTAGGTACAGCTCCTTGGCCGTATCGCTGCCGTGGGCGAGGATCGTCGGAGCGATCATGCCGAGACCGATGCCGCGAGGACCCTGAGTCGGTGTGGCGTAGCGGGACTCGATGGCCCCGTACAGAGACTGGTAGGACTTTGGAAGCTCGCGGCCGCCGTATTTCCGCGGACCGGTGATCCAGCCGAAGCCGGCATCGAAGACCTTCTGCGCCCACGCCTTGGCAGCGGCCACCTCGATGGCGTCCTGCTCGGGAGTCCGCTCCGGCAGCACGGAGATCTCGTCGGAGCCTTCACCGAATGCGGTCCGCGTCGGCGGCTTCAATGTGGCGTTCGCCGCCAGGAACGTCTCTGCGTCAGCGGCGAACTGCTCTTCGGTCACATCCAGGATCTCGTCCACGCTCGTGTTGGCCACGTCCGCACTGTAGTGGTGAGCGTCCGCTGCGTGAATAGCCGCCCGGACTAGGTTGACTGGACCGGGGATACGGAGGTCGACGGAGATGTCCGCAACGGACCCATGGCAAGCAGTTCTCGAGCGGATCGACGACGGCGCCCGGCTCATCGGGCTGGAGGCGGACACCCATCGCATGCTGTCGGTGCCGACGCGAGTCCTCGAGGTCGCCGTCCCCGTGCGGATGGACAACGGCAGGGTGGAGGTCTTCCTCGGCTGGCGCGTGCATCACGACGTCAGCCGAGGGCCGGGCAAGGGCGGTATTCGCTTCCACCCGTCAGTGACCGTCAGCGAGGTCAAGGCACTGGCCGCCGAGATGACGCTCAAGTGCGCAGTCGTCGACATCCCCTTCGGCGGCGCCAAAGGCGGTGTTCAGGTCGATCCCCGACTGCTCTCGGAGTCGGAGCTCGAGCGCCTGACGCGCCGGTACACGATCGACGTGTCCTCCCTGCTGGGTCCCGACCGGGACGTACCGGCGCCCGACGTGAACACCGATGCCCGCGTCATGGCCTGGTTGATGGACACGATCTCGATGTTTCGCGGTGAGGCCGTCACCGGGATCGTCACGGGGAAGCCCATCGCCGTCGGGGGGAGCCTCGGCCACGTCGGTGCGACCTCGCAGGGTGTCCTCATCTGCTCGCGCGCCATCTTCCACGAGCTCGGCCTGCCCATGGCCGGGGCGAGGGCCATCGTGCAAGGGCACGGCAAGGTGGGCGGTCCGCTGTGCTACCTGCTGTCGTCGGCCGGGATGAGGGTCGTGGCGGTCACCGACGCCGACGGCGGCGTCTACAACCCAGCCGGACTCGACACCTTGGCCCTCGCCGACCACGTGGCTCGACGTGGCACCGTGGACGGCTTCGAGTTGGCGGATCCTCTCGACCCGGCCCGGCTCTGGGAGATCGAGTGCGAGCTGGCCGTGCCGGCAGCACTCGAGAACACGATCACGGCGGCCGTCGCCGAGCGGCTAGCCGCCAAGATCGTCGTGGAAGCCGCCAACGGTCCGACCCTGCCGGAGGCCGATCCCATCTTGGAGCGCCGTGGCATTGTCGTCGTGCCGGACATCCTCGCAAATGCAGGTGGCGTCACGGCCTCGTACTTCGAGTGGGCGCAGAGCCGGCAAGGCTTCGCCTGGGAAGAGGAGGTCGTCGCCGAGCGCTTGCGGCGCATCATGGAGACTGCCTTCGACGCCTGCTGGCAACGGTCGAAGGAACTCAAGGTGACGTTACGGCGGGCGGCGGTCGCACTGGCGCTCGAGCGCGTCGGCGAAGCCATCCGGCTGCGCGGCCTGTTCCCCTAAGAGACTGTTCTCCGAACGGTCATGGAGCCTGGCGGCGGGCAACGGGAGGGCCGCCGGAGTGGCGGGAGGGGGAATGCTGCTGGAGGCTTCCTCGCCCGGCACCTGAAGCTGGATCTCTCGCCGCTTCGCGAGTCGCGCGACTTGCGGAGCCTCTTCGCGGGCGGCGGTATCTCCTTCGCCGGCAGCATGCTCACCTACGTCGCCCTTCCGTACCAGACCTACGAGCTGACGCATTCCTCGCTCGTCGTCGGCCTGCTCAGCCTCGCCGAGCTCGTGCCGCTCCTCGTGACCGCCTTCATCGGCGGTGCCCTCGCCGACGCTGTCGACCGCCGCCGCATGGTCAGGCTCACCGAGGCCGGCATGTGCCTTGTCTCGGTCCTGCTCGTGCTCAACGCCCACCTGGCACACCCGCGCTTGTGGGTTCTCTTCGCCGTCTCGGTGCTGCTGACGGCCTTCGACGGCCTGCAGCGGCCGTCGCTCGACGCCATGGTCCCCATGCTCGTGCGGCCGGATCAGCTGGCGGCGACCTCGTCGATCATGTCCCTGCGCAGTCAGCTCGGGATGATCGCCGCCCCCGCCCTGACCGGCGTGATCATCGCCGCAGGAGGCTTGACGCTCACGTACACACTCGACGTCGCCAGCTTCGTCATCTCGCTCGCCTTCATGCTGCGCCTCGGCGCCATGCCGCCGCCGAGCCAGTCGGACCTCTCGCTGCGGGCGATGCGGATCGGGCTCGCCTACGCCTGGCAGCGCAAAGATCTGCTCGGGACCTACCTCGTCGACATCAACGCCATGTTCTTCGGCATCCCGAACGCCTTGTTTCCTCAGCTGGCATCTCACCTCGGCGGCGCATCGGCCCTCGGAGTCCTCTACGCGTCACCGGCATTGGGAGCCTTTCTCGTGACGGCGACGAGCAGCTGGGTGGCTCGTGTCCGCCGCTACGGCCGCATGATCGCGGTGGCGGCCGCTCTCTGGGGTGCTGGCATCGTGCTGCTCGGGTTCGCGGCGTCGCTCTCGCTGGCGGCGCTCGGCCTCGTGATCGCAGGTGCCGGCGACATGATCAGCGGGCTCGGCCGCTCCACGGTCTGGAACCAGTCCATACCAGACGACCTGCGAGGACGCTTGGCCGGCATCGAGATGCTCAGCTACTCGTCCGGGCCGACGCTCGGGAACGTCGAAGCCGGGATCCTTGAGCGGCTCGTCGGTCTGCGCACCTCGATCGTGGCGGGTGGTGCGCTCTGTGTCGCCGGCACGGCCTTGCTCTCGCTTGCTCTGCCGGCCTTCTGGCACTACGACGCCCGCCAGGGTGAGAAGCACCGGCAGCTTCCTGGCTGAGGTGGCTTTCTCGAGGTGCCGCCGCTTGCGCCCGCACGAGGGCGATACTGAGTCCGCGGCGAAGACGGTCTTCGCCGGCTTGATCGGGAGGCTCGATCTGATGCGAGCACGTCGGTGTCTCGCCGCGGCCCTCTGTGTCGCCATGACCCTCGTCCTTGGCGGCTGCTCGCTCGTGAAGTCGGCTGCCTCCACGTCCACGACCACGAGCACCTCGACGTCGACCACGACGACGACGAGCCCGCCGACCACCACGACGACGACGTCGAGCACCACGACGTCAACCACTGCCGTGGCGACCTGCACCATGACCTCGTTCACCATCAAGACCGGCCAGAGCTCGGGGGCGGCCGGCACGATTGCGCTCGCATTCGTCGTCACGAACACCTCGACGACGGCCTGCGCGCTGCGCGGGTACCCAACGATCGTGCTCGTGCCCGAGTCGGGCACGGTGGACCCGGTCATCACTCATATCGGTTCGGCCAAGGGCATTGCCGTGGCGCCCGCCGGCGAGGCGGGTTTTGCGCTCGAATACAACGACGAGGCGGTGAACGGCGGCACGACGTGTCCGGAGATCTCAGACGTCGACGTCTCCTTGCCGCACGTGGCCGGCGCGTCGCTCAGGGTCCCCGCCCACTTCTGCCCCTACGGTCAGCCGAACCTGAGCGTGTCCGCCGTCCTCTCGCTCGCCGAGCTTCACGACCTCGTCGGCTGACGGAGGGGAGACCCATCGTGCCCGCAGCAGCCGACACCGCTCTCGTGGGCGGCTCCGTCTACACCCTCGACGCGGCGAGGCCGTGGGCAACGGCGTGCGCCATCGGGGGCGGCCGCATCATCGCCGTCGGCTCGGAGTCCGACGTCCGGTCGCTCTGCACCCCGTCGACCGCCGTCATCGACGTACAGGGCGGCATGGTGATACCCGGCTTCCAGGACTCCCACGTCCACCCGCCCATGGGCGGCCTCGAGATGCTTCGCTGCAATCTCACCTCCGGCTCTTCACGGGCTGACTACTTCGAGATCATCGCCGCCTACGTCGCGGCCCATCCCCACCTCGAGTGGATCCAGGGCGGTGGATGGTCGATGCCGGCGTTTCCCAACGGCCTTCCGACGGCCTCCGATCTCGATGCGATCGTCGGCGGTCGTCCGGTCTACCTGCCCAACCGCGACCACCACAGCGCCTGGGTGAGCTCGCGAGCCTTGGAGCTTGCGGGGATCACGGCTGAGACGTCCGACCCGCCGGACGGCCGTATCGAGCGCGACGCCTCCGGCCGCCCGACGGGAGCGCTCCACGAAGGGGCCATGCGACTCGTGGAGCGTCTCCTCCCGGCGATGTCGGCAAGCGATTACGTGGACGGGCTGTTGGCGGCGCAGGCCTACCTCCACTCGCTTGGGATCACCGCATGGCAGGACGCCTGGGTCACCTCGACCCCCGGTGACAGCTCGTTCGCGGCGTACCTGTCCTTGGCGGGCGACGGCCGCCTGACCGCCCGTGTCGTCGCCGCTCACTGGTGGCAGCGGGGGAGTGGGTCCGAACAGGTGGATGGTTTCGCTGCCCTGCGAGCGGCCGCCGCCGAGTCGGACCGCCTCCAGGCGAGCTCGGTGAAGATCATGCAAGACGGCGTGTGCGAGACCTTCACGGCCGCCCTCCTCACGCCATATCTGGACGTCCACGGACACGCAACGGACAACTGCGGCTTGTCGTTCGTCGACCCGGAGGCCCTCAAGGAACACGTCCGACTGCTCGATGCCGACGGCTTCCAGGTACATGTGCATGCCATCGGCGATCGAGCGGTGCGGGAGGCGCTCGACGCCATCGAGGCGGCCCGTGTCGCCAACGGGTCGAGCGGTTTGCGCCATCACGTCGCCCATCTGCAAGTCGTGCACCCGGAAGACTTGGACCGTTTCGCCCCCCTCGGCGTCGTGGCCAACTTCCAGCCTTTGTGGGCGTGTGCCGATGCCCAGATGGTGGAGCTGACGATGCCGTTTCTCGGTCCGGAGCGCTCTGCGCGGCAGTACCCGATCGGCTCGTTGCTCTCCCGCGGCGTCGCTGTCGCCTTCGGCAGCGACTGGCCGGTATCGAGTCCCGATCCCCTCGCTGAGATGCATGTTGCCGTCACACGGCAGCCGCCGCCTGGTGCCGGCTTCGCCGGCGACGACGCGCTCGAGGCGCCGTTTCTGCCGGAGGAGCGGATCGCTCTCGCCGACGCCCTTCGTGCTTTCACACTGGGTTCTGCCTACGTGAACCATCTGGAGCATGACACCGGATCGGTAGAGGTGGGCAAGTTCGCCGATCTCACCGTCCTCGATCGGAACCTCTTCGAAGTGGACGATCTCGACGGGGGTTTCGTGGAGGCACACGTGACCATGACGATGGTCGGTGGTGATGTCGTCTACGAGCGCGCCCCATCGTCGTGAGCCGAGCCGGGCTCGTGGCAGACTCCAGAGTCCGGCAGTGGCCAGGTGGGTGACGGGCGCTTAGCTCAGGTGGTTAGAGCAGCTCGCTTACAACGAGCAGGTCGGGGGTTCGAGTCCCTCAGCGCCCACTCGACAAAATGGGGAGAGAGAGGCGGACCAGGCCGGCAGGCCCAAACGGCAACGACAGGGCAGGCCAGACGGCCGGGAGGCCAGAGGGCCAGGAGGCCAGCGAGCGGGCCAGCAAGGAAGAAGGGGAACGGC
>Ga0181526_10003070_pt1 | contig 13912 bp, 10 predicted proteins | sample PEATcosm2014_Bin_35_FD_119750 | JGI IMG/M metagenome (GOLD analysis project Ga0181526, IMG submission 119750) | Peatland microbial communities from MTU Mesocosm Facility, Houghton, MI, USA - PEATcosm2014_Bin06_30_metaG | ecosystem: Environmental > Terrestrial > Soil > Wetlands > Peat | place...
AAATTCAGGCGATGGGGGCAGATATTTACCACGCGCAATCGAAGGGATTGGATTTTCGCAGTCCCGATGACCGAGAAGCGCTGGAAATGCGCGGTCTCGTCCTGTCACGGCGAAAACAGGTGTTCGATTCCCCTGGGCGTACCAATGAAATCAATGGCTCTTGGCGAAAACCGTTCGCGTAAACCCCTCCCTGAACCTATCCGATTTTTCACGAACGCGGGCGGACGGTCCGCTTGCTTTGATCGACTCCATCCCCGACGCCCGAGATTGTGACCGGTCAGGCCGCGGTGGATTGGCGCCGAAGTCAGTCCTTGCATTGCAGTCGTATCCGAAGCGACAGAACTTCGAACTTGGGGGTGGCCTAAGAATTCTTTCTTGGCCTAGGCGGGGCCAAGGGGGGAATTGAATATCAGATGGAGCGCTCGGAGCCGACTCCCTGCGTCACCAATGCACCAATGATCGTGGATTGCTTCAACCCAACCCACACGAGCTTATCGTATCGGTCCGATCCACCATCCGGACGTTCTGCTCTGCGCGGCGGTCGCTGCCTCTTTCCGAAGGCGCGTGTCCGTCCTGGGCCAGCAAGTTAACGGCGTTTAGATCAAACGGCGCGTAGAAACCGTCGCCTGCCGGATCGAATCGACGTATCGGACATCACCTGCAGCGAAATTGCACACTTCTCCGCCGGTTGCATTCTCCGCAACGTAGCTCCCTCCGCCGACAATCTTGTCTGGCTTACCCGAGTGTCCCTCGTATCGACGCATCCAGCCGATGTTGCAGAAGAACAATGCACCGCGGCGTTCCGCCGCTTTCTCCGCCCCTGTCGTTGCTGCCCGCATGTGTTGGACGAATCTATCCCCCCGCTTTCGGCTGCGAGGTGGTAACGTTCGTTTTGTCGATTATCCCCAAGGCCGGCTTTGGATTGATCTCCGTAGCCTCGGCCACACTTGCCAGCAAGGCTGGCAACAGCGATGTCAGAAGGAATGTGCGGCGTTGCATGTATTTCTCCTTGGTCGTGGCATCTGGCGTCATGGGCTGCGGTACAAATTTCCTGATTCACCGCAACGAGGGATTATGTGCATCCCAGGCTTCGGGCCGTCTTTCGGCGGCCAGTGGCTCGGTGTCGCCCGACGCCGCTTGCTTCCTCCTTTTTCGGAAGATCCAGGATTGCAGCCGGTCGAGATAGATGTAGACGACTGGCGTCGTATAGAGCGTGAGAATCTGCGACAAGGCCAGGCCGCCGACGATGGCATAACCGAGCGGCTGGCGGATCTCCGAGCCGACCCCCGTACCCACCATCATTGGTACCGCACCAAGCAGAGCCGCCATCGTGGTCATCAGGATCGGCCGAAAACGCAGCACGCAAGCCTGGTAGATCGATTCCTCGGCGGTCAGCCGCTCGCTGTGTTCCAATTGTTGCGCGAAATCGACCAACATGATGCCGTTCTTCTTGACGATACCGATCAGCAGAAGGATGCCGACGATCGCGATCACGGTGAGATCGTAGCGGGCCGCCATCAGCAACAACAGCGCCCCGACACCAGCGGACGGCAAGGTCGAGATGATGGTGATTGGGTGGATGACGCTTTCGTAGAGCATGCCGAGGATGAGATAAATGACGCAGAGCGCTGCACCGATGAGGATCGGCGTGCTTTTTAGCGATGCTCCAAATGCCTGGGCGTTGCCCTGAAAGCTCGTCTGGAGCGAGAGCGGCGGGCTGAGCTCTTTTTTAACCTGCTGGATGGCGCTGACCGCCTGGCCGAGCGCGGCGCCAGATGCGAGATTGAACGAGATCGTCACCGAAGGGAACTGACCTTGGTGGTTGACCACGAGAGGCGCGGTCTTGATTACAGAAGTGACTAGAGTGGATATCGGCACCTGCTGCCCGCTTGCTGAATTGATATAAATGCGGCTGAGCGCTTCAGGTCCATATTGGAACTTGGGCTCGACCTCCAAAATGACATGGTATTGCTGCAAGGTGGTATAAATCGTTGAGACGATACGCTGGCCGAAGGCGTCGTCGAGCGTATTGTCGATCATGTAGGGCTCGATACCGTAGCTCGAGGCAACCTCTCGGTTGACGGTGATGTCCAGCATCGGCCCGGCATTGAGCTGATCGGTGGTGACGTCAGCAATGATGGGCAGGGCCTTCAACTTGTTGAGGAACAAGCCGGCCCAATGAGCGAGTTCACCCGGGTCGGCGTCGTTCAAGGTGTACTGAAACTGGGTCTTGTTCAGCCGCGCGCCAATCGTGATATCCTGAGCCGCCTGCATATAAAGCGTGATCCCCTCGATCTTGGCGAGGTTGGTTCGCAGCCGGGCGATGACCTGCTGGATCGGCTCGCGCTCGCCGTGGGGCTTGAGCTGAATGAACACCCGGCCGTCGTTGAGCGTGTAGAGTCCGCCGCCCGCACCCACCGCCGAGCCCACGGACTGAACAGCCGGATCCCTCATGAGAGCGTCTTGCAAAGCTTGCTGACGTTCCTTCATCGCCTGGAAGGAAATGTCCTGCGCGGCTTCCGACTGACCGATGATCAATCCGGTATCTTGCTGGGGAAAGAAGCCCTTGGGAATGATCACGTAGAGGTACAAGGTCAGCGCGATGGTGCCGAGCATCACCATCAGTGTGACGAACCGGTGCCGCAGCACGATCTTGAGGCCCGCCTCATAGACATTGAGCAGGAGATCGAAGCCGCGTTCGGACAGGCGATAGAGCCATCCGTGCTCTTTGCTCTCCGGCTTAAGCACGTATGCGCACATCATCGGGATCAGCGTCCGCGAGATCAGCAGCGAAAGGACGAGAGCCATGCTCACCGCAACCGCGAATTCACGGAACAGCAACCCCACATAGCCGCTCATCAGGAACAGCGGAATGAACACGGCGATGAGCGAGAGCGTGATCGCCATGACGGTGAAGCCGATTTCGCCGGACCCTTTGAGCGCTGCCTCGTACGGCGGGAGGCCTTCCTCGACATGCCGTGCGATGTTCTCAATATCGACGACGGCGTCGTCGACCACGAACCCGACCGCGATGGACAAGGCCATCAGCGAGAGGTTGTCGAGACTGTAGCCGAACTCGTAGAGCGCCGCGAATGTGCCGATCAGCGCCAGCGGCACGGTGATGGCCGGGATAATCGTCGCCCAGAAGCTCCGCAGAAATATGAAGATCACCATTACGACGAGCGCAACCGTCAACAGCAATGTGAACTGTACGTCGTGAACCGAGGCGCGGATGGTCTGGGTACGGTCGGAAACGACATTTATCTTGACTCCTGGCGGAATTGAAGCCTGAAGCACCGGCATCATCGCCTTGATCCGGCTTACCGTCTCGATGACATTGGCTCCGGGCTGACGCTGGATGGACAGCAGGATTGCCCGCTCCTTGTTGTACCAGGCAGCAATCAGTTCGTTCTCGCCGGCGCTGATCGCACGGCCGATATCGCGGACTCGGACCGGAGAACCATTGCGATAGGCGACGATGAGGTCGGCGTATTGGTCGGGCTTAAACAGCTGATCGTTGGTATTGAGTGTGTAGGTCTGGCGCGGGCTGTTGAGCGTACCTTTCGGAAGGTCGACATTCGCCTGGCCGAGCACTGTGCGCACATCCTCGAGGTTGATGCCGCGAGCAGCCAGCGCATCCGGATCGACCTGGACCCGGACGGTCGGCTGCTGCTCACCTCCTATACCCACAAGGCCGACCCCGGATATCTGCGAGATCTTTTCTAGCAGGATATTTTGCGCATAAGCATCGACAACGGTCAGCGGCAGGCTGTCCGACGTGGCCGCGAGCACGAGAATCGGCGTGTCGGCCGGATTGACCTTCCGGATAGAAGGGGGATACGGAATGTTCTTGGGCAGGTACGCGGTTGCAGCTTGGATTGCCGAAAGCGTGTCACTGACAGCGCCATCGATTTGGCGGCTCAATTCGAATTGCAAGGTGATCTGGGCATAGCCGAGCGCACTCGCCGATGTCAACTGGGTGAGGCCGGGGATCTGACCGAACTGCAGCTCGAGCGGCGAAGTCACCGTGGATGCGACAGTCTGCGGGTCGGCACCGGGCAATTGCGCAGTGACCGTCAGGGTCGGATAGTTGACGTTCGGCAATGACGCGACGGGCAATAGCGGGTAGGCGACCAGGCCGCCGGCCAACAATCCGACCATCAGCAGGGCGGTCGCGATCGGCCGGCGGATGAACGGGGCAGAAACGTTCATGGGATCGGCTCTTGCTGTGCGCTTTGCGCGGCGAACTCTTCGGCGGCCTTGCCGGTTAAGATCGTGACGGGGACGCCGGGCTGCAGCTTGTATTGTCCGTCCACTACGACCCGCTCATTGGCCGTGACTCCAGAATCGATCAGAGCTTGCCCGTCGCTGATCTGTGCGACGGTAATCGAGCGCATCTCGACTGTGTCGTCCGGTTTGATGACGTAGATGTAGGCGCCTTTCGGGCCCTGCTGCACGGCCGATGCGGGAACGGTCAAGCCGCTTTGCCGGGTATCGAGGAGCAACCGGGCGTTGACGAGCTGACCCGGCCACAGCAGATGCTTAGGGTTGGGAAACTCAGCTCGTAGCCTGATCGATCCGGTGGTCTGGATGATCTGGTTGTCGATGAGATTGAGCTTGCCCTGATCGAGCTGCTTGCCGTCTTGACTATCGACGACGACGGTGACCGGACCCTGGGACAGGTGTTCCTGAATGGGAACGAAATTGGCTTCCGGCAGCGTGAAAATCAGAGAGATCGGCTCGATTTGGGTGACGTCGACGAGGCCGTTCACGTCGGTTGGGTGAATAATATTGCCGATATCGATCTGCCGGATGCCTGTCACGCCATCGATCGGCGAGGTGAGATTGGTGTAGCCGAGGTTCACCTGCGCGCTTTCGATGATCGCCTCGTCGGCTTTAATCATCGCCTCCAGCTGATCGACGATCGCTTTCTGCGAGTCGACGAGCTGAAAGGCAATTGAGTTCTGCTTCTTGAGCACGGTGTAACGATCGAGATTGATCTTGGCGTTCTCGAGATGTGCCTTGTCACGGTCGCGATTTGCAATGGCCTGATCGAGTTGTGCCTGATACGGACTTGGGTCGATGACGGCGAGGACATCGCCCTTTTTTACCGTCTGACCCTGGTGGAAGCTGATCTTGACGAGCTGGCCGGTGATTTGGCTGCGTATGAGCACGTTGTTGTAGGCGATCACCGTGCCGACGCCGCGAAGGTAGATCGGAACATCATGGCTTTGTGCTGAAGCCGCAACGACAGGCGCGGCCGGAGGCGTGGCGGACGCCTGTGGCGCCGGCGCCGAACGGAAGGCAGACGTGCGCGTTACCGCTAGGCCGCCGGCGGCGGCCACCGCAAGCACCGCCATCATAATCATTAATTTGAGTGCGCTCGAGCGTTTGCGCATTGCGTCTACTCTCCGACTATGCAGGGTGCGCCCGCCGCATTCGTCCTGGGCAAACCCGCCTCGCCGGCGAGGGTTTGTGCGGGGTCGAAAGACGCGCTAACGACACCTAGTGCCGGATCGCGCACTAGGCCACTGGCGTCACTGCCGACGACACCGGCGTCACCATCGGCGCTCAGTGTGGCGCCGGCGATGGTAGTGGATGCGGACGGGGACGCATTGCTATTTGTGGATTTGATGGTGCTGCGGGATGAGGCTCCGGAACAGAATGTGGAGGAGCCGGCAACGCCGGTTGATGAGGGTGTGAGTTGCGAGGCCGATCCGGACATTGCCGGCAATGAGCCGAGACCTATCGTGCCCAGAGCGGTCGTGCCAAGACCGCTGGTGCCGAGGCCGGCGACGCCAACGCCAGCCGCATCCGACGAAGCGTTTGCAGCCGTCGTCGAGCTTCCGGAATTCGGTGAAGGGGACGGCTGCGACGAGGCGTTTGCACTGGTGGATGTTGCCGTCTGGGAATCTCGCGAACTCACGACGCCGGAGCTGCTAACGGAATGGCATGGGGCCGGCGTACTAGTTCCCACGCCGTAAGCGCCGGGCAGATAAGTGCCCGGGAGCTCGGAGATCGGCGAATTCGTCGCACGGCTGATCCCGCCGCCATCAAGGGTGATCCCGCCACCGTCGAAGGCCGTCAGCGCCGCCGTGCCCAAGTTTCCCGTCGAGCAAGGGGCGGGATTTACGGTTCCCGAATAGGGCAAGATGCCGCTTTGCGAGTCAGCGGCAAATCCGCTGAAACCTGTCCCAAGCGGCGAGGTCGCACTAATACCGGGGGGCAGGCTGCCCATCCCGCTAATCTGTGCGAACGCAGGGATGCAACCAAAAAACGCTGCCAGAATTGCGGCAATCAATACGCGTCGCACCATGAGCTCCAGTGTTCGGACGCAGCGACCGGGCCGACTCGTCAACAAAAAAATTAATTCCCTAATGTCTGCTGTCGCCGACGGGCCGGTAGGGAAGCTTGGTCACGGCCGCCTTTCTATTTCCATTATAATCGGCCGCTGACCGGACCTTGCCCCTAAAGATGCTGTAGCTGATCGCAGTGTAGAAGAGCATCAGCGGGAATACGAAAAGACCTTCTCCCCAAAACATGAACGCGAGACTGGATTGCGGCGCTGCAGCTTCCTCGATGGTCAGGACGAAGGGGATCATGTACGGCCAGAACGAGACGGCCAGGGTGCCAAAGGCGCACAAGAAGATCACTGTGACCACAAGGAACGGCACTTCGTCCCAACGGTATCGAACACTGAACGCGAGCAAAACTGCCGCCATTGCGCCAATCATGGGGAACACATACAAATACGGACGCTCGGCCCACATGTCCATCACCTCGAGATGTTCGGTCAGCGAATAGACAAAGATGGCGATCAGAAATAGGAGAAGCCCCGCCGATAAATAGGGTATGAGCCGATAGGCCATCTCGCGGACATCGCCGTCAGATTTCTTGACCAGCCAGCTAGCGCCAAGAAGCGAATAACCGAGACACAATCCGATGCCGCAAAGTGCTGCATAAGGGCTGAACCAGCCGAAGTCGCCACCGGCATATTGACCTTTGGCCCACGGAAGGCCCTCGACGAGGGCACCGACTGTTAAGCCCTGGATAAATGTTGCCGCGAACGATCCGCCTGTGAAGGCCAAATCCCAGATCCACCGCATCCGTTCCGTCTTGCTGCGATACTCGAACGCGACACCGCGCAGGATCAGCCCCGCCAGCATGACAAGGAGTGGCAGATAAAAGGCTGATAATAGGTCCGCATAGGCAACTGGAAAGGCCCCCCACAGAATAACTGCAGTCACCACAAGCCAGGTCTCGTTGCCGTCCCAGATGGGCGCAACGGCACTCATCATGGCGCGCCGCGTGGTCTCACTGCCTGTGAGGCCGAACAGCATCCCCACGCCAAGATCGAATCCGTCAAGCAGCACGTAGAGCAAAATGCTCACCGCCAAGAGCGTTGCCCAGAACATGATCATGGCGATTCTCCAGCGTCCCTGTAACTAGTGTCCGAGCTTAGAGCGTGATGCGCAACGGACATTGGACGATTGGGGACTGCGGCAGACGGCGGCTCAATCAGATTTCCGGCTGGACCGGCCCGCAGGAGGCGGTAGATGTAAAAAATGCCGAAGGCGAATATGAAGGTGTAGATGGCGCAGAAGACGGCGAGCGAGACGCCCGCCTCGCGCGCCGTCAAGAACGGCGTCATTGCGTCCGCCGTTCGCAAGACCCCGTAGACCGCCCAGGGCTGACGGCCCACTTCTGCGGTGTACCAGCCTGTAAGGATTGCGATGAAGGGCAGAGGGAAACTGAGAAAAGTCGCCCAGAGCAGCAGCTGGTTCTGCTCGATGCGCTCTTTGTGGATCAAATATGAGCCGACCCAGGCGACCAGCAGCATGACGAGCCAGCAGCCGACCATGATGCGGAAGGTGAAGAATGGGATCAGCACCGGTGGCCTATTCTCCGGCGGGATGCTGTCGAGCCCTACCTCTCTCGCCGTGAGGCTGTCGGAGTCGATCAGGCTGCCGAGAGGCGGGGGCAACGTGATCGCGAACAGGTTTCGGTGGTTCTCTACATCCGGCCAGGCGAGCAGCACCTCAGAAGCCGGCTGCTCGTCGTGCCATCGAGCCTCGATCGCTGCCATTTTCGATGGCTGGTGGTGAACGACATATTCGCCGTTGAGGTGTCCGAAGAGGAGCTGGAGAGGCAGCAGGACCGCAGCGAGGTACAAGCCCATGCGCAGCATGACGTGCGCTTCGGCGGCAAATTCCCGACGCAGCACATACCATGCCCCGGTGGCGGCGGCGCAAAACGCGCCGGTGAGGTACGACGCAAGCAGCATATGAGGAAAGCGCACCCACAGCACCGGACTGAACAGGATCTTGGACCAGTCGTCCGGAGCAAAGGCCCCGTTCTCCATTACATAACCAACCGGCACCTGCATCCAGCTGTTGTTGGCCATGATCCAAAACGCCGAGAGCGTGGTCCCCAACGCAACCATCGCGGTCGAGAAAAGATAGAACCACGGGGGTACGCGAGAGCGGCCAAAAAGGAGGACGCCGAAAAAACTGGCTTCCAAAGCGAAGGCCGTGAATGTCTCATACGACAGGAGCGGTCCTTGAATCGGTCCGGACATTTTGGCTAGAGTGCTCCAGTTCGTACCGAACTGGAATGCCATCACAACTCCCGATACCACCCCCATCCCGAATGCCACACCGAATATCTTGAGCCAAAACTCAAAGAGGATGCGATAGGCCGGGCGGCCCGTCGTGAGATGCAGTAGCTCGAGAACTGTGAGCCAGGCGGCCAGGCCGATTGTGAAGGCTGGAAAGATGATGTGAAATGAAATCGTGAACGCGAATTGAAGCCGCGACAAGAGAAGTGCTGTAGCGTCCATTGGAATGCGCCTTCTCGCTATTCCCAGAGAATCGTCCAGGCCAAGTCGACAAGCTCCTCCCCGTGGGCGGCTGACGGGGACCTCTTTCGCACAGTGCGTTCCCCTAGCAGCTTACAGCCGGCCCATGCCTGCCGTGGGACACGCCGCGGCGAAGGCGGAACGTAGTTCAAGACCTCCAACGCCGACTTGTTCATTTATCGAAATTGAGCTGCCGCGATTGTCGTCGAACGAGAACCGGGATCGACTTCGCCGCCGGTGTCCCGCTCTTCACGTCATAAAAGGCGAGAGGGAGCAGCGGATTTGTTTCTGGGTAATAAGCGCCGACCGAGCCAGCCGCGATACTATGGGCCTTTGCCCAGAAGCCGCTGACCACGCGGCGCTTGTCATCAGCCAGAGATTCGATTTCGACCGGGTCGCCCTCGCCAATGCCGCGGGCGCGCATGTCCATTTCATTCATGAACACGACCATGCGGCCACCGAACACCCCGCGATACCGGTCATCCAGACTGTAAATCGTCGTGTTGTACTGATCGTGGCTTCTGAGTGTCGCAAGCCGAAGCATAGCGGGATCGGAAACCGGAGGGTCTTCGTCGACCCCCGGAAAGACCACAAAATTAGCGCGCCCCGTAGCGGTATTCCAAACCCGCTGGCGTGGCGGATTGGTCAGGTGAAAACCGCCCGGTTGACGGACCCGTTTGTTAAAATCGGCAAACAGGTCCGGGAAGACCTCCTCGATCTTGTCGCGGATGCGGTTGTAGTCGGCGACAAAGAAGTCCCAGTCGATGCCGCAATTGGGCAAGGTGGCTTTTGCCATGCCACAGACGATCGCGACCTCCGATTTCAGATGCTCGCTCGGTGGTTCGACGAGACCGGACGACGCATGCACCATCGACATGCTGTCTTCGACGGTAATCGATTGCCGACCGCTCTCCTGCATGTCGATGTCACTGCGCGCCAGAACGGGAAGGAGCAGCGCTTGTTGGCCGTGGACCAGATGGCCGCGATTGAGCTTCGTGCTGACCGCGATCGTCAGCCTCAGCCGCCGCATCGCTGCTTCGGCCGCCGGCCAATCTGGAACCGCTCTGACGAAATTGCCGCCAAGCCCGATGAACACCTTGGCGCGGCCGTCCACCATTGCCTGTACGGCGTTGACGACATTGTGCCCGCGAGCCCGCGGCGGCTCGAAGCCGAACGCTTTCTTGAGCTGGTCCAGGAATGCCGGCTTCGGCTTCTCGTCGACACCCATGGTGCGGTCGCCTTGCACGTTCGAATGTCCGCGCACCGGGCAGATCCCCGCTCCAGGCTTGCCGAAATTTCCGCGCAGCAGAAGCAAATTCACGATCTGCTGCACGTTTGCAGTGCCGAGCCGATGTTGGGTGATCCCCATGCCGTAGACGACGATAACGGCGCGCGCCCACATGTAGGCGGCCGCCACCCGCTCCAGCTGATCGCGCGGCAGACCGCTGGCGCGCAATATGTCGTCCCAGCTCGCGCGGCGGAGATCGTCGGCGAACGCCTCGAAGCCGCGCGTGTGGTTCGCGATGAAATCGAGATCGAGCACGGGTTCAGCGCCGTTACGAACCGCCTCGTCATGCGTTTCCAGCACCAGCTTCATCACACCTTTGAGGGCGGCGACATCGCCGCCGATGCGGACCTGGCAATACTCGCTGGCGACCCTGGTCTCGCCGAACGTCGCCATCTCGACCGGATTCTGGGGCGCCGCAAAGCGCTCGAGAGCGCGCTCACGCAAGGGGTTGAACACGACGATTGGCACGCTGCGACGCGATGCTCTATGCAACTCGGTCAACATTCGCGGACTGTTGGTACCCGGGTTCTGGCCGAGGATGAAGATCGCCTCGGCATCGGCGAAATCGTCGAGCAGCACGGTCCCTTTACCGATCCCAATACTCTCGGGCAGGCCGACGCTGGTCGGCTCGTGGCACATGTTCGAACAGTCCGGAAAATTGTTGGTGCCGAAACGGCGTGCAAAAAGCTGGTACATGAACGCCGCCTCGTTCGAGGTGCGTCCCGAAGTGTAGAACTCGGCCTTGTTCGGGTCGTCGAGAGCGGTGAGTTCGCGGCCAATGATGGCGAACGCCTCATCCCAATCGACCGGCACATAATGGTCGGTCGTGGGATCGTAGCGCATCGGCTCCGTCAGGCGCCCCTGCTGCTCCAGCCAATAATCACTCTGCAGTTCAAGTTCGCGGACAGTGTGGGTCGCGAAGAACTCGCGCGTTACCCGGTTCTTGGTCAGCTCCCAGGTGACGGCCTTGGCGCCATTTTCGCAAAACTCGAATGAGCTCGTATGTCGCGGATCGGGCCAGGCGCAACCGGGGCAGTCAAAGCCATCCGGCTGGTTCATCGACAGCAGTGCTTTGGAGCCTTTAAGCTCGATGCTCTGGTCACGCAGCGCTTTTGCAGTGGCGTGCAACGCCCCCCAGCCGCCAGCGGGCAAGTCATAGGGTGCGAACTCTGGCTTGCCGGCCGCCTCCTGCTGAGGTCCAGTCGGAACGGAAGGAGAAGGAAGAACCTGATAGCCCACAGGCGCCTCCACAACGATTCTGCAGGCGCAACCTCGTCGTCACTAGACACGGGCGCCATAACGTCGAATACGTCGTCACCCCGGACGAGCGCATGGAAGAGCGCCGCCGCGACTTGCAACAGATTAGGCCACAAAGAACACGATAGCAAGGTGGGGCATGCAGGCCGTCGCTCTGCGCTAGAGCATCGCTGGAAGGTGCACGCCCCAAAACAGCATGACCCGGTACGAGGCCCCCGATAGCATCCCCCGACCGATCAACGGCATGCCGATCATTAGCGTAGAGCGCGTAACGCGACAGCTTGGCCGCGAGCTTCAACCTTCCCCCGAATGTCTCCGTCGGCGCGGCGGTGTCGGCAATCCAGCAGGCCGCGAAAGACCTGCACCTGCCGGCTTCGATTGCGACGAGCTTTCAGGGCAGCGAACAGGCATTTCAGAATTCGCTGAGCAGCACACCGATCCTGATTCTCGCCGCGCTGATCGCGGTCTACTTCATCCTCGGCATCCTCTACGAGAGTACGATCCATCCGATCGCGATCATTTCCACTCTGCCCCCAGCCGGGCTCGGCGCGCTCCTGACCCTGATGCTGTTCGGCATGCCGCTCGACGTGATTGGCATTATCAGGATCATTCTGCTGATTGGCATCGTCAAGAAGAATGGCATCGTCGGCGGGCTCTTGGTATCGCAGCTGCTAACTTTGTTCACGACGCCGGTCATCTACATTTACATGGATCGCTTCGCCGCGTCCGTTCTCGCTCGGCCGAAATAGGGACAGATACCCGGGTGTCCTGAGATTTTTGGTCGTTCTCTTGGATGGCATCGAGTGGAGAAAAGAATCAAGCTGTGTGAACGAGGATTTGGTGCCGCTTTAATTCTAGTCCTTGATCCCGGCACTTTTCGGGAGCCGCATCGGCAGCTTCAGCCGCTGAGCCGCAGCGATCGCCGCATATATAATCGCGGCCGGAACAACCGCATGAACGGCCGCAGGCTTGAAAACCATTCCGCCACAAGCCGCCAGCAAGGCGAACGCTGGGCGCCGTTAAATTAGCTTGGGCGCTATGTTGCACTGAGTAGTGGCGGCGCCGGTTTGAACAGCCAATCCAGACGCGACGTGAAGATCGGTGGCCGGTAGGACAGCTGCCCGTGCGGATTCCCGTTCAAGACTGCGGCTCGCGCTTGCAGCAACCAATGAGCGACGCGTTTTGACCAACGCATCTGTTGCTTTTTGACCATGCGTCGGGCGACTACTGAATTCACGGCGGATTCCGCGAGCGATTCGGATACTGACGGTCTCCGATGGGTCAAAGAACGGGTTATTCGAATCTCATCGTAACCAAGTGCCGGTGGTCCTGGGTCGCCGTCATCATTTTCGCGCGTAGATCTTCGTGTTCTCGTATCGGCTCTAATGAAGCTTCACCACGGGCGCATTGCGTCGGCGAAAGGGTCCGGCCAATCGTACTGAGGATTACGTTCGTAACTCCATGCAGGGCAGCCTCATGCAATATGTAGAGCGAACGATACATCAAACGCGCGAAGTAGCCTTCGATGAAGAAATTCTTCCCTACGAGAAATCCCCTCAGATTTCCGACGGTACTGAACCGACCGAGCGAAACAAGTGAGCCGAAATCGCGATAGACGTATGGTTTCAGCGGCTCTCCCCTCAGCCGCCGAGGAAGCTGGTTGACAAGATGCGACGCCTCTTGATGGGCGGCCTGAGCCCGCGGCGGAACGTCGCCAGCGCCGCCTGGCTGAGGGCAGGCCGCGCAATCGCCGATCGCAAAAATATCGGGATTGCGAGTGGTCTGAAGAGTCGGGGTGACGACGAGTTGGCTTATCCGGTTCGTCTCGAGGCCGTCCAAACGACTAAGAACGTCGGGGCCCTTCACTCCGGCGGACCAGATCACAAGTTCGGAAGGAATGAAGCCGCCATCGGCAAGTTGGACACCGTCTGCACGAACCTCAGTCGCTTCGTCCTTATATCGGCTTGGAGGCTATTCAATAGTTGGGTTGTTGCATCGGATATCCGCGGTGGAAGTGGGGGCAAGACTCGATCGGCGGCCTCGATCAGAGTAATGTGAATATCTTTTTCTGGATCAATGCGGTCGAGGCCAAAGGCGACAACCTCGCGCGTGGTCCGATGGAGTTCTGCCGCCATCTCGGTTCCGGTTGCGACACGGAGTTGGAGGAATTTTTTTGGGACGTGCAGGTGGGGATCCGTTCCACGATATTGGATGACGCCAAGGAAGATCGTTCCAAGTTCCATCACCTCTTGAAGGATGCCGACGTGTTCTTCGCCAACAAGCGTCCAGTGGGGGCCGGTCACTGTTCACTTCGCTTGTCGCGGATCGATTTGCACGGTGGCCGTCATCCCAGCCGCAAGGACCACGCCGTCCGGCACCTCGTCGATGTGGATGCGCACAGGAATGCGCTGGGCAAGGCGGACCCACGTGAAGATCGGGTTGACGGTCGCTAGCCCTTGCTGATTAGCCTGCGCGTTGGGGACGTTGATGGCGCGTGCGATGCTGTCGAC
>Ga0181526_10003072_pt1 | contig 13906 bp, 7 predicted proteins | sample PEATcosm2014_Bin_35_FD_119750 | JGI IMG/M metagenome (GOLD analysis project Ga0181526, IMG submission 119750) | Peatland microbial communities from MTU Mesocosm Facility, Houghton, MI, USA - PEATcosm2014_Bin06_30_metaG | ecosystem: Environmental > Terrestrial > Soil > Wetlands > Peat | place...
GGGGGGGGGGGCGGGGGGGGGGGGGGGGGGGGGGGGGGGGGGAGGGGGGGGGGGGGCCGGGGGGGGTGGCGGAGGAATAGGCATAGTAGATCTGGGTTAATATGATTGGATCTTCGCAGTTGTTAGGATCGGCCGAAGACGGCCAACTCAGCGATTCTATCCTCCAGCGACATGGGTTTACTCAGGGTATCGTTTCGCCTGTAGGGTGTGCGTGTACATTGGCATCCAAGACGAATTCATTCCTACATGCTCTTTGTGTCTGCCGGGCTATAGCGCTTTTCCTTCATGGCCTGGGCCAATGGAAGGGACCCAGACCATGAAAGAGCGTTCGGTCGCGGCCGTTATTCTCATTCGATGCGGCCTTTAGCTGGCCGCGTTTTTCCTAATGTAATCGATGACCCCGGAGTTGACTCCTGCCTGCTGCAGCTGGGCGATTTCGTCCGGGTTGTATTTCGAGTTGGACTTGTGAATTTCGTCCGTGACGACCTCGTTCTTGACTCCTGCGCTTGTGAGTTCCTTCAGGTCGTCAACCGAGAGGGCCTCCGGCGCTGGCGTGGCAGGCTGTGGCGCCTGGCCGGTCTGCGTCTGGGCTTGGGTTGTGTTCGTTTGCGCGGCCACCTGCTTTGCGATCGCGTCGTTACGGTTGACCCGTTCGAGGGTACTCGGAGCGTGGGCGCGGAGCCATTCGCGCTGCTGTTCGTCCATTTGCTGGCCGACGGCGGCTCCGACAAGTGAGCCAAATAGTGCGCCGAAGGCGGCGCCCGCGGCATCATTGTGTGTCTGGTGGCCGATTATGCCGCCTGCAATTGCCCCTAGGGCGCCGCCCACTAATGCGGCGTTTGCAGTGTTGTTTGTCGAGCCATTTGGCCCCGTTGACTGGCATCCTGGCGAAAGGGCCAGGGCCGCCGATATGAGTGCGACGCTAGCGGTATGATGTATTAGTTTCATGAGCTTTCCTAGTGTTTGTTGCTGGAGTAACGAGTGAGAGCTGGCGAATTAGGCGGAGTTACTTCTTCTTTGGTGAGGCAGGCGCGGCGGCGGCTTTGGCTGGCGCGGCGGCCGGCGGGCGGAACACCTTGTTTACTGCCGGGGCCTTCTGGGCCGCACCACCAGCAGGATGGCCCTGCTCCCCTGGACGTCCTCCCATTTCCGGTTTCTCCTGCCTGACCGCGGGGTGCCGCTCCTCGAAGCGCGCCGTCTCCAACCTGCGCCCTGTCGCGCGTTCGATGCGATCGCGACCTATGCCCCCGTTGACAAACCGGCCGTGTTCATCCCTGCGGAATTCATTTCTGAAGACCGACCGGCCATAGAATTCATGAATTCGATCCCGGCGGACCTCAAAGGCCGCATACCGGCCGCGCAGGCGGAAGAACCGGTCGTCCAGGAAATGGTCGTTGGCGACGAACGCGAAGTAGTCCTCACCAAGCCCGAAGTCAAAGCCGACCTCGGTTATAAGTCGGTCATGGAACCTGAAGCCTCCATCGACCCAGACAGCGCCGAAGGGCAGCGGCGCCCAGCCGATATATCCATCGGCCTCGGCATGCCGCCAGGCGACCCAAGCCGGGCCCCACGTATAATCCGGCACCCACAGCCAGGGATACTCCGGGGTTTTGATCCAGCGGCCATAGTGGAAGGGAATGTCTCCCCAGTTGTAGTCGGATGCCCAGAACAAGCCGTTATCAGTGTTAACCCAGTGCCCCATGTCGTAGTACGGGCGCCAGTCGGGGTTGGCCGCGATCACCTGCGTCGGGTACCAACAGGCGCCGTAGCCTGGCACGTCCACCCATTGTCCGTAGGGGGCAAGCTGATCGTGAAAGTAATTGAAGTTTACCTCCGGGGATGCCGGTGCCGGCGCGGCCTCGGCCGGAGGCGCGGGCGGCGGTTCAGTTGGAACTGGCGGCGGGGTCGCGGCCGGAGTCGAATTGGCCTTGGCCACCGGCGCAGGCGGAACGACAGGCGCTGGGGAAGCCGCCGGTTGAGGCGCGGCAGAAGACCCAATCAAGGCGGTTATCACATTCTCGGAGACGCCCAGATTCTTGAGGGAGATGATCTGATCCGTGGTCAGGTCGTATGAGATGTTGGCCTTCTTGATCTTTGCCAGAATCGGGTCCTCACCAATGCCGGCCTTTGTGAGCTGCACGACATCCTGCACCCCGGCGGGCAGATTGGCCGTTGCCGCTTGATCATTCGTCGGTATCTGTGCGCTGACACATGTCACGAGTGGTCCGGAAGGTCCGCTCAATGCGATGCAGGCAAGCGCGATGGCAAAATTTGCCGTCGTTGATCCGGATAGTTTTCGATCGTTCATATTTCTTCCTTCTGGGTTACTTAAGATTCGGCTGCGGTTTCTTATAGGTGTTCTAATCGAGGCACGCATGTCTTCGTGCTTTGTCACCACCTATACGGATCACGTCGTGGATTCTTGCGCGGCGCGAACAGGTCCCTGCTGCGATTGTTCCCACAGCCAGATCTCCTAATGAATCGCAGCCACGAATCGCGCGCCCCCTGCTCGGCAGAAGGCGTGACAGACCCAGGCGTCGGTACCGGATACTATTATGCGTTGACACTGCCACGTATGCTTGTCCTACGCGCTACGTGTCAGGATGTCACGATAATCGCATGGGTGATTTATACGTAGGACAGATTTAACAAGGCATTTATAAAGATCAGGGCGCACATGGCACGCGACCGACCCGACGCCTACGCATCGGGTTCGAAAAGGAGGCGGATGTAAAGAGCTGGTGCTAAAAAGGCCTCACAGATGAATCAAGACTCGGCAGGCGGGTTACCGATCTTTTTACCGACCACGATCTCTGGCTGCGAGGTGAGCGATCGGCCGTCGCTCCATAGGACTCCGACCGACCCGCATTATATTGGAATCGCTATCTCTTAGGGGGACTATCGAGGGCTCCTTGGAGGCCAGCCATTGTGGTTACCACCCCTGTTGCCGTCACCCTCCTAATCGTGTGATTGCCGGTGTCCGTTACATAAAGGCCGCCCCGGCTGTCCACCGTAATTGCCTGAGGGAGGGAAAATCTCGCGTTGGGGCCGGCGCCGTCAATATTGCCGCTCTGCCCGGCCGCCCCGGCCAACGTGCTAACCTCGCCAGCCGGGGTGATCTTCCGTATAGTATCATTGGCTGTGTCGGCCACAAAGACATTGCCCGCGCTGTCCACGGCAATCCCACGAGGATGATTGAACCTTGCGTTTATTCCTACGCCCTCGGTGCTGCCACTTCGCCCAGGCATCCCGGCAATAGTGCTCACGATGCCTGTCTTTGAGATTCTCCGGATCGAATCATTGCCAGCGTCAGCGACGTAAACATTGCCTGTGTTATCCACCGCGATCCCCTTTTCTTGGTCGCCGAACCGCGCGCTGGCACCCGCTCCATCTGCGCTGCCTGCATGCCGAACGGTTCCGGCCAAAGTGCTAACCGCGCCTGCCGCCGTTATCTTTCGAATCGTGTACATGTCCGCCACATAAAGATTGCCGTCTTTGTCCACTGCGACGCCACACGGCATGCTGAATCGCGCCTTGTCGCCGACACCATCGACCGCACCCGGGATTCCGGGCTTTCCGGCAAAAAGGCTCACCACGGCCGCTGGCGTGATCTTTCGAATCGTGCAGGTATCGGCCACATAGAGATCCCCTGCGCTGTCAATGGCGACTCCGCGAAGAATGCTAAATCGTGCGCCATCGCCAGTGCCGTCAACAACGCCTGGCATAGCGGCCGCGCCGGCGAGGGAGGTTTTAACGCCTTCCGGCGTAATCTTTTCGATAATGTAAGCGTCTGCATCCACAACGAAGACATTACGAGCGCCGTCAACGGCAATGCCTTGGAGGGTACGAAAGGTTAGCGGCGTCTTTGGCGTCGCGGGCCACAACAGCAAGCCAAGCGCCGTGAGGATCGCCAGGCAGACGGAGACAAGGACGATCTTCGGGATCAATTGGAACCGTGTTACCTCCAGGCGCGCCATTGTCCCCTTGCCACGCGGCCCCAAGGGCGGTTTGCCAACCCTTATCCGCTCCAAATCCGCAAGAACGTCCGACATGTCCGCGTAGCGATCCCGGAGTTCGCGTGCCATCGCCCCATAGGCCACCGTGATAAGCCTGCCATCCGCCCTCGGATTCACCGCCGAAATTGGCTGAGGCGGGCCGGCTAGTATCTTTTTCTGGAATTCCTTTGTGGTCCGGCCCGTGTAGGGGGGCTGCCCTGCAAGCATTTCGTACAGGAGCGCGCCAAACGCGTAAATATCGCATCGGGTGTCCTCGGCTTCGCCGGCCGCAACTGCCGGTGACATGTACGGGGCAGTCCCTTCGCAGTGCCGGCTCTCGACATCCACAATGGTGTCGTTGAACATGGTTCGCGCGAGGCCGAAATCGGCCAGGCAGACCTTCGCGTTTGCCGCCAGCAGGATATTAGCCGGCTTGAGATCGCGGTGGATAATTCCGTGTTGGTGCGTATATCGCAGCGCCTCGGCAATCTGCGAGACGACATCGAGGATGAGTGCTGTCTCCAATAGTCGTCCGGGCCCGATGCATTTTGCCAAGTTCCCCCTCTCGAAGAACGGCATGACAAAATATGGGCCTTCCGGACGGTCCGACACCTCGAGCACCGGCAACACATTGGGGTGCCTAAGCCGATGCATGTGCTCCGCCTCCTTCACAAACCGGTGAACAACCTGAGTGTCTGCCAGCAGCTCGGGTTTGATCATTTTGACCGCAAAGTTCTCGTTGGTACTTGTGTCGCGGGCCAGCAACACAATGCCCATCCCGCCGCCTCCCAAGACGCTAAGGATTTCAAACCGGTCCAGCGCAGCAAGGACGCCTGGCCGCGGAGGTGGCGAGAGCAACCGGCAGCCGATCAGCTCGGCCACGGGGCCGCTATATGACGACATCGGGGGCACAAACCCTTCTTGTTTTTGCGCGTCGTTGTTCATACGCCTCCTCCGGCTCCGCCTATGGAAGGCGGCCCCTTCGAAAGCGCCTCGACCAGTAACGCCTTCGTTTTCTCATCGATCCACGCCTGGTCCTGGGTCCAAAGCCAGCCGCGGCGAAGGTCGTCATCGCGAAGCTTTGAGATACGGGCTCCGAGGCGGACGTAGGCCGCAGCGATGCTAATGTAGTAAAGCGCAGTGGCGACTTCTCCGGGCAGCGCGCTTTCGGGATGGTCCATGTTGGCCTTTGCGAAATCCTTGGTCAGCTCGAGCAACTCAACGGGTGGCGCCGGGTGGTGGAAGAGCTCGGAGAAACTCTTCAGCAGAAGCCCCTGTGCGTCGCTGAGTTGTTTGAGCCTTATGGCTGCACGTTTCGGCATCTGGGCCAGATCCATAAACACGGGCGCCGATAGCTGGTGCCTGAAAACTGCGGCAAGCTCGTCCGGCCCCCAAAGGCGCGTGCTTTCGGAGCCTGAATTTATCAGGGCAGCAAGCGCCCCAGGCCGTCTAGTGAAGGCCGCCGTGGAATATTCGGATTCGGGCATGATGGCTCTACCACCTATACGGGGCCGACAGATCGATCTTGCGCGCCATCCATGATTCTCAGCCTCGTTTTTCCAGACCCTGGAGGAAACTGCTGAGGGCCTTGATCTCCTCGGCCGTGGCCCTGTTCGCTCCAGCATACGCCGCAATCACCCTTTCAAGGTGCGTTTTGAATATCCGCTTGGCACTCAATAGCATGTTCGAGGCCTCAGTTGGGGACCTCAGCTCAAACCTTTCAATCAATTGATCATATGGGACTGGGAGAGAATCGTTGAAGATTGGATCCAGGATCCGGATTCTAAACATGTCCCAAATGTGAGTCCGACGGGGTTGCTCCGCGTCCGGATCCTTGCAGTCGGCTTCCATTTTTCGAAGGGCCTCGGCCAGGACCGTCCGAGTCCACATGAGATCGAACTGACTCGATGGCTCTTCCGGCGCCGGAAGTTCGCACTGCAAGTTGTCCAGTGAATCGGGTTGGGTCCTATCCCGTCTTAGCCGATCCAACACGAAATTGCGGAGACTGCTTTTTAGGAAATCGCGGAATCTTCCTCGGTTCCTGTTGGCACGCTTGAGCCAGCCGTCTTTCAAGATCTTGTCTTCGGCAAACTCCTGTAGCAGCTCGTCGGCACGATTTCGCAGTGAAGGAAATGTCGCGACGATGAAAATGCGCATGGGAGCGGAATAGCATCGAATTAGAGAATCCAATTCGGGGACGTCGCCGGCCGCCGCCTTGGCAATATTACTCCACTGAGTTCTCCGAAATATCGAACCCTCTTCTTGGTCGGACGCTTCGTCGCTATCGGCTGGAATAACTCCAGCTGTAATCGGCGAGTTGGCTCAAGGCAAGCGCGGCGCGGGTGCAAGATCCGGCTTCTTGAAGCGTACAGGCAATATCATGCAACTGAATTGCCTTCCACCCGGGCTACTTGCCGTCGTTCTCCGCCTAGCGCGATGGTCCTCGAGTCGCCGGCGAGCGAAATACCTTCGTCGGCTTACCGGTGATGTCGAAATGAATCGAAGGTCCCGTGCGCGACCGGGGCAATTGTCATTATTGCGTAAATTGCGGCTGTATACGCAGGAAGCCGGGGCCGTAAGTAGTCCCCCGCCTTTAGTACACGTACCAGGCACCAAGAATGGCGGCATGAACCCCAACCGGGGACTCATCTCGGCAGCTGGCGCCATCAGCTGCGTGCTCGCCTTGATAGTGGGTATGTCCCGTACCCCATTGAGTGCAGCATCTGAACCCCATGCACGCTTTGGCACCGTTGTAAGGACCACCTTGACTGGGCCAGAGCTCGCGGCACCGCAGCGCGTCCATTTCGCCCTGAAGATGCGAAACTATGACGAACTCCAGGCACGCATCGCCAAGGGGGAGGTTATCTCCATGCAGGAGATGATCAACCGGTACTTCCCCACGGCTGAGACATGGAAGAAAGTAGCCACATGGGCGTCTTCTCGCGGGCTTACCGTTGAAAAAGAAGACTCAACTCACATGACTGTGTTTACAGCCTCAACCGTAGCACAAGTTCAGGTTAGTCTTCAAACCCACTTCGTGCGAGTCATCGGAACCGACGGGGCGGAGTATACTTCCGCTCTGGATGCACCCGAGCTTCCTGCTGAAATCTCTGGTCTGGTTGCAGGGGTTTCAAAGCTCCGTTCTGATTTACGACCCCATGCTGCGTCATACACAATCACGGAGAACTACGGAAGTAATCCGGTGGTATGCCTGACTCCTCAAGCTGTTGCTTCAGTTTACGACACTATGGGGCTTACCGGAGCGGGTCAGACCATCGTCGTGACCGGCGGCAGCACGGTCAACCCATCCGACCTAACTGCCTTTTGGACGGCCTGCGGCCTGCCGACAACTTTGGCACAATTCACGGAAATAGACCCTTATCCCGCCGATGTTGGATCCAATGCGTTGGCCTCAGAGGAGACAAAGGACGTGGAGTGGTCCAGTGGCATCGCCCCTGGGGCAAACATCATTTACGTCAGCACGATTGATCCCGACCGCGTTCTTCAGGTCGTGACATCCTTGAACGATCCGACAATTCGCCAGATCACGTGCAGCTGGGGATTGAGCGAGGTCTTTTACAACTCGGCGTATCCACCTGGACAAGGAGAAACCCAGTACTTTGCTGCAATAGCGGCCTTAGGCATCACTTGGTTCAACTCCTCTGGGGATTATGGCTCGACTACGGACGCTGTCACTTATGCGAATGGTGTTTATTCGGGCACATATTATTACGATCCAAATGGCATAACCGCACCCTTGTACCCGGCTTCGGACCCTTATGTAACCGCTGTTGGCGGCACGGCACTCGGTATGACCTATGCGGGCTATGCAAACGGCATCGATGAATATACCACACCCTTTGTTGAGGGAGGATGGTGCCTTCCATATAACCCTGGATCCAATGATTACGATTATGCAGCTAGTACAGGTGGCACGAGTTTGTTTCTCGCACGCCCATCTTGGCAACAGGGACCGAATCTTGCTGCCGGCAGTACGCGCTGTAATCCCGATGTAGCTGCCATTTCTCAGGGTACGCCTTGGGCCTACGCTTATTTCTCTCCCGAGGGTGGGAATACTGCATTTGGAGGAACAAGTCTTAGCAGCCCAGTCTGGGCCGGGTTGTGTGCCATAATCAACGAAGCGCTGGCCAAACCAGTTGGCCTTGGGCTTCTAGGACCCCGCGTTTATCCGCTGATGGGATCGGATGCCTTCAATTCCCTAACCACCGGCTCCAACAATGGCGAAGTGATGGCGGGCCCGTACGGCTTCAGTGCAACGGCTACCAACGGAGCTTACGGAATGGGGGCCGGATACAACATGGTCACAGGACTTGGTTCTCCAAATGTCGTCAATTTGATCGAAGCACTTAACACCGAATCTTTCCCGACCCCAACACCCACTCCATCTCCTACGCCCACCCCGACTCCTACTCCAACACCTACACCGACGCCCACGGCGACACCAACGCCCACTCCGACACACACGCCGACGCCCACGCCAACCCCGACTCCGAGTCCAATACCGTCGCCGACGCCGACACCCACCCCCTCGCCCACGCCGAGCCCGACACCTAGTCCCACGCCGTCTCCGACCCCGACGCCAACACATACGCCGGCGCCCACTTCCACACCGACCTCAATACCGTCGCCGACACCTACGCCTACGCCGAGCGCGACGCCAAGTCCGACACCAAGTCCCACACCGTCTCCGACCCCGACGCCAACGCATACGCCGTCGCCCACTCCCACACCGACTTCAATATCGTCACCGACACCCACGCCTACGCCGAGCGCGACGCCAAGTCCAACACCTAGTCCCACGCCGTCGCCGACCCCGACGCCAACACATACGCCGTCGCCCACTCCCACACCGACTTCAATACCGTCACCGACCTCCACTCCCACTTCCGCACCGACGCCGTCGCCAACTCCCACGCCGTCTCCGACGCCCACACCGACGACGGGCATCGTCTACTCTCCGACGCCCATTCCCACCTCGGCGCCCTCGCCGACGCCCACGCCAACACTTTCCGTAAACCCAACCCCCACGCCCACACCGGCTCCAATCTCTCCGCCATCCACGGGGATTCCGACCGCGCCTGTAACCAATAACTCAGGCCCCATTACTCTTACGGCACCGGGCGCCAGCAGCAACGCCGCCTACCAGTGGTACATCAACGGTGTCGCCATTCCAGGAGCACAGGGCCCAACAATAGTTGTCTACCCAACAGCCGCCAGCGAAGGCACCTACTCCGTGACCGTTACAGACGGCGGCAATGCGAGCACGACGACAATAGGGACGCTGGCCATCAGCACCAATGCTTGGCTCATCAACCTATCGGCCCGGGCTTACGCACAGACCGGAGCCAACCAGCTTATCGCTGGATTCGTCACGACAGGAACCGCGAACAAGTCCCTACTCATTCGCGGGGATGGCCCATCGCTTGGAAGCTTTGGAGTCACAGGCTTCCTTCCCGATCCCCAACTCACGCTCGTCTCCGGCTCGACCTCGGTCGCCACCACGGATTCATGGGCCACATCCCTTGACGCAACATTTACCCAGGTGGGCGCGTTCAGCCTGACGCCCGGCTCCCACGACGCAGCCCTCCTCGAATCGCTTGCCCCAGGGGCCTACACGGCGCAGGTGGTTTCGCAGACGACCAATTGCGGTGTTTCCCTCGCAGAGATCTACGATGCCGACAGCGGCGCGCCGGCAAACCGGCTCATCAATATCTCTGCCCGGGCCTTCGTGGGAACGGGCTCAAACATACTGATCGGTGGATTCGTTATCGGGGGAACCACCTCGCAAACCGTCATTATCCGCGGCGACGGGCCGTCATTGGCCGGATTCGGCCTCGCAGGCGCCCTGGCAAACACGGTCCTCACGCTATCAAATAGCTCGGGCGCGATCGCCACCAACACCGGCTGGAGCAACGCCCCGGTTAGCGGCAGCTCAGCCGCGGGGGGAATCGTCATCCAACCACTCACCGCGGCGCTCTCCGCCAAGGTCGGGGCATTTGCCCTCAAGGCGGGCTCAGGCGACTCGGCCATCGTGGCGACCCTCCCCCCGGGGGCCTACACAGCCGGGATTGCAGGCGCGAGCAACTCGACCGGCATTGCCCTCATGGAAATCTACGAACTGCGGTGATCGCGACGCTATCCCCCGGCCGACCCGGCCATGAAACCCTTCTCCCGCTTCTCAGGGCTCCTGCCAATCCTGGTAGCCACGATGCTCGCGCCTGGCACGATGGTCGTTTCAGCACAAGACGCCGCATCCATTGCCAGCCTGCTTCCCGTGGGAGGAAGCCCCTACAGGATCGCCGGACAAGGCGCGTACGGACTCCTTGTAAGGGAGAATCTGACAGCCGAGGAGCAGCAGGGGCGCGTCGACTTCAGCCTGGAACTATACCTGCAAAGCGCAGGGGAGCTGCAGGGGCGTATTGACCGGGGGGATGTCCTCAAGCCCGAGGAGCTCGAGTCCTACCTCCCGAGCGTCGCGGCGTACAACGACCTCAGGGCATGGCTTGTTAACCAGGGCTTCACCGTCATACTCGAGGCACGCCTCCGCAACACGATCTTCGTCAGCGGCACCGTGGCGCAGGCTGCCGCAGCCTTCCAGGCCACGTTCGGTCGGGTGGCAACCTCCGACGGCGAATTCACTTCCGCCCTGACCGAACCCGCACTTCCGGCCGCAATGGCTCCCTTCGTCAGGGCAATCCACGGGCTGCAGCCACACCTGCGCCGCCGCCATTCGACCGTCACCCTGACCCCAGCGACCGTGCCAGAGGGCTACCTGAGTCCAACCGTGCTGGCGGCCTACTACGGAGCCCCCGCGGGGCTTAACGGAGCCGGGCAGGTCATCGCCATTGTCGGGGACGCCGTCCCCCTCACCAGCGACCTCGTTCAATTCTGGCGCACGTGCGGCATTCCGCAGACAGCGAGCAACTTCACCGTGGTGAACGTCCAGGGAGGTCCCGGGACGAGCACAACGGACCAGGCTGAGCTGACGCTGGACACCGAATGGGCTAGCAGCATCGCTCCGGGGGCCGCCATCCGGCTTTACGCCGCGCCGTCGGGGTTCAACAGCGGCACGGAATCCGCCGCCTTCACCCAAATCCTCAACGACCTCCCGTCCTATCCGGGCATCCACCAGGTCTCGGAGAGCTTCGGCGGGCCCGAGGGGGTGGACATATCCTCCCTTGCCCTGCTGGCGGCGCAGGGAGTCACCGTCTTCTCGTGTGCGGGCGACTATGGCTCAAACCCCGACTACACCACGAACACCTACAACAGCACGCAGCCCCTCGGGGTGGAGGCCCCGGCGAGCGATCCTAATGTCACGGGGGTGGGTGGAACAACCCTGATATTCAACATCGACGGACAGGTCACCACCCCGGAGATCGCCTGGAGCCTAGGATGTGGCCCGTACGCCACAGGAGGCGGCGTCAGCACGGCGCCGGACGGAGGAATCCCACGCCCCTCATGGCAGGTCGGCACTGGCGTCCCGTCCGGTTCCAAGCGTTGCGTGCCCGACGTCTCCGCCATGGCCATGAACAGCAATTCCACCGGCTCGGGCTTGGCTCCGATTGTCGTCCTCAATGGAGCCAACGCGGCTTACGGCGGCACCAGCCTTGCGACCCCCATCTGGGCGGGCGTCTGCGCGCTTATCAACCAGTCCCTTGCCGGAGCAGGGCTCAAGCCCACCGGCGCCCTCAACCCAAAGATCTACCCCCTGATCGGCTCCAACGCCTTCACCGACATGACGCAAGGCAACAACGGGGCGTACTCGGCCGGCATCGGTTACGACATGTGCACGGGCATCGGGACCCCCAATGTGGCAAACCTCATCGCGGCGCTCGAGGCCGGCCCTCCGGGGCTATCGGTGAGCGTGCCGACAAAACTTCCGGTAGTGGCCGTGGCCAACGGCTCGGGGCCCATCACGCTCACGGCCCTCGCCACAGGGGGACCCTCCGGGTTCCAGTGGTACCTTAACGGGACGGCGATCGCCGGGGCGACCAGTTCCACCTTCGACGTGGACCCGACGGCCGCCAACGAGGGAACCTACTCCGTCACCGTCACAAACGCCAACGGGTCCGCCTCGGCCCCCGCCGGCAGCCTCAGCGTTTCCACCGATGCCTGGCTCGCCAACCTTTCGGCGCGGGCCTATGCGGGAACTTGTGCGAACCAGCTCATCGCTGGCTTCGTGACCACGGGACCGGCCGTGAAATCCCTCCTCATCCGCGGCGATGGCCCTTCGCTCGCGAACTTCGGCATCACGGGATTCCTGCCCAACCCCGATCTCACGCTGGTCGCAAACGGCGCAGCCATTGCCACGACAAGCTCATGGTCCACCTCCCTAGATGCGATCTTCGCTCAGTTGGGAGCCTTCAACCTGATCCCCGGCTCTCATGACACGGCCCTCCTCGAAGTGGTCGCCCCCGGAGCCTACACGGCCCAGGTGGGTTCCTCCACGGCGAACTGCGGCGTCGCCCTCGCCGAGATCTATGACGCCGACAACGGCTCGCCGGCAAACCGACTCGCCAACTTCTCCGCCCGGGCCTTTGTCGGCACAGGAAGCAACGTCCTCATCGGCGGCTTCATCATTGCTGGCACCACACTACAGACGGTCATCATCCGCGGTGACGGGCCGTCCCTGGCCGGGTTCGGTCTCACAGGGGCCCTGTCGAACACGGTCCTCACGCTGTCCAACAGCTCGGGCACGATTGCCACCAACACCGGCTGGGGCAACGCCCCGGTCAACGGCAACGCCGCCACGGGCGGCATCGTTATCCAGCCCCTGTCCGCTGCACTGGCCTCCAAGGTTGGAGCTTTCGCCATTGCGGACGGCTCGGGCGACTCGGGCATCGTCGCCACGCTCCCCCCCGGCGCATACACCGCCCAGGTTGCAGGCGCGAACAATAGCACCGGCGTCGCACTCGTGGAGGTTTACGAGCTGCGGTAGGATAGGGCAGCGCCCGGAGCTCGGTCATGGCGTCACAGGCATGGGCGGCCGGTGCAACGCGGTCATGAGCATCGGATGGCCGGCAACTTGACGACTGATCAGGGTCGCTCGTGCTGAACGTGACGCGATGCCTGCTTTGATACGTTGGCGACGCGAATGCGAAGTTGTCCCGTTTGCTTCGCATTGAACGCCACCTTGACGCTTTCGTGATTACGTCAAGCCCGCCCGAGCCATCCGTGTGTTGGAACTTCGTTCCCAGTCCTCTCGATACATTGCAATCATATCTGTTCCCCGCTCTATTCCTAACCCCGAACAAAGTATCCATGGAAGATCTCTCGAACTGCTCCCGCCGCAAGTTCCTTGGCGGCACATTTGGCGCACTGGCCTCCGCGGCAATGCTGGCGGGAAAGGTCGGTCGCGCCGCGGATGCCGTCGCGGCGCCCCCCGTCGAATACAAGCGCAAGATCAAAATCGGCGTGATCGGAAACGGCGAACGCGGCAGCTGGATCGCCGGCCTCTTTCAGGCGCATGGCGGCTACGTGCTGCATGCGGTGGCGGATTATTTCCCAGACGTCGCCGACAAGTGCGGCGACGCGCTTGGGGTGGAGAAGGCGCGCCGGTTCTCCGGCCTTTCCGGCTATAAGCGCGTGATCGAGAGCGGGGTCGAGGCGGTGGCGCTTGAGGTGATACCGTATTTCTATCCGGAGCACGCGAGCGCCGCCGTGGCGGCGGGTCTGCACGTCTACATGGCCAAGCCGGTGGCTGTGGACGTCCCCGGAGCCGGAAGGATTGCGGCCGCCGGAATGCTCGCGACCCAAAAGCAGCGCTGTTTCATGGTCGACTACCAGGTGTCGACGGATCCGTCGAACATCGAGGTCGCCGAACGCGTGCGCGCGGGCGCGCTGGGCCCGCTCGCGGAAATCCGGACCTCGGGCGTGGCGGGGGGCCATGA
>Ga0181526_10003078_pt1 | contig 13885 bp, 12 predicted proteins | sample PEATcosm2014_Bin_35_FD_119750 | JGI IMG/M metagenome (GOLD analysis project Ga0181526, IMG submission 119750) | Peatland microbial communities from MTU Mesocosm Facility, Houghton, MI, USA - PEATcosm2014_Bin06_30_metaG | ecosystem: Environmental > Terrestrial > Soil > Wetlands > Peat | place...
AGCCCGGCGCAGCACTGTCGTAAATATTTAGTATCTGATTTACTGTTGCCTCTGCATTGGCAGTTCCTAAGGTCGATAAAAATACCCCAACGCAAACCAATCCTATTGCTGTAAATCGCATGGCCCCCTCCGAGTTTATGTATCCAGCAGGATAGGACTAATTCTGGAAAATACCCAGCTTGGTCCACGGTGGCCAATGTCCATTTTGGGTCAAAAGCGGACATTCGACCGCAGCCGTGGGATGTCCGCTTTGTGCCAGAAGCGGACATTCGGCCGTATTGCAGAATTAAATCCTGAGCACTCAACCACCTTAATTTTTCCCTTTGTGGCATCTGGATCACCGGCGAATGCGAGCTAACTGACAGCTCTAGCGTCTTTTGTGTTCGACCGGCTTGATTGTTTCGGTAGTGATTGTTTCGGTAGTGATTGGTTTGGAGCGCTTCTCCAGAAAATCCTCCATGCGCCGGCGCGCTTCGGGGCTGGTCTGGGTGAGGGCGGTGACGATTGATTCAACGAACAGCCCGTCGTCCTGCGACATGTGCTGGATCCGCGGCAACGCGTTGATGACGGCGAAATTCGATAGCGGCGCGTTCTCCGCGATCTGACGCGCGATCGCCATCGCCTTCGCCTGCGCGGCGCCGGATGGCACGAAATATTGCGCCAGGTTGTAAGCTTCAGCCTCCACCGCCGGCACGACGCGGCCAGTCAGCATGAGATCGGTCATCCGCGCGACGCCCATCAGCCGGGCAATCCGCACCGCGCCGCCGCCGCCTACGAAGATACCACGCTTGCCCTCGGGCAGGGCGAAGAACGCCGTCGCGTCGGCCACCCGGATATGCGTCGCAGCCGCGAGTTCGAGGCCGCCGCCGATCACCGCGCCGTGCAGCGCCGAGACGAAGGGGATGCTCCCGCGATCGATCCGGTCGAAGACGGCATGCCACAGCATCGAGCCATGCATGCCCTCGACCGGTGAACGACCTGCGTGCTCCGCCAAGTCGAGTCCGGAGGAGAAATGCGCGCCGTGGCCGAAGATCAGCCCGACCTTCGCCTCGGCATGCGCGCGTGACACGGCGTCTTCTATCGCCAGGATGGTGGCGTCGTTCATGGCGTTGCGTTTGGCCGGGCGGTTGAGCCCGATCAGAGCAACGTCGCCCTCGCGGGCATAGGTGACAAGGTCGGATGAGGCCATCGGGTTTCAGCCCGGCGCCATGCGCAGCGCGCCGTCGAGCCGGATGGTCTCGCCGTTGAGCATCGGATTCTCGACGATCTGGCGCATCAGCAGAGCATATTCATCGGGCGAACCGAGCCGGCGCGGAAACGGCACGCTTTCACCCAGCGATTTCTGCGCCGCCTCGGGCAGCGCGAGCAGCATCGGCGTCTTGAAGATGCCGGGGGCGATGGTCATGACGCGGATGCCGAAGCGGGCAAATTCGCGCGCCACCGGCAAAGTCAGTGCGACGATGCCACCTTTGGAAGCGGCATAGGCAGCTTGACCGATCTGCCCATCATAGGCGGCGACTGAGGCGGTGTTGACGATAACGCCGCGCTCGCCGTCGGGTCCGAGCGGCTCGAGGCCACTCATCTGCGCCCCCACCAGCCGGATCATGTTGAATGTGCCGATCAGGTTAACGGTAATGACGCGCGAGAAGTCCGGCAAGGGCATCGGGCCGGATTTGCCGACGACACGCTTAGCCGGACCGACGCCGGCGCAATTGACCAGTACGCGCGGCGGCCCCATGCGCTTTGCGAGATCGGCAACCACCGCCTCGGCCTGGCCGGCATCGGCCACGTCGCAGGCGGCGGCGATCGCTTTCCCGCCGAGCGCCGCCGCCGCGTTTTCCGCCGCTTGGCCATTAACGTCGAGGAGCGCGACGCGCGCGCCGAGCGAAGCGAGCATCCGGGCCGAGGCAAGCCCCAGCCCGGATGCCCCGCCGGTGACGATGGCATTGGTCTGGCCGTCGATCTTCACGCGCGCCCCCGCCTTATTGTGAAGCGATGAAGGAGCATTTGCCCTCGCTCAGCGGCCGGAAGGCCTGATTCGCCGGAATGGCCGAAAGCACCTTGAAAAGGTCCCATTCGCCTTTCGATTCGTCGGGCGACTTGACCTGCGTCAGATAGACCGGGTGCAGGCCGCGGCCGTCGGTGCGGATCGAGCCCTTGCCGTAAACCGCGTCGTCAACCGGCATGGCCTTCATCGCCTCGACCACCTTCTTGCCGTCGGCCGCGCTGCCGACCTTGTCCACCGCCTTGAGGTAATGCAGCACGATCGTGTATATGCCGGCCTGCATGTCGTTCGGCATGCCGTGATTGGTCATCCGCGCCTGATAGCGCTTGGCGAATGTGCGGGTCTTGTCGTTGAGATCCCAGTACCAGGCCTGCACCGTCATCAGCCCCTGCGCTGCCTTGAGCCCGAGCGGCGGGACATTCTGCAAACCAAAGACCAGCCCGACCAGCTTTTGCTTTTTGCTCAGACCGAATTCCGCCGCCTGCTTCAGGGTATTGGTCTCGTCCGCGCCGGCATTCGCCAACGCCACCACCTGCGCGCCCGAGGATTGCGCCTGCAGCAGCGGGGAAGAAAAGTCGCTCGCCCCGAGCGGCAACGCCACGGAGCCGAGTACCTTGCCGCCGTCCTTGATCACCTGGTCGGTCGCCTGGTTCTGAAGGTCGTGACCGAAGGCGTAATCCGCGGTGATGAAATACCAGGTCTTGCCGCCGCGCTGAACCACCGCATGGCCGAGCGCATGGCCGAGTTCATAGGTATCGTAGGTCCATTGCACCGTGTTGGGCGAGCATTGCGAGCCGGTGAGAGCGTCGGTGCCGGCGCCCGATGCCAGCAGAACCTTGTTCCTGTCCTTGACGATCTGGTTGACCGCCAGCGCCACCGCTGAATTAGGCACGTCGGCGATAGCGTCGACGCCCTGGGTGTCGATCCACTGCTGCGCCATCGCCGAACCGACATCGGGCTTGTTCAAATGATCGCCGGATATAATCTCAACCGGCAATCCCGCCGCCCTGCCGCCGTAATCCTCGACCGCCATCTTGGCCGCCAGCAGCGAACCCGGACCCTGAAAATCCGCATAGGGCCCCGACATGTCGTTCATCACGCCGATGCGTATAACCTTATCATCGGCGAAGGCGCCGGATATCAGCCCGAGCGAAACCAACCCCGCGGCGAAAGCGCCGGTTGTAAGTCCGAATTTCTTCATCATCTTGCCCTCCCTCTCTTTGCCGCTCATGCGGCGGTATTTTCCAAAATGATCGCGACGCCCTGACCGCCACCGGCGCAGGCCGAAGCGATGCCGTAACGCAGTTTCCTGGCCTTCAGTTCCCGCGCGAGCGTCAACGTGCAGCGAACGCCGGTGGCGCCGAGCGGATGGCCGATCGCGGTGGCTCCGCCATTGACGTTGACCTTGGCGCGATCGAGGCTGAGCTCGCGCTCAACGGCGATGTATTGCGCGCCGAAGGCCTCATTGATTTCGAATAGGTCGATGGCCTCGAGCTTCAATCCGGCGAGTTCGAGCGCATGGCGGATGGCGGGCACCGGCCCGATGCCCATGATCTCGGGAGGAACGCCGGCCGCGGCACCGGCGACAATGCGCGCCAGCTTTTCCCCGCCGTTCTTCCCGGCCGTTTTGCCGCCAACCACGACCGCTGCGGCGCCGTCGACAATGGCCGAGCTGTTGCCGCCGGTTTGCACGCCGCCGAAGGCGGGCTTAAGTCCGCGCAGCAACTCCCGCGATGTCGGCCGCAGGTGACTGTCCTCGGCATAGTTCTTGACCCCGCGCGGCAAGGCCAGATCGCGCGGCGCATAGCCCTCGCGCGCGAAGCGTTGGTTGTGGACCGGGACGATCTCGCCTGCGAAATAGCCGCGCTCGCGCGCAGCCACGCCCCGAGCGAAACTTTCGGCGGCGAAATCGTCCACCTCTTCGCGTGTGATCTGATAGCGCTGCGCCAGCGCCTCGGCGGTGTCGCCCATGCGCTTCATCGCCGCGGTGTCGAGACTGGATTCCCAGAGGAAATCCTTGAACTCGGCCTGGCCCATGCGGAAGCCGCCGCGCAGTGTGTAGGAAACCACCGGATTGCGCGACATCGATTCCGCGCCGACGCACAGCGCGGTTTCCGCCTTGCCGAGCTTGATCGCGTCGGCGGCCTGCAGGATGGCCTCGAAGCCCGAGGTGCAGAGGCGCTGGACCAGCAGCGCCGGGCGGTCGATCGGCACGCCGCTGTAAAGCCCGACATGCCGGGGAAAATAATAGGCGTCGTAGCTCGACTGCGCGACATTGGCGCCGATCACCGCGTCGATCGCTTCGGGCTTGGTGCTTGTTTTCTCCAACGCGGCCTTGGCCGCGACGATGCCGAGATCGGTCGGCGAGACTTGCGCCAGCGCGCCGCCATAATCGGCGAAGCCGGTGCGCGCGCCGCCCGTGAGCCAGACATCGTCATAGACCGTGCCGAAGATCATGGTTCCTCGCTCATGCGGGCAGGATGACGGCCGGGTCGGCCAGCGCGGCATGAAGCCGCGCGACCCAATCGGCGCGGCGTTCCAGAACGGCGTGCTGGTTGAGATAGCCCTTGTCGGTGATTTCATTGGCGTCCTGCGAGGGCGGATCCGGCAGGAAAAGCGCGCGGGCAACCCGGCTGGACGAGCCGCCCTCGTGAGCGTTGAATCGCGCCAAACCCCTCGCCACCGTCGCGCGCACTTCCGGCTCGGCGATCAGGCGGGCTATTGGTGCGTTGTCCGACTTGGGACAGAGCCGGCGGCATCCGGCGAGGCTGGGGAAAATCATGATTCCAACCTCATCGCGCTCATGGCCGGTGACGACGATATCCTCGGCCACCGGCGCCAAAGCGGCGATCGCCGCGACGCGCAGTTCGCCGACATGGACCCAAGTGCCCGACATGAGCTTGAAGTTCTCGCCGATGCGGCCGTCGAACAGGACGCCCTTGGCGCCGTCGCGCGGATCGGCCGGGCGCATGGCATCGCCGGTGCGATAGAAACCCTCCGCATCGAAGGCGGAAGCTGTGCGCGCAGGATCGCGCCAATAACCGGGCGTAACGTTGGGCCCGCGCACGCGCGCCTCGAGCTTCCCGCCCTCGGGCACCAGCTTCAATTCGCAGCCGGGCACCGGCACGCCGACATTGCCGGCACGCTCGATCGGGAAATGCACCGTGGTCACCATCGGAGCGGTCTCGGTCAGGCCCCAGGACGAGATCATCGGCAGTTGGCGGCCGCGTATACGAACGATCAGCCGTTCAAGCCGTTCCCACAAGGCTTGCGGCAAAGCGGCGCCAGCGTAAAGAAGAAATGAGATATTACCGAAGTACTTGTCCGCGAGCGCCTGGTCGTTTTCGAAATAGTCGAGCAGCAGGGCATAGCCGCGCGGAACATTGAAGGAGATGGTCGGCGCGATTTCGCGCAGATTGGCGACCGTCCGGTCGATCAAGCCCGGCGCGGGCTTGCCTTCGTCGATCCATAATGTGCCACCATGGCGCAACACCATGTTGAAATTGTGGTTGCCGCCGAAGGTATGGCTCCAAGGCAGCCAATCGACCAGCACCGGCGGCCGTTGAGCGAGAAACGGCCAGCAATAGGCCAACATGCTCTGATTTGATGTCAGCATGCGCTGAGTGTTGATTACGCCTTTGGGCATGCCGGTCGAACCCGAAGTAAACAGCACCTTGGCGATGGTGTCGGCGCCAATGGCGGCGAAGGCGCGATCGACCGACGGAGTCGGCTTGGCACGGGCGAGCGCGGCGAAATCCGTCGCCGCGCGCCTGGGCGGCGGATTGGCACTTACAACCAATTCGGCGCCGGCGAAATCAAGGGTGGCGAGCGCGCCCTTGTGCACAGCCCCGTCATCGACATAGACGAGGCCGGGCGTCAGCCGCGCCACGATGTGTTTCAGCTTGGCATAATCATGTGACAGCCGCGAATAGGCGGTCGAAATCGGCGCGGCGGGAATCCCGACATGCATCGCCGCCAGCGCCAGCAGCGCGTGATCGATGCCGTTCTCGGCGATCAGCATGACCGGCCGCTCCGGGCCGAGCCCGCGGTCGAGCAGCGCCTGGCCGATCGCGCGCACGGTCTCCAGTGTCTCGCGAAAGGTAATCTTGCGCCACGCACCGTCGGTCCGGCGTTGCGCCAGGAACAGGCGATCGGGAGCGGCTTTGGCCCAGTGCAGCAGGTCGTGGCCGAGGGCGCCCGGATAGGGCGGCAGCTTCGCGCGCGAGCGCAGCAGGATCGCGCCGTCGCCGCGGCGGATCATTTCTATATCCGGCGCGGGAAACAGCGTTTCCCCGCCGCGCGCGGATTCTTGATCCTTGAGCTCAGCCTTCATCGCGCCTCCGTCGCCACCCGGGACTCTTGTATGGTCTCCTGAGCGTGAGCCGACGCGCCATTATCCGACAATTAATTGCCGTTTAAAATAGTTATTATTGTTAATTAAATCGCGCGCGCTTTCCCTTGCTGGGACAATGCGCTACACCATCGCTGGGGAGGCCGGATGGCAGTTGTACGAACCAGACCCGCGGCAATGGGAACGGCAAGGCCCGTGCCGCGGCGCGTGGCGGCCCTGAAGCTCGGCCGGCTTGGCAATCACATCGGCTATGCCGTGCGCATCGCGCAGCTTGCCGTATTCGAGGATGTCAATGCGCTCCTTGCGCCGCAAGGTGCAACCACCGCGCGGTTCTCCGTCCTTTGTCTGGTGCGCGACAATCCGGGCGTCAACCAAACCGTGCTGGCCGACGCGTTGCGCACCGAGACCTCGCGCATGGTCCTGCTCATCGACGAGCTGGAGCGGCGCGGCTGGTTGGTGCGCCTCGCCTCGACCATGGACCGGCGCGCGCGCGCGATCTACCTCACCGCCGAGGGGCGCCGAAAACTGAAAATCCTCGAACGGCTGGTCGCCCGTCACGAACGCGCCATGATCCGGCGGCTCCGCGGTGGCGACAAGGCGACGTTGCTGCGCATGTTGCGTAATCTGGCGAAATCGTTGTGAGATAGCCGGTGCCGCTCTGGCCAAAATACGAATGGGTGGTGGAGGGGGCGGAACGTGGCTGAAATCATCCTACAAGCCAAGGGCTTGACGAAGGATTTTCTCGGCTTCACCGCGGTGCGCGATGTTTCGTTCAGCGTGCGCCGCAACACGATCCATGCCCTGATCGGACCGAACGGTGCCGGCAAGACCACGGTCTTCAACCTGCTGACCAAGTTCATGGAGCCTACGTGCGGCACGATCGTCTTCAAGGGGCGGGACATCACCCGCGCCAAGGCGGCGGAGATCGCCCGGCTCGGCATCGTACGTACGTTTCAGATTTCAGCCGTGTTTCCGCACCTCACCGTCCGGCAGAACGTGCGCGTCGCGTTGCAGCGCCCGCTCGGCACGTCCTTTCATTTCTGGCGGTCCCTCGATTTGATCGGCCATCTCGACGCCCGCGCCGAGGCCATCCTTGCCTCGGTGGGCTTGGGCGAATATGCCGGGCTGATCGCCGCCGAACTGCCTTACGGCCACAAGCGCGCGCTCGAAATCGCCACCACGCTTGCGCTCGAACCCGAACTGATGCTGCTCGACGAGCCGATGGCGGGCCTCGGCCGGGACGATATTCGCCGCATCTCCGCGCTGATCCGCGCGGTTGCGAAGACGCGCACCGTTCTGATGGTCGAGCATAATTTGTCGGTGGTCGCCGATTTATCCGACGTGATCACCGTGCTGACGCGTGGCCAGATCCTCGCCGAAGGCGGTTATAAGGAAATTGCGGCGAATGCCGAAGTGCGCGAGGCCTATTTGGGAACCGGGACCGGCCATGCCTGACGCCATCGCATCCAGCCGCACCCTGCTCGAGGTCCGCGACCTCGAGGCCTGGTACGGCGAATCGCACGTGCTGCACGGCATGAGCTTCACCGTGGCCGAGGGCGAGGTCGCAACCCTGCTCGGCCGCAACGGCGCGGGCAAGACCACGACCCTGAAAGCGGTGATGGGCATCCTGCCGGAGCGCAGGGGCGCGGTCGTGTTCGACGGCCATTCCCTGATCGCCCTGCCCTCCTACCGCATCGCGCGGCTCGGCGTTGCCTATTGCCCGGAGGAACGCGGCATCTTCGCCAGTCTCAACGTCGAGGAGAATCTGTTGCTGCCGCCGGAGGTCAGGCCGGGCGGCATGACGGTCGAGGCGATCTACCAGCTCTTTCCTAATCTGGCGGAGCGCCGCGCCAGCCAGGGCACCAAGTTGTCGGGCGGCGAACAGCAGATGCTGGCGATCGCGCGCATCCTCAGGACCGGGGCGCGGCTTCTCCTGCTCGACGAGCCGAACGAGGGCCTGGCGCCGGTGATCGTGCAGCAAATCGGCGCGGTCATCCGCCGCCTGAAACAGCAGGGCTTCACCGTTCTCCTGGTCGAGCAGAACTTCCGGTTTGCCGCCACGGTCGCCGACCGCCATTATGTCGTCGAGAACGGGCGGGTGATCGACATGATCCCGAACGACCGGATCGAGTCCGAAACCCGCAAGCTGCAGAATTATCTCGGGGTTTGAATCACAACACACAGGGAGGGATAAACATGAAATTACGCTCACTCATCTCCGCCGCATCCGTCGCGGTCCTGCTTGGCGCGGCCTCATCGCCCGCGGCCCATGCCGACGGCAAGACCGTCAAGATCGGCGTCCTGAACGACATGTCGTCGGTCTATTCCTATCTCGGCGGCATGGGCTCGGTCGCCGCCGCCCAGATGGCGGTCAAGGATTTCGGCGGCAAGGTACTCGGCAAGCCGATCGAGATCGTCTACGCCGACCACCAGAACAAGCCCGATGTCGGCGTCGCCATCGCCAGCAAATGGTTCGATGAGGACGGCGTCGACGCCATCCTCGACTTGCCGACCTCCTCGGTCGCCATCGCCGTCCAGAAGGTGGCGCAGGACAGGGGCAAGGTGGACATCATCTCGAATGGCGGCTCGTCCGAGCTCACCAACAAATTCTGCTCGCCGACCGGCGTGCATTGGACCTACGACACCTACCAGCTGGCGCATGTCATCGGCGGCGCCGTCGTCAAGCAGGGCGGCAAAACCTGGTTCTTCATCACTGCGGATTATGCCTTCGGCCACCAGTTGCAGGACGACACCGCCGCGGTCGTCAAGGCAGCGGGCGGCACCGTGGTTGGTTCGGTCAACGTGCCGCTCAACAACGCCGATTTCTCGTCCTTCCTGCTGCAAGCGCAGCAATCCAAGGCACAGATCATCGGCCTAGCCAATGCGGGCGGCGACACGGTCAACTCGATCAAGCAGGCGTCCGAGTTCGGTATCGTCCAGGGCGGTCAGCGTCTGGCCGGGCTGCTGGTCTTCATCGCGGATGTCGACGCTCTGGGCCTGAAGACGGCGCAGGGCTTGCTGCTGTCCGAATCCTATTATTGGGACCAGAACGACCAGACCCGCGCCTTCGCCAAGAAATTCGAGGCCGCTTACAACGGCAAGGTGCCCACCTCGGGCCAGGCCGGCGTCTACACCGCGGTGATGCATTACCTGAAGGCGATGCAAGCTGCCAAAAGCGAGGATGGAGCCAAGGTGGTGGCGCAAATGCGCGCCATGCCGATCAACGACTTCATGACCAGGAACGGCAAGCTGCGCATCGACGGCCGCGTCATTCGCGACGTGTACCTCTTCCAGGTCAAGAAACCAGAGGAGTCGAAATACCCCTATGACTATTACAAGCAGCTCGCCATGATTCCGGGCGACCAGGCCTTCCGTCCCTTGAGCGAAAGCGAGTGCCCGCTGGTGAAGAAATAGCGGCGCTGTCCTAAAACCGGGGTGGGGCCGATGCTGGATTGGGTGAATATCGCGGTGCCGCCGGCGCCGGCGCTGTTCGGCCAGCTCCTCATCGGCCTCATCAACGGCTCGTTCTACGCGATGCTCAGTCTCGGCCTCGCCGTGATCTTCGGCCTGCTCAACATCATCAATTTTTCGCATGGCGCGCTCTACATGCTCGGCGCGTTCTGCGCCTATCTGCTGCTCAATTTTTTCGGCATCGGCTATTGGCCGTCACTGATCATCGCCCCGATCGTCGTCGGCGCGTTCGGAATGGCGCTGGAGCGGCTGTTGATCCGCCACGTGTATAAGCTCGACCATCTCTACGGCCTGCTGCTGACCTTCGGCATGGCGCTCATCATCGAGGGCCTGTTCCGCCAGCAATACGGCTCGGCCGGCCAGCCTTATTCGATTCCAGAGGCGCTGAGCGGCGGGCAGAATCTCGGTTTCATGTTCCTGCCCAATTATCGCGCCTGGGTCATCGTCGCCTCGGCGATCTTCTGCTTCGGCACCTGGTTCATCATCGAGCGCACGCGGCTCGGCGCCTATCTGCGCGCAGCGACCGAGAACCCCGCGCTGGTCCAGGCTTTCGGCATCAACGTGCCGCGCATGATCACGCTTACCTATGGTTTCGGCGTCGGATTAGCGGCGCTGGCCGGGGTGATGGCAGCGCCGATTTATCAGGTGAGCCCGCTGATGGGCTCGAACCTGATCATCGTCGTCTTTGCCGTGGTCGTCATCGGCGGCATGGGCTCGATCCTCGGCGCCATCATCAGCGGCTTTGCCTTGGGGGTGATCGAGGGCCTGACCAAGGTGTTCTATCCCGAGGCTTCTTCGACCGCGATCTTCGTCATCATGGTGATCGTTCTGCTGGTGAAGCCGGCCGGCCTGTTCGGCCGCGGGGTCTGATATGGCGACACCAGCGCTGCGCTCAATTCGCCTGCTTGTCCTGCTCCTGATCGCGTTGGCGGCGCCGTTCGCGTTTTACCCGATCTTCCTGATGAAGGCCTTGTGCTTCGCGCTGTTCGCTTGCGCCTTCAACCTGCTCATCGGCTATGGCGGGCTTTTGTCCTTCGGCCATGCCGCCTTCATGGGCAGCGCGTCCTACATCACCGCCTATACGGTCAAGATGTGGGGCTTTCCGCCGCTCCTTGGCATTCTGGCCGGCACGGCGGTGGCGGCGGCGATGGGGACGGTCTTCGGCTGGCTCGCCATCCGCCGCAAGGGCATCTACTTCGCCATGGTGACGCTGGCGCTGTCGCAGATGGTTTATTTCTTCGCGCTCGAGGTTAAGTTCACCGGCGGCGAGGATGGCATCCAGGCGGTGCCGCGCGGAACGCTCTTCGGCCTGATCGACCTCAACCAGCCGCTCGCCATGTATTATTTTGTCCTGACGATTTTCCTGGTCGGATTTGGCATCGTCTATCGCACCATCCATTCGCCCTTCGGCGAGGTGTTGAAGGCAATCCGCGACAACGAGCCGCGCGCGATCTCGCTCGGTTACAATACCGACCGCTACAAGCTCCTTGCCTTCATTCTATCGGCGACTCTGGCAGGCCTGGCCGGCGCGACCAAGTCCCTCGTCTTCCAACTCGCCTCGCTGACCGATGTGACTTGGCAGATGTCGGGCGATGTGGTGCTGATGACGCTCATCGGAGGGTTGGGCACGATTTGGGGGCCGGTGGCCGGGGCATTCATCTCGGTAACGATGGAAAACTACCTCGCGCAGTTGGGCTCCTGGGTCACGGTGATCCAGGGCGTGATCTTTGTCGTGTGCGTCCTTTTGTTCCGCCGCGGTGTCGTCGGCGAGCTCAGTTATCGCCTCTCGCGCTGGCGCGGCGGCGTACGCCTGGCCAAACCCGCTAGCGGCGACTAACAGCGCGGTCTCACCAATACCGGTAATAATAATAAAAAAACCTGCCTCAAATAGAAGCGGGTTTCTCTATGAACGCAGGTTGCGGAGGTCTAGAGCGCCCCGGCGCGCGTCAAGCGTCCTGCGCCGTCGGCAACACGTGATTCTTGAAACGCTCGCGTAGAGTTGCCTTCCGAATCTTGCCGGCGGCGGTATGCGGAATTTCGTCGACAAAGGCGACGTCGTCCGGCATCCACCATTTGGCGATCTTGCCCCGCATGAAGCCGAGAATCTCCTCCTTGCTGGCGCTCTCGCCCTTCTTCAGCACGATCACGAGCAGCGGGCGCTCCTCCCATTTCGGATGCTTGACGCCGATGACGGCGGCCTCGGCGACCTTCGGGTGGCCGACCGCCAGGTTCTCCAGCTCGATCGAGGAAATCCATTCGCCGCCCGATTTGATCAGGTCCTTGGCCCGGTCGGTGATCTGCATGTAGCCGTAGCGGTCGATGGTCGCCACGTCGCCGGTGTCGAAAAAGCCTTCCGCGTCGAGCCGGTCGCCGCCCTCGTCCTTGTAATAACCGCGCGCCACCGCCGGCCCGCGCACCTTCAGACGGCCGAAAATCTTGCCGTCCCAGGGCATATCCTTGCCCTCCTCATCCGTGATCTTCATGTCGACGGTGAACGGCGGGCGGCCCTGCTTCACCTGCACGTCGAGCCGCGCCTCGCCGGCGAGCGCGCCGTATTCGGGATTCATGGTGCAGGTCGAGCCGAGCGGGCTCGTCTCGGTCATGCCCCAGGCATGCACCACCTCGACGCCGTAGACGTCCTGAAAGGTTTTGATCATGGCGCGCGGGCAAGCGGAGCCGCCGATCACCACGCGCTTCAAATAGGGAAGCTTGCCGCCGGTCTTTTCCAGATCCTGCAGCAGCATCAGCCAGATCGTCGGCACCGCGGCGGTGAAGCTCACCTTGTACGCATCGAGCAATTCGTAGATCGAGGCGCCGTCCATCTTGGCGCCCGGCAGCACCAGGGTGGCGCCGACCATGGGCACGGCGAAGGCGAGCGCCCAGCAATTGGCGTGGAACATGGGCACCACCGGCATGCACACGTCCATCGACGACAGGTTCAGGGAATCCGGCAGCGCCGCCATGAGGCCGTGCAGCACGTTGGAGCGGTGCGAATACAGCACGCCCTTGGGGTGCCCGGTGGTGCCCGAGGTGTAGCACATGCCGGCGGCGGTGTTCTCGTCGAAGGACTTCCAGGCAAAATCGCCGTCCACCGCGCCGATCCAGTCCTCGTAGGCGATGGCGTTCCTCAAGCCCGTCTTCGGCATGTGCGCCGCATCGGTGAGGATGACGTAGCGCTCGATGGTGGGAAGCTTGTCGGCGAGCTTCTCCAGCAACGGCACGAAGGTGAGATCGGCGACCATCACGCGGTCCTCGGCGTGATTGACGATCCACACGATCTGCTCGGGGAACAGCCGCGGATTGACGGTGTGGTAGATCGCGCCCAGCCCCAAGATGCCGTACCACGTTTCCACATGCCGCCAGGTGTTCCAGGCGAGCGTCGCCACCCGGTCGCCGAGCCTGATTCCGTCCCGGTCGAGCCGTTGCGCCACCCTGAGCGCGCGGGCGCGGATGGCGGCGTAATCGGTGACATGGATCGGACCCTCGACCGAGCGGCTGATGACCTTGCGCCAGCCGTGGAATTTCGCGGCATGATCGATGATGCGGTGACACAGCAGCGGCCAATTCTGCATCAAACCCAGCATGGCGTCCCCTCCCGGTGCGGCTTTAGCCGGCATTCCCCAAATGACCAAGGATCAGCGTGAACGCTAGCATTCTGCTGGAGTGCGCGGAAGTTACCCGTGCGACCGATGTCCGCTTTGGGTCAAAAGCGGACATGGCGGCATGACATTGGAATGTCCGGTTTACCCTCAAAAGCGGACATTGCTTAACGCGAGCGGTGGGTAGCCGTGAATCGATGGAGATGCTCACCGCTGAACATTGCTACGCATCGTGGGCGGTGGTTCGATTCCCGTTTAAGTCGGAATTTATACGGGTAGCGGTGAGGGTATGGCATTGACGGCGCAAAATTTAGTCAATAAACCTCGCTGGTTAGGTGCACAGTGGGACTCCGCCCCTGGCACCATCTCTTTTCTCCGCCCCACGGTGGATGATTGGATCGCATGATGAATGGACGGCGCGCCGCGGCGGCGGCAATTCTGGGCTTGGTTTTGGCCGGC
>Ga0181526_10003079_pt1 | contig 13883 bp, 14 predicted proteins | sample PEATcosm2014_Bin_35_FD_119750 | JGI IMG/M metagenome (GOLD analysis project Ga0181526, IMG submission 119750) | Peatland microbial communities from MTU Mesocosm Facility, Houghton, MI, USA - PEATcosm2014_Bin06_30_metaG | ecosystem: Environmental > Terrestrial > Soil > Wetlands > Peat | place...
CAGCAGGGAATAGACCAGCCCCACGCCGTAGCAAACCACCGCGACTCGAAGCCAAATTAACGGCATAAACCCCATTAACGGTCACGCTAACCCGTTGTTCTGAGATAAGTATAGCGGGAAGACCGTAGAGACCGAGTATGGACATCACTCGGCCTTGTGATCTGTATCACACGGCGTTAGTACGTTTGGAATCAGCGGTTGGACCGAGACACGCCTTAGCTGGGGTAATGGAAGTGCACGATATGCTGCGAGGCTATGGTGACGCCATCGCGCATTGCGGGATGAAAGTGCCAGCGCTGCAACACCTGCAGCACCTTCTGCTCGACGCCGTAACCGATACCTTGGAGCAGCTTGGTTTCGACGACATCGCCGCTAGAGTCGATCGTGACCTCGACGATCACATCGCCCTGGACGCCCGCAGGAAGTTCGCCGCGGGCAATTGGAGGATCGGGATAGACGTCCGGGAAAGCGGGAACCACCTCATCGCCGGTCAGCGGCGAACCGGGAACGCGGCCAAACGGCGATCCACCACGCGCGGTCTCCTCGGGCGCGTTGTCGGCGGTCGCTGCGGATTCTTCGCGCTTGGGTTCAGCCTTGGGCGGCTTTGGTTTCGCCGGAAGTGAAGCTTTCAAAGTCAGCCGTGGCTCGCCTGCCGGTGGGCTGGTCTGCTCCGGGCCAGCCGGCGCCAGATAAACAATGGAGCGCGTGCCCGACGAATGCGGGATGCCGAAATCGACATCCGAGGGCGTTACGAAGATTGGTGCGGCAGAGTACAGCAGCGCCAGGAGCAATGCGAGCTGTACCGCGAACGACAAGAGCATCGAAAGGCCCTGTCGTTTGCGTTCCGGCTGCGGCATTTGCTCGAATATTGCCATCTCACCCCGCGTAGCTGGCTAATTATGTGCCGGATTCACCTGCTGTGTACAGCGACCAGGCTGGTGCTCGTCCCAGAATTTTTGCTACTTGAGTTTTAGACGCCAACACCCAGCCAGGGTTAGGTCTGCGCCATGTTTTAACTAAACAGTTAATCAACTCCGATTGATTCCAGCAGCACGAGCAACCACTCGCCATCCAGCCGCAGACGGCGTCCGTCGTGCAGCATGTCGGGAATTTCGTCGAAGGCCTGCATCAGGCGGAGCTTCGCTGCCGCATACTGTTCGGGCGCGCTTAGATTGCGGCCTCGGGTGTCGGCCCACTCTACGAGCGCCTGCGGTTGCAAGAAGACGCTGACGGCGAAAGTTGTTTTGCGATCGGCGCTCACGTCGAAGATGTATTCCGTCGAGGGCGCCTCAACATCGCCCTCCAACGCCGCCCGCTTGCCGACGAAATAGTACTGATATACGTAACCGGTTTGGCCAGTGTAGGTTTTGAGGCGACGGATAGTCATAAATGCGGCAATTAGCAGTTGGCATTTGGCATTTGGCATTTAGCAACCCGCCATTGTTGCGACTCTCGACAAACTGCTAAATGCCAACTGCTAAATGCTAAATGCCGCATTTACTCCGTCGGTCTCTCCCGCAGGATCGCCGCTGCCGTTTCCGAGCTGACCGGCGAATAGTACACCTCTTTGAAAGTGTAGGACTTCGCCTTGGTGCCGAGAATGGGCAGGATCTCCAGGTGCCAATGATAGTCGTCCTCGATGGTCTTCCAGAAGCCCAGCGTCTCCGAGCGGTGCACCGTGTTAGGCGAGGTGTGCAGCACCATGTGGAAGCCGTCGGCGATGGTGCGAATGCGGAACAGCGTCCGCCGCAGCAGAGCCGCAAAATCGCGCATGGCGCCCGACTTCATGGCAGTTCGCTCGAAGTAAGCTTCATGATTGCGGGGCGCGATCCAGGTCTCATACGGAACCCGAGGCGCATAAGGACAGCCCGCCATATATTCGCCGCGCACTTCCACCATGCGCAGCTTCTGCTCCTGCTCCTGATGCAGAATGTCGCAGAAGACGCAGCGCTCCTTCACTCGATAGTGTTCCCGCGCCGCGCGCAACTCATACAGCACACGCCGCGGAACAAACGTCGTGGCTACGATCTCCGACGTTGGATGATCGAACTCCTGCCCCGACATGCTGCCGTAGTTCTTGAACACGCTGATGTACTTGAAACGCAAATCGCCCTTCAGGTCCTGGATACGCTGTCCGCAAAGGGCCAGGTACTCTTCGATCTCGCGGTCGTCGGCGTTCCACAAATGCCGGTCGTGCCGCGCGTTTTCGACAATAACTTCGTGCGCGCCCACCGGCCGCATGGTGTCGTACAGCCCGTTACCCGATCGTCCGGGCTCGCCATCGATACCGTAGAGCGGTTGCGGATGCACCACGGCGCGCGCCGACCACGGACCACCGTTGACCGTCGGCGCCGTCGCCACAACTTGCAGTGGCAAGCTAGACTCAGGGCAAAATGGGCAGAACGAGGTAGCCGAGCCAGCCTGTTCCGGCTCATCGCCGCAGATGACCCATGAGCGCGTGATGGGATCTTTTCGCAGTTCCATCTTCTTTACTCTACGTCGGCGGACGGGGCGCTGGGAAGAGCTACTCGCCGAGCGGCGATAACTCGATGGCCCCCGGCTCCCGGTTTGGTCCTCTTGCGCAGAATGGGCATGGTGGCCGTCAGCGTTCAGTCGTGAACGTTTCGTCCTACGCAGGCGCAGGGCGCAGGCTTGGAAGAACTTCTATTTCTTGGAGTCACTAGCGCGACTCGCCGCCGAAGGTCGCTGTGGCTGACAGTTGAGAGCTGACGGCTGATGGCGGCTTCTCCGCCTGTTAGAATGAAGTATATTGACCCGTTCCATACGCCTGATTGCCATCGACATTGATGGCACGCTACTCGACTCCAAGGCCCAGATTTCCCAAGCCAATCTGGACGCGCTTCGCCGCGCTCATGAGGCCGGCGTTGAAATCATCCTGGTCACCGGGCGCCGGCATAGGTTCGCGTTTCCGATCGCGGAGTCGCTGGGCTTCGATCTTTGCATCATCAGTTCCAACGGCGCCGTCACTCGTTCTACAAATGGCGAATCGTTTCATCGCGATCTGATGCCGCAAGCCACTGCGATTAAAATTTGCCGCCACATGCCCGAGTTCCGCGATCACATGGTGATCACCTTCGATCGCGAAAGCATGGGCGCCATCGTCTGCGAAAATCCCGAGCGCCTCTACGGCGTCATCCAGCGCTGGATGGAAAAGAATGCGCCCTATATCGAATATGTCAGCCCGATCGAGAAGGCGCTGACCGAAGATCCTATCCAGGCCATGTTCTGCGGCCCGGTTGCGATGATGCAGCGCGCACAGCAGCGTCTTGCGGATTGCGATTTCGCCAGTGCAATCACGGTCCTGCGAACGCAATACGATTATCGCGATCTGACAATCGTCGATATCCTGAACGCCGGCTGCTCCAAGGGCCACGCGCTGGAGCGCTGGTCCACGTGGCGCGGCATCGGCCGCTCCGAGGTCATGGCCATCGGCGATAATTACAATGATGTCGAGATGTTGACCTTTGCCGGACATCCGGTGATCATGGGCAATGCGTCTGACGACTTGAAGCAGAATGGCTGGAACATCACTTTGCACAACGATGAGAGCGGCGTGGCCGCGGCCATCGAGCAGGTGCTGGATGCGAACGCAGCGAGCGTGAATGCGTAGACTTTATTTGGCTCTGTTGAGATCCTTGCGTTGCGCTTGAATGCGCCGGTGGGCGAAAAAGTTCGATATGCCCGCAATCGAGTCCCGCAAAGCGGGACGGCGGCAGGATAGCCCAGCACGCAGCGGGGTCCCCGATTCGCGCTCTTGGCGCGAATTGGAGGAGCGGAGTGCTGGGTAGGCTCGATTTTCAAATTTGAGCCCCTTATTGGGGGCGGCATAAGTAGGATGTCAACAGAGCTCCTTTATTTTATGAATGTGTCATTCAAGAGCCTGCGGTCCCCGGATTTGTCATCCCGAGCGCCGAGCAGGGGCGTGTCACCGCGTGCACCACTCGGACTGCCGTGCCCCATCAGAGTGTCATCCCGAGCGGAGGCGGCGCTTCGCCGCCGGAGTCGAGGGACCTGCTTTTTCTTCCTCGCGCTATGTATCACCTTTCCGCTTCACGCGGCCGAATTCGCGAACCTGCGCAATGGATTCAGCCTGCGCCACGAGCATCATGACACGTTCGGCGAGAAAACACGGCTCTACATGAGCGCCGATCCGGCGGGCGGATACGTCGACGTCCCCACTGCCGAGATCGAGAGTTTCGAGCCTGCCCCGCCCGACCCGCAGGACGTGGCTTTACAACCCGCGAAGTCGCAGGACCTGAACTCCATCGTCAGTGCCGCCAGCGAACAGCACCAGGTGGACGCCGACTTCATCGCCAGCGTCATCAAGGCCGAAAGCGCCAATAACCCGCGTGCCATCTCGCCCAAAGGCGCGCAAGGCCTGATGCAGTTGATGCCCGGCACCGCCAGCCAACTGGGTGTGAAGAACAGCTTCGACCCGGCGGACAACGTGGATGGCGGTGTGCGTTACCTGCGCGGATTACTGATGCTCTACAACAACGACATGGTTAAGGCTCTGGCGGCTTACAATGCCGGTCCCCAGCGCGTCCAGCAATATAAGGGCGTACCACCGTATCGCGAGACCCACGCCTACGTGGCCCGTGTCATTAAGGATTACAACCGCAAGAAGCTAGCCGAGCGTAAACAGCAAGGGAAAGTCCATACCATCCAGGATGCCCAAGCTAAGAATCCTGCTTTGGCAGAGGCCAATTCTAACTCCACCGTCGGCAGCGAGTAGCCGCGTTGACCGTGGTTCCCCACTCATTTACCTTGACCGTTAGCAGGCTGCTGAAAAAGTCAGGTATGGAATGCTTCGTGTCAGGCCACGACCTTGGTCGTGCCGAAGAGCCTTTGTTTTTGTCATCACGAGGAGGCCGACCGGGGTCCCCATCGCGCGCTTCTTTTGCGCGTGACGGGGTGGGTTCGCCGACGAGGGATCTGCTTTTCGACTTTTCCGGCAGCCTGTAAAGCCGTGATGATTTGCGGTGCTTCGGACGGCCTGAAGAGTCTGCGTGAGAACTGGTCCATTTTTCGGTAGTGAGTATGACTCACGAAAAAAGAACCCCGAAGGGGTGGAAGCGCAGTTAGCCCAGGACGGAGCGAAACCGGGGTCCCCAACGAGCGCCGGGGTTGCGCTCGTTGGGGTGGGAAGCGGAGTCCCGGGTAAGTGGAAAAAGTAACCGAGTCCCGTAGGGACGGCACGGTTCTCGGCACTCACTGAAGGTCGTCCCCTTCAAATCGTCTTTCATGAATAGAAAACGCATTCTGGTCTTCGGCGCCGTTCTCGTCGCACTCTGCCTGCTGATCTACTTGCAGATACGGGCGTGGAAGACCTTCGATTGGGCCATGTTCTGGAGCCGCACCGAACACGTGAACTGGCTTTACATTTTCTACGGCCTCGCGATCACCTATCTTGCGTACATCCTGCGCGCCGTGCGCTGGCGCATCTTTCTGAAGCCGGTGTGTAAGACGACCACGGCTCGCCTGCTGGCGCCACAGTTCGTCGGCTTCGCCGCCTTGGCGTTGCTGGGCCGCGCCGGCGAGATGATCCGCCCTTACATCATCGCCAAGAAAGAGCGGCTCACTTTCACCTCGCAAGTCGCAGTGTGGGGGGTGGAGCGCATCTTCGATATGGGCGCGTTCGCGGTGCTGCTGGCCGTCAGCTTCCTCTCGCCCGATTTGCGCGCGCTTCATTTCTATCGCCAGTTGAGGGAGTTTTCTTTCCTGCTAATGGCCTTGATCCTGGCGCTTATCGTCGGCATCGTTATCGTGCGCCGTTCTGGGGAACGAGTCGCACAATTCATGCATGACCGCTTCGTGGGCTTCGCTCCCAAACTCGCGTACCACCTGCGCGAGAAGGTGCTCTCGTTCAGCCATGGATTGGAGACGATCCAGGACCTCAGCTCAGCATTGCAGCTGGTTGGTCTTTCACTCTTCATGTGGGTACTGATCGCCTACGCCTATTACGCGGTCACGCACGCCTATCCTGGCGAACTGCAAATGCTGACACTGCCGCACGAGGTCGTTCTGATGGGCTCCAGCATGGTTGGATCCATGTTGCAGTTGCCGGCAGTCGGCGGCGGCTCGCAACTGGCGACGATCAGCATGTTGAGCTCGGGCTTCCACGTCGAACACGAACTCGCCGTGAGCTGCGGGATGATGCTGTGGGCGGTGACCTTCATGTCGGTGATCCCTCCCGGCCTGGCGATTGCCCGCCACGAGCATGTTTCCATCCGCGCCGTCGCCGAGGCCGAAGAGAAAGCCGCCGCGCTGGCGGAATGAGGCTTAGTCAGCCGGTTTTGACGCTGATGTTAAAATCTTCTTGTAAGTGAGATGCGAAACGATGCGAGTGTTTATAAGTCACGCTCACTCCGATCGGGCTTTAGCCAAAGCTCTTGCCTCGGAACTCGAAAAGAGGGGGCTCTCCGTTTGGAGAAATGAGGAGGACCTTCTACCGGGAGACAACATTTGGCTCCGAACCGGTGAAGCGTTAAAGAAATCCGAGGCTATGGTCGTTCTAGTTTCGCCAGAATCCATGCGTTCAGAATGGGTGCGGCACGAAATCGAGTATGCTCTTGGAAATCAGAAGTATGAAAGTAAGCTTTTTCCGGTAGAAGTGCGACCGACACCCTCAATGCCGTGGATCCTACGGGAATTCAAGATTTTCAACGCGCGGCAAGGAGTCGCTAAAATTGGCGAGGCCATCGCAGGCGCATTGAAACAGGTGGCCTGAGCGCCTGATGCTTTCCTCTCGACGCACCAAGAAGATTTTCATTTCGCACTCTGCTCAGGACCGCACATTTGTGCTCCGTTTGATGCGGGTTCTCGAACGGCACCGCGTACGTTACTGGTATAGTGCCGAGCAGATCAGGGGCGCGCAAGAGTGGCACGACGAGATTGGCCGGGCCTTGACTGAATGCGACTGGTTCCTGGTGGTGTTGACATCGGCAGCGGTTCGCTCCTTATGGGTGAAACGAGAGCTATTCTTCGCCTTGAACGAGAAACGCTATCACAGGCGGATCATCCCATTGCTGCGGAAACCCTGCCAGTACGGTGAGCTTTCTTGGACACTCCGGCAGTTTGAGTTCGTCGATTTCACGGGCGACTTCGAAGTAGCGTGCCAACGGCTCTTGCAAATCTGGGGTATTGATTACCAGCCCGAATCCGCTGCGGCGCGAGTCCCAAATAAGAAAAGGAAAAAAGCCCATTAATTCCATAGCGGCCGCGCTTCGGAATACTCTCAGTCTTACCGGCTCTCCGTGCCTCCGTGGTGAACACCTTTCCCCTGTTACAATCGAAGCACGGGCAAATCGCCCGTTCTCTCCTCCATGAAGTGCCCGTTTTGCGGCTTTGAAAACGACAAGGTAGTCGACTCGCGCGAAAGCAAGGAAGGCGAATCCATCCGCCGCCGTCGCGAGTGCCTGAAGTGCGAGAAGCGCTTCACCACCTACGAACGCATCGACGAAATCCCTTACATGGTGGTGAAGAAAGACGGCCGCCGGGAGAAATTCGAGCGGCAAAAAGTCCTCAACGGCCTGCTGCGAGCGTGCGAGAAACGGCCTGTGTCAATGGGCAGGCTCGAACAGATTGTCAACGACGCCGAGGCCTTTGTGGTCGACTCTGCCGATCGCGAGCGCAAGACCAGCGAGGTCGGCGAGCTCATCATGAACCGTCTGCGGCGCATCGATAAAGTCGCCTATGTGCGCTTTGCCTCGGTTTATCTCGATTTTAAGGACGTCCGCGAGTTCATGGAGGAGCTGAAGGAGTTGCTCGATACCAAGGAGAACGCTTCCACGAAAGGCAAAGCCGGAGCCTGACCTTGCCAGGAAGATCTGGCTGCTGGCCCCGTCCTGACTCAGCGTCGCTGCATTTGCACATCGCCCTTCGGCTTCAGACCGCCGCCGCAACAATTCCGCATGAGATAGGATGAGAATCGCCAGACGCGGGCGATTCTCGTCATGCACATCCCTGACGGCTATCTCAGTCCATCCACCTGTGCGGTGCTCTATACCGGGGCAGCCGCGGGATGGTACTCCGCGCTGAAGCGGCTGAAGCGCGTGCTGCTCAGCCGTGTTATTCCGCTCATCTCCGTTTTTGCTGCATTCTCGTTCGTGGTCATGATGTTCAACCTGCCGCTGCCGGGCGGAACCACTGGCCACGCCTTGGGAGTGACGGTCGCGGCCATCGTGCTCGGCCCGTCCGGGGCGATCCTCGCGCTCTCGATTGCTATTGCGATACAGGCGCTCTTTTTCGGGGACGGCGGGATCAGCACACTAGGCGCCAACTGCTTCAACATGGCGATTGTCGGCTCACTGGTGGCCTATGCGAGCTATCGATTGATCGCTGCTGGTGCTCCTCTTACGTCGCGACGACGAGTCGTAGCAGCCGCCATGGCAGGCTATCTGGCAGTCAACGCTGCGGCTTTGCTTGCGGCCGTCGAGTTCGGTATTCAGCCCGTGCTCTTTCATGATGCGAATGGAACGCCGCTATACGCGCCATATCGCTTGAGCGTCGCTATTCCCGCGATGATGATCGGCCACCTGACCTTCGCCGGATTAGCTGAGGCCGCCATATCCGCTGGACTCGTGGCCTATTTGCAGGTCGCCGACCCGGCGTTGCTGTGCGGGACTTCAGGAGTTGCGGCGAGCGACGCCGGTATAGCCGAGCGCCCCGCGGCGCGTTCGCTCCCGGCACTGTGGATCGCTATTGCAGCTCTTATGCTGGCGACGCCGCTGGGAATCCTGGCGGCCGGAACCGCGTGGGGCGAATGGTCTCCCGCGCAGCTGGCAAAATCGCCACCGATTGCGCAGGATATCAATTCGCCGCAATCCGTCCCCACTGGCCTGCAACGGCTTTCCAATCTCTGGACAGCTCCCTTCCCGGCTTATGCGCCTTCGTTCGTCAGGAGCCGCGGCTTCGGTTATCTGTTGTCGGCGATGTTCGGCGTCGGCTTCCTGCTGGCGGTTTCTCTGGTCCTGCGCCTGTTGTTGCTGCGGCATCGACGAAGGGAATATTCGGCATGAAGCGCGGATTCCTTGAAGCTACGACCCTGCAATTCGCCCGCGCTCTGACGCGTGCCATGCTCGCCGAGCAGACCGCTCGCCAGCCTGGGCTCCTCCAATCGCTCGATCCGCGAGTACGGCTCCTGGGGCTGTTCATGCTCGTCCTGGCGGTGACGCTCTCTCGCAAGCTGACTGTCGTTGCCGGATTGTTTGCCCTCGCCCTCATAATTGCGGTCCTCTCCAAGGTGCGGATTGCAACGCTGGCCGCACGCATGTGGCTGGTGGTACTTGCCTTTACCGGAGTGATTGCTCTTCCCGCGATCTTCGTGACGCCCGGCCATCCGGTCTCCGCACTCGGACCGCTTACGATCACGGAGCAAGGTCTGCGCACCGCTGCGCTGCTTATCCTGCGAGTGGAGACGGCCGTCACCTTCACCACCTTGCTGGTCCTATGCACGCAGTGGACACATGTGCTGAAGGCGTTGCGCGCGCTGCGGTTGCCGAAGGAAGCTATCACCATGCTGGCGATGACCCATCGCTATATCTTTCTCCTGGTGGAGACGGCGAGCCAGATGTTCGAATCGCGGCGCAGTAGGACCGTCGGCATCCTGAAATCGACAGAGCAGCGACATATGGCGGCGCGCACGGCAGGCGTGTTGTTGAGCAAGAGCGTCAGCCTGAGCAACGAAGTCTACCTGGCCATGCAGTCACGAGGATTTCGCGGCGATGTCCACGTCCTATCTGACTTCCATCTGACAATGTGGGACTACTGCGGATTGGCGGGGTTCCTGTTGGCCGGGGGCATCGCCGTCTGGATGGGAAGGTAGAACCCATGGTTTTGAAGGGGCACGGCTTCAGCCGTGCCGTCCTGTGCTGTATAAGTGCCGGGCTTTAGCCCCGGAGGGAAAGATAGAATCCATGCCGCCGCTTTTCCAGCTACGGGACGTTTGCTTTGATTACGACAGCATTCCCGCCCTACGCGGACTTTCGCTCGAGATCGCTCAAGGCGAGCGGGTGGCGTTGGTCGGCGCGAACGGGTCGGGCAAGTCCACGCTGCTGCGGCTTCTGGATGGTTTGTGTTTTGCATCGCAAGGCGCGGTCAGCTTCGCCGGACAGCCGTTGACTGCGAAACACCTCGCAGACGATGATTTCGCGTTTCCCTTTCGCAGACGGGTTGCGCTGGTCTTTCAGAATCCTGATGTGCAACTCTTCAATCCCACCGTCTTCGACGAAGTCGCGTTCGCGCCCTTGCAATTGCAATGGCCGCAGGAAAAAGTGCTGGCAAAGGTGCTGGAAACCTTGGACCTGATGGGCATTGCTCATCTTCGCGAGCGCGCGCCGTATCGTCTCTCCGGCGGTGAGAAGAAGCGCGTCGCGTTGGCCTCGGTTATTGTGATCGACCCTGAGGTGCTGCTCCTCGACGAGCCGACAGCGACACTCGATCCCCGCAGCCAGAGCCAGGTCATCGATCTGATCCAGGAGTGGAAGGGTTCTTCGAAAACGGTGATTACCGCGACCCATCAGTTGGAGATTGTGGAAGATATCGCCGATCGCGTCGTCGTCCTGGAAGACGGACAAGTTGCCGCCAGCGGCACGCCGGCGGAGATCCTGGCGAACCATGAGTTGTTGCAGCGAGCGAACCTGGTTCACGCCCATCGGCATTCGCACGGAGGAGTTGCCCACTCGCATCCGCACCTTCACTCTCATTCCGAACACGAACGTTAGGGAAGTTCTGATTAAGTCAGATTTTGAAGGGGACGGCCTTCAGGCCGTCCGTAAATGCCCCATAAAGAACTGGGCTTTAGCCCCTGAGGGAATTCCAACTGACTTAATCAGGCCTTCCTCAGCAATTGGGGCGTTTTCAATTCGCCCTAACTGATGCCGCCGTTTCCGCGGCAGCTGCGGGCAATCCGTCTATAGGCACATTTGACAACGCCAGGACCGGATATTTCGCGTCGGGATAAATCTTGGCCAGCAGCAGAATGCCCGCAACCGTCACTACCAGATCAAAGACGCTGGCCTCGGGTCCAACGGTGCCGCCGCTCAACCATTTCGAACCCATCAGAGACGCGTTCAACATGTGACCGGTGGCATGAATGCCGCTGTTCGGCGTGGAATAGAAAAAGCTCTCACCCCAGTCGAAGGCCATGTGCCAGCCGATGGCGAACCAGAGATTGCCCGTGCGCCTTAGGGCGAGGCAAAGGAACAATGCAATCAACACAATTTCGACCGCCCCCACCCAGTTTTCTCCAGGGTTGCCCAGATGAAGCGCCGCGAACACAGTGCACGTGATCGCCGCAGCCGGCCAGAACCCGAGTCCCGTGGTCAAGGTGAACTGCATATAGCCGCGGAAGGCAAACTCCTCGAACAATCCGACCATCAGGAAACCCACCGCCCACAAGAACCCGAACTTCACGACGCCCAACGACGAGAGCGCAAGACCTCCGGGCGAATACGCGTGGGTGGTTGCCATCATCGCAACAATGAACGACAGCATGACAAAACCCCATAGCGCGCCAGCCCAAAACTGCTTGCCCAGCAACTTACGCACGGGAAGGCCGTAGTCGGCGAGGCGGCGGTGCTCAAACCTGCCCATGATGGCCGTGGCGATCAGCAGAATGCCGAAGCTAAAAGTCTCACCTGCGATTACGTTCGTCGCTGAAAAATCCTGGCTGAAACTATGCGCTATCGTTTTCTGCAGAAGAAAGGCGGCGCCGGTTAAGACCGCCACCAACGCGAGAAACATCAGCAGGCGCCAGCCCGATCGGACGCCCTGCGGTCCGATGAAGACGATCCGGAGTTGACTGTCGTGAGGCGGTGCGGGCGGAAGGTCGGGTTCGGGCATATGCCTCCTGGGCAAGTTACACGAATGAGGAACACAATGGTTTCGGACAATGCATCTCCGCAGATCTAGAGGAAGAACCTCCCCTAGGCGTTCGCATAACCAGGGACATTTTTCTACCAATCCCTCGCGGACGGGCCTTTGTCAATACCGGTGTTATGTCCGAAAACTGCTCTCAGTTGTGGTGCAAGAAATTCCATTTGTGCGTGCCGCGATTTTATAGGATAATCTTGCAAATCTTTACTCCAAACAATCTAGAGCGCCGGTTCGGTCTGTAAGAAGACATTGGACTGCAAAGGACGATTACGTTCGATGAAAAAGACCTATGGTTTTTCTGTTCCCTGCTTCGTCGTGTTGTGTAGCTGTCTGGTGGCGGCGCAAATCCCGCATGCGGTCACGACGTATCAATACAACAACAACCACTCCGGCGCGAACACGAGTGAATCCATCCTCACCCCGACGAACGTCAACGTCTCGCAATTTGGGCGGAAAATGGTCTTCCCCGTACAAGGCTACGTGTATGCGCAGCCCTTATACGTGCCCCATCTGACCATCGGGAGTACGTCGCACGATGTGCTGTTCGTGGCAACCGAGCACGATCAGGTCTATGCCTTCGACGTGGATAGCGGGCAAAAGCTGTGGCAGACCAATTTCCTGGCTGGTTCGGGACTGCAGCAGATCGTTAGCACGGTCTCCAGCAGCGATGTGAATTGCGGCGATCTCGTTCCAGAGATCGGCATCACTGGCACGCCCGTGATCAATACCACGACCTACACCCTCTACGTGTCGGTGGAAACGAAGGTGTATAACCCGCGGACCCAGACGACAACCTTCGATCACACCCTGCATGCGCTGGATATCAGGACTGGGCTCGACCAGATCCCTCCCCACATCATCACTGCATCGGCGCCAGGAAACGGCAGCGGTTCTATCAACGGAATCATCACCTTCAATTCCCTGCTGGCGAACCAGCGCCCGAGTCTGCTTCTGGCAAACGGCCAGCTATTTGTCTCCTTTTCGTCGCATTGCGATCTAGGTACCTATCACGGCTGGCTCATGTCCTTCAACCAAACCAACCTGGCTGCCAACGGTGTTTTTATCGATACACCGAATGGCTATGAGGGAGGCTTTTGGGGCAGCGGCTCCGGGCCCGCGGCCGACGCGGCTGGTTCAATCTATACGTCGACGGGCAATGGGAATTTTGACCTCAATTCCGGAGGCATCGATTACGGTGACAGCGTTCTCCGGCTGACTTGGTCCGGCTCCGGTATCGCGGCCGCCGATTATTTCACGCCCTGGGATCAGCAAACCCTGGATGATAATGACACCGATGTTAACTCCGGCGGCCTTGTTCTGCTGCCGGATCAGTCCGGCCAGTACCCTCATTTGCTGGTGCAGGTTGGCAAGGAAGGTACCATCGATCTGATCAATCGCGACAACATGGGCCACTGGAACTCCGGAAACGACGACCAGATCGTGCAGACTCTGCCATTCATCATCGGCGGAGTGTGGGGCGCCCCGGCGTTCTGGAACAATAACGCGTATTTCGGCGGTGCCTACGACAGTCTCAAGGCCTTCTCTTTCAACCCGCAGACGGAACGTCTTTCCACCGCTCCCACTTCTGCGTCGCCGGAGCACTTCGAATTCCCTGGACCGACGCCGGCCGTCTCTGCTTACGGCATCAGCAATGGAATCGTGTGGATCATCGAGACCGACAATTACAACAACGGCGGCAACGCCGTGCTGCATGCCTACAACGCTGAGAACCTGAGCTCTGAACTTTACAACTCCCAGCAGAACGCCGGCCGCGACGCGGCGGGGCTCCCGGTCAAGTTCTCGGTTCCCACCGTGATTGACGGGCATGTCTTTGTTGGCGCACAGGGTCAAGTGGACATGTACGGATTACTGCAGTGACATCTGGACCTCGCCCGTGCCGGCTGCGGGCGAGGTCTTTCCATGGCAGCTCGGTCCTTGCTGGATTTATCGGAACTGCGGCAGCACTGCTTCGCCGAATAGCTTCG
>Ga0181526_10003082_pt1 | contig 13870 bp, 13 predicted proteins | sample PEATcosm2014_Bin_35_FD_119750 | JGI IMG/M metagenome (GOLD analysis project Ga0181526, IMG submission 119750) | Peatland microbial communities from MTU Mesocosm Facility, Houghton, MI, USA - PEATcosm2014_Bin06_30_metaG | ecosystem: Environmental > Terrestrial > Soil > Wetlands > Peat | place...
AGGACAGGTCGATGATGCGATTGGCGACGAAGGGACCGCGGTCGTTGATGCGCACGACCACGCTGCGGCCGTTCGACAGGTTGGTGACGCGCGCGTAGCAGGGAATTGGCAGTGTCTTGTGCGCAGCGGTCACGGCGAACATGTCGTAGCGCTCCCCGGTCGCCGTGCGCAGGCCGTGGAAGTCGGGGCCGTACCAGGAGGCGACGCCGCGCTCCCGGTAGCCCGCGGCGGTCGCGAGCACGATGTAGCGGTGTCCGGCGATGTCGTAGAAGGGTGGATTTCCGGAGGCGCTGCGCGGCTCCACGCGCGGCACGGGCTCGGGAATCGAGGCGATGTCGCCCGGCGGCGCGGGCGGCGCGATCGGCGTCGCCGCGGGAGTCGGTCGCCGCGGGGCGGGCGCGCAGGCGGCCAGGAGCAGCGCCGCGAGCGGCGGCAGCAACGCGAGCCGCAAGCCGCGCGCCGTCGCGGCGCCGTGCGCTCTCAAAGGGCCGCCTCCTGGGTGACCTGCTGCTTGATGGCCTCGGCCAGATCGTGCACGGCCATCGCGTACAGGGGACTCGTGTTGTAGCGCGTGATGACGTAGAAGTTCTGAAAGCCGACGCGATAGCTCATGACATCGGGCTGTGCGGCCTCGAGCAGCAGCGCGGGTGTGGAATCGGGCAGCGTCGAATTGACGATCAGGCCGCGCGCGCGCAGCCCACCGAGTGTGTCGTTGAGAGCCAGGTGATCGGGCGCGGTCAGTCCGCCGCTCACGGCAAGCTGTGCCTCGGCCAGCACCGGCGCGCCGTATTGCCAGCCGAACTGATGCAGGTAGTTGGCCTCGCTGGCGAAGATGTCGGCCCAGTCATTCCACAGATCCCGGCGCGGGGCGCGTCCGGCGTTGACGGCGTAACGGCGGAAACTCGAGGGCATGAACTGCAGCGCGCCCATGGCACCGGCGTAGGAGCCCCGGATGCTCAGCGGATCGAGATGATCTTCGCGCGCCAGCAGCAGGAACTCGATGAGCTCCTTGCGGAAGTAGCTCGCGCGCGCGGGATAGTCGAAGCCCAGCGTGGCGAGCGCATCGATGACACGGTAGTGCCCGGTGGTGCGCCCGTATTGCGTCTCCACTCCCAGCACCGCAACCAGATACTCAGGCGCCACCTGATACTCGATCGCAATCCGATCGAGCAGTTCCTTGTGATCGTGCCAGAGCTGTGCGCCGCCATCGATGCGCAGCGGCGTGAGCATGCGCGCGCGATACTCCCACCATTGCAGGGTTTTCTCCGCCGGCCTGTCCATCGACTCGATGATCTTCGGTTGCGCTTCCGCTGCTCCCAATACGGCCGTCATCTGCGCGCGGTCGAGCCCCAGCGCGACGAGCTGGTCGATGAAAGCCTGGATCTCGGGACGCGACAGATCGAAGTGGCCGTGCTCGATGATCGGCGGGGCTGGCGGAGCTGGCGGAGCAGGCGGTGCTGCCGGTGATGGCGGTGTTGCCGGTGTTGGCGGCATCGCCTGGGCGGGTGTCTGGGCGGCTGGCGGCAATTGCGCCGGCGTCGCGCCTGGCGGCATCTGCACCGGCGGCGATGCCGGCGTGGACTGTCCGGCGGGAGCCTCGTTCGCAGCCGGCTGCGCCGCCGCGGCGATGCAGCCCGATGCCACCACCGCCAGCAGGGCCGAGGCACGCCTCATGTGCCGATCAGCTTGCGGTGCGAGTACAGGCCCATGAGGACACCGGACCCGGCCAGCAGCGTGACTACGGAAGTGCCGCCATAGCTCACGAGCGGCAGTGGAACGCCGACGACGGGCAGCAGTCCGCTGACCATGCCGGCGTTGATGAACACGTAGACGAAGAAGGTCAGCGCCAGGCACAGGGCGAGCAGCCGCGAATAGGTGTCGTTGGTCTGCGTCGCGAGCCAGACCGAGCGCGCGACGATGAACAGGTACAGCGCCATCAGCCCGACCAGTCCGACGAGCCCGAATTCCTCGCCGACGACCGCGAAGATGAAGTCAGTCGAGCGCTCCGGCAGGAATTCGAGCTGCGCCTGGCTGCCGTTCATCCATCCCTTGCCGAAGACGCCGCCTGACCCCAGGGCGATCTGGCTCTGGATGATGTGATAGCCGGCGCCGAGAGGATCGGTCTGGGTATTGAGAAAGGTCAGCACGCGCGCGCGCTGGTAGTCGTGCAGGAAGTGCCAGCCGAGCACGCCGGCGCCCGCACCTGCCAGCACCAGTGCAAACACGATGCGCATGGAAAGCCCGGCCATCAACACCAGCAGCGCGCCGCTGGCCACGATCAGCGCGGCGGTGCCGAGATCGGGCTGCATGGCCACGAGTCCCGCCGGCAGGAAGATGATGACGGCGAGCACCAGCAGTGAGCGCCAATCCGGCGGCAGCGGCCGATCGTGCAGATACCAGGCTGCGAGCATCGGTACCGCGAGCTTCATGATCTCCGAGGGCTGGAACTTGAACAGACCCAGATTCAACCAGCGTTGAGCACCTTTGCCGATGACGCCCGTGACTTCGACCACCACCAGCAGCACGACTCCGAGCAGATACAGCCAGGGTGAGATGCGGCGCAGGAAATTCGGACTGGCGTGCGTGAGCGCCAGCATGGCCGCGGTGCCGAGCGCCAGGCGCATGACCGTGCGCACCACGGTGTCGATGCTCTGGCCGGACGCACTGTAGAGAATCGCAAGCCCATAGATCGCCAGCAGGGACAGACCGACCAGCAGCGGGCCGTCGAGGTTGAGGACCGACAACAGTCGCGCCGAGGAGAACAGCGTGCGGCGCGTGCGTGCGTAACCTGAGTCTTCCATGGCCTCTCAGTCCGCCGCTTCCGATTCGGGAATGGCCGTCTCGGCATTCGGCGTGTTCTGCCGCAACAAATAGGCATCCATGACCTTGCGCGCGATCGGTGCGGCGGCGCTGGCGCCGAAGCCACCGTTCTCCACCAGCACGGCCACTGCGATGCGCGGCGCCTCGGCGGGCGCGAATGCGATGAACCAGGCGTGATCCTTCAGCCGCTCGGCCACCTTCTGGGTCAGCCGCTCGCTGCGCGAGACCGTGAAGACCTGCGCGGTGCCGGTCTTGCCGGCAATCTGATAGGTGGCCCCCTTGCTGATGGCCGCGGCGGTGCCGTACGTGGCGGCGCCCATCATGCCGTTGATGGCGATGTCCCAGTCGGCGGCGCTCACCCCCTGGATCGGTGGGTCCGCCACCGGTGCAATCGGACTGATCTGGCCGCGCAGGTCGCGCACGCCCGTGACGAGGCGCGGGCGAAAGCTCTTGCCGCGACCGGCGATGACCGAGGCCACATGCGCAAGCTGCAGCGGCGTGACCAGCAGGTAGCCCTGGCCGACGCCAAAGTTGACGGTTTCTCCGGGGAACCACACCTGGTCCTGCGGGCGTTTGAAGGCATGCTTCTTCCACTCGGGCGAGGGCAGCAGCCCCGGCTTCTCGCCGCTGATGTCGATGCCGGTGAGCTCCCCGTAGCCGAACGGCGCCATGAAGGCAGCGATGCGTTCTGCGCCCACCGTCGAGGCGAGACCATAGAAATAGACGTCACACGACTTGGCGATGGCATGCGTGAGGTCGAGCCAGCCGTGGCGACCGGTCTTGCCCTCGCGGAACAGCAGCGAGCTGCCCGGCAGATGAAACACTCCGCCGCAGAATTCCGGCTTGGCCGGATCCACCAGATGGTAGGTGAGCGCCGCGAGCGCGATCACGGGCTTGATGGTCGACCCCGACGGGTAGGTGCCGCGCAGCGCGCGATTCAGCAGCGGCTTGTCCTCATTGTCGGACAGCGCGGCATACTCGCTGCGCGAGATGCCGCGGGCGAACTCGCTCGGATCGAAACCCGGCATGCTCGCCAGCGCGAGCACGTCGCCATTGTTGGGATCGATCGCGACCACCGCACCGCGGTGATCGCCGAGTCCGTTCTCGGCAGCCTGCTGCGTGGCCAGATCGATCGACAGAACCAGGTCATCCCCGGCCGTGGGCGGCTGGGAGTGCAGCACCGGCGCGTAGGCGCCCTGGCGCTGCACCGAACGTCCCTGCGCGTTGACCAGGATCTGGCGAAAGCCGTTGTGGCCGTGCAGCTGCGGCTCGAAGGCGCTCTCGACGCCGAGCTTGCCGATCAGCGTGGTGCCGGCGTAGCTGGCACGATCGATGCGCTCGAGGTCCTGTTCACTGATGGCGCTGACGTAGCCCAGCGCATGCACGGCGAGTTCGCCATAGGGATAGTGACGCGTCTGCCGGGTCGCGAGATCGACCCCGGGAAATTCGTAGCGGTGCACAGCGAAGCGCCCGATCTCGTCGTCGGTGAGCCGTAATCGCACCGGAACGCTGTCGAAGCTGCGGCGGGAGAAAATCACGCGCCGCGTGTCCTCGATCTCCTCCGGGTCGATCAATCCGAGGGCGCCCAGGCGCTTGAGCGTGTCGTCCAGATCCGGCACCTGCTCGCGGATCAGCTCGAGCTGGTAGGCGGGCTCGTTGTTGGCCAGCACATTGCCGTTGCGGTCCATGATGAGCCCGCGGCTCGCCGGTATCGGATCGAGCCGCACGCGATTGCCCTGTGACAGCTCGACGTAATAGTCGTGACGTACCACCTGCAGGTAACTCAAGCGCGCGAGCAGTGCCAGCACCAGCACGCCGATCACCAGCATGGCGCCGAGCGTGCGCTGCGAGAAGATGCGCTGCTCATTCCACTGGTCCTTGATGCGAACTCGCGAGACCATGGGAGCGTCAGCGTGTCGAGTGGAATCGGCCGAGCACCCCGACCACCAGCGGCCAGATCAGCCCGCCCGAGAGCGTGTGTACCCAACGTGTCGGCGTGGATAGCGGATGGCCGCTCCAACCGTCGATCACCCAGAGCAGGAACTCGTACACCATGAGTGCCGCGAAGACGAACAGCGATTGCTCGAACAGCGGCTTCGCGCGGATCAGCAGATTCAGCCGGATCGCCAGGTAGGTGGCGAAGGCGAGTGCCAGGGCGTGCTCGCCGAGCAGCGGACCCTGCAGCACATCGAGCGCCAGTCCGCTCAGGAAACCGAGCAGCATGCCGCCACTGCGCGGGATCATGATGGACCAGTAGAGCACCGTGATCACCAGAAAGTTCGGCCGGGCGATCGCAAACCAGGTCGGCAGGGGCAGCACTGTCAGGACCACGGCGATGATCGCGGTCAGGTAGATGGTCAGCCTGGGGTGCCGATCGCTCATTCGTCGCTGTCCGGGATCTTCGGCGGCGATTTGACGGGCGTGCTCGGAACGGGCGCAATGGGTGGATTGGGCGCCGGCGCGTCCGGATGCGTCGGCTCGAATTCGAGCAGGATCACCTCCCGATCGCGTTCGATGGTTGCCAGCGGCTGCGCGCGCACCTGTGCGAGCAGCTGATTGCTCTCACGCCGCACGCCGCTGATGCGCGCCACGGGCAGCCCCGCCGGAAACACGCCGCCCAGCCCCGAGCTCACCAGCAGATCGCCGCTCTTGACGTCGGAATTGATCGCCAGATAGGGCAGCAGCAGCTCGCCGGAATTGCCTGAGCCAACCGCGATCGAGCGCAGGCTGTTGCGTGTGATCTCGACCGGAATCGCATGCTCGGGGTCGGTTACCAGGATGATCTCGGCGCTCCAGGGCCCCAGGCGCGAGACCTGGCCCAGGATGCCGTTGCCGTCGACGACGGCCTGATTGAGGCTTACCCCATCGCGCGCGCCCTTGTTGATGACGATGCGCTGGCGCAGGGGATTGGTCTCGACGCTGATGATCTCGGCCAGGATCGAGCGCTTGATGAGGGCTGGCAACAGCGAGGCGCGCAGCCCCCGCAGCTCGGCGTTCTCCTGCTCGAGTGCGGCCTCACGCATGAGCTGCAGCTCCAGCTCGCGCTCGCGCGCCCGCAGGCGCTCGTTCTCAGCCCGCAGATCCGCGCGATCGCGGAAGGTCTGGGTGACCGCACGCCAGGCGGCGCTCGGGGAATTGACCACCACCTGCACGGGGTAGGCCGCGGCCTCGAGGACATAGCGCAGGCGCTGCTCCCAATGGCCGTGCTGGTCGTAGTACATCAGCACAACTGAGAGAATGGCGTAGACTGTGAAGCGCAGCCCGGGCGATGGCCCCCGCCCGTAGAGGGGTCGATCGACCTCGGTGCCGAAGACCGCCATGGCGTCTACGGTCCTGGGGCAGCGCGGCGCATGCGCCCGTCACTCCAGACCGAAATGTCCTGGCCCCATCTGATCCATGAGCTCGAGGATACGCCCGCCGCCACGGGCGACGCAGGTCAGCGGATCGTCGGCGACCACGACCGGCAGTCCGGTCTCCTCCATGAGCAGCTTGTCGACGTCGCGCAGCAGCGCTCCGCCGCCCGTGAGCACGATGCCGCGCTCGGCCACGTCCGCGCCGAGCTCGGGCGGCGTCTGCTCGAGCGCCTGCTTTACGGCGCTGACGATGCCCTGCAGCGGCTCCTGCAACGCTTCGAGGATCTCATTGCTGTTGAGCGTGAAGCTGCGAGGGACGCCTTCGGAGAGATTGCGGCCTTTGACCGACAGCTCGCGCACCTGCGTTCCCGGGTAGGCCGAGCCGATCTCGATCTTGATGCGCTCGGCGGTGGCCTCGCCGATCAGGATGCCGTAGTTGCGGCGCACGTAGTTCATGATCGCATCGTCGAAACGGTCGCCGCCGATGCGGGCGGAGTTGGCGTAGACGATGCCGTTGAGGGACAGAACGGCCACTTCGCTGGTGCCGCCGCCGATGTCGAGCACCATCGAGCCGCGCGCCTCCTGAACCGGCAGGCCGGCACCCACGGCGGCCGCCATCGGCTCGCTGACGATCGCGACGTTGCGCGCGCCGGCGCCCTCGGCGGACTCGCGGATTGCGCGGCGCTCGACCTGGGTCGAGCCGAAGGGCACGCAGACCAGCACGCGGGGCGAGGGCTTCAGGAATCGATTGCCGTGTACTTTGTTGATGAAGTACTGCAGCATCTTCTCGGTGTAGGTGAAGTCGGCGATGACGCCGTCCTTCATGGGGCGTACGGCGGTGATGTGTCCAGGGGTGCGACCGAGCATGCCCTTGGCCTCGGCGCCTACTGCGACGATGATCTTGCCGCCACGCGAGGGCTCGTCCTGGACCGCCACCACCGAGGGCTCATTGAGTACGATGCCCTTGTCGCGCACGTAGATGAGGGTGTTGGCGGTGCCCAGATCAATCGAGAGATCGCTGGAGAAATAGCCCCGCAGGCGTTTGAACATGAGAGCGGCAGACCTTTCGAGTGGGCTTACGGAAAGCGGGCGCTAATCTAGCAACCGAGAGGACATTCCACAAGGCGAGGTGTATGATTTCGCGCCGTTTTTTCTGCAGAATCTGAACGCTCTTCACATGAGCCTCAACCGCCAAGACATCGACAAGATCGCCCAGCTGGCGCGACTCGCGCTCACCGAGAGCGAAGTGCCCGTGTACGTCGAGAATCTGTCGCGCATCATGGCGCTCGTCGGCGAGCTCGAGCGCGCCGATACCAGTCAGGTCGAGCCCATGGCGCATCCGCTGCCGGGGCAGCGCCAGCGGCTGCGCGGCGATGTCGTCACCGCCACCGACCAGCACGAGCTGTTTCAGCGCAACGCGCCGCAGGTGGAAGCGGGCCTGTACCTGGTACCGCGAGTCATCGAATGACCGCGCTGCACGAATTGAGCGTCGCCGAGCTCTCGCAGGCGCTGCGCACGCGCGCGGTCTCGAGCGTCGATCTGGTGCACGCCTCGCTCGCGCGCATCGAGCAGCACCAGCAGGCCCTCAATGCCTTCATCAGCGTGCTGCACGAGCAGGCGATCGGCGAGGCCGAGCGGGCCGACGCGCGCCTCGCGGCCGGCGAGACGGGCGCGATCATCGGCGTGCCGATCGCCCACAAGGACATTTTCTGCACCCGCGGCCACAGGACCACGTGCGGCTCGCGCATGCTGGCGAATTTCATCTCCCCCTACGATGCGACGGTCGTGGAGCGCCTGCGCGAAGCCGGCGTGGTGATGCTGGGCAAGACCAACATGGATGAGTTCGCCATGGGCTCGTCCAACGAAACCAGCTATTTCGGTCCGGTGCACAATCCCTGGGACCTCGAGCGCGTGCCCGGGGGCTCCTCGGGTGGCTCGGCTGCCGCCGTCGCCGCGCGTCTGACCCCGGCGGCGACCGCCACCGACACCGGTGGCTCGATCCGGCAGCCCGCGGCGCTCTGTGGTGTCACGGGGCTGAAGCCCACCTACGGCCGCGTGTCGCGCTTCGGCATGATCGCGTTCGCCTCGAGCCTCGATCAGGGCGGCTTGATCACGCGCAGCGCGGAGGATGCCGCGCTGCTGCTCGGCGCGATGGCAGGCTTCGATGAGCGCGACTCGACCAGCGTCGAGCTGCCGGTGCCGGACTACTGCGCGACTCTCGAGCAGCCGCTCAAGGGACTGAAGATCGGGCTGCTCAAGGAATTCTTCGACGCGGGGCTCGACGCTGACAGCGCCCAGCGCATTCACGAGGCGCTTGCGGTGTTGCGCGAGCAGGGCGCGGTGCTGAAGGAAGTGAGCCTGCCGAATCTGCCGCTGTCGGTGCCGACGTACTACGTCGTGGCGCCAGCTGAATGCTCCTCGAATCTCGCGCGCTTCGACGGCGTGCGCTACGGCTACCGCTGCGACAATCCGCATGACCTGCTGGATCTGTATCAGCGCTCTCGCGGCGAGGGCTTCGGTGCCGAGGTGAAGCGCCGCATCATGACCGGCACGTACGTGCTCTCGGCCGGCTACTACGATGCCTACTACCTGAAGGCGCAGCGCGTGCGCGCGCTGATCAGCGCCGACTTCGAGCGCGCCTTTCACGAGATCGACGTGCTGATCGGGCCGACGACGCCTACCCCGGCCTTCGAGATCGGCGCCAAGACCGCCGATCCGGTGACGATGTACCTCAACGACATCTACACCATCGGCGCCAATCTCGCGGGACTGCCGGCCATCTCCGTGCCCTGCGGCCTGGTGCGCGGACTGCCGGTCGGGCTGCAGATCATCGGCCCGCATTTCTCCGAGCCGAGGCTGTTCAACGTCGCGCATCGCTACCAGCTCGAGACCGACTGGCATCGACGCGCGCCGCCGGGGTTTGCCTGATGGAATGGGAGACCGTCATCGGGCTCGAGATTCACGCGCAGCTCGCGACGCGCTCGAAGATCTTCTCGGGTGCCGCGACCGCCTATGGCGCGCCGCCCAACGCGCAGACCGATCTGATCGATCTGGCCTATCCGGGCGTGCTGCCGGTGCTCAATGCGGAAGCGGTACGCATGGCGGTGAAATTCGGTCTGGCCATCAATGCGCGGGTCATGCGGCGCTCGATCTTCGCGCGCAAGAATTACTTCTACCCCGACCTGCCCAAGGGCTACCAGATCAGCCAGTACGAGCTGCCGATCGTGTGCGGCGGCGCAGTGGACATCGTGCTCGAGGACGGGACCTTCAAGCGTATCGGCGTAACGCGCGCACACCTCGAGGAGGACGCCGGCAAGTCGTTGCACGAGAGCATCGCGGGTCTGACGGGCATCGATCTGAATCGCGCCGGTACGCCGCTGATCGAGATCGTGTCCGAGCCGCACATGCGCTCGGCGCGTGAGGCGGTCGCCTACCTCAAGAAGGTGCACACGCTGGTGCGTTATCTTGCGATCTGCGACGGCAACATGCAGGAGGGCTCGTTCCGTTGCGATGCCAACGTGTCGGTGCGCCCGCGCGGCGCCGAGAAGTTCGGCACCCGGGCCGAGATCAAGAATCTCAACTCCTTCCGCTTCGTCGAGAAGGCGATCAACCACGAGGTCGCGCGCCAGATCGAGCTGCTCGAGGGCGGCGGCAGGATCGTGCAGGAGACGCGCCTGTACGATGCGGATCGCGGCGAAACGCGATCGATGCGCTCGAAGGAGGAGGCCAACGACTACCGCTATTTTCCCGATCCGGATCTGCTGCCGCTCGAGATCGATCAGGCCTATATCGGTGCGGTTGCGGCCAGCCTGCCCGAGCTGCCCGACCAGAAGGCGCAGCGTTTCATGAGCGAATACGGTCTGTCGGCGTACGACGCCGGCGTGCTCACGGCCGGCGCTGAGCTCGCCGACTACTACGAGGTCGTGGTACGCGATCTCGGCGGCCATCCCAAGCTCGCCGCCAACACCGTCATGGGGGAGCTATCGGGGCTGCTCAATCGCGACGGGCTCGAGATCGGCGACAGCCGCGTCAGCGCGCACGGTCTCGCGGCGCTGCTCAAGCGCGTCACCGACGACACGATCTCCGGCAAGATCGCCAAGGATGTGCTCGAGGCCATGTGGCTGGAAGGTGCGCCGGCCGACGCGATCATCGAAGCGCGCGGTCTGCGGCAGATCACCGACGAGTCGGCCATCGAACGCGCCATTGAGAGCGTCATGGCGGCCAATCCATCGCAGCTGGCCGACTACCGCGCCGGCAAGGAAAAGCTATTCGGCTTTTTCGTCGGCCAGGTCATGAAGGCGACCGCCGGTAAGGCGAACCCGGCCCGTCTCAACGAGCTGCTGAAGAAGAAACTCGGTGGCTGAGCGCCTCAGCGCGGCACGCGGGGAGCTGCGTCGATTCCTGTTCGAGCATCTGCCGGTGCGCGGGTTCTGGATGCGCCTCGATGAGGCCTGGCGCGAGCTGCGCAGTCATCAGCGCTACGCGCCGAGCGTGGAGACGCTGCTCGGGGAGGCCGTAAGCGCCTCGGTGCTGCTGGCCGCGACGCTGAAATTCCGCGGCACCCTGACGCTGCAGCTGGCCGGCGACGGGCTGGTCTCGCTGCTGGTCGCGCAGTGCACGCACGATTTCGCCATCCGCGCCGTCGCACACGCGCCGGAGAGGATCGATGGGGCGCCCGGTTTCCGCGAGCTGGTAGGGGATGGGCGGCTGAGCGTCACGATCGAGGCCGACGAGCGGTCCGCGCGCTACCAGGGCATCGTCGCCCTCGAGGGCAGCACGCTGGCCGGCTGTCTCGAAAACTATTTCGCAACCTCCGAGCAGATTCCGACCTGCATCGCATTGTCTGCCGACGCACAGCTGGCCGCCGGCGTGCTGCTGCAGAACCTGCCGCCATCGGGCGGAGCCGCCGCGCAGGCCGCCGACATCTACGATCCGTACTGGCCGCAGCTGCGCGCGCGCGTGGCGGCGCTCGGGAGTGCGGTGCTGCGACAGGGTACGGCGGAGCAGGTGCTGCGCAGCGTGTGCGCGGAGCACGATTGCCGGCTCTTCGGCAGCTCGCCCGTGAGGTTCATCTGCCGGTGCGACGCAGCGCGCGTGCAGAGCGTGCTGCGCTCGCTGGGTGTTGCGGAGCTGCGCGGTATTCTCGCCGAGCAGGGCGCAGTGACCGTCACCTGCGAATTCTGCGGTCGGCCCTACTCGTTCGACGCCATCGACGTCGAGCGCCTGTTCGCCGCAGGTGCCAGCCCGGAGACGCCCCAGTCGCTGAATTGAGGTGGCGCCCGCCGGCGTGTCGCCTCAGGTCTCGAGCGAGAAGGGTGTGAAATTCGTGTCGCGGTCGTAGTAATCCTCGTGCTCGGCGCGCTTGAGGAATCCGACGACGCGGTAGGTCACGGGCGTCATGAGGATCTCCCAGCCGCTCTTGAAGAGGTACTGCGTGAGCGTCACGGCCTCGAGCTGCGCGTTGTCCCAGATGCCATAGAAGGCCAGGGTGTAGAACAGGACCGAGTCGACGAGCTCTCCGCACAGCGTCGAGCCGACGGTGCGTGTCCACAACCAGCGCCCCTCGGTCCAGAGTTTCATCTTGGCCATGACGTAGCTGTTGACGAATGAGCCGCACCAGAAGGCGATGATCGACGCGCCGGCGATGCGCGGGGTCTGGCCGAAGATCCGCGCCACTGCGCGCTGCTCCTCGGCTCCGGTGGCGGTCGGCGGCAGCGCGACGATGACGCTGGCCATGATCGAGGCGAATCCCAGCGCCACGAACCCGGCCCACACCACGCGCCGGTCGCGCGCGTAGCCATAGACTTCGGTCAGGATGTCGCCGAACAGGTAGGAGAGCGGAAAGAACAGCACGCCGGCCAGGTAGGTGACCTCGCCGAACAGCGGCAGGTGAACGGTGGACCGCTTCGAGGCGCCGATCAGGTTCGCGCACAGCACGATGCAGACGTAGGCCGCCATGAAGAAGTCGTAGTAGCGGTACTGCCGCACGGAGCGCGTTTCGTTCGCCATCCGCGGAATCGTACCTGAGGCCGAGTGCCTATACTTCACTCAATAGCTGCTGCTGGATGAGCTCCTGAAGCGAGCGCGTCTGCTCGGGCGTCAGCTCGATGAACTCGAGCCCGTAGTGGAATTGCGGCGTCGACTCGCCGGCGTTGTCAGCGGGACGCGCCTTGCGGATTACGGCCTTGAAGCGCGTCCCGGGCTGTTCCTCGCCGTCCGGAACCATCAGATCCACCGTCTCGGAAGCGGCTGCGATCTCGGATGACACAGTGAGACCCGCGCCTGTCAGGCTCAGATCGAGCAGCGTCGCCGGCTCAATCACCTCGCCGTCGGCGCCGATCTTGACGAGCGACACGGCACGCTTCATGGGCACGCGATTGGCCTTGCGAATGATCACCGCCTCCACCTTCTCGGGGTAGTAGAGGTGCAGATGCGGATAGGGCAGGGTTGCGGCGCGCAGCACCACGGTCTGAAAGGCGAAGGCGTGTCGGCCCGCGAAGGCACGGCAGACGAACTGATCGCCCTCGACGATCTCGAAGTCGTTGCTGATCCGATTCATCGGTGGCGCGGTGACGAGCACGGACTTGTGGGCCAGGTAGCCGATCAGCACCGTGTGCAGCCGCGCATGCGCAATGCGCGTGTGCTGCAGCTGCATCGGCTGACCGGTCCTCAGGTTCAAATCCGCAAAGGTCGTCACGGACCGCACCGCCTGCGAATGTGCGCCAGTTCACGCCGCGCGAACACGCTTCGACTCCCTGTTCCTGTCGAGTCGCGGCAGTCTAGCCAACCCGACGCATGTGCAACGCGGTAATACTGCGCAAATTTGCAGTCAGGGCGGTTCGATGGAGTCCAGATACGCCGCTCCGCCGAGATTCGCCATCTGCCTGAGCGTCCAGTCGCGCTGGGACAGCACGTAGCGCGACGGCGCATCGACTCGATACAGCCGCGGATTGGGCAGTACCACCGCCAGCAGCGCCGCCTGCGCGCTCGAGAGCCTGGAGGCGTCCTCGTGAAAGAAGGTCCGGGCCGCGGCCTGCACACCGTAGACGCCGCGCCCGAATTCGGCGACGTTCAGGTACACCTCCAGAATGCGCTCTTTGGGCCAGAGATTCTCGATCAGGACGGTGAACAGCGCCTCGAGTCCCTTGCGCACGAAGCTATGCCCCGACCAGAGGAACAGATTCTTGGCCACCTGCTGGCTGATCGTGCTCGCGCCGCGCAGCTTCTTGCCACCGCGCTCGTGAGCGCGGACGGCCTCGCGGATCGATTTGAAATCGAAGCCCGCATGAAACGGGAACTGCTGGTCCTCGGCTGCGATGACCGCGATCGCCGCCTGTGGCGAGATTTGCTCGAGCGGCACCCAGTCGTAGTGAGTACGGTAGCCGTGCTCACCCTGTGACAGCGCCTCGAGGCGCGCCTCGAGCATGAAGGCCGTGGTCGGCGGAGCCCAGACGCGCAGCGCGAGCACGGTCAGGGCCATGAGCAGCAGCGCCGCCAGTATGACCGAGAGCAACGCGCGCCCGATCCTCCACAGTGGTCCGCGCCGCGGCGGCTGCTCGCGGGTCGGACGCGCTGCGCGCATCGGGCTACTTGGTGCTGTCGAGACGCCGCGCGGAGTTGATGAGCACGTCCTGCATCGGCGCGTCGGCGTGCCCGCGGCGCTTGCCAGTCGGTACCTCGGCGATACGATCGATGAC
>Ga0181526_10003083_pt1 | contig 13869 bp, 17 predicted proteins | sample PEATcosm2014_Bin_35_FD_119750 | JGI IMG/M metagenome (GOLD analysis project Ga0181526, IMG submission 119750) | Peatland microbial communities from MTU Mesocosm Facility, Houghton, MI, USA - PEATcosm2014_Bin06_30_metaG | ecosystem: Environmental > Terrestrial > Soil > Wetlands > Peat | place...
CATTATCCCGCGCTCTTCGCCGACGAACCGGAAACGCTGACGCGCGCCAAGGAGTTGGCCGCGCGCAGTTACGAGCTGATCTCGTTCCTGACCGACGTGATGAAGCTCGAGCGCGTCGATGCGCGCTTCGACGGCACCGCGACCTATCACGATTCCTGCTCGGGCCTGCGCGAGCTGGGCGTCAAGGCGCAGCCGCGCAAATTGCTTGCCAGCGTCAAGGGTTTGACCCTGGCCGAGATGCGCGACGCCGAGATCTGCTGCGGCTTCGGCGGAACCTTCGCGGTCAAATACGGCGACATCTCGGGCAAGATCGCGTCCGAAAAATGCGCCAATGTCGAAGCCTCTAAGGCCGCCACGCTGCTGGCCGGCGATCTCGGCTGTCTCTTGAACATGACCGGCAAGCTCAAGCGGCTCGGCCGCAAAACCCGGGTGTGGCACGTGGCCGAGGTTCTGGCCGGCATGACCGACGGGCCCGCGATCGGCGAGCCCATGGGCGAGGCGGAGGGCGAATGAAACCCACCAGCCACGCCTTCAAGGAGAACGCCCGCGCGGCCTTGGGCGACGTCAATCTGCAAAAGGCGATGACTAATCTGCGCGCCGGTTTCGTCGAGCGCCGTGCGCTCATGATTTCCCGATTGCCCGAGTGGGACGGATTGCGGGACGAGGCGGTGGCGATCAAGCGGCACACCCTCGCCAATCTCGATTTCTATCTCGAAAGCTTCGAGCGCAATGTTATCGCCAATGGCGGCAAGGTGCATTGGTGCCGCGACGCCGCCGAGGCCAACGCCACGGTGCTGGCGATCTGCCGCGATCTCGGCGCCAAGACCGTCACCAAGGGCAAGTCGATGATCGGCGAGGAGATGGCGGTCAACGAGTACCTCGAATTGAACGGCATGATTCCGGTCGAAACCGATCTCGGCGAATACATCATCCAGATCCGGCACGAAGGCCCGAGCCACATCATCGCCCCGGCGATCCACCTGGTGAAGGAGCAGATCGCCGAATCCTTCCGCGCCACCCACACCAAGCTCGACCCCAAGCGTCCGCTGGATGACGCGCGGCAGATGTGCGACGAGGCGCGCGGCATTTTGCGCCAGCAATTCTTGGCCGCCGATGTCGGCATCACCGGCGCCAATTTTCTCATCGCCGAAACCGGTTCGTCGATTATCGTAACCAACGAGGGCAACGGCGATCTGACCCAGACCCTACCGCGCGCGCATATCGTGCTGGCGTCCCTGGAAAAAATCGTGCCGACGCTCGAGGACGCGGCCACCATCCTGCGTCTGTTGGCGCGGTCGGCGACTGGCCAGGAGTTCTCCTCCTACACCACCGTCTCGACCGGCCCCCGCCGCCCCTCCGACATCGACGGGCCGGGGCAGTATCACGTCGTGCTGCTCGACAACGGGCGCAGCGCGATGCTGGGCACTGAGTTCGAGGACATGCTGCGCTGCATCCGCTGCGCCGCCTGTCTCAATCATTGTCCGGTCTACGAGGCGGTGGGCGGCAAGAGCTACGGCTGGGTCTATCCTGGGCCGATGGGCTCGGTGCTGACGCCCACGCTGGTGGGCATCGAGGAGGCGGGCAATCTCCCCAACGCCTCGACCTTTTGCGGCCGCTGCGAAAGCGTCTGCCCGATGAGAATCCCGCTGCCCAAGATGATGCGGCATTGGCGCGAGCGCGAATTCTCGCGCCATCTCTCGCCGGCGTCCTGGCGCTGGGGTCTGGCGTTCTGGACGTTCTTCGCGACCCGGCCCCGGCTTTATCACGCCGCTTCGGGCGCGGCCGCGCGGATGCTGGGTTTCTTCGGCAAGCGGCGCGGCCGGTTCCGCAGCTTGCCCTTGGCTTCGGGCTGGACCGGTTCGCGCGACATGCCCGCGCCCCAGGGAAGAAGCTTTCACAGCCTGTGGAAATCCCGGTCATGACCGACGCGCGCGCCGACACGCTCGATGGCATCCGCCGCGCGCTGAAGCGCGGTAAGCTCGACGAGCAGGCGGCGGCGCCGCTGGCCGCGCGGCTCAAGGCGCATAAACGCAACCTCATCCCGAAGCGGGCAGCCGGGCTCGACCATCGCGGCCAGATCGCGCTCTTCACCGCCATGGCCGAGGGCGTCAACGCCACGGTGGCGCGGGTGGCCTCGGCGCAGGACGTGCCGGGCGCGGTGGCGGAATATCTGTCGCGGCTCAATCTGCCGTCGCGGCTGGTGGTGACGCCCGATCCCGCGCTCGACGACATTCCCTGGGCCAAGCGGCCGCTCCTGGAAATCCGCAAGGGCCGCGCCGAGGACGGCGATGCCGTGGGCGTCACGGCCTGTTCCGCCGCCGTGGCCGAGACCGGCACGCTGATGCTGCATTCCGGCCCAGAAAGCCCAACCCGCAACAATTTCCTGCCCGACACGCATATTGTCGTCTTGCGGGCAAATCAGGTGGCCGCATCCTACGAGGACGGTTTCGACCAGCTCCGCCGCAAATTCGCCAAGCCGGAAGGCGGCTTTTCCATGCCGCGCACGGTCAATTTCATCACCGGCCCGTCGCGCACCGCCGATATCGAACAGAGGCTGGAGCTCGGCATGCACGGGCCGCGCCGGCTGCACATCGTGCTGATCGACGATGGCCAAGCTTAGAAGCGAGGACAGCGATCTTTTTCGCGCGGCGATGCGCGGCGTAAAACCGCTCGATCAAGTGAAGCCGCCCAAGATATCGGCCCCACCCAAACGGGAAATGGCCGCGCGTCCCGCCGCGCCGGGTATTGCGGCGGTTTTGCCCAAGGCCTCGCCGCCGCTCGAAATCGGCCAAGGCGCGGGGATCGACCGCGCCACTTTCGAGAAACTGAAACGCGGCCAGATGGCGATCGAAGCGCGGATCGATCTCCATGGCCAAACCCAGGACGAGGCGCATCGCGAACTCTCTGCCTTCATCGCCCGCGCCCAGGCCCAAGGCAGGCGTCTGGCGCTGGTCATCACCGGCAAGGGCCGCGAAGGCAAGGGCGTGTTGCGCGAATCCGTGCCGCGCTGGCTCAACGAGCCTGCCTTGCGCGGCCGCGTTTTGGCGCTGGTCAACGCCCAGCCGCGCGACGGCGGCGCGGGCGCGCTCTATGTGCTGTTGCGCCGGATTCAGCCATGACTCCCTTCGGCACCAAGCTTCGGCAATTGCGCGAAGCGCGCGGCATCAAGCTCAAGGACATGGCCGATGCGCTGGGCGTTTCGGCGGCCTATCTCTCGGCGCTGGAGCATGGGCGGCGCGGCCGGCCGACACACGCCATGGTGGTGGCGATCTGCGCCCAGCTCAACATCATCTGGGACGACGCCGACGAGCTGATGCGGCTGGCGCGCCTCTCCCATCCGCGCATCACCGTCGATACGGCGGGGCTTTCCGCCGAGGCCACCGAGCTCGCCAATCTCCTGGCCGAGCGCATCCGCAAATTGGCTCCGGAGCGGGTCGAAAAGCTGCTCGAACTGGTTAAAACCGCGCCGATGCATCCGTCACGCCCGGTGGCGCAGGCGGCGCGTAAATCCCACAAAATTTCCGTGAAACGTCCGGCGGTTAAAAAATGGGCGGCCAGTAAATAAACCACCAAAAATAACATTTGCTTTCGCGCGCTTCCGCCCCCACCTTACAGAGGCAATCTACGGCTCGCGCGCGCGAACGATCTCACCGATCTTCCAACCTCGACCTTCGGATTGACTGCCGCCGTGGGCTTTCCACGGCATTAACTTTTGGAGACTCTCTCTTGGCTACCGGCACTGTAAAATGGTTCAACGCCCAAAAGGGCTTCGGCTTCATCCGTCCGGACGACGGCAGCAAGGATGTGTTCGTACACATCTCCGCGGTCGAACGCGCGGGCCTGGGCTCGCTCAACGAAGGGCAGAAGGTCAAATACGAGGTCGCGATGGATCGCGGCAAAAGCGCGGCGGCGAATCTCGCCATCGCCGACTAACGAAACGGCTCAAACCGTTTGCGAAGGGCGCCCGGGAAACCGGGCGCCCTTTTCTTTTCACAGGATGAACTTCGACAAATCCGCGTTCTTGGCCAACACGCCGACGCGGCTTTTCACATAGTCCCGGTCGATGGTCACCGCCGCGCCCGGCTTCTGGTCCGAGGCCGTGAAGCTGATCTCCTCCAACAGCCGCTCCATCACGGTGTGGAGGCGGCGCGCGCCGATGTTCTCGACGTTCGAATTGATCTCCTCGGCCAGGCTCGCGATCTCGTCGATCGCGTCCTCCGCGAAGTCGAGCGTCACCCCTTCGGTCGCCAGCAACGCCTTGTACTGGATGATCAAACTGGCCTCGGGCTCGGTCAGGATGCGGCGCAGATCCTCGCGCGTTAAGGGCTTCAACTCGACCCGGATCGGCAGCCGCCCTTGCAGTTCGGGCAGTAGGTCCGAGGGCTTGGCGAGGTGGAAGGCGCCCGAGGCGATGAACAGGATGTGGTCGGTCTTGACTGGGCCGTATTTGGTCGCGACCGTGGTGCCCTCGATCAGCGGCAGCAGATCGCGCTGTACGCCTTCGCGGCTGACATCGGCGCCGAAGCGCTCGCCCGCGCGGCCGGCGATCTTGTCGAGCTCGTCGATGAAGACGATGCCGTTCTGCTCGGCGGCCGCGATCGCCTCCTTCGCGACCTTTTCCTGGTCCAACAGCTTGTCGCTCTCTTCCCTGAGCAAAACCGCCTGCGCCTCTCCCACGGTCATCTTGCGCGGCTTGGTGCGCCCGCCGGTCATCTTGCCGAGCATGTCGCCGAGATTGACCATGCCGAGCTGCGCCCCCGGCATGCCGGGAATCTCGAAGCTGGGCATGCCGCCGGTGTCCTGCACCTGGATTTCGATCTCGCGGCCTCCCAATTCGCCGCCGCGCAGCATCTTGCGGAACTTGGCGCGGGTGTCGGGCCCGGCGCCCGGCCCCACCAGCACGTCCAGCACGCGGTCCTCGGCGGCGATATCGGCCTTGCTTTCGACCTCCTTGCGCAACCGCTCGCGCGTCAGCGCCAGCGACACCTCGATCAGGTCGCGCACGATCTGCTCGACGTCGCGGCCGACATAGCCGACCTCGGTGAATTTGGTCGCCTCGACCTTGATGAACGGGGCCTGGGCAAGCTTGGCGAGGCGCCGCGCGATCTCGGTCTTGCCGATGCCGGTCGGGCCGATCATCAGGATGTTCTTGGGCAGCACCTCGTCCCGGAGCTCGGGCGCCAATTGCTGGCGGCGCCAGCGGTTGCGGAGCGCGATGGCGACGGCGCGTTTGGCGTCGTTCTGGCCGACGATGTGGCGGTCGAGCTCGGAGACGATCTCGCGCGGACTGAAGGATAAACTCATGAACTTACAGGCTTTCGAGCGTGACGTTGGCGTTGGTGAAGATGCAGATCTCGGCGGCGATCGCCATCGCCTTGCGGACGATGGCCTCGGCGTCGAGATCCTTGCGGTCATAGAGCGCGCGCGCCGCCGCCAGCGCATAAGGCCCGCCCGAGCCGATGCCGATGATGCCGTATTCGGGCTCGAGCACGTCGCCGGTGCCCGACAGCACCAGCGAGGCCTCCTTGTCGGCCACCGCCATCATGGCCTCGAGCCGCCGGAGATAGCGGTCGGTGCGCCAGTCCTTGGCCAGTTCGACGCAGGCGCGGGTGAGCTGGCCGGGATGCTGCTCGAGCTTGGCTTCGAGCCGCTCGAACAGCGCGAAGGCGTCGGCGGTGGCGCCGGCGAAACCGGCGATGACCTTGCCGCCGCCGAGACGCCGCAGCTTCTTGGCGTTCGACTTGACGATGGTGTTGCCCATGGTGACCTGGCCGTCGCCGGCGATCACCACCTTGCCGTCCTTGCGCACGCACAGGATGGTGGTGCCGTGCCAAGTCTTGGGGTCGGAATTGTCCATGAAGGCCTTTCGGGGGAGGAAACGAAGTTAAAATGTAGGCGGTCCCGGGCGTTAATCAAGACGCGCCACTGGCGGCCCGGCCCCGCTCCTGCTACAACGCGGCCTGTAAGGAACGCAGGACTATGGCCAAAACCAAGGCGAAATCAAAGGCTAAGCCGCCCCAAGCCAAGGGGCGCATCGCCGCCGTCGAGCGCAAAACGCGCGAGACGCGCATCACCGCGCGCGTCAATCTCGACGGCAGCGGGAAATACAGCGTCAAGACCGGGATCGGCTTCCTCGATCACATGCTGGAGCAGCTGTCGCGCCACAGCCTGATCGACCTCGAGCTCGATGCCCAGGGCGATCTGCACATCGATCAGCACCACACCACCGAGGATACCGGTTACGCCGTCGGCGAAGCCGTCGCCAAGGCGCTGGGCGACCGCAAGGGGATATCGCGCTGGGGATCGGCGCTGGTGCCGATGGACGAAACGCTCACGCGAGTGGCGCTCGACGCCTCGAACCGGCCCTATCTAATCTGGAAGGTGAAGTTCTCCAAGCCCAAGCTCGGCGAGATGGACTCGGAACTGTTCAAGGAATGGTTCCAGGCCTTCGTCCAGTCCGCCGGGGTGACCTTGCACGTCGAGAATCTCTACGGCGAGAACAACCACCATATCGTCGAGTCCTGCTACAAGGGCCTGGCGCGCAGCCTGCGCCAGGCGGTTGCGCTCGACCCGCGCGCAAGATCGGCGGTTCCCTCGACCAAGGGCGTGCTCGGCGGAAGTCTCTGATGTCCACCGCGTTGATCGATTACGGCTCGGGCAATTTGCGCTCGGCCGCGAAGGCGTTCGAGCGCGCCGCGCGCGAGGCGGGGCTTGCGGCCGACATCCAGGTGACCGGAGACGCCAATGTGGTGGCCGCCGCCGACCGGATCGTGCTGCCCGGCGTCGGCGCCTTCGCCGATTGCAAGCGCGGGCTTATGGCCGTGCCCGGCATGGGCGATGCCTTGGAAGAGGCGGTCATCGGCAAGGCGCGCCCCTTTCTCGGCATCTGCGTCGGCATGCAGCTGATGGCCACGCGCGGGCTCGAATTCGCGGTCACCGAGGGGCTGGGCTGGGTTCCAGGCGAGGTGGTGGCGATCGAACCCAAGGATAAGTCGCTCAAGATTCCGCACATGGGCTGGAACGATCTCCGGATCATCCGCCAGCATCCGATGCTGGCCGGGATCAAGACCGGCGACCACGCCTATTTCGTCCATTCCTACCGCTTCGCCGCGGTGGCCAAGGCGGATGTCTATGCCTCGGTCGATTACGGCGGGCCGATCACGGCGGCGATCGGCCGGGAGAATCTGTTCGGCGTGCAATTCCACCCCGAAAAGAGCGAGGCGACCGGCTTGCGGTTGATATCCAATTTCCTGCGGTGGAAGCCGTGATCCTCTATCCCGCGATCGATCTGAAGGGCGGCCGTGTCGTGCGGCTCCTGCGCGGCGACATGGACAAGGCGACGGTGTTCAACGACGATCCGGCGGACCAGGCACGCAAATTCGCCGCCGCCGGCGCCTCCTGGATTCACGTGGTCGATCTCGACGGGGCCTTCGCCGGCAAGCCAAAAAATGCCGTCGCGGTCGAGGCCATCCTCAAAGCCGTCCAGGCCAAGATTCAATTGGGCGGCGGCATCCGCGACCGCGTTTCCATCAATGCCTGGCTCGACCGGGGCGTCGAGCGCGTGGTGCTGGGCACGGCGGCGGTCAAGAATCCGGAGCTGGTGAAACAGGCCTGCAAGGAATTCCCCGGCCGCGTCGCGCTGGGCATCGATGCGCGCCAAGGCAAGGTGGCGGTCGAAGGCTGGGCGGAAAGCTCGTCGATCTCCGCGCTCGATCTGGCGCGCAAATTCGAGGGCGCGGGCGCGGCGGCCATCATCTACACCGATATCGAACGCGACGGCGCGCTCGCAGGCGTCAATCTGGAGGCCACGGCGGCCCTTGCACGGTCCGTCAAAACCCCGGTGATCGCCTCGGGCGGCATAGCCTCGCTCGACGACATAGCATCGCTCAAGGCGAAGGGCATTCCGGGCGCGATCCTGGGACGGGCGCTCTATGACGGGCGGGTCGATTTGAAATCGGCCCTGGCCCTGGCGGCAGCTTGAGATGCTGAAGATCCGCGTCATTCCCTGTCTCGACGTCAAGGACGGCCGCGTGGTCAAGGGCGTGCACTTCGTCAACCTCAAGGACGCCGGCGATCCGGTCGAACAGGCGAAAATCTACGACGCCGAGGGCGCCGACGAGCTGTGTTTCCTCGACATCACCGCCTCCTCCGAGAACCGCGCCACGCTTTACGACGCGGTCAAGGGCACCGCCGAGCAGTGTTTCATGCCCTTGACCGTGGGCGGCGGCGTGCGCTCGGTCGAGGACATCCGCACGCTCTTGCTGGCCGGGGCCGACAAGACCTCGATCAACACCGCGGCGGTGGCGCGGCCCGATCTGGTGCGCGAGGCCGCCGAGAAATTCGGCAGCCAATGCATCGTCGTCGCCATCGACGCCAAATTATCGTCGCCCGGCAAATGGCAGGTCTTCACCCATGGCGGCCGGAGCGCAACCGGCATCGACGCGGTTGAATGGGCCAAACGCATGGTGGAATCGGGCGCGGGTGAAATCCTGCTCACCTCGATGGACCGCGACGGCACCAAGCTGGGCTTCGATCTGGGTCTGACCCGCGCCGTGGCCGACGCGGTGCATGTTCCGGTGATCGCCTCGGGCGGCGTGGGCAAGCTCGACGATCTGGTGGCGGGCGTGATCGAAGGCCATGCCTCGGCCGTGCTCGCCGCCTCGATCTTCCATTTCGGCGAATTCACCATCGCCCAGGCCAAGGCAAGGCTCAAGGCGGCGGGGATACCGGTCAGGCTTTAACCGCGGATTTCGCGCGTGGCGCGTTCGAGGATCTCGGCGAGCCGCTTCTGCTCGGCGCGCGGGGCGCCGTGTTTTTCCCGGAGCGCGCCTTTCAACGCCCGCCGCGCCGCCTTGAGCTCGGGAGCGGATTCCTCGTCCTCGCCCGCTTCGCCGCCGGCAAAGGCCTCGCGCACCCGCTCCATCTTCTGGCCGATGCGTGCCAGGCGCTCGAGCATGGCGTCGGCCTCTTCGCGGTTTTTGTCGAGTTCGGTCTCGCCGTCGGCGGTGATGCGATAGAGCCGCTTGGCCCCGTCATCCTTGACCGTGGCCCGGCCCAGTTCCTCGAGATACGTCAAGGCGGGATAGACCATGCCCGGGCTTGGCGCGTAATAGCCGCCCGAGTGTTCCTCCAGCGCCTTGATGATCTCGTAGCCGTAGCGCGGCTTTTCCTTGAGCAGCGCGAGGATCAATAGCTGGAGCCCGCCGGCACCGAGCTTGCGCCCAGCGGGGAAGCCGCGCCCGCCCATTTCCTCGCCGCCGAAGCCGCCGCCGAAATACGCCAAGCCGTGGCCAGAACCCGGACCGTGGCGGCGCCCGCGCATGAAACGCCGGCCATGGCGATGAAAGGGTGATTCGGTATCGTGATGCATGAAAATCCTTGTTAAGTTGGTTGTATCGTTAGACATATCATAAGATATATCTTACGATAAAGCTTGTCAAGGGGATTTTTGGGGCTGCAAGGGCCGAATTTTCAATTGTTGCCCGATCTGCTAGGCAAGGGTGGAACCCCGCCGGCTAAACCCTGAAAGGAAACCCATGGCCGATATCGACGGCGCAGCGCTCGACCGGCTCTTTGCCGTGATAGAAGCGCGCGCCCAGGCCGACCCGGCGCAGTCCTATACCGCGCAGCTGTTGCGCGAAGGCACGGCCAAGATCGCCAAGAAACTCGCCGAGGAAGCCGCCGAGACCGCCATCGAGGCGGTCAAGGGCGACCGCGCGCGCCTCGTCCAGGAAAGCGCCGATCTGCTCTATCACCTGCTGGTGCTGTGGGCCGACGGCAAAATCGCGCCGGCCGAGGTGTGGCGCGCGCTCGAGGCGCGCCAGGGCCGCTCCGGCATCGAGGAAAAGAAATCCCGCAGCTCATAAGAATTTGGGAGGGCTCATGGCCGACGCTTACGACCGCAACAACATCTTCGCCAAGATCCTGCGCGGCGAGATTCCGTGCCAGAAGGTGTTCGAGGACGCGCATGTGCTGGCCTTTCGCGACATCAAGCCGCAGTCGCCGGCGCATGTGCTGGTGATCCCCAAGGGCGAATACGTTTCATCCGACGATTTTTCCGCCAAGGCCAGCGCGGAGGAGATCGCGGCGCTTTTCCGGGCCGTGGGCAAGATCGCGCGCGATCTCGGCCTCGACAAAAGCGGCTACCGCATCCTCGCCAATCACGGCGATGACGCGCATCAAGAAGTGCAGCATTTCCACATCCATATCTTCGGCGGCAAATCCTTAGGCCGCATGTTGCCCCGGGACTAACGACTCGGGAGCGCGTTTAGGCCCCCGGCAGGCCGCCTTGATGCCGCCCCATTGGCGGATTATTAACCATGAGCGAAACCCGGGAAACCCAGGCAGAAGGCCGGTTTGCGGGCTCCGGGCGGCGGGAACCCGGCGGGTTTTAGCGAAAAATTAACCGTAATCGCCGCCTAATCGGACCCGTCAAGATCGAGGACGCGTTTATGCCGCTTTCGCCCGCCGACGCCCAACTCCACCCGGTTCTCGGGTCGCTGCTGCGCTATTGGAGCGCCCAGCGCGAGGGCCGGATCATGCCGGCGCGCGCCGAGATCGATCCCTTGGAGATGGGACCGAAGCTGCTGCCCCATCTGCTGCTGTGCGATTTGCAGGATCGTGGCGCGCGGCTGCGTTACCGCCTGGTCGGAACCAATGTGGTGCGGCGCTGGGGCTTCGATCCCACCGGGCGTTATCTCGACGAGGCGATGGGTCCCTATTTCGCCTATCTCGCCGATCTGCTGCGCCAGCTTTTCCAGGAACGCGCGCCGCTCCAGGCCAGCTGCGCCTTCCGCTGGGGCGTCAACCGCGAACTCGAGGCCAATCACCTGCTGCTGCCCCTGAGCAAGGGCGGGCTCGATCCGGCGATCGCGCTGGTGGGCCTGACCTTCCGCTCGGACGAGGTGTTCCCGCCGCAGATCCGTTCGCTCAACGGCGTCGGCCGCTTCGAGCAACGCGGCCGCTCGATCATCGAGCCGCTCGAGGAAGTAGCATCGCCCCGCACCGGCCGCAGCGTCGCCTGAATTTCAATTTGCTTCGCACGACGGCCGCCTTGATTTTTTAGCTTCGCGCGTCAGGCGCTACGCCAACGCGGCCCGTGCTACGCGCGATCCTAAATTTCTATCTGCCCGCCTAGCTCGACCACGCGGTTCGAGGGGATGCGGAAGAACTCGGTGGCGTTCATCATCGTCGCCTGCATGAAGATGAACAGCCGCTTGCGCCAGCGCCAGAAATGGGGCGTGGGCGCTCCCATCACCACCTTCTCGCGGCCGATGAAGAACGAGGTTTCCATCAGGTTGAACTTGAGGCGCATCAGCCGCAGCTGGGCCAGCGTCCGCGGAATATTTGGCGTGTCCATGAAGCCGTAGCGCACCGTGACGGTGTAGAACTGGTGGTCGAGATTCTTGACCTCGAGCCGTTGGTCCTCGGCAAAATGCGGCACGTCGAGCGTCTCGATCTTCATCAGCACCACGCGCTCGTGCAGCACCTTGTTGTGCTTGAGGTTGTGCAGCAGCGCCGCCGGCACCAGATCGGTGTTGGCGGTCATGAAAACCGCGGTCCCGGCCACGCGTTCGGGGTGGTCGGGCCTAATGCTCTTGAGGAAGATGTCCAAGGGCATGGCGGACTCCGCCCGCCGGCGCGCCAGCAGGTCGCGCCCCTTCATCCAGGTCGCCATGACGATGAAGACGAAGGCGGCGACCGCCAGCGGGAACCAGCCACCCTCGACGAATTTGAGCAGATTGGCGGTGAAGAACAGCAGGTCGACGGACAGGAAAAAGCCGAACAGCAGCGCCGCGCCCAGCGGATTCCACTTCAGCACGCCCACGGTGTAGACGAAAGCCAGGATGGTGGTGAGCGACATGGTGCCGGTGACGGCGATGCCGTAGGCGGCGCCGAGATTGTCCGAGCTGCGGAAGCCCAGCACCAGCAGGATCACCGCCGCCAGCAGCGCCAGGTTGACGCGCGGCACGTAGATCTGGCCGATCTCGTCCTCCGAGGTGTGGCGGATCTGGAGCCGCGGCAGGTAGCCCAGCTGTACCGCCTGGCGCGTCATCGAGAAGGCCCCTGAGATCACCGCCTGCGAGGCGATCACCGTCGCGCAGGCCGACAGCACCACCATCGGATAAAGCGCCCAATCCGGCGCCAGCAGATAGAACGGATTCTCCAGCGCTTCGGGCTTGGCCAGCAGCAGCGCGCCCTGGCCGAGATAGTTCAGCATCAGTGCCGGAAAGACGAAGGCGAGCCAGTCGATCTGGATGGGGCGGCGGCCGAAATGTCCCATGTCGGCGTAAAGCGCCTCGACCCCGGTGACGGCCAGAACCACGGCGCCCAGCAATATGAATCCCTCGAACGGATGGCCGATCAGCAGCCGGATGCCGTAAGACGGGTCGAGCGCCAGCAGGATCGCCGGGTTGCGCAGAATTTCTGTCAAGCCCAGCAGGCTGATGACGGCGAACCACACCACCATCACCGGGCCGAACAAGCCGCCGACCAGCGCGGTGCCGCGCCGCTGCATGGCGAACAGCACCACCAGCAGGACGAGGGTGATCGGGATGACATAGGAATCGAACATCGGCGTCGCCACCTTGAGGCCTTCCACTGCGCTCAAGACGGAAATGGCCGGGGTGATGACGCCGTCGCCGTAGAACAGCGAGGCGCCCAACAGCCCCGCCGCCAGAATCCACCAGTGCCGCCGGCTCTTGCCGCTGACGGCGCGGAGCGCCAGCGCGGTCAGCGCCAGAATGCCGCCCTCGCCGCGGTTATCGGCGCGCATGATGACCGAAACGTATTTGAGGGTGACGACGGTGATGAGCGACCAGGCGATCAGCGACAGCACGCCATAGACGTTATCCGGCGTGATGCGGCCCAGGCTCAGGACGCACTGCTTCACCGCGTAAAGCGGCGAGGTGCCAATATCGCCGTAAACCACGCCGAGCGCGCCGAGATAGAGATTGTGGTGAAGCCGGCGGCGGTGACTGGCGCCGTTGACCGCGGCGGTCTGCGCCATCGGTTGTGCCCGTGTGATGCCTGGGAAGGCGCCGTGTGTAGACCTTCCCCAGGCCCGGCGCAACCGGCGCCTTAGCCCGCTGATATCCCTGACGGATTCAACATAAGCGGGGCTTCCCCGCTAGGGAACGACGATCACGCCGCGCATCCGGGGATGGATGGAACAGAAATACGGATAACGGCCCGGCTGTTTGAAGACGAAGGCGAATTTCTCGTTGGTGTCGAGTGGCGGCGACTTGAACAGCGGCTGATCGGCCGCGCTCACCACGGTGTGCGGCTCGTCGTCGCGATTGATCCAGACGACTTCCGTGCCGGGCGGCACGTGGAGCTCGGCCGGACCGAAGATGAAATTGTCGATCACCACCTGGTTGGGCGCGTCCGCGACCGGCGTCGCATGGTGCGCCGCGCTGCGGTTCGCGAAGCACATGGCGTGGCCTGGCGCCGTGGCGGCGGAAACGGTGGAGCGCCAGACGAATCCGGATGTCAACGCGCCCAACACGACCAGGGCCGCTATCGCCGCGCGCATCATGTCGCAAGATTCCGGTCGGCAATCGCAACGCCGGGTTGTCCGGGCCGGTAATCGAGGCTTCGGATGCCGAGCGCGGCTCCCAATTGCTCGGCCGGCAGCTTGAGCGGCCCGGGGCCGCTGCCTTGGCCGGGGGCGGGCTGCGGATAGGCGGTCGACATCGCGGTGTGGAAGGAAAGGTTGCCCTCGATCTTCTGCACCACCTGATGGATGTGGCCGTTCAACACCGTGACCGAACCGAAGCGCTTCATATAGGTGAAGGCCTTGGTCGCATCCTCGGTGCCCCAGCCCCAATCGGGATAGACCGGCCAGAGCGGCATGTGGGCGTAGACCAC